>Ga0233417_10000652_pt1 | contig 10496 bp, 8 predicted proteins | sample Sed_MG_FD_189023 | JGI IMG/M metagenome (GOLD analysis project Ga0233417, IMG submission 189023) | Sediment microbial communities from Lake Towuti, South Sulawesi, Indonesia - Sediment_Towuti_2014_0.5_MG | ecosystem: Environmental > Aquatic > Freshwater > Lake > Sediment | place: Indonesia... | reverse complement strand
CCGCGCTTGATCAGCATCTGCGTTTACTGGGTGACTTTGCGCGGCTGGAGCTGCCCGCCTTCGCGGGGGATCCCCGGAACTACGCCGCCGCGGAGCGGTTTCTGCAACTCGCCATCGAATCCGTCTTCGACATTGGGACGCATTTCATTGCCGCCCTCGGGCTGCCGCGGCCCAACCGGTATGCAGAGGTGCTGCCGGCGCTCGCCGACGCGCAAGTGATCCGCCGTGAAACCGCAGTGGAACTAACCAACCTTGCGGGCTTTCGGAACCTGCTGGTGCACGATTACATGCGAATCGAACGGGAGCGCGTGCACGGATTCCTGCAATCGAGGCTGGACGGCTTTCGGCACTTTGCCACGGATATCGCAGAATACCTTCACCAAACAGGCCCCAATCCCAAGGGCGCCTAGAGCTTCTCACATGGGACGAACGCCGCCCTCCAAGGCGCGCGGTTATAATCATCTGAAGATGACGCGGCGTTCCGTCTGCGCTCTTGATTGTCCGGACGCATGCTCGATCCTCGTAACCGTGGAAAACGGGCGTGCGACGCGGCTGCGGGGCGATCCGAACCACCCGGTGACACGGGGATTCCTGTGCGCGAAAGTCACGAAGTATCTCGAACGGGTGTATGCCGCCGATCGGTTGCTTTATCCGCAGCGGCGGGTGGGCGGTAAAGGGGAGGGCCGATTTGAGCGCGTCAGTTGGGACGAGGCCCTAGGCGAGATCGCCACACGGCTGGAGGGAATCTCGTGCGAGTTCGGCTCCGAGGCGATCCTCCCTTACAGCTACGGCGGAAACATGGGCTTCCTCAACGGCAGCGGAATGGACCGGCGCTTCTTCCACCGCCTGGGCGCCTCACGCCTTGACCGGACCATCTGCTCGACCGCCGGCGGGGCCGGGCTGATGCAGACCCTGGGCGCACGCTACGGCACGGAAACCGAGAGCTTCGCGGACGCGAAACTCATTCTGGCCTGGGGCGCCAACGTTCTCGGCACCAACGTCCATCTGTGGCCGTTCATCGTCGAAGCGCGGCGAAAAGGGGCGCGTTTCTACGCGATCGACCCGGTGCGGAACAAGACCGGCCGCCTGGCGGACCGCCATTTCTTCATCAACCCGGGCAGCGACGCGGCGCTGGCGCTGGGGATGATGCACGTGATCATCGGCGAGAACTTGCACGATGCGGGCTACGTCGAGCGCTATACGACCGGGTTTGACGGCCTGAAAGCGCGCGTGAGGGAGTATCCGCCCGAGCGCGTCGAGGCGCTGACGGGTGTAAACCGCGAAGATATCGTGATGCTGGCGCGCGAGTACGCGACCGTAAAGCCGGCGGCCATCCGGCTCAACTACGGGGTGCAGCGGAACGAACGCGGCGGGTTGGCGGTAAGCGTGATCGCCATGCTGCCCGCGCTGGCCGGCGCCTGGACGCTCCCCGGCGGCGGATTGCAGCTCAGCACTTCGCAGGCGTTCGCCGTCAACCGGGAAGGACTGGAGATGCCCGAACTCCAGAAGGCGTCTCCACTGGGGCGCCCGGCGCGCCTGGTCAACATGTCTTTGCTGGGCGAGGCGCTGACCGAGCTCGATGGCCCGCCGATCAAAGCGCTGTTTGTCTACAACTCGAATCCGGCGGCGGTGGCTCCCGGGCAGAACCGGGTGCGCGCAGGCCTGCGGCGGGACGACCTGTTTTCGGTGGTCGCGGAGCAGTTCCTCACCGACACGGCCTGCTACGCCGACGTCCTGCTGCCGGTGACGACGTTCCTGGAAAACACCGATCTTTATTTCGCTTACGGCCACTACCATATCCAGATGGCGAGGCCGGCCATCGCTCCGCCGGGGGAGGCGAAGTCCAACGTGGAGATCTTCCGATTGCTGGCCGAGCGGATGAGATTCAAGGAGCCTTGCTTCCGCCAGAGCGAGGAGGAGATGATTGCGGGCCTGCTCGCCTCCGGGCACCGTTTCCTGGATGGGATCAACCTGGAACGGCTGGACAGGGAGCGTTCCGTGCGCCTCAACATCAGTCCGGCGGGCACGCCCTTTCTGCCGTTCGCCGAAGGAGGTTTCCAGACCCCGTCCGGCAAGTGCGAATTTCTGCCGGAACAGCTCGACTACGCGCCGCCGGCGGAGTCGCGCATGGGTGAGCGCGGGTTGCGTAGCCGCTATCCGCTGGAGCTGATATCGCCGAAGAACGACGACAGCATGAATTCAACCTTCGGCTACCGGCCGGAACTGGACCGGCAAACCGGGACGCTGCATCTTCACCCCGAGGACGCCGCCGTGCGCGGCATCGGGAGCGGCGATCGCGTCCGAGTATTCAATGACCGGGGAAGCTGCCTGCTGGTGGCCGAGGTCGGCGGCGACGTGAAGCAGGGCGTGGCCTCGGCGCCGTCCACGCGCTGGGCGCGGCTGGCTGAAGGCCGGGCCAACGTGAACGTGCTGACGTCGGAGCGGCTTACGGACATGGGCGGCGGCCCGACATTTTATAGCTGTCTGGTACAGGTGGAACGATGCGGAGACTGAGGATTCCAGCGCTGCTGCTGGCGGCGCTGCTGGTATTGAGCGGGTGTAAGCGCCAGCAGCCGGTACAGGTGGAGACGGTGGAGGAGGAGGGGCTGGAGCTGGTTTCGGCGGTTCATGCGGCCGACCCCCGGGCGGCCTCCCAACTGGTTCGCGGGTTTCACGATGTCGAGCAGAACGCCTGGCGATGGACCCGTGGCAAGTTCGCCATCACTTTGAAAGTGCCGGCTGGCGCCTCGGAGAAGGGGGGCCTGCTGGAACTCAAGTTCGCCGTCCCGGAATCGGTACTGGCCCGAAAGAAGAAGATCACGCTCTCTGCCAGCATCGACGGCGCGGCGGTGGAGCCGGAATCGTATGAAGCGACCGGCGAGCAGACTTACCGCAAGGAAATCCCGGCCGGGGCGCTGCGCACTCCGGCGGTAACGATCGATTTTGCGCTCGACCAATTCCTGGCCGCCGGGGAGGTCGAATCCCGCGAACTGGGAGTGGTGTTCACAAGCATCAGCCTGACAAGCAGGTGACGGGAGGTATCCACCGCCGGCTGACGAGGGAGCGAGTCTGGCCGGCGGTTGTATTCATATTCCCGGCTGTAGTCTGCCTGACGGTGTTCTGGCCTGGCGTCCGCGCATGGTTTCAGGCCGACGACTTTGCCTGGCTGGGCCTCCGGCTGCACGTCGTCGATCTGGACAGCTTCGTGCAGGCGATGTTTCAACCGATGGCGCAGGGGACCATCCGCCCCTGGAGCGAGCGGTTGTTCTTTCTCGCTTTCCAGCAGGTATTCGGCGCCGATGCGCTGCCTTTTCGCATCTGGGTCTTTATCACGCAGGTGGGCAACCTCGGCCTGCTGGCGGCGGTGGCATGGCGGCTCACCGGTTCCTCCCTGGCGGCCCTGTCTGCCTGCCTGTTCTGGGCGGTCAACGCCTCGCTGGGGCTTCCGCTTTCCTGGACCTCGAGCTATAACCAGGTGCTCTGTGCTGCATTTCTGCTCGGCGCTTTCTACTGCTTCCTGCGCTACACCGAACGGGGAGAAGGCCGGTGGCTGGGCGGGACCTGGCTGCTGTTCCTGCTGGGCTTCGGCGCCTTGGAGCTGAACCTGGTGTTTCCTGTCCTGGCAGCCGGCTACGCGCTGGGCGCGGCTCGCCGCTACCTGCCGGCTACGATGCCGATGTTTCTGGTTTCCGGGCTTTACGCGGTGCTGCACCGCCAGTTGGCTCCGAAGATAGACTCCGGTCCCTACCTCATGCACCTGGACTGGTCAATGTGGGGAACCCTGGTGACCTACTGGCAGAAGGCGTTCGGCGGAATGGGGCTGCGGAATCTGAACATGGATTCCTGGTTGCAGCGGCTGGGCGAACTGGCTCCGTGGGCGCTCAGTCTGGGCCTGCTGTTCTTTCTCGTTTCCGCGCTAGCGAAAGGACGGCTGCTGGTTCTCCTGCCCCTATTGTGGTTTTTCGCGCTGCTCGCCCCAGTGTTGCCGCTCCGCGACCACGTCTCCGATTACTACCTGGCGACCCCAACCATCGGCCTGGCGCTGTTGAGCGGATGGGCGTTCGCGGCGGCCTGGGGCCGGGGATGGGCACTACGGACCGTCGCGGTCCTGTTGTTCGGCGTTTACGCGGTGACATCCATTCCGATGGGCAGGGCGGTCGCCGAGTACAACCGCCAGCGAAGCCAAGCGGTCAGGCGGATGGTCCTCGGCACGGTGCATGCCCGGGCCCTGCACCCGGGCAAGATGATCCTGCTGAACTCGGTCAGCGCGGATCTGTTTTGGGCGGGCATCAACGACAAGCCATTTCGAGTCTTCCAGATCGACAACGTATTTTTGACGCCCGGCACCGAGAACAATATACCGGCCCAGCCGGAACTGGGAGACGTAACCGAGTACATTCTGCCGCCGGCGCAGACGCTCAGCGCGCTGGAACGTAATTTTGCAGTTGTTTACTCCGCGGCGGCCGTCGAGCGCGGAGGGCGGCTGGCAAACATCACAAAACTCTATGCGGCTGTAGCAAGGTCGGAACTGAAACCCGAGATTTCCCGCCGTGTTGACGCCGGGCATGCCGCTTTTGCCGGCCAGCTCGGCGAGGGGTGGCACGCGGCTGAACAAGGCTATCGTTGGATGGGGCGGCGGGCGGTGCTTTGGCTTGGCGGCCCGCGAACGAAGGAGGAGAGGCTTCGCATCTCAGGCTTCTGCCCGGCTGTTCAACTCAAAGAAGGCCCCATCTCACTCCTCATCAGCGTGCAAGGAAGGACCCAGGCCAAGATCACGTTGCAGCGGGCGGATGAGGAATTCCGACTTGCCGTGCCGTTGCCGCCGGAATTAGTTGGGGCGGAACGAGTTGAAGTGCAGCTTGAGGTCAGCCGCGTGTTCGTGGCCCCGCAGGAGGGGCGGGCGCTCGGACTCGTATTCGGCTCGTTCGCCATCCGATAGTACCAATCGGCGGAAAAATCTGCCGATGGAGCGAATACTTTGGCCGTCTCGTCCGATAAAAGCGATAGGCAAATGAAACTTTGATGAACGATCTGCGTCCTACAATGTTGCCAGGGCGCAATGGCGGAAGTTGACGGTTAGTTTGAAAAGTAAATAGATCAAAGGCGTGACAGGGGAAGACAGCGACCCTCGGGCGGACGCAGGCTGGATGCCGCAGCAGGTTGGCCCAGAAATTGCTTGCCAACTTGGTGCTTTGTGCTAGTCTGTCCCCGGATCCCGCCGGTAGGTACGCCGGCTGCCGAGGGCTGAGAACGCTTAGTGCTGAGCCGAGTCTCTTCAGGAAATTTAAGCCTGATAGGCTAAGATTCTTGAAACTTTTTGAGTTTCCGTGCGTCTGTTGAGTTTCGGATAGAAGGGAGCAACTTCAGAGACGGTCACACAACCGGCTGAAACGAAGACAAAACAAAGGAGAAGAGGCCATGACCAAGAGCGAAATGAACAAATTCAAACAGATCCTGGAGGCCAAGCAGGCCGAGTTGGCGCGGGTGCTCCGGAACCGGGAGGCTATCGCCATAGAAAAGAGCCCGGACGCTCTCGATGAAGTCCAGCACGCGGCAGAGCGTGAACTGGCCATCCGGAACCTCGATCGCGAGTCAGGTCTTCTCCGCCAGGTCAAGTCGGCGCTCCGAAGGCTGGCCGAAGGCAGTTACGGGACCTGCATGCACTGTGAAGAAGAGATCAATCTGAAGCGGCTGGCAGCCGTTCCCTGGACCATGCACTGCCTGCGTTGCCAGGAAATGATTGACAAGATGCAGGCCGAAGGAGAACAGGCCGAGGGCTTTGAAGAGGTTCTGGTCAACGCGGCCTAACCGGCAAAGGCTACCCCAACAGAGGCGCGGGCTCCGGCCCGCGCCTCACTCGTTTTGTAGGGGGCGAATGCCGATGGCGGCGCGCATGCGGACGTGCGGATCGCGGTCGCGCCGCCAGGAGTAGAAGTCATCCTTCCGGCAAGCCGTGCAGAGCGAGGCATGGCAGATTCTGTCCCGCCTGAGGCCCGCGCCGAGGAGCTGGCGGGTGATGCACTCCTGCAAGTCGATCGTGGTCCGCTCTTCAAGGTCCGATCGCTCGGGGAAAAACGGCTGAAACAAGGCCGCGACTTCCGGGCCCGTCTCAAAACAACACCGTCCGATGCCCGGACCGATGGCGGCGTGGAGATCGCCGGGGTCGGAACCGAAACTCCTGGCCATGGCGCGCAAGGTCTCCGTTACGACCCCGCGCACAACCCCGCGCCAGCCCGCGTGAATCGCGGCCACGGCGCGGCGGCGCTCATCGGCTAGCAGCACGGGGAGGCAATCGGCCGTGCGGACCACCAATAACAGGCCAGGAAGGTCGGTGTACAGGCTATCGCCGACGCCCACGCAGCCGGCCTCGCCGCGGGCCTGGACGGCGACGGCGGAGTGGACCTGACGAAGCGTCACGGCGCTGCGGCCCGCAAACGCGCCGTCGGAGTTTCGCGTGCCAAAGCCGTGATCGAGCCACGACAAGCTCTCCAGGGGCAGGGCGTGGTAGACGTGCCCCTGGTCCTTTCGAAAATCCGCAGACAAGGCTTCCGGCATCAGGCGGGGCGCTGGATTTGCGCCACCATCACCTGCTTCTTGAAGTTCTCCAGCATGCCTTCGTGGAGGCGCACTTCCGTGGGCCTGCGAACGAGCGTCGTCTCCTGGTCGATCTTGTCCTGCAACTTGAGAAGGGCGTAAAACAGGTTTTCCGGACGGGGCGGGCAGCCGGTGACATAGACATCCACGGGCACGATCTTGTCGACTCCCTGGAGCACGGCGTAAGTGTTAAATGGCCCGCCGACGCTCGAGCAAGCGCCCATGGAGATACACCATTTCGGATCGGGCATCTGGTCCCAGATGCGCTTCAGCACCGGCGCCATCTTGAGCGTGACGGTGCCGGCGACGATCATCAGGTCGCTCTGCCGCGGGCTGGGGCGGAACACTTCGGCCCCGAAGCGGGCGATGTCAAACCGCGGGGTCGAGGCAGCGATCATCTCGATGGCGCAGCAGGCGAGTCCGAAGGTCAGCGGCCAGAGGGCGGACTTGCGCGCCCAATTGAAAACATAGTCCACCGAAGTAGTGATGAAGTTGCGCTCGAACTGGTTTTGCAGGAAGCCACCCATGCCCGTCAGCCCTTAAGTCCCATTATGCATCCGGGCGGTCCGGAACGGCGAGCCGCTCATTTCCTGTGCTTTTCGAACCAGCCGAGGATCGAGAGAACTTTGGCGATATGGTGGCTGGGCCGGCGGCTGATGCCGTGCGGCTCGCCGGGCACGCGAACCAGCGTGGAGTCGACACCCAGCAGCTTCAGGGCCTGGTAGTATTGTTCCGACTCCGACATCGGCGTGCGGTAGTCCTCTTCGCCGGTCAGGACCATGGTCGGTGTGCGCACGTTTTTCACGACCGAGAGCAACGAGCGCTTCTCGTAATGCTCGACGTGGTCCCAGGGATGGCCGGGAAACCAGTATTTGCTGGTGAAGTTGCCTATGTCGGCAGTGAGGTTGAAGCTGTACCAGTTGATGACCGGGTAGACCGTAACGGCGGCGCGGAAGCGGGTGGTGCGGCCGATCATCCAGCAGGTCAGCACGCCGCCGCCGCTGCCCCCCGTCACCATCAGGTTGCCGCCATCGATGTAGCCTTTGGCGAGGGCCGCGTCGACGCCGGAGTTCAAATCGAAGAAATCGTCGCCGGGATAGGCGTGGTGGATGAGATTGCCGAACTCCTCGCCGTAGCTGGTGCTTCCGCGCGGGTTGGTGTACAGGACCACGTAGCCGCGCGCGGCCATGAGCTGCTTCTCGATGTCGAAGCGGTCGCCGTAGTTGGCGAACGGCCCGCCATGGATTTCGAGGATGAGGGGATACTTGCGGGCGGCATCGAAGTCCGGCGGCGTGAGAATCCAGCCCTGGATCTTGCGCCCGTCCTTGCCCGACGAGTAGGTGATCTCCTCCAGCCGGGCGAGCTTCTTGTGTCCGAGCAGGTCCTCGTTGACGGCGGTGAGCAGACGCGGCTCGGGCCTGGCGAGCGTGCCGGCGGCGATATCGCCCGGGCGATCCGGGCGGCACTGGGTGGTGGCGAAGTTTCCGTTGGCGGCGACCGAGACGGAGCCCCCTCCGCCATAGGCCGAGAACGAAGCGCCGATGTTGGAAGCCAGCTTGCGCCGGGCTCCGTTGAGAGGCTGCAAGCACAGGCTGGTGTTTCCGTGGCCGTCGGAGAGGAACAGCACCCCGCTGGAATCGGGCGACCAGCGGATGCCGCCGGCGTCTCCGTCGAAGTCGGCGGTCAAGGCGCGCGGGCTGCCGCCGTCGCGGTTCATCACGTAGAGGCGGCGCACCTGGTAGCCCTGATAGCGGTCGTCGAATCCGATATAAGCGATCAGCTTCCCGTCGGGCGAGATCACCGGATTGTTGTCGGGGCCCTTGCGCCTGGTAAGGGCTTTTACAGAGCCGTCAGCCACGGCGAATTCGTAGACCTCGGTGTCGAGCGGCTCGACGTCGGCGTCGGGCCGGCGGTTGGCTGAAATGAGAAGGGACTTGCCGTCGGGCGTCCACACCGCTTCGGCGGTCTGCATGGCGATCGAGCCGTGATGGAAATTGCCGCTGGAGATCTGCCGCGGAGTGCCTCCCTCGGCGGGGACGACAAACAGGTGCATGAAGCCTGGCTTGAGGAAACCTGGCCCGTTGAACCGGTAGATCAACCGGTCGATGACGGCGGGAGGATCGGCCCACTTGGCGCCCTCGGGCGGCTCCGGCATCCCAGCGACTTTGGCAGGGACCTCGGAGACGAGGGCGGAGAAGGAAATCCACTGGCTGTCGGGCGACCAGGCAATGCCCGACGGCGCGGCGGTCAGGCTGGTCACTTTGGCCATCTGGCCGCTGTCCACCCAAATGCGCCAGATCTGCGGCTTGCCGTCACGGTCGGAGGTGAAGGCGATTTGCGATCCATCGGGCGACCAGCGCGGCGAGTCGTCGCTGAAGTTACCGGTGGTGAGCGGGCGGTGTCCCGTACCGTCGAAGTTGACGATCCACAGGTTGGCGCGGCGCTGATCGGCCATGATGTCGGCAAAGCGCCGGACGTAGACAATGCGCTTGCCGTCCGGGGCTATTTGCGGATCGACGGCCAGTTCAAGGTTGAAGATATCGTCGACCGCCAGCCGGCTGGAATCTTTCTCCGAGGCCGGCGCCGCTAAAGCAAACAGCAGGCCGGCGACGAGGCCGGCGAACGGAGTTGTCATGACTTAACCTCCTGGGGAAGAGCGGTTGCTCCGATACCAGCCGAGCGTGCGCCGCAGGCCGTCCTCGATGGAGAAGCGCGGCGCGTAGCCGAAAGCTTCCCCGGCGGCGGCGATGTCGGCCTGCGAGTGGCGGATGTCGCCGGACCGGGGTTCGCCGTGCAGGGGCCGGATATGGACTCCTTCAACGTCGCAGAGAATTTTCCAGACCTGGTTCAGAGTGTAACGCTCTCCCGTGCCGGCGTTGTAAGCCTTTCCCGATGCGCCGGCGGCGCGGGCCGCCTTCAGGCAGAGCGCGGCGACGTCCTCGACGAAAGTGAAGTCGCGCGATTGCTCGCCGTCGCCGTAAATCGTGGGGGCGCGCCGTTCGAGCAGGCACTTCATGAAAATGGAAATCACACCGGAGTAGGGGCTCGAAGGATCCTGGCGCGGCCCGTAGACATTGAAGAAACGCAGAGAAACTGTTTCCATCGCAAAGCATTCGTGGAAGACGGCGGCATAATACTCGCCGGCCAGCTTTTGCACGGCGTAAGGCGATTTGGGCCGCGGCGCCATCGACTCGGTTTTCGGCAACCGCTCGCTGTCCACATAGGCCGAGGAGGAGGCCGCGTAGACGACGCGCCGGACACGGGCGCCGGCGCAGGCGCGCAGGACGTTGAACGTGCCGCCGATATTGACTTCGTGCGAAGGAAGAGGATCGTCGATGGACCGCTGGACCGACGGAATGGCGGCGAGGTGGAAGACAACGTCGGCGCCAGTGACAAGGTTGCGCACCGCGTCGAAGTCGCGCACATCGGCGCGGTGGAACTCGACCCGGCCGCGCACCTCGTCGAGATTGTCGAGCTTGCCGGACGAGAGGTCGTCGAGAACGGACACGATTGCGGCGGGCGTCTCGAGCAAGGCCCGGACCAGGGCGGAACCGATGAAACCCGCGCCGCCGGTTACAACGTAGCGGCTCATAGGTAGAGCTTCTGGATTTCCCGTTCGAGGAAGCGCAGCGAGTCGGTGGCGATCTTTTCGGCGCCGGGCTTGAAGTCGAACACTTCGAGCGAAATGTAGCCCTTGTACCCGCGGCGGCCGAGCGTTTGAAGGATGGGTTTGAAGTCGTAATCGCCGGTGCCCGGGTGGCGGCCATCCATTTCGTTGACGTGGATGTGGCGGATCATGTCGAAGAAGCGGTCGACGACGTCCTGGTGCGGGTCCGTCTCATCGGTGGCGTTGTGGGTGTCGAACATCGTCTGCACGGCGGGCGAGTTGATCTGACGCACGA
>Ga0233417_10000651_pt1 | contig 10497 bp, 9 predicted proteins | sample Sed_MG_FD_189023 | JGI IMG/M metagenome (GOLD analysis project Ga0233417, IMG submission 189023) | Sediment microbial communities from Lake Towuti, South Sulawesi, Indonesia - Sediment_Towuti_2014_0.5_MG | ecosystem: Environmental > Aquatic > Freshwater > Lake > Sediment | place: Indonesia... | reverse complement strand
TCGTCCAGAACATCGGCCCATTGAAGTCTTCGTGGACGACCAGGGGAGGCTGCATTACCGGACTCGGTAGGTCGGAGTGACGCGGGTTAAGACCGCTAGCGCCTTTCGACTCAGGAAGCGCGTGGGCGTGGGAGTCCTCGCGCTGCTGAGCCTAGGGGCACCTGTTTCCGCAGGGGTGGAGGCGGGCATCTCCGATATCCGTTTCTGGGACCAGGGTGATGTAACCCGAATTGTAGTCGAAGTGCGCGGCGATTTCACGTATGTCGTCGGAAAAGTCGAGGAGCCCCAGCGGATCTTCATCGACCTCCATGGCGCGGTGCCCATGCTCGAAGGCAAGCGAGATGTGCGGGCGCGAACCATCGAAGCGCGCACGGCTCTCCTCCAGCAGATACGTGTGGCGTTGATGCGCCCCAAAGTCAGCCGGATCGTTTTCGATTTGCAGGCACCGGCGGAGATTTCCATCTCCGAACTGGTAAACCCCGACCGGTTGGTCGTGGATTTATCACCCGCGGCCGCGAAAGAGGAGAAACTTGCTTCGGTGCAGGCCGAGGCCAAAGCGCAGCCCGGCCGGGTGGCCGTCCCGACGCCGCACCTCGACGTAACTCCGCCGCAAGTGCAACCCGCGGCCTTGAAAGAGCTGCCACCGCCGCCCCCACTGATCACCGAGTCGCGGAATCTACCGGCCCCTGCCCCTAGCCCTGCCCGCGACACGGGGAGCACGAAAGACGCTGGGAAAGCCCGCACCAAAGCCTCGCGAACGTCCTCGAAGCCGTCCCCCCCTGCCGCGCCCACCACTTCCGCGGGTGCTGACTCTACCTCAAGCCAGCCCATCCCGACCGCTGGTTCGACCGCCAGCCAAGCGGCAAAGCCCCCCCTGCTGGCCTCCGCCAGCCCGCCGCGCACCAGCGTCGTTGTGGTTCCACCGGCCACTGTTGAGCCCCCACCCGACCTCCAGCCTGCGGTCCCGGCACGACCTAAGAGCGATGGCAACCGCTCCCTCATCCGCGCTATGGGGCTGAAAGTCGGACGGGTCGTCATCGACCCCGGCCACGGAGGCCATGACACTGGTACGATCAGCCGCTCCGGCGCCGTGGAAAAGGACATAGCGTTGGACATTGCGCTCCGCTTGGGCGCGCTGATTCAGGATGGCCTGGGCCACGAGGTGTTCTACACCCGCACGGATGACACATTCGTGCCGCTTGAGGAACGGACCCGGCTGGCTAATGAAAAGAAGGCCGACCTGTTCATCTCCGTGCACTTGAACTCGTCCCGCTCCAGAAGCATCTCCGGAACCGAGACCTTCTTTCTGAGGTTCACACGGTCCCAGTACGCGCTGGACATCGCCGCGCGCGAGAATGCCAGCACCAATCTTAGTGTTCACGAACTCCAGGATTTGGTCCGAAAGATCGCGACCACCGAGAAGGTGGAGGAGTCCCGCGAGTTTGCGTTGCGTGTGCAGGGCTCGATGCACGGCGAACTGGCCAAAGCGGTTCGCTCTGCCAAGAACCGCGGGGTGAAACAGGCGCCCTTCGTGGTGCTGATCGGCGCTTCGATGCCCTCCATCCTGGTGGAGGTCGGCTTTCTCAGCAACCCGCGCGAGGAGAGCCTGCTCAAGAAGGACGCACATCGCCAGCGCGTGGCGGAGGCGCTGTACCGCGGGTTGAGCCAGTATGCCTCCACGCTGAGCCAGCCGCAGGTGGTGCGCCAGTCCGGGCCTGCCTCGCCCTAACGCTCGCGCTGGTGGCGCCTGGGCCGATTCCGCGCCGGCTCGGGATAAGCCTCCAGGACTCCGCCGACGTCGCGCCAGGCACTCTCAGTTAGAATCGGTCGAGGGGAGACTCTCATGCTAAACCGCCGGCAACTGTTGTTGGGGGCGGCGGCCCCCTTGCTTTCTTTCGCTAAGCCCGCGCGAATGAGCGGAAAGGAACGCATCGACCGGGCCTTGCGCGGCGAGGATGTGGACCGGCCACCCTTCACATTCTGGTATCACTTCGGCCTGGAGAAGCACCCGGGTGAGCGGCATGCCCAGGCCACCCTGGACTTCCATCGCCGGTTCAAGACCGACCTAGTCAAGGTCATGAGCGACTTCCCTTACCCGAAGCCCAAAGGCAACTGGTGGGAGGTCCACAAGCTCGACAATCCCTTTCCCGAGCAGGTCCGTGCGCTGGAGATCATTCGCGACGGTGTGCGCGGCGAGCGCTACATGGTCGAGACGATCTTCAATCCGTGGAACGTCGCGGAGAAGCTCTCCTCCCCGAAAGAAGTCGTCCGGCTGAAGAACGAGAAACCCCAGGCGCTGCTGGATGCGCTGGAAGTAATTGCCGCATGCGAGGCGAATCATGCGCGCCGCGCCATTGCAGCGGGGGCGGCCGGCATCTTTCTGGCCATCGCCAACGCGGATGCCAGCGTAATGACAGCCGAGGACTACGCGAAGTTCAGCGAGCCCTTCGACAGAATGGTCCTGGACATGGTGAAGGCGGAGAAGCTGAACATTCTCCACCTGCACGGCGGCAAGGTCTACCTCTCCAGGTTCCATGCCGGATGGCCCGCGAGCGTCAACCACTACTCGCTTCACGGTACGGGAGTTTCGTTCGAGGAGACGCGGCGCGCTTACCGCGGCTGTCTCATGGGCGGGATTGACGAGCGCAACTACCGCTCGTTGACGGCGGATCAGTTGCGGCGGCAATGGCAGGCAGCGCAGACGGCCGCAGGCAAGTCCTTCATCCTCGCTCCCGGCTGTTCGGTTCCCAACGAGACCACCGACAGCGAACTGACGCGCCTGGTGGACGTGCTCGAAGCATGAGGACGAAGCCGGCAACACGCATGGCCGCAGCACGGCCGGCAGAACCCGTTTGGCGCATAATGGAGGCGGAGGCGATCCAGATGATCGGAGAGGGACTACCGCAATGAAGCCAGACCCGAGTTCGGCTATTGCCGGGCTGCGCGGAGGCCTTACCGCCCTCTATGGCCCCCGTTTGTGCCGCTTGATTCTGTTTGGTTCCCAAGTGCGCGGAGATGTCACACCGCATTCCGACATCGACGTTCTGGTCGTGCTGAGGCCCCCTGTCGATCCGTTTGAGGAGATTGCCCGAACCAGCTTGCTCCGCACCGAGCTCAATCTCCGCTACGGCATCCTACTCTCTTGCCTGTTCGTTTCCGAATACGAATACGAACAGGAGCGTAGCCCGATGATGCTGAACATACGGAGAGAAGGAGTCGCAGTTTGACTCCGGAGCAGTCGTCATGCCCGGCCGGGCGGGCAAGCGCGGCCAAGTGCTCCGGCTGGATTGTCGTCGCAGCGCGGCGACCGGGTCCTTCCCGCGCCGCCGCAGCTTCGCGCGCTTGACACCGCTTCCGGCGGACGGGAAACTACTGGGTGACGGCTCTCCAACGATCAGGGCAGGCAGGCATCTGCTCGCCACCGGAGTAAACGAGAACCCATGCGTGCAGGCACCCGGCGTGAGCGCCGGAGTAACGGGCCTCTTCTTGACCTTCCAGCCCGCTCCAACCTGCGCCCTCGGTGGGCAAGCCTCCTGGCGCCAGGATTGCTGGCGGCGGTCCTGGCGGCCGGCGCTGCTCCGGCCGCCCAATCCACCCGGTCTCCAACCAACCTCCACATCTCGGCGTGGGTGGAGGGAGCAGACTCGCAGAGCCCGGATGGCCTGTGCGCGGAGGATTTCCAGGTCAAGATTGATGGCAAACCCGCGGCGGTGCGGGCGGTGCAGGCGCCCGGCGACGATATGGTCATCCTGCTGGTGTTGGACCTCACGGCCGACCTGTCACTGGCCGGCCTGGCCAAGGAGTCGCTGGTCTCGGAGACCGAGGCGTTGCCGCCCAACATCCTGGTCGCGGTGCTGCACGCGCAGAACGGGATGCAGGTCGTGCTCGACCCGGCCGCTGACCGCCAGCAGATACGCCAGGCGGTGGAAGGGCTCCCCATCAGCGGGAACGCGGGTCTTCTCGACACGGTGGAAACCGCCGTTCAGTTGGCGGATGCCATGGTGCGCAAATCCGGGGTTCGCACCGCGGTGTTCTATGTCACCGACAGCGATGTGCGCAACTACCGCGAGGATTACACCAACCCGGTGATCAATACCAGCGACGACCGCGACATCAGCCGCCGCTTTCCGGAAGGGCTGATCAAGGAGAAGGTCGCGAAGCTGCAAAGCCAGCTCCAGCCCTTTCATGTCCCGCTGTTCCTGGTGCACCTTGAATACAGGCGCGACCGGCTGAATGAAGCCTACCAGGCGGGCCTCCAGCAACTGGCCGAGGAGAGCGGCGGCTCCGGCGCTTTTTGCCGGTCGCGGGCTGAGATCGCCCAGGCAATTCAGCAAACCCTTCGCCGGGTGGCGTCCCTTTATCTACTCTCGGTCCCGGTGGTCAAGCCGGCGTCGCGGACCGTTCAGCTCACCGTGGAAAGCAGCGGTCACCTGCTGCATTACCGATCCCGCTTCTCGCTGGGATCGAAGTGATAACATTGGGCGATGTCTAGGTCCGGGCCGGTGGGAAAGTGGGCTGCACTCGCGATCGCGGCGCTGTGCGTCCTGGCTGCGGCCCTGGCCATCGCCTGGTCCGTTCGGCGCAACGCCCAGCACCAGGCAAAGCTCGCCGCAATGGACGCCGAGAAGCAGCAGTTGCGGTCGCGGCATGAGGCGCTGGAGCGGCAGTTATCCCAACTGCAACAGGCCATCGCGCCGGGCCCTGGGCAAGACACGGGCCGGATCCTGGAAGCGCTGCGGCAGAAGGACCAGGAGGCCGAGAGCTCCCGGGCATCCGAAGCCGCGGTTCGCGGAGAGTTGCGCACGCGGCTCGACCAGATCCAACGCACGGTGGCCGATCGCGACGTCCGCATCGCTGAACTGGAGGCCAGCCTGGCCAAACTGGAAGAGGACTATCGCCGGGTCTCCGAGGCGCAGGCCGAACTGACGGAAAAGGTCAACAGCGCGAACCGTGTCATCGACGCCATGGACACGGAGCTGCGGGCCAAGAACGCGCGCATGACGCGCCTGGAAATTACTAACCGCGAGTTGCAGCAAGCGCGGTCGCAGCTTGAGAAAGACAAAGCGCAGGCGCGCCAGTTGCTGCAACAGTTGGAAGAGACCGAGCGGCGACGCGATGTCTACCTGACCAGCATTCTCCGGCGATACAAAGACATCACGGATCAGTACCGCGCCCTGGCCAGCCGCTGGGACCGCGCGCCCACCGAAACCGCCGCCGCGCCCGGCAACGAGATCTCCCGCATCCAGGACGCGATTTCCCTGACTGAAGAAGACCTCCGCCAGCTCAACAGCATCAACTCGCGAGTCCAAGCCCTACGGGGCAAGCTGGCGGGCCAGTGAGCCGTCCGCCCCCAGGAACCCACGCGCGCCGCCTCTCCGCCCTTGGTGGCCCTTCAAGCCTCCCGCGAAAACACGAACACCTTGCCGTGTTCCAACTGCTGATAGGCGACTCCCGGAGCGCGCATTCTCATTGCGGAGCGGAACTGGAGCGGGTCGACAGAGTTGTCAGGGAACATATCGTAGTGGCAGGGGATGGCGGCACGGGGCTTGATCCTGCCAACCACGTCCGCCGCCTCCCAGTGCGAGAGGTTGTTGAAACCTCCGTTGACGACCGTGATCACCAGATCGGGCGTGTATTGCGCCGCGGAGTAAAGCAGCTCCGAGAAGTCCGTGTCTCCGGTCACGTACACCCTGGGGCCGCCGCCGAACTGGAAGATGAATCCCATGTGGTTGAGATCCGTGTCATCGGTCGGTAAAGCAAACATGCCGCGAATGTGGATGTCGCGGAACTGGAGTTCACTCTTGGGCCAAGTCGTCCGGATGCGGCTGTCTTCGATGGCCCGGCCGCGAAAGACATCGCACGCCTGGCATGGGCCCGCGAAGATAGCCGTGTCCTTGTTTCGCAAGGCGCCAATGGTCTCCGGATCGGCGTGATCCTGGTGGCTGTGAGTGCAAATGAACAGATCCACTTCCGTTTCTTGCGGCTTGAGCAGGATGGGCACCTGGCGGCTCAAGTTCATGCCGGGAACGAGGTTAGCGCAACTATCGGTCAAATAGAGATCAACGGAGGCCAGCGTGCCCTCCGCCGTCTTGAAGATGTAGCCGCTCTGGCCCAGCCACCACATGGCTACGGACTTCCGCGGCACGGGGAACGATCGAATCTCCTGCATCAGACCCACAGCAATCTCCTTCGGGCGGGAAAACGCGGTCGCCTCGCGGCCTGCCGCAACCCGAGCGCCTCGCCCTCGCCGCGGCCGCATCACTACTCGCGAGCCTCGAAAATCCGGTCCACCGGCACGACCACCACATTCTCCGGCTTGAAATCGAGCTTCAGCTCCTGGATCACGGCGTCCTCGGCCAGCAGGTCTCCGGGCTTCTCGGAGTTGTATTTCATCGGGGAGGGCTGGTTGCTCAGGATCTTGCCGCGAAGTTCTTGGGCGTTGCGGGCGACAGCCACGAACTGGATTCGTTCCGCGCGCAGGTGCTTGCGAATGGCCCGGTTGACCTTCTCCAGCGTGAGCTGCGACAGTCCCTTCTTAATGAAACCGTTATACTCGGGTATGCCGTAATAGAGACTGTCGATGGCATAGCCCAGTTCGGCGTCCTTGGTCTTGATCAATAAGTTGACATACTTCGAGAGGAACGATCGAATGCGCTCGAAGTCTTCCTGGGACATACCCTGGGCGACAAACTTGTTCAGTTCGTACATCGCCAGGCGGAGCCCAAAGTGTGCCGTGTCGGGCTCAACCGGCCTGATCCAGACCTGGAAAATCTGCTGGGGGCGCGCCAGGTTCGGGTCCGGCATCATCCGGAACATGCCCCGCGGAAAGTATTCGATGTAGGCGTAGTCGCCGTAGTTGAGGCCGCGCTGCTGGCGCATGCGTTCATACAGCCGGCCGGCGCTCGAGCGGTGCTGGCCCAGGTAGGATTGCGCGACCAGGAGCGCAACGTAGTCCGGATGGCCGCGCGTGACCTCGATAGGAAAGCCGAAGGAATACGCTACCGAGCGGGTGTCCTTCTCGACGATCACCAGGCGGTTGCCGGAGAGGGGTTTGGGATCGGGCAGACGGCGCTCGGATTTCGTCCCCTGGGGCAACGCCGCAAAGTCTTTCTTCAGCCGCTCAGGGAAAGACTTAGGATAACCGCCGGCGACTCCGAGGATCAGGTTGGCTTGGGTGAACTGGCTCTTATAGAAATCGCGCAGGTTGTCGAGCGTCAGATTCTGGATGGAGGAAATGACCCCGATGCTGTGATAGCCGTACGGGTGTCCCTGGTAAAGAGCGTTGTAAAGAACTTCCTTGCTCAGTTCCTCATCGTTGTTGCCGCGCAGCGTGACCCGGAGGAAATTGACGGCATCGTCCCTAAGCCGGTCGAAGTCGTCCTGGCGCCAGCCGGGTTCGAGCAGCATGGCTCGGAACAGGGCGTAGTATTTCTCCAGGTTGTCGACATGGGTGACACCGGAGAAAGTGACCATCTCCTTATCGACCTGGTAGTCAACGGAAGTGGCCATGGGAAACATGGCATCCACGATCTGCTTGTAGCTCAGAGTGCGCGTCCCGCCCTGGGCCAACATGGCGGCACAGAGCGCCGCGACTCCTTCCTGCCCGGCCGGCTCCTGAGCCGCCCCAGTGAGAAGAACGACGCGCATCGTGACGAGCGGCGACTTGTCCGGAAGGGGCACGAGCCGGGGCGCCCCGTCCAGTGCCGAGGTGATCATGAGAGCAGTCACAACCAGTGTTCCTTTCATTGCGCTTGCTCCGTCTGCAAGGTCACGATGGTGCGGCCGCCTTCGGTGAAGTACTTACGCGCCACGTCCCGCACATCCGCGGGTGTGACGGCGCCATAGACCTCATACAGCCGGTTGATGGTTTCCGGGGTGCGCCGGAGTGCTACGGCGCGGGCCAGGCTGGCGGCGATGGCCTCACTATTGTCCATACGAAGCGCGAAGTCATAGCGCAGATGGCTCTTCACCGCCTCCAGGCGGGTCGCGGGCACAAGCTGATCCTTGAACTGGCTGAAGGTGTTCAGGACAGCCTCACGTATGTAGGCGATGTCGGCAGCATTCTTCACCCTGCTCCCGGCCACCACCAGGTACGGGTCTATCCGCGCGGCATTCATGCCGTACAGAGTATCCACGCGCTGCTCCTGGATGACCAGCTTTTGGTAGAGATCGGAGCTTTCGGCAAATCCGAGGTAAGCGATCACGTCCATAGCCGCATAGTCCTTTTCCGCATCGGAATACGCGGGGCCCCTGTACGAGACCACAACCCACGGCAACGTCGGCGTGGCCCAGGGCACTTTGCCGTCTCGCGGGCTGGCAGGCGCGGATTCGGCTGGAATCTCCGCGCGGTAGTTGCCGCGCTTCCAGCCGGCCCAATACTTGCCAACCAGTTCGCGCACCTGTGGGGGCTGGACGTCGCCTGCGACGATGATTGTGGTGTACTCGGGGCGGTAGTACCGGTCGAAGAATTGCAGGCTGTAGTCGTAGAGATTGGGCATGTTCTTGATGTCCTCGAGAAAGCCCATGGTGGTGTGCTTGTAAGTGTGCCGGTCGAATGCCGTGTTGCGCAGCACTTCAAAGAGCTTGCTGGTGGGCGCGGCGCTGTTCTTGTTGTACTCGCCCAGGACCGCCAGCGCCTCGGTGCGGAACACGGATTCCTGGTACTCCAGGTTCTGAAAGCGGTCTGCTTCCAGATCCAGCACCGTCTCCAAGTCCTCCGCTGAGAAGGTGGCGTGATAGGCGGTGTGATCGTCGGTTGTATATGCATTGGTGTCGGCGCCGATCTTCTGCATGGTGGCCTCCCACTTTTCGGGCGGGAATCGCTTGGTGCCGCGGAACATCATGTGCTCGAACAGGTGCGCGAAGCCGCTGCGGCCGGGCTCAACTTCATTGCGGGAGCCCGCCTGCACCACAATGTAGAGCGACACGAGGTTGGGATAGGACGTTGGGACCGTGATCAGACGCAGGCCGTTGTCGAAATCGTGTTGGTCGTATTCGTAAGGAAAGGCCTTGGGAGTTGGATCTGCTGCGAAGGAAGTCATGGCAAATAGCATCAGCAGCGCGAAAACGCGATACATGCTCCCATCTTAACCCGTGGCCTGTTCTGGGCCCGGCGGCCGCCCGCACAGTACAATGGGTCCAGCAGCCGAGTCTGCCTCGCCGCGGGCGAGCGGGCTGCGAGGCGTCCCCTGGGGCGCACGGCTCACGCATGAACCGCCGCGCATTTCTTCAACTGGCTTCAAGCGTCCCTGCCGCTTTTGGCTCCGAACAGGAATCACAGCCCCGGTATCGCGTGGCCAGCCGGTACGCGCCCGCGGCCAAACCGGGGATGCCCGGGCCTTACCCCGGCAGGGTCATCAGCGTCCACGCCCGGCAATCGATCGACGAACAGTCGGAAGCGATTGACGCCGCTAAAGTGCGCGAGATGATCGATGCCGGCATGAAGTCGCTGACGGGTGAGGCGAGGCCCGTGGATGCCTGGCGGCGGCTCTTCTCTCCGGAAGACGTAGTGGGCATCAAGGTGAACTGCTCGGGAGTGCCGGGTCTGGTGTCGACCCCGGAAGTCGTGGGAGAGATCACGCGGAATCTCACAGAAGCAGGCGTCAAGGCCCAGAACATTTGCGTCTACGAACGTTTCATGGTGCAACTGCGCCGTGTGCCCTATGCGAAGTTCCTGCCGGCGGGGGCGCAGATTCTCGCGTTCGAGGAAGGCCGCGGCGGCATTCTCAAGTACGATCCCTTCACCTACGTCGAGGTGAACTTCTTCGGTGAGGAAGACAGCCGGTCGAACCTGGGACGCATCATCGCCGAGCGGTTCACCAAAATCATCAATGTCCCGAACATGAAAGATCACGGGGCCTCGGGCGTCACGGGCTGCCTGAAGAATATCGCGTACGGCAGCTTCTCGAACGTTGCCCGCTCGCACCATGAGGTCAGGACCCACACGCTGTCCTTTATCGGCACGCTGGCCATGGTGGAGCCGCTGCGTTCGCGCACTGTGCTTCAGATCATGGACGGGCTGAAGGGCGTGTGGCACGCCGGGCCGTTCTCCGTCAACCGGAGATTTCGTTACTACCTCAAGCAAATTCTATTCGGCACCGACCCGGTGGCGATGGATCGCCTGCTGCTCGACGAAATCGAAGACAAGCGCAAGGCCGAGGGGGCGATCTCCGTGTGGAACCGCTCGATGGAATATGTGAAGCCCGGCCGCGGTTTTTACAAGGATCCCAACATCAACAATTTCATCCGTGAGCCCGGCCACGTCGAATACGCTTCGCGTCTGGGGCTGGGCGTGTACGATAAATCCAAGATCCGAGTCGAACAAATCGAACTGTGACCCCGCTCCTGTTGCTCGCTGCTTCCCTACCTGCTTTGTACTGGGACGGGTCGCCCGACACCGCCGCCGCATTGCGCAAGGCGGGAGTCGAAACGATCCACGTTCCCGCCGCCGCAGCCCCCTTGTGGGAGGGATCGGGCATGGAAGTAGATCGTTTCGAC
>Ga0233417_10000650_pt1 | contig 10501 bp, 6 predicted proteins | sample Sed_MG_FD_189023 | JGI IMG/M metagenome (GOLD analysis project Ga0233417, IMG submission 189023) | Sediment microbial communities from Lake Towuti, South Sulawesi, Indonesia - Sediment_Towuti_2014_0.5_MG | ecosystem: Environmental > Aquatic > Freshwater > Lake > Sediment | place: Indonesia... | reverse complement strand
TATGATCCATAAAAGCCTGCTGGGTTTGCTCATCCAGGTATACCCCCAGCGTGTATACCATCCCCTTCCCATATGGATGAACAGCAATGGCAACCTGACCATCAAGCCAGCCGTTATATTTCCCGTATCGGCAAATAGGAATAGTATTTTGCTCATCAATTATTCTAAGCCTTTCAGCCCATTGTTTTGAATTACCATTCAGCCATTTACCTTCGATGGATACAGTTTTGTCCAATGCATAATAGTCCTCTACCTCAACACCACAAATTTCCGCCAATGCCCCGGGTTGTCGGGAAGGCAGCAGTGCGTTGAACTCATCTTTCATTCCTGTGCGTATTGTAAGAACCAGGTGGCCACCCCTTTTTACAAAATTAATGATGCTTGTAATCCGTTTATCGGTCAAAATTTGTAATGCTGGGGCAATGACAAGTTTGTACCCGTCCAGGCTTTCATCGGCAGAGATGATGTCAATATTGACATTGCGAGTAGCCAGGCTGCGGTAGTACAGTAGTAAATGATCCACAAAGTCAAAGTCTGCGTGATGCCGTTGAAATTCAATAGCCCAACGGCTGTCATAAGAATTCAATATGGCCACCCTAGCTTTGCGTTTTGAACCAACAATAAAATCTGAAACTAGTTGTATCTGCTTACCCAGTTTCTGAGCCTCTTCATAGAACGGTCGAGGCTGTCCAGATTGGTCAACAAGCGTTCCATGGTACTGCTCCTGTCCGCCCAAGGCAGAGCGCCACTGCCAATAGAGAACTGCATTAGCTCCATGGGCGATGGCATGCCAGGCCATGGCAGCTGCCTCGCCTTGATTAAGGGAGTTATTCCTGGGGTGCCAGTTTACATGCCCAGGTTGGGTCTCCATAAGCCAGAAATTGCGGCGTTTAAATCCACGTGTAAGGTCATGGATTGCACCTGAGGACAGATAATCATGGTGCCCAGATCCCACATACCAGTCCCAGGAAGCCATGTCGAGGTCAGCCGCCATCAGGTAATGGTCATAACCTGCATGCCAACCCATGAAGTTGTGTGTGGTCCAAACTCCATCTCGTAGATTCGGATGCAGAGCATCAAGTTGTAATTGTTGAAATTTCTGATAACTGCTCGTGACGAAACGTTTAAACTCCAGCATCAACGATGGGTTATGCTGGCCGATTGGTATGGGGATTTGTTCCCAAGATGAATAAGTCTGACTCCAGTACGCTGTCGTCCAATGCTGATTAAGTGCTTCCAGCGAGCCATACTTAGCAGCTATAAACTGTTGAAAGAGGTGTTTGCAGCGCTCGCAGTAGCATACTCGATTGTATTCATTATCAAGCTGCCAGCCGATTACATTTGGATGAGAGCCGAATTGCTCTCCCATTGCATTCACAATACGCAAAACAGCAGTATGAAACTCAGGAGAATTGACACAGTAGTGACAGCGGTTACCAAATTGAACGCGCTGCCCATGCTCATCTACCGCCATGAGGTCAGGGTATGCTTCAACCAGCCATGCAGGTGGCGCAGCAGTTGGCGTCCCCAAAACAGAGACAATCCCAGATGCGGCTAATTTTTCAATCACCTGTTCCAGCCAGGCAAATTTGAAACTTCCCTCCGATGGTTCCATCGTAGACCAAGCAAACTCGGCCATTCGCACAACATTAAATCCTGCCTGCTGCATTAATCGAATATCTTCCGACCAGCGCTCTTCAGGCCAGTGTTCGGGGTAGTAGGCGGTACCGAAATATAACTTTTGTTCTGGTGATTGATTTTTCATTTTCAGGCTCTTTCGGTTATAGGTTAATTACCCGTTGAATAACTGTAAATCCTGTCGGCCGCATCACAAAGATTTGGAGCTTGGTTCCTGATTCCAAACCTACTAGGTTCAGGTGTACTTTGTGTTTAGTACATGGAGTCAATACTGGCAAGTCGACTTTCCCATAAGAACCAGTTTGTTTTCCATCAGAGAATAACACTTCCCAACCAAGGCTATAATTACGGAGGGTATAAACCGGCAGATCAACCTCAACGGGACCGCGTGTGCGTAAGTTTATGAACACATTATATTGGCCGATTTTTATTGGCGTAACTTTTACCTGTTCAATCATAATTGGCGAATATTCATCCTGCAATGTCTTCCAAGATGGGCGTGGATGTCCATTTTCATCCACAACACCCATGACACCACGATAATCCCAGAAAGTTGCCCCAACAATATAAGCCTTTGAACGGTAGACAGCCATTTGTTCCATAATAACCAGCTGGCGTTGTTTATCCGCCTCTATAGAGTCAGCCGATACATCTTCAGGGATTTGGTAATATTGCTCAGGATCAATAATTTTCGGACCCTCAACATGTTGCCAATGAGGCGCAAAACCAAACTCGGATACAATCACAATTTTTTCGGGCCATGTTAAGTGGATGGTATCCAAGGCAGTACCCAGGCTACTTTTTGGGCCATGCCAGGTGCCAAAATATTGGTTCATCATCACAAAATCAGCATGCTTGGTCGCATCCCCCCATGGCCTCCCAACCAATAAATGATATGAGGCAAATCCAACCGGTCGTGTGGGATCCAGCGATTTGACATAGGCGACCATGTCATGCACGAAGGCACGCCCTGAGACTGTATCTGATTCTAGTTCGTTACCTACGCTCCAAGCCCAGATACAGGGATGGTTGCATGCAGCGGAGATCATCTCTAAAAGCTGCTGCTTCGCAAGGGATCGGATATGTTCGTCGTCCATCTGACCAGCAGTTAACTGCCAGGCAGGTAATTCTGGGCTGAGCAGGATACCATTTCGGTCACAGTAGTCATATATGAATTCATGTTGGGGGTAATGAACCGGCCTCGCACAAACCATATTGAGGTTTTTAAGGTCATCAAAATCCTTCTTCATAATCGGAGCTGGTTCGGCTAATCCATACCCGGGAACATCCGCATGACGGCTTAAACCCACGAGGCGCACAGGCTCTCCATTGAGAAAGAAATGGCCGTCTTTCAGCCTGATTTCCCGGATGCCGAAGGTGATAATTTTCCGATCATATTCAACCCCACTTGTATCAGTGAGTGATAATAGACAAGAATATAGGAACGGATGGTCAAAGTGCCAGAGGGAAGGTTCATAAAAAGCTTCACTCAACAGCACAGAAGTATCTTGCGTGCTGGTTACCGTTACAGTTTGAGTCATTTTCATTATGACTGAGTTACTTTGATCATCCAACACTTGTAAAGTTATCTGTCCACGGAAATCACAGCAGCTGACATTTCGGAGAGCAACGTGGGCTGTTAATTCAACTTGGTCTGCCTGGTTGATAGCAACAATATGAGGTCGAGGAACCAGGCGGACTGCGTCTAGGTAGACTTGACTGCCAACAATCAACTTTACATCACGAACAATGCCCCCATAATTATTCCAACCATATGAGCGTCCCTCATAGAGATGAGCAGGCAGCCTGTCGGTGGCACGGATGTTATCAACCCTAACAACGATGGAATTCTTATATCCTTGTTTAATCACCCTGGTGACATCAAACTCGAAAGGCGTGTACCCACCTTCATGTTCTCCCAGGAAGATGCCGTTCATCCAAACGCGTGCTAGATAGAATACAGCATCAAAATGTAACCGGAAGCAGCCATCCATCACCGGAACAGGTTGATTAAATTCCAGGCGATACCAGGCTATACCCTCATAGCTAGCATATTCCTCCATAGTATTCCAGGTATGCGGTACTGTAACTTGGTGCCAGCCCGCTTGATCCAATTCTGGGACATGCCAGCCTGAGACTTCACCCGTGTTCTCCACGTCGGTTGTAAACCACCAACCGTTGGAAAGAGATATCTCAGCTGGAGAAATGGGGTTGATCAACAAGGTCTTTGTTATCCTTTTTTATTTACACCTCGAACAATGCCTTGATGGCTGATCGAATTGTGGTTAACTTATACACCTGTCACTAATGGTTGACTGCGATCAGGTCGAACACAAGGGCTGAACCTGTTGTATCACACAAGAAGAAATGAGACCATCTCTATTGAGACTGGATGTAATTACATAAATCATTTTGCTACTATTTTTTCCAAATGCTTCTTGTAAATTAAATACCAGTAAAACCTAGCCCAGCATGCTTACCAACTTTTTTATATCTACCTTGGCTTTCCCAAACCGGTCGCACAATCCAAAAGCAACATGAATCGGACTTCCCTCTACATTCCAAATTTTGTCATGGTAAAGGTTATCGCGCCATTCATAGAAATATAATCCCCTGATGAGATGACCATATTCCTGATCAAGCCGTAAGAGCAACTGGACAAATTCCTGCATGGCTTCAAAATAATCTTCATAGTCACTCTCTGGGATGACCAGTCTCTTGCCTTCAAGATGATAACCAACTGCAGAAGGAAAACCTGCTTCTGTCAGGATCAAAGGCCGGTTTACTTGTTTTAGCTGTTCAAGGAGAAGGCGAAGACGCTCTTCATACTTCTCCAACTGTTCACGGCGAATTTGATGGTCCTGCAAGAAGCGTCGGCTCTCATCAAAAGCCCCAAATGTAAACCAGCCCTCATTTTTCATCGGGTAGCTGTTAACACCGACAATATCACAGACTTCGATCACTGGCCATACCCAATCCAGGAAATGACCCGTTTCATCAAAAACAATGCCTTCCATCGCATAAGTAAGTGGAGTTGTAAATCCATATTCTTCCAGCCATAAATGATAGGATGAAAGTAGTTTCACCAGATTGTGCGAGAGATTTGCAGTGAATTTCTTTTTTCCAGGTGCGTCACCCCCTTCACGTATTTCATTTCCCACGCAAATTGCCTCTATCTTTACATTTAGCTGATGATAACCTTGTATTTCCTCCAGGTGCAATTGCGACTGCCAATCTCTCACTAATCCTGGCCCATCGACATGCAAGCCTGCCAACAGGCTCAATCCGTCCTTCTTAAGAGATGAAGCCGCTCTTTGAGCATAGGCATAATCGTAACAGCGAATGGAGCACATGCCAGTCTTAGCTAATTCTGGAATCTGCCTATCAACAGAAATACCATCCCCTTCATGTATCCAGGCTCCGACAATCATTGTGTCACCTCAGTTACCTCAATTTCCAACCAGTCTGGATTTGTGCCAGCCTGGGTGAGTGGGATATAGGCATCCATGAGATGATGGCGCGGATAATCTCCGCCGGCTTGAGTAAAGCAAACCTTCCACTTTCCAAACATATAGGTTAAATGGTCTCCATCCCCAATTAAAGGTTTGAGAATGCTGCGTAAAACTGGATTCATTGGTCCGCCAGAAAAGCACTCATAATGCAGCCGATAAAATTCAGGTAATATAAGCCACCGGCCTTTTCCCTGTTCCACGATTGTGATGGCATTGATTTTTTCGAAATCAGATCCGGATGGCGCCATTCGTGGTGGCAATACACACGTGGCACCTTCACTGACACAGCACTCTACCGCCTTCATGGTTTCAGGGTTAATCCTGGCACCGGTGAGGAATATCAATTGTAGGCCTGATAGGGTTTCATACCTAACTTCATTGTCATACACCACCACATTATGAAGAGGCACGAAAAGTGTCCGGCAGCCAAAGCGGCGAGCCTCCCATTGGTGAGATGCAGAATCAGTACGTACAAAGCCGTGGGATAGTAAACTCCAGATGTTCAGCCATTCCATATTTTCCGGTCCTGCGGGAATATGTCCATAAAGAGGACCCGGATATTCCTCCAGATATTTTTGGCGTTCATCAAAACAGGTATCATCAAATCTAAGGATCCCTATGCTCGGTTGGAAATCACGCCATGTGTACTGCCGGGGATGGGCAGGAATGTAATCGCGCAGGAAATCTGCATAGGCAGCTTCGATGTCATACCCGACAGGGTGATTATTGGAGAAGGCAGCCCCGCCCTCCACATAAATATTATCCGCGCCCGACCAATAGGCTAATAACAGAGCAGAGCGAAATCGCTCCACTGAATGCCCGATCGTTTCATTATGCCACCAGTAATCCACATCTACCCAAAAGGGTACGCCATACTGGCGGGCTGCACCCATCGCTACAGCCAACATCACAGGCCCACAAGTTTCTTTGAGTATCTTTGAGCTGATGCAAAGACCGGCTCTGGCACTCGTGTGCATCATCACCGGAAACAGGTGCTCGGTAGTGGCTGGTTTTCCAGCTACTGTACAGTCACAATTGTACTTCTTCAAGGATTGGTAAACGACTTTTTGGGCAGCGAATAAATCCAATCCCTCAGTCTCAGCTAGGTAATGCTGATTGTTGTAACCGTAATAATCCACCACCGGCCAGTGTGCGTTGATTTGCATGTGGTCAGCTTCATCGAGTATAAAACCAAGAAAACCGGAGTGATTTTCAAGCCGGTGTTTTAGCTCTGGTGATGGAATCCAACCAACCGGAGCGCCTTCGAAGTTTAATATATACTTTAAATCCAGCGAATCACAGGTCTCTAAGGCGAAAGACAGGCATGTTTCATCACCCGAAAAATGAAGATCGCAGAAATCAACATCAAATTTGGATCGTACATCTTTGACCTGGTCAGCTCCAGCAGTTATTCCAAATAGGGGTTGCGGAGTAATTTTCATGGTAGTAGAGAATTTAAGAATTTAAGTGAAGGCTGAACAAACATACAATAACCGTACTTCTTTGGTTTGATAATTTTTATCTCCATTCAGTCATTTTTCATTAATTCAACCAATTTATTGATTGGGTATTGTCGTAATAAAAACGAGAAGTGCCCCTCCCGGATTTTTCCAATCAACATATGACATCTCGATGAATATGATGAGATGTGCAATAAGAAAATATCTGTTCTCCAGAATTGCCTGATCTCAATCAAAAAATACCCAAATTGATAGCCAGAAGTGCATCAAATTCTCCGTTGATTATTACTGGTTAACTGGCTCCGACAATTCCAGAAGACGCTCCTATCGCCCGGCGAGTCCGCTCGTCACCATGCCTTTGAGAATATAACGCTGTCCAATAAAGAAAATGATGATCATCGGCAGGGTATATATCACAATTCCCGAGATGACAAGTGGAACGGGTAATTGCCCGGACTCATTTTTAAAAATACTATTGATAATCACCCCAATAGTTGTATTCCTGGTATTAAGAAAAATCCTCGGTGTAAGCCAATCTCCCCACACACCGATGAAATTGAGGATGTAGGAAGTAGCGATGGCAGCCCCAGAATTTGGCATGAAGATTTTCCAGTATACCTGAAATGGCGTGCAACCGTCCACCTCCGCTGCATCTTCGAGATCCTTGGGTATGGTGAGAAAGAACTGTCGGAACAAAAAAATATGATAAGGTGATCCCGCAACTCCCCAGAATACCCATGGCCAGTAGGTGCCGGTGAGTTCAATTTTTGCGAAGATCATGAATGTAGGAATGATGGTGACGATAACTGGAATGATCAGCATGGCAATCACAAAAACAAACAGGGTACGGCTGGCTTTAACATCCCTGTAACGGGCGAAACCATAGCCAACCATAGAGCTGGAGATTACCGTTAAAGTAGAGAACATCAGGGCAAGAAACAGGGTATTCAGTGTATGGGGTAAATAGGTATAAATCGGATTGAATATTTCTTTATAATTGATAAATTGCGGGATAGCAGGAAAAAGAACGATGGGGTAACTCAAATATTCAACAGTCCGTTTTATCGAAGTAATTAGCAACCAGATGATTGGGGTCATCAGGATAATCGAAGCCAGGACCAATATGAAAAATATAAAGGCATGTTTTATTTTTGGGGTACTTTTGATTATCTTCATAATCGGATTGACCTAACAATCAGCGTCATTCATTTTCGATGTATAAGGTGATCAAACAAATCATTACATAACAATTTGCGTCTACTTTATAAATCCGAAAACATAAGTGGAATGCAAAGAATCACCTCCCTGCCAGGCCGCTGGTTACCACACCTTTCAAAATATGACGTTGGCCAATAAAGAATATGAGAATCATGGGCAGCGTGTAGATTACGATTCCACTAATGGTAAGCGTCGTGAGAAATTGCCCGGATGGATTTTTAAAGATCTGACCAATGATCACGCCAATCGTGGTGTTATTGACGTTCAGATAGATTCTCGGTGTCAGCCAATCTCCCCACACATAGATAAAATTTAGGATGAAAGATGTAGCAATGGCCGCCCTTGAGTTGGGTATGAATATGCGCCAATAAATTTGGAAAGGAGTACAACCATCCACTTCCGCGGCATCTTCTAGCTCTTTGGGGAAAGTGAGAAAGAATTGCCGGAACAGGAAGATATGGTAGGAAGAGCCTGCCAATCCCCACAGGACCCATGGCCAATATTTACCAGTGAGATGTATCTTGGCAAAGATCATAAAGGTGGGAATGATGGTGACAATAGCAGGTATGATCAACATGGCGATGACAAACCCGAACAGCGAATGGCTGGCTTTAACGTCCCGGTAACGGGAAAAACCGTAACCAACCATAGAGCTGGAGATCACGGTCAAGGTTGAGAACATCGTGGCGAGAAATAGCGTATTCAGAGTGTGTGAGAGATAGGTATATATCGGGTTAAATACCTCAGCATAGTTAGTATATTGGGGGATTGCAGGGAAGAGAACGATGGGGTAGGTTAAATATTCAATATTCCGCTTCAGCGAGGTGATCAGCAGCCATAGGATCGGGGTAATGAGCAGAAGCGCGACCGAGGTCAAGAAAATATAAATAAAAAAATTATTCCGACTCCTAGCTGCTTTTGACTTCACGATCGCCGAGGAACGTGAGGAGGCAACCGTATTCATCCTTATCCCTCTACTTCAGAATAGACCCAACTTTTCTGTGTTCGAAATATTAAATAGGTGAGGAAGAACACGATGATGATTAACAGCCATAAGATCGCCATCCCATATCCAAACCGCTGCGTGCTGAAGATTTGTTCATAGATGTAGATCATATAAAGGTGAATCCCACGAGGTGGTACTGCAATCACACCGTCGGTGGTGGCAAGCCAAGGAATCGTTAGCATTTGTAGAGCGCTGATCAGACCAAGGATGAGCTGGAAGAATATTACCGGTGTCAGCATGGGAAGAATGACGTACCAGAAAATGCGAGAAGTGCTTGCACCATCGATTTTGGCTGCCTCGATCAGTTCATCTGGGATGTTTTGCATCCCCGCCAAAAAAATGATCATGCCGGCTCCTAAGCCTGACCAGACAGCCATGGCAGTTACCCCATACATGGCCTGATCCGTGAGCCACCCGATGGCAGTCCCCGGTCGGAATACAGAGATCATCGCATTGAGCAGCCCATAGTTTTTCTCCAGCAGGACCTTCCATGTCCACACCAAGCCAACTGCAGGAATTATTGAAGGCAAATAGAATACGGTACGAAATATACCGATCCCGTGTACTTTTTGGTTAACCAGGATAGCTAAAAAAAGGGAAAGGATAAGCCAAATAGGAAGGTTCAATCCCGTCCATATAAGAGTACGGCTAAAGGTAAAGCGGACCATGGGATCCTGGAAAGCTCTGGCATAATTTTTAATTCCCATAAAATCGAGGTTGAAAAGATTGAGACCGTTGTAGTTTGTCAGTGAAATGAGGAATCCAAAGATGAGTGGAACGATTGTCAGCAGGATAAAACCGATCAACCATGGAGAAATAAAAAAATAGAAATTTCTCCTGCGTCTTTGACTCCTGGTAAGCGTGCCTTTACCACTCACTGTGCTTTCAGCAGTACTCATAAAGATCTCCATTCTTGAATTACGGGCAGGGATATCCCCTCCCTGCCCGTAATTGGACTCTACAACAGAGATTTACCCGATTGCAGCCTTCCCATCATCGATGGCGGTGTTGACATCGAATTCTATATTTTTCAACATTTCTTCGAATGATATACTTCCTGCAATCGCCTGCTCCAGGTACAGCATGTAAGCATTGGATACTGTTGATTCCCCGATGTAGGGGTTGAACTGCAATGGTGATGAGTTCAGATCAAGCTCTCCCTTAAGCACGGTTTGAACCTGTTGCTGGAAGGGAGTCTCGTTCGGCATCTTGGGATACCAGGAGATGAGAGCTGGTACACCCCAGCCACTACTCGCACGTGCCTCCGCAGGCTCCTCGCCGTTATACCACTGGAAAACCTGCCAGGCAGCATCTGGCACTTTTGTGGCGGCTGACATGATCATACCTGTGGCAGTCATGGTTGGATCGCGGCGTACGCCCGTCCAGGTGGGAGCTGGGATGAACAACACCTGTCCTGTGGTTACATCGGTTTCAGCCATGGCACTGAACCAGTATCCATATTGAAGCTGGGCTACCAAACCTTTGTCGAAGTCGTCACCCTGCCAGTTCGGGCTTGGGACGATGGCGCCTGCTGCGCAGAGTTTATTCTTGACCAAATCGTAGAAGTATTGAATGACCTTTTGTGTCTTCTCACTTCCGCTCAGGACGATCTTGGAATAGTCCTCTGAGTATAAGAAATCTCCAGTTTCAGCCAGGATGTTCATCAA
>Ga0233417_10000649_pt1 | contig 10503 bp, 8 predicted proteins | sample Sed_MG_FD_189023 | JGI IMG/M metagenome (GOLD analysis project Ga0233417, IMG submission 189023) | Sediment microbial communities from Lake Towuti, South Sulawesi, Indonesia - Sediment_Towuti_2014_0.5_MG | ecosystem: Environmental > Aquatic > Freshwater > Lake > Sediment | place: Indonesia... | reverse complement strand
GAAGTGCATATGGATATGACTTCTTTGGAGCATTAGCACTCAAATCTTCTGATCCTGATGCTGCTAAAACAGCTTCTGAGAAGGAAAAAAATGTGTTTACATCTTATAATTCTAGATCTAAACCAGTGGCTAAATTTTTGGAAGTTTATGTAAAGCGCCTTGCAGAACTTGGTATCATCAGTGGGAATGATGAGAAAAAAAAAGAAATGCAATTTGCATTATTCGTGAGTATGTTTAAAGATGCATCAGGATTCAAATATGATAATATTAGAGCTGCGTATACTGCTCCCGCTGGTACTACCCCTGCACACTTCACTTTTAATGCACTTGCTATACCATTCTTCGATTTGAATTACTTTGATATTGCTGAAGTTCCTAATGATCCTAATACTAAAAATGTATCAGTTAAAACAGAGTACAAGAATAAGACAATTGCAGAAGTTCATAAATCATACTATAAAAAGGATACATTTAAGTTCAGCAACGATAGAGCAAGGGAATTTATAGAAAAGAATATACTTATTCCATTTGGATTGGGAATGCTGCATGAGCTCAAATTCAGAGCAAATGGTGTGAAGGCGATGAAAAAGGGAACATTCAAACTTGCAAGAGGACCAAAGTCAAGCAAACTGATAAAGGATGATGTGAATAGAACATATTATGTTGATGTCGAGTCAATGATAAAAGTTATTACTACAAGCACAGAAAATCATCTCGAAGAAAAGTGCTTTGAATACATACATCTCCTTCCAAAATATAAACTATGCACTGACTTTATAGATGTAAATGAAACAAGTGGACAAGTAATCATACCTGATATCGAGAATAAGTGTGGTCTTATTCCTATATTCATACCTTTGAATAAGTTTGACTATTTCAAAAAAAACTTTATTCCTGCAAACCAGTTCGGAGATGGATTCAGGAGATTTACTCGTGATCCACATGAATTGAACGAGAAATGGAATGACAAGATTCACGTGAACATAGTTAATGTTCTATTGGAAAAATGTGTTAAAAAGAGTGGGGAAGATCCTCATCTTGATCAAGGAAACTATAAGAGCTGCTTCACTGACGAACTGATATATCAGGGATATCAGCGCAGATGGGATAGAGTTCAAAAGAAATTTGTGAAACAAGCTGAACAGTACACTAATTTGAAATACTTTTTTAATGGTGACGAAATTTGTAAAATTTGAACATTTTTTGATTCAATAAAAAAAAACAATTGATTTTTTTTAATTCTCAAGTTATTAATAGTTCATATAATGTGTTATGAATATCCAAATGATGGGCATCCATAAAAAAAAATAGTTCAAATAATATATAGATGATCCACGTGTGCATGAGTTACAATCAATTATATGTGAACTAAATGAGATCAATTTAATTTAGAATGGTGTTATTCCAGTGCATTTGTAGATTAAAATCTAAAATATTGTAAATAATAAAAAAAAAAAAAGAGTCAAAAAAATTTTTTTTTGCATGACGACCGTGCAAGGTAGTATAGAGGTTCAAGCATTCATACCCAAAGTTGCAGATTTAATTACCACAGCAATAAGACAGTTTGCGAGATACAAGACAATACATCTGATTGCTATATTGTTGAATACGATCTTGTACTTTGGTGGAGTTGTCACTCTTGTATTTTGCAGTACACTTGGTCCTGCTAATGCAAACATTCTCAAAATAGGACAAATAAATTGGGCATTCATAGGGGAAGCATTTGGATTGATTTTGTGGCTATTTACGACTATCTTGTTCATAAATCTTGGCCCAATGCACGATAATATGAATATTGCAAAGTTCAACTGGAATGCACTCAAATTGCTGATGGTAGTTCAAGTTGTGGTGTTGTTTTTATTCTTGATTGAAGAAGCACTGAACACCGGATGGATGGGAGCCACTCTTGCATATTGCGTCAATGGGGATGATACTGGTGGAATATTTACTGGTGGATTATATTGCAACACCCATGGATACTATGCATGGATTTGGGTGTTTATTGGAATCAAAATCGTCTTTTGGTTTATCATAGCTATTGCAGATCTCTATAGTTTGATTGTATCTGTTCTTGCATTTACAAAATTCTTTGGTGCATTCCCAACTGGAACTCAAAAGCAAATTCAAGACAATAATGAATTAATCACTGCAAAGAGTGCAAGTGCTTTGTAAAAAAAAATAAAAATAAAAATATATGGATAATTTTTGTTTGTTTGTGTCACATTTTGAAAAAGAAATAAAAGACGAAGCCACTGTAAAGCTAAAATATTCACATTTAAAATCGGAAGATAGATTTATTAGCGGAATGAATAATTTGAAGAATGTTTTTGATATATGTCTAAATCGCTTATCAGTGGCATATGAATACACTCGATTCCAGTACGAATGTTTTTTGAAAGCCATTCCAGTTTTGTTACCTACACTATTTGGAGTAAACTATTATATGAACAAAAAAAAGGACATCGACGATGTATTGAATCCATTTCATACAAAGCTGCACTATAAATTGGTTGGTTCAAGAAGAGATGGAAAAAGTGCATATATTGCATCAATTGTGAGTGCTATATTATGCACACTATGGGATAGTGATCACAATATTCCATTATTTGGTCCAACTGAAGCAACTGGTTGCCTTATGTTATCAACTATAGATTCAATGCTAAACATAGTCAAAGGAGGTTTATCTTGCAAGAAAATGACGAAGAAACTAACAGTGATAAATAAAGAAATTAATAAAAAAAATGTAGTGAATGCATTTCCACTATCTGAAAGGACTACCAGAGGTATATCCTACCTACTCAACTTTTTTGATGAGCAAGATTTTATGCAACATGATAAATTTCAAAAGTTACATTTATCTAGAATGGCAAAAGAGAGAGGATCTGCAGAACTATGTATAACGACTCCAAATCCAGAGTGTTCATTTTATGACAGATTCAAGAAGAGTGACGAGTTATACGAAATAGACAGGAAGGGTACTATTTGTGATATATGTATTGAAAATTTTAAGAATAGAGTATGCGGATATGAAACACTACATGAAGCTCAGGATATGTGCATAAAACTTGGACATATTGAGCCAAATGACGCACCGTGGCTTGTGGATAAATCTACAGAAAAAATGTGGAGCAAATATTTTGATGATAATATCACAGCTACTGAACTACATGGATTGAACATGTCATCACAAAACGCAGAATTCTCTAGTTCTCAAATAGACAAATTTTTTTCTCAAGTGGCCTTTGATAGGGATACTTATGACCAAATCCATATTGGAATAGACCCAGCAGATAAGGGCAAAAGTGAATATGCATTATCATTCTTTGTAAATTATTTAGATTACAATTATTTGATTTCTGCAAATGCATTCACTTTGAGAGAAACAGAAGACGAAAAAAATATAATTTATAAGAACATTGTGTTTGTTCTAGATAAAATATCAAGTAAACTAACTAGGACAAGCGAAATTTATATATGGATAGAATGTAAACCATGTCATTTGGGTGCTCCACTACAACAGTTATTTGATGGTGCGAGACAGTATAAGGTTATAGTTATGAAGGGATTACATACTAACCAAAAAAACAGAGAATTGTGGGGATATGGAATTGACAAAACAGAACAACTAACAGAATCATATGTAAAAACACTTAGGGGACATTTGGTTACAAATCGAGTCAAAATTTCAGAGAGTTTTTTTACTATGCATGAAAAGGGGAAACTGCATATATTAGACAAACTGAAGGAGCAATGGAAGAGGTATAAACGCGATAAAAATGGGAAACTCACTGGAAAAGCTGGCCCATCAAAAAATGATGATTTATTTATATCATTTTTGATGGTTCCAGAATTGGTAAGACAAAGCAAACAATACAAAAATCCATTTTATGAACAAGTGCCATCAAATTCAATGTTTTTTGGATAAATTCAGTTGCACAGAAAAAGAAGGCCTCCCTGGAACCTACTCCATGATGTGGCTTTTCTGAAAAAGTGGATTTAATAAAAAAAAAATATGTCTACTTATAAAATATGTTTGAGTGCAACTAGTAAATCTGATGTTCATCATGTTTCAATATATACTAAAATATTTCAAATATTGATATTATTTATTATATTGCCTATTCGAATAATAAAAAGATATTTCAGTAATTTATCAATAATTTTATCAATAATTTTTTCATTGATAACATCATTTCCTCTAAATATTATTTTGATATTGACATTATTATTTAGTGCATTCATTATATGCATTTTTGGAATTATATTATAAATAGTTAATATCTAATAAGAATTATTGTTATTAGATCCAGAACTATTTATCGTAAACTATTGAAATTTTTTTATCACTTGAAAGCGCGCGCAAACACCACATGAGAAAAAAAAAAGGAAAAAAAAAATGTATCCAAGTGATGGATTCATTAAATTGATACTTCTCTATTTGACTGAATTTTGGTGTAATGGAGTTTTGGAGCGTTTCGGTCTGCCTCAATCATGGGGATGCTCTTATATCGGTTTCTATTCTGTTATTGTAGCATTACTTCTTCCTATCATTGTATATCCTCTAATTTGGCGTTGTTTATTTCAAAAAAAACATTGGTGCCATAATATTGCTCCAATTTTTTCTGTTTGCTTTTCTTTATGGTATTTCAACAAATCTATAAACAATGATTTGATGCTACTCCTTGATGAACTAATTGTTGCTCCTGGTGTCATTCATGATTTTGTATGTATTGAAATTTTTGTTCTTGCATTTATTGTGGATATTTTGATTATCAGTGTAATATCTCTTTACTCTTGTATATCTCTTCAGACTAAAATTGAAAAATAAGAAGTAAAGAGAATATCTGTACCTCTCGATTTATTAATATTTTAAAGTTACATTTTTTTTTCTGTGTTACTTGAAAGCGCGCGCGCAAATCCCCACACAACAATAAAAAAAAAAAGAAAAAGTATCAAATGTATCCTAATGTTGTGGAAAATAAGGGATATACAAAAAAGTCGGCTGTGATACAGCATGCAAATTTGCTTACAAAGATAGATAGCGATCTAGCTAGTGCTATATGCAACAAGGTGATGGAACAATTTGGAGATTTGGAATTTGTCTTTAGTGTTTCAGAATATAAAGACAATGGATACTACAGCATTATTGTTACAGATCCTGGTATTACATTGAATTTGAGTGAATTGGCTTCCAAATTGGATGTATTTAAGAACATATTTTATTATGATGTTGATTTTTTTGGTGACGTTGCAGAATTTAGGATAAAATGCTATATTAGCTCAAACGAATCAAAGAGTGTTATTCATGGTGAAATACATACAAAAAAGGATACGCCAAATATACAAAAATTTGATCAATTGAAAAAAAACACGGATGACAATACAGTATTAACTATAAAAAATCTCATGACCACAATTTACAGATTGTTGGTTCCTGATCACAATGACAACACAACATCATATATATTTGAATGTGTTTTTGGTGTGGTTGGTGGATTCAATATCATAATAAAGAATTGCAACAATTGGTCGAACAACTTGATAGATATACTAAAAGAAATGACCAAGTGGGAACTACTCGCAGAAAATATGGAAATTGCATATGCGAATGTATCAATGCTTATATCGCTCAAAGAAAAGATGATCACATTTCACTTTACAAAAAGAAAAAATGTTGAACTAATAAATGATGAAACATCATTACTTGGAAAGAGAAAAAGAGTTGGAGCACCAGCATCAGATGAATACTTTAACAAAAGGTCAAAGTATGACTAAAAATCTGTTCATCAACAATATATATTCAAATTGTAATACAAATTCACTGTGATCAACTCTTTAAAAAAAAAACATTCTAGCACTCAATAATCAAATAATGATTCTGATGGTTTTGCTATTACATTTTGTGGACCAGGGACATTAATTGTAGACCAATCCACATCAATACCTGAAGTTCTTTTAATATCTATCTTGCTCATTTCTATCCATCCAAGATCATCTCTATACTTAGTCACATAATACCAATTATCAAAATAACTCAGATCGTATTCAATTTCATTAATGAACAAATGACAATCTATATCCATTTGGGTTATATTACTAAACATACCCATAAGAAAGTATGCAATAGAGACATATTGTATAGATTTCCTTTTATGACATACAATAGCACAATTTCTTGATCCAATTTCACTTTCTGGATTTCTATAGCCAAAAACATCTATATGTTCTATACTCATTAAATTACCATATAGAATAACAATTAGCAAACAAATATATACAACAATCAGCAAGTATATAAAGGTTACACAACTTAGACAGCAATTCAATGAAATATCTTTTCTCATGTTATTCATAGAATTTTTTTTATTTTGAAAGCGCGCGCAAACACACGCTACAATAAAAAAAAATAATAATCAAATGTATCCTAATGTTGTGGAAAATAGGGGATACCAAAATTTCATTCCTATTTGGGTATCATTCAAAGAAATGAATTATTCATTTTATCCTAATGATGGATTGATCCAATCAAGTGTACTTCCATTAGTCAAATTTTGGTGTCATGTATTTCTGGAGAGGTTTCAACTTCCACCATCATGGGGATGTTATTATGTGTCATTTTATGCTTTGATACTTGCTCTAATAAGTCCTCTTATATGTTATCCTTTGATATGGTGTATACTTCGAAAAAAATCATGTAATCATATTATCGCTCCTTGGGTTTCTCTCTTCTTTGAGATTTGTTATTTATATGCAGATGTAGCTGCTCGACCCATATTATTCATTCAACAATTGATGACTGGATATTGGTATGTTGCTGGCAAGTGGTTTGATGAAATCTTGTTTAGACATTTAATTCAGTCTCTTATCATTGACTTGATCATTATGTTTATTTATTTCTGTATTTCAAGATGTTGTTCTCGCAAATCAAAAAAAAGTTTAGAATAAAACTGGCAAATTCATTATTTTTTCCAGTGTAATTTTTTTGTACAATTCATCGTCTATTTCTTCTTCAACTACATATTTTGGAATCAAATCAGCAAGATAAATCTTACAAATTGCTTCAACGAGGGTTTCTTTCGTCTTTTGATTCAAATCAAATTTTTTGACGATCACTTTTTCTATTCCAATATGAACAGTTTCATGAATGATTGTGTGAACAAATCTTTCATTAGACTTGATTGGATTTCCATCAAAATCAGTTTGCACAAGAATTACTCCATCCTTTTCGTCATATCCACCTTCTGTACCATAAACTTGTGGTATTACTTTGTATTTGTCAAATAATACAAATCCCCAGTTCTTTTGCAACAGTTTTAGTCGGTTGATTACTAGTTGTAGTTTGTTCGATTCCAAAATTTTCTTAATTTTATCTATTGGAATCGTTACAAATAATTTGCGTTTCTGGAATTCATCAAACAATTTTTCTTCTTCTATTTGAGAGAGCTTTTCTGGGCTATTTGCTAAAAGAATGAAATAATCATCTTTTGGCAACTTAACATCTATTCCGCGTTTTTGCAAATCAGCATATTCTGTGATTACACTCATCATAGATTCAAATTGACCCTTTTCACTGTCTTGTTCTACAATAAAATACTTATGTTTCTCTAGTTTTATCCACTCTGCTCCTGCATATCCAATATTCTGTGCAAGTTCCTCTATCCATGGTTTTGCTTTATCGCTATACCACACATTTGGAAATTCTCTAAATGCTGGATGATCTTCAACTCTAAAAAAAATTTGCACAGAAATAACCTTTAGTGGGCCCAAGAAATTATGATGATATATATTTCCTTCTTTGTATTTGTCAACTTCTCTATATGATCTAGTTGTATAAATAGGATAGCCATGATCCAATCTACCTTTTAGATCATTTAATTCTTCTTCTGGGAATGAAATTTCATCAACAATATATTCAAATCGTAATCCAAGTTCACCATGATCATCAAAAGGCTTAAATCCCAATGCAAGATAAATATCTCTTGTATCTTGCATGGTACCAAGGAAAAGTCTCTTAGTTTTGGGCCATATTTTTAGAATAGAAAAGCACAACAATCTACTCAGTCCTCGTTTTTGGGCATATGGCAAAACACCTAATGGTTCAATTTGAACATTAGTAACATCATTTTTGGATGCCCAAAATTCAATAAACCCTAAAAGTTTTTTGTTAAAATCTTTTGCCAATACTATACACGTAGAATGTGCATGCTCAAAACAATTAATTCCATTCTTTAATCGTTCTTCCAGTCTATCAATTTCTTTCAAATCATCTGCTTTTGTGTATTCAGCAATGGATTTCCCTTCTTTGAACTGTTTAACCATTCCTTTGAAGTAAACTTTCCATTTGTCATCCATATCATCATAATAATTGGGATTTTTCATTGCAACATCAACAATATGTTTGTTATGATTTTCCAAAGTAATAGATATTGGATGTGCTAATTCTCTTGATAGCGACAGATAATCTTTGGTAACTTTTTCAAATACATAAGCTTCCATAATAACTTTTTGCTTGTTTTTGTCTTCTGCAATCCATGTTTGCGTTGGAATTTCTTTTGTTCTCAAAAATTTTAAGAGTTCATCAAATGAAATAAGAATCAAATCTTTTCTTTCAGTCATTTCATTATAAGCATTTTTAATGTATATTCTTTCTTCATAATAAATTTTTTCAATTTCCTTCTTTGATGTAATTTCAACCCATTCCTTATCATTTTCATCCCAGTCAAACTGGTTTCTTACCTTTGATCTATTTAATGTGTAAATATAACCAGATGTTTTCAATTTATCAAACTCGTTCCTTGAAAATTCAAGAATCCAAATATAATTTCTTTTTATGTTCCATTTAAAATTGACTTGTGAAGATGCCAAATATCTCAATGCAACAGATTTTTTTGGAGTAGCATAAATTTTTTTTGATTTTTCTCCTGGTAATGATGACATTGCTTTAAGATACTCATCAGCAATTAGTACATTTGATCCATGATAAAAGTATCTTGATTCAGTATCAATAAATTCTTTACTTGGTATTTTACTGTCGATAAATGAATCAAATTGTTCAAAATAGACAAATTTGACATTTCCTTGTTTTTTTAATTCTTCAAGAACATCCCGAATGTACTTCTTTTCATAAAATTTTATAGGTTTATGTACTCCAAATTCTACTCCTCTGAACCAATATGATTCTTCATAATCTCTCAAGCCCAAATAACTAACTTTATAAATATATGCTTCCATTTTAAAGTTCTCATTAATAAAATTAGGATACATTTCAATAATGTAAAGAATACAACAATCAGAATTATCAATGACTGGAATAATTGGAAGATGTTGTAGATCAAGAGCATCTAGTAAAGCATAACTATAACTTGGTTGAAGTCTTATATAATTTGTATTTCTTCGAAAATTGTATTTTGGTTTTATTTCTTCTTTGAAATCTTCTTTATCTCCATGATAAAATGTTGTTAGATATTCTTCAAATAATAAATCCCATCTCTTCAAAAATATTTCAATTTTATTCCATATTTCCTTGTGATCAATAATATGACTCTCAAAATCATAATATGGATTATTTTTTCTGTGGAAATGAGAATACCATTGATTTGGAAATAGACTTTTGATGTATGTAATAGTATTATAACAAACCATAAGATGATCTGAAAATTCTTCTATCAATTCTTCTTCAAAGTCGCTTCCCTTTTCAATATACTTTGAGAAGTCTTTTCCGATCTCTTTCCAGTCAGAAAATGTTTTTATTGCGTCATATTTGTATTCTTTTGATTCTGTAATATAGAGCTTATACCAATGAAATTGTTCATGAATAAATATTTCAAATATTATTACTTCATCTATATCATCTCAACGTACTACAATATAAGGAAAAGAACGCGACATTGTTTTTTCTTTGATTTCAACCATTTTGCAAAATATTGGAGGTTTGTATTTTTGTATTAAATCCAATAAAATTTCTTTTATTCGAATTTCTTTTCTAGTTGATGCAATTATTTCTAACGGAATCTTTGTAAATATAATTGGCACAATCCTATCTAAGATAAAATCAACCTGATCTTGCAACTTCATACTATTAAGCGTTGGAACATGTACAAATAATGAATACGCATCCAAGACTTTATCAGTGAGATTGAGAGTCTGATAATACAAGTAATTGCATTCAAATGTTCCAGCATCATCTGATATATAGTGTTTATCAACAAATTTCTCTAGATCAACTTTTGTTGTCAACTTTTCACTCTTTATTTTTGCACTTTTTTCAAACACGACATGGTCTCTTGAATCATCCAGACCAAAATGTAAAAAAAATGTTCTTTCTATATTTTTCTGCGCATTGACAAATTTGAGAATCTCATCATTGGATACTTTGATAACAAAATACGAGATATTCAAATTCGGAAATTTGGAATTTAACTTGTTTGCAACTTTTTCGGCAATAATACTTGCCGGATTTATTTTTATATATCCAAATGGACCAAATCCAGTCACAATTATTCT
>Ga0233417_10000648_pt1 | contig 10512 bp, 9 predicted proteins | sample Sed_MG_FD_189023 | JGI IMG/M metagenome (GOLD analysis project Ga0233417, IMG submission 189023) | Sediment microbial communities from Lake Towuti, South Sulawesi, Indonesia - Sediment_Towuti_2014_0.5_MG | ecosystem: Environmental > Aquatic > Freshwater > Lake > Sediment | place: Indonesia... | reverse complement strand
TGAACTCCTCTTGGCTCCGGCACATCTCGATCTCCACTCTGACGTCCGGCGCCGCCGCCTGGATCTGCTCCACCTCGTGCGGTTCAAACTGATAAGTCGTGACGATGCGTAATGGCTCTTGGGGTCGGTTCATGGCTACCTGCGAAAATGGACTGGCGATGACGGGCCCGCGGGCGGTCCCCGCGGTTTGCGCTGCCGCGGCTGCCGGAGTGGCGGCAGCGGCGACTTTCATCAGGGAACGGCGCGACACGGATCTTTGAGACATGGCCTTTGTTTTACCATAAGAGCCAATGCGGCTTCCCGGAATTCTGTTTCTGTTCTCGTTTGCGCCGGTTGCTGCGGCTCTTACGCCGGACCCCGAACGCGAGCGTGTTGCCCGCGCCATGGACGCCGAGGCGGAGCGCTACGGCGCACTCTCGCGCCAGATCTGGGAATACGCTGAGCTCGGCTACAAGGAACAGAAGAGCGCCGGCCTCCTGCGCGACCAGTTGCGTGCCGCCGGGTTCCGGATCACCGAGAATGTCGGCGGCATTCCGACCGCCTTCGTCGCCGAATGGGGCAAAGGGAAGCCGGTCGCGGGCATCATGGGCGAGTTTGACGCTTTGCCCGGTCTTTCCCAGGAAGCGGTGCCGGAAAGGAAGCCGCGCGTGGAAGGCGGCGCGGGACACGGATGCGGCCACAACTTGTTCGGAGTCGCCGCCGTGCATGCGGCCATTGCCGTCAAGCGGCGCCTGGAAGCGAAAGGGTTGCCCGGCACGATCCGTTTCTTTGGCACGCCGGCCGAAGAGGGAGGCTCCGGCAAGGTCTACATGATCCGGGCGGGAGCGTTCGAGGGCGCCGACGTGGTGCTTACCTGGCACCCGGGCAACCGGAACTCCGTTAACGACGCAAGCATGCTGGCGATCATTAGCGGCCGGTTCCGTTTCCGCGGCATGGCGGCGCATGCCTCCTCGGCGCCTGAGGCGGGCCGCTCCGCCCTGGATGCTGTTTTGCTCATGAACCACGCGACGGAAATGCTGCGTGAACACGTTCCCCGCGAAGCTCGGATCCACTACATCATCCTCAGTGGGGGAGCGGCGCCCAACGTCGTGCCCGATTTCGCCGAGGCATATTACTATGCGCGGCATCCTCGGATGGCCGTGCTGGACACTATCTGGGAGCGGATTCTCAAGTGCGCCAACGGCGCGGCGCTGGCTACCGAGACGCGGATGGAATCCGAGATCGAGTCGAGCAGCTATGAGTTCCTGCCCAACGACACCCTGATTGAGCTGCTGCGCCGAAACCTGATGTTTGTCGGCGGGGTAAAGTACAGCGCGGAGGAACAAGCGTTCGCCGAGAGACTCGTCTCCACCTTGGAGCCGGAACGGCGCACCCCGCTCGGCACGCAGGAAAAAGTATTCCTCGACGAAGGCCGGCTGACATCCGGGGCCTCCAGCGACGTGGGCGATGTGAGCTGGATCCTGCCAACCGCCCAGTTCACGGCCGCTACCTGGGCCCCGGGAACTCCCGCTCATAGCTGGCAGTCCACCGCCTGTTCGGGCATGAGCATCGGACGGAAGGGCATGATGGTCGCCGCAAAGACCCTGGCGCTCTCGGCGCTGGACGTCTTTTATGACCCGAAGCAGGTTGAGCTCGCCGGGGAGAGCTTTCGCCGGCGGAAGAGCGGCCACGAATACCGCTCGCGGATTCCAGCCGGCAAGGCGCCGCCGCTTAACTATCGGGACCGGCAGTAATACCGGCCCTCAAGCCTTCGGGTATTTCCAGGGCGCCCGGTAGGGGCGGCTGAGTAGCTTGTTCGCATCCGGGTCGCCTACGATCACTTCCTTCTCCCCGTCCCAGTTGATGCTGCGCCCCGCTTTCCAGCTCAGCATGCCGAGAAGGCTCACGACGGTGGAGCGGTGGCCGATCTCGATATCGCAAACCGGACGCCGCTTCTCCTTGATGCTCGCCAGGAAATCGGCAAACAGCTCGCGGATGTTCTGGTCGTCCGGCTTGTTGAGCTTCGGATCTTCGTGAATGGCCGGCTTGTTCTTGTCGGCGGGGTAAAAGGTCCAGCCGTCCAGCCAGCCCATGTGGAAAGTGCCCTCGGCGCCGTAGAAATAGCAGCCCAGGTTCGCCTTCTCCGCGTTGTTGCCAGCGTACTGGCGGTGCTCCCAGACCACCGTGAAGGTCTCGAACTCGAAAGTCGCCACCTGCGTGTCCGGCGCGGTCGTGTTGTCCTGCTTGATGTAGCGGGCCGCGGACGAGTATACGCGCTTCGGCCATTTCTCTTCGGTCCACCAAAGAATCTGGTCCATCCAATGGATGCCCCAGTCGCCCAGCGTTCCGTTGGCATAGTCGAGGTGCTGCCGGAATCCCCTCGGATGGATGCTCCGGCTGTACGGCCGCAACGGCGCGGGACCGCACCAGAAGTCCCAGTCCAGGCCCGCCGGCGGATCCGAATCCGGCGTCATTTGTCCAGGACGGCCGGCGTTGTGGACGAAGGCCCGGATCAGGCCGATCTTGCCGGCCTTGCCGGACTTGAGGAACTGCATTCCCGAGATGTTGTGTGGCGAGACCCTTCGATGGGTGCCCACCTGCACCACCCGGTCCGCCTCCCGTGCCGCCTTCACCATCGCACGGCCTTCCTTGATCGTGTGGCTGATTGGCTTCTCGACGTAGACGTGCGCCCCCGCTTCCACCGCTGCGATCGTGACCAGCGGGTGCCAGTGGTCGGGAGTTCCGACAATGACAATCTCCGGCTTCTCCCGCGCCAGCATTTCGCGGTAGTCCTTGTACTGTTTCGGCTGGTCGCCGGACAGCTTGTTGACTTCCTCCGCTGCCGGCTTGAGCTGGTTGGCGTCCACGTCGCAGAGCGCCACCATTTGGCACTCCTTTGACATGATGGCTTCGCGCGTGATGTTCATGCCCCACCATCCGGACCCCACGGTCGCGGTGCGGTAGCGGCGGGCCGGCTGCGCCACGGCGATGTTGACGGCCAGTCCGGCGGTGAGGCCTGCATTCAGAAACTCGCGGCGGTCGATGACCTCGGGCATGGCGACTCCTTCGATGCTCAGCATCATACAATAATTCGCCACCGGCGAAATCTCGTCACCGCCCGGTGAACCCGGGTTGAAGAGCGCGGCTCAAGGAATTACGGTCGGGTGGGGTAGGGATGGGATGCGATGTTGGTGGAAATATTTGGCTGGAATCTGCTTTTGGGGGTCAATCGCGGGGCGACCGACGTTCCTTGAGCCTGTTCTCTTCGCATCGCAACTCTATTCCCTGCACGGCGCATGCCAAACACATCCCGACCGCTAAGTTGTTGAAACCCTGGCGCACATCGCCGTCTAGTGAGCTGTGGCATTCCAATTTGGTACGCAGGGATTGCCAGATCGGACAACTTGTCCGGTTTCAGATGTACGCGATGACGTCGATCTCCACCAGCGAGTTGCCGGGGATGCCGCCCGCCGCGGCGATGGTCGTGCGAACCGGCGGTTCCGCGCCGAAACGCCCCCGGAACACCTCGTTCATCGCCTGGTAGTCCTTCAAATCGTTCAAATACACGTTGCACTTCAGCACCTTCTCCATCGACGATCCGGCGTTCACCAGCTCCTTCTCGATCTCGTCCAGGACATGCTTGGTGTGAGCCTTGATGTCTCCCTCGAAATGCGCTCCCTTGCCCGCGACGAACAGCAGGTTGCCATACGACACCGCGCCCGAAAACAGCGGCGTGGTCTTCGGCTTCTCGCCTTTGTAGTGGACCTTCTTGACCGGCCCGCTCTGGGCCTGGGCCGTGGACGTAACTGCCCCTGCGGCGGCCAGCGCCAGCACCGATCTCCGTGTGTTGCGTTTCTCGCTCATGCACCTTCTCCTTTTCCGGCCTGAAAGCCAGTCTATTCATGCTACTGTTTCGGTAGAGCTGCTATGCAACGCCGCCAATTTCTTCGGGCCGCCTCGGCGCTCGGCCTGACGCCGGCCGCCCACGCCGCCCCACAGTACCGGGTGGTTACGCCATATACGAAGGAGGGGACCATGGGCATGCCCGGACTCTATCCGTCTTCGCTGGTCTCCGTCCACGCTCCCAAGTCCTTCGATCCCGCCGCCGACAAGGCGGATCCCGCCACGGTGAACGCGATGCTCGACCGGTGCATGACCGCGCTCACCGGCGAGAAAACCCCCGCCGGCGCCTGGCGCCGCTTCTTCGAACCGCGCGATACCGTCGGCATCAAGCTGAACTGCTCCGGCGCCCCGCAAATCATGTCGCACCCGTCGGTAGTGGCGGCCATCGTCAAGAACCTCGTGGCGGTGGGCGTAGCCGCCAAGAACATATGGTTATATGAGCGATTCCCTGACCAGGTCCGTACCGTCGGCTATCCATCTTGGCTTCCCGAGGGGGTCAACATTCTCACGGCGGAAACGTCGCGCGGCTCCATCCGCAACTACGATCCGCGGGTCTATGCGGAGGTGAATTTCTTCGGCGAAGAAGATACGCGCTCCTGTCTCGTGCGCCTTATCTCCGAGCGCCTCACCAAGATCATCAACGTGCCGAATATGAAGGATCACGGCGCTTCCGGCGTCACCGGCTGCCTGAAGAATATCGCTTACGGCAGCTTCCACAATGTGGCGCGCTCTCACCACGACGCCAAGACCAATACACTGACATTCATCGGCACGCTCGCCGCTATGGAGCCGTTGCGCTCCCGCACCGTCCTGCACGTCATGGATGGCCTGAAGGGCGTCTGGCACGGGGGCCCCTTCGCGCCGGTGCCGCGATTCCGCTTTTTCCCCCGACGCATGATCGTGGGTACCGACCCCGTAGCTATCGACCGGGTGTTGTTGGACGTCATCGAGGCGAAGCGCAAAGCCGAAGGCGCAATCTCCGTCTGGGATCGCGATCCGCGCAGCCTGAAACGCGGCCGCGGATTCCGCGACGATCCCGATTCGAATAACTTCATCCGCGAGCCTGGCCACATCGAGTATGCTTCCACTCTGGGCCTGGGAACCTACGACATGGCCAAAATACGCATGCAGGACTTCCGCATCGAATGATCGCGCTGCTCCTGGCCGCTGCCCTTCCGGGACTTATTTGGGATGGCCCGGCTCCCGGTCCGGAGGCCGCCGGCATTTCCCGCCGTTGCACGTCCGCTGAAGCCGCCGGCTACACCAGGCTCCCAACACCCGGCATCCGCGGCCGCGCCGAAGAGGCATCCGCGACCCGCCAGGCCTGGATTATCGCCAATGGCTGGCGTTTCGAACGCTACCGCGCCAGGAACCAGGTCTACCGGTACGAATTGCCCTCAGGCAAGACCGTGCTTGCCGTGGCGGAAGCCTTCGCCTGGGACGCCGACGTTTGGATGAAGATCGATCCGGCCGAACTGCCCCACTTCGCGCGCATGAGCGCGTTCCTGCGCGCCCACGCCGCCGAGCCGATGCCGCCGGTGGTCAACATCGGCATGCTTGACGATGGCTCGCCGCTCGCCGGCGAAATCATGAACTTGATGGCCCGGAAGAACCTTCTGTTCCAGGTCATTTCGTCCCCCGAAGCGGGCTACGATTTCGTCTTCCGCCTCGGCAGCGAAAAGCCGAAAACCTACCCCGCCAATCCCGCCGACTATGCCGAGTCCGTCCGGAAGCAGCTAGGGGACGAAAAGCGCGCCGTCAGGATTTACGGCACTTCCTCGGTGCTCGTGCGCCTCACGGGGGCCGGCGGCAAGGCGCGCCTTCATCTGGTCAACTTTACGCAGAACCCGATCGAGGCTGTCCGCGTCCGGGTAAAGGGAGAGTGGTCCCGCCGCAGCGGTGCGGCGGTGGACGGCAGCGCCCAACCAGCGGCCCTCGCCCTGGAAGATTCGGTGATGGAAGGCGGGTTCACCGAGTTCACCATCCCGAGTCTGCCCCTGTACGCCATCATCGATCTCGGTCGCTGACCTGTTTCCGCTCGGCCCGTGCGCGTAGCCAGGGCTGCCCTCCTTGTTATCCTTAGTACGTTAGCGATCTGTTCTTCTGCTCCCCTGGGGACATCGATTGACCGCGCGAATATTCTTCAAGTTGATCCTCGGAGTCCTCTGTATCCTTGTCGTTGCCCTGTTTGCGGTCGACGTCCTGGCCTCCCGCATCGCGGAATCGAACTACCGCGAGACGCTTACCCGCGAACTGGAGCAGAAGAGCCGGATGCTCGCGATTCTTCTGACGGTCGACGGAACAGCAAAGTCGGCCGCGACCGTGCGCGATTTGGCGCGGGCGGCCGGCGGCCGACTTACGGTGGTGGCCCCTGATGGACGCGTGCTGGCCGATTCGGAGGCCAACCCGGCTGGGATGGAAAACCATCGCCACCGGCCGGAGATCAAGTCCGCTTTGAAGGGAAAGTCCGGCTCCTCGATCCGCCAGAGCCCGACCATCGGTCATGGATTCCTTTACGTTGCCGTCCCCTGCGGACAGGGCGCCCTCCGCCTCGCCGTGCCCATGGTGACGATGGCCGCTCAGGTCAATGCGATCCGCAAGCGACTTTTGTTTTCAACGGTGCTCGCGTTTCTTCCGGCCATCTTTCTCGCCGCTTTCTTCGCCCGCCACGTCTCCTACAAGCTCGGCCGTGTCATCCACTATGCCGGCGAATTGGCTCGGGGCAATTTCAGGGCGCGCTTGGAGGCGACTGGCACGGATGAGCTGGGCATCCTGGGTGGAAAACTGAACGAGACCGGTGAAAAGCTTCAGAAGATGTTCGAGGCTCTGCAACGTGAACACCAGGAGATGGAGAAGCTGGAACTCATTCGGAAGGATTTCGTCATTAACGTCTCCCATGAGCTTCGCACGCCTCTCGCCTCCATTCAGGGCTACACGGAGACGTTGCTGAACGGCGCGATTAACGACCCTCGCCACAACTTGCGCTTCCTGGAGATCATCCGGCAGAACGCCGAAAGGCTGACGAACCTGGCTTCCGACCTGCTGACTTTATCCCGCATCGAGATGAAGATGCAGAGATTCCAGTTTGCCTCCTACTACGTCAACACGTTGCTGCGCGATAGTGTCGATTCGATCCGGCCCCTCGCCGACAAGAAGCGGATCTTGCTGCACTTGGAGTGCACCGCCGAAAACGCCGAGATCTTCTGCGACGCGAAAGTCGTGCACCAGGCCCTCGGCAACCTCCTCGACAACGCCATTAAGTACACCCCCGACGGCGGCCACATCTTTATTGGGGCCAGGCCTGCGGAAACCGCGACGGCCGCCGCGGAGTTCTATGAGTTGTACGTTCGCGATACCGGCAGCGGCATCCCGGCCGAAGACCTCCCCCGACTCTTCGAGCGCTTCTACCGCGTCGACAAGGCCCGCTCCCGCGAACTGGGAGGAACAGGCCTCGGCCTGGCCATCGTCAAGCATATCGCGCGGGCTCATGGGGGCGACGTGCACGTGGAAACCGAACTGAGCAAAGGTTCGACATTCAGCTTCACCTTGCCCGTGCAAGATCCGGGTCTCGCCGAACACTTGGAGCTTCAATCGAAATTCACTGCTTCGTAATCGGCCTGTAAAAATCGGCTCGGTATGCTATAAGATAGGGCCAAATTGTCATGAAGAAGATACTCCTGATTGAGGACGACGCGGACCTTTACGCTCTTCTCAAATACAACCTCGAAAGGGAAGGCTTCGTGCTGGTCGGTTCACAAACCGGCAGGGGCGCGGTAGATCTCTGCCGCCGCGAGAAACCGAACTTGATCCTGCTCGACATCATGTTGCCCGACTCCGACGGCCTCGATATCTGCCGCGGGATACGCAGCCAGCCCGAAATGGCCCACATTCCGATCATTTTTCTCACTGCCCGTGCGGCCGAATCCGACCGCATCGTCGGGCTGGAACTTGGCGCCAACGACTACATCGTCAAGCCGTTCTTCATCCGCGAATTAATTGCCCGGATCAAGATCCAGTTCCGCCCCCACACCGCGCCGCAACGCACTCTGCGCGCCGGCCAGCTCGAGCTCGACCGCAGCAGTTGCCGTGTCCACCTCGCCGGAAACGAAATCCAGCTCACCGCCACTGAGTTCAAGCTTCTCGAGTTCCTGATGGGCCGGCCCGGGGTTGTGTTCACGCGCGAACAGCTTCTGGACTCGGTTTGGGGCCACGACCGCGCAGTTACCGACCGCACCGTCGATGTTTACATCCTCCGCCTGCGCCAAAAGATCGAGCAGGACCCGACGGACCCGGTGTTGATTCGTTCCGTCAGGGGCTTCGGTTACAGCTTCAATGATCACCTTCAGCAGCTGGAGGCGGCCGCCAGTTTGATCGGGAAGTAGCGGTATCAAACGACAGCGGTATCGGCCAGGAGGCCGATAGCGAGTACGACAACACAAGGCCAAAAGCGGGGTTGATTCGCTGCCTTTGCCAGCCGCGGATTCACACAGGGATGCGCAGTGTTCCTATCGGTGGAGTGAAGCGAAAACGGCTTAGTGTCGGCCCCACTTGCGACCGCGGCGGCCTTCGGTGAGCATATGACCGAGAACAAGTACGAGACCGGCGATTAGAACGATTCCAACAACTGCTGTTTCTCGATTCATCCATACGGGGGCCCTTCCCCCAAAGCGGTAGCATAGTAGCGCATTTTTTCACGCTGGCGAAAAGCATGCTTCATTACGGTTAAACGGCGGGGATCTGCGTGGGTGCTGAGATGTTGACGCTTCACAGGCTGCTAGAACACTGCACGACGACGACCACCAGCAGCTTCTTATGAACGTCAATGACTGCTGCCGTATCGGGCATCGCATCCTCATTGGTGGCGCGGTGGAGAACGCGCGATTGTTTTGTTGAGGCACCACCACGTGCTGGAACTCCACCCCGCCCAGGGAGGAGGCCCGCACACTAATCCGTTCGCGGGCGCGTGCCGGATCAAGCTTGCCGGCACTCCAGTTCAGCGAATTTCGACGCCAAGCCTCTTAGCGCAACAGGAGGAATGCGCTGTATCCAAGGCTGGCGCCGAGGATGGCGCCGGCAATGACGTCGCTGAGGAAGTGCATACCGAGAAGAACTCGGGAAACACCTATGCTGAGGGCGCAGAACATGAGGCCGGGCATCAGGCCGGGGAGGAAGAGACCCACCGGAACGGCGAAGGCAAAGGCGGTTATGGTGTGGCCGGAGGGAAAGGAGAACTGGTCAGGCGGTAGCAGGGTAGCCCAACAGTGAGGCGTGATGTGACAGGGGCGTTTGCGGCCCGCGAGGCGCTTCAGCCCTAGAAACAGCACAATTCCGACGCCGGCGGCGAGCGAGGCGGCCGCAAGAGCGCGGTAATATGTTTCTCCGCCGAGAAGTAGGATCAGAACGCCAAGGGTGTACCACAGCCAGCCATCTCCTCCGTGCGTGGCGCAGATCATCCAGAGACGAATCCAGCGAGGGGCCCTCCAGCGATGGACTTTGCACATTAACTGGTGGTCTCCAGAGGCAATCAACCGCAACATCCCACTTGCGCACTTCACGCCGCCGCCCCTTCTCCTCCTCTGCCGGGCCAGTGGGCAACAGCGCCTCCATCCGAATGACCTTGTGCCAGGCGGCGAAACCAGTGACGGGCAAAGGCCGACTCCCGCGCGTGGTGCAGCAGGATGACCAGAGGCAGGGCCGCCACCAGCGGCGCAAGAGCTACGGTCCAGATTTTTTCCCGCATCAACTCCCCGACAATGGTGAGGACGTCCAGAGTGAAATGGAAGCTGCCGGAGGAGCGGCCGTGGACGCGCGTGTGACCGAGGCGCAGCCCGGCGAGGTAATCCTCCCGCGTCCGTGCCTGCCGAACTTCCGTCCAGGCTGAGCCCAAGCTGCGGAGCGTGTGGGCGTCGCTGCCGGCCACTGCGGCTTTACCGTGCTGGGCGGCAAATCGCCTTGCGTTTTCGTTACACGCCGCGCTCATGGCGCTGTTGACAGTTTCCACGAGGCCAAACCTCTTTTCAAACCAGCCGAAGTCTTCCAGATGGCGGCGGCCGGTGAGGCCAGAAAAGATGTGATTGATCGCAAACGGGAGACGTTGTTCGGCGAGGTAGCCGAGCAGCCGGACCAAGTCTTTTCGCCGGCGCTGGATCTCGAAGTGCTGGCGCTCACTCAGTCCATAGACGGCAATGTGCGCTTCGGCGCCGCTCGGCATCACGGCGGTGACCTCCACGCTCTGAAAGAAGTCCGGGTAGCTGAGCAGGGACTCGCCGGCATCGATGGAATCGTGGTCGGTGATGGTCACGAGTTGCATGCCACGGCGTTTCAGTGACTCGTAAACCTCCTCCGGCTGGTTGTAGCTTTCCCGACAGAAACGGCGTGCGATGGGAACAGTGCACATACCGGAATGGATGGTGTGAACGTGCAGGTCGCAACGCATCACCTCTTTATAGGCTGCAGGTGGTTACGGAGCGATAAAGTGAGCAAGAAACAAATGTGAATTGAGGCGGTTACATACCAAAACTTGCCGAAGCAGTTGCCGGAAAGGCCGAAAGGCTGCGGTTTTCCATCGATATCCAGCCTTCACCAAATCGTAACGCGAAGTTTATCGAGGCGTTACCCGCCACTGCTAGT
>Ga0233417_10000647_pt1 | contig 10513 bp, 7 predicted proteins | sample Sed_MG_FD_189023 | JGI IMG/M metagenome (GOLD analysis project Ga0233417, IMG submission 189023) | Sediment microbial communities from Lake Towuti, South Sulawesi, Indonesia - Sediment_Towuti_2014_0.5_MG | ecosystem: Environmental > Aquatic > Freshwater > Lake > Sediment | place: Indonesia... | reverse complement strand
AGGGATGTCATTTGCCCTGGAGAACGAGCCTCAGGTCGAGCTTCTGTTTCGGTATGGACTGTATACCCCGGCCGAAGTCGTGCCGGTGGAAACAGAAAAGGAGCCGGCCGTCCTTGGCAAGGGCAGGAAGCCACGCCCGACCATACGCTGGTCTCGTCAACAGATTGAGATCCCCGTTTCCCTTAAAGCTGACGCAGGCCAGTACAGACAGGAACTGCCGGGCGGTGCAGAAGCTGAGTGGATAGTGCGTCCGGACGGTGGACTTAACGCTGTCACCGTTTTTCTGCGCAACAGCAATCAGGTAATGGATGGGCCGGACCGGCCTGAACTTTGTATGTTCCAGCCGCAGATCGTCGCCCGTCCGGCGGCGGGTGCCGAGTCCATCGTAGACCGTTCGCATCGGCTACACCCCGGCGCAGCCGCCCGGCTCTTCATTCTGTTTACGGCACATATTTTTCTACCCAATCCAGGTGCCGGTTCATGATATCGAGCATGAACTTCGGCTCCGTGGGACCGTGGGGCATGCGGGGGTATACCACCATTTTCGTTGTCACGCCCAGCCGCTTGAGTGCGTTGTGGTACTCAGCGCCCTGGCTAAGCGGGACGCGGATATCCTCCTGGCCGTGGAGGATAAGCGTAGGCGTCTTGACATTGGCGACGAAACTGACGGGCGAGTGAGCCCGGTAGTTTTCAAAGACTTTCCAGGGCTCGCCTCCGAAGTAATCGGGCAAAAAGCCGGGGATGTCGGCGGTGCCGGTGAAGGACCACAGGTTGGTGACACCGGCGCCGACCACGGCCGCCTTGAAGCGGTTGGTTTGCGTAATGACCCAGCTTGTCATAAAGCCTCCATAGCTCCAGCCCATGACCGCCATTCGCTCAGGATCGGCGAGGCCCATCGCGATGACATGGGCCACCCCAGCCATCAGGTCGGCGTAATCTTTGCCGCCCCAGTCGTTCAGGTTGGCGAACCGGAACGGAGCGCCGTAGCCGCCGGACCCCCGGATGTTGGCGCGGAGGATCGCATAGCCCTTGGCGGCAAACGTCGCCAGCGGGTAAATACCCGGGCCGCCGATGAATCGCTCACTGAACACGCCGGCAGGGCCGCCATGAATATTGAGGATGAACGGGTAACGCTTCCCTTTTTCATAATTCACCGGATAGGTGAGGAGGCCCTCAATTTCGATTCCATCTTTCGCTTTCCAGCGGACAATTTCCGTCTTCGGCGGCGGGGGCATGGGGAGAGCGTCGTTGGCGCGGCTCACGCGGACCCGTCTCTCGGCGGTTACGCCGGCGACCCAGCCTTCGCGCGGCTCGACCGGGGTTTCCAAGCTAAAGCCGATCATCGTCCATGTCGAATTCAGCGCTCCTGCCATGACGGCCCCGCTGTCCGGTTCGTAGACCGTTTTCGGGGGCCCGTCAAGCGGCATGGCGTACAGGCCGCTACGGGTCCTGCGCGACTCGTAGAAGAGGATCTGGCGCGAGTCCGAGGTCCAGCCGAGCAGGCTTGGTTCCTCATCCTGCGTAGCGGGCAGTTCGCGGGCGGTGGCGCCCGGCCGGAGCTCGATCAGGACAATGCGGTCTTGAGAAGCCCAGCGAGGCGGGTCGGTGCTGCGAATAAACGCGACGAAACGCCCATCGGGAGAAACACGAGGGTTGCTCTCCGCTGCGTTGCTGCCGGCGAGCGTCTCGACCTTGCCGTCCTCCAGCGTAACCCTGGAGATGTCCGACTTCGTCCAGTGGTCGGCCTCCGGACGCGGCCAGTGCGCGTAAACGATCGATTTGGAATCCGGGGTCCACTCCAAACTGGCGACGTGATAAGTCTCCTTGAGAATCTGCTTCGGTGGGCGTTTGCCTTCTTCGTTTGGCTCGGCGGGAATCGTCCAGATCGCGAGGTTTTCAGGACTCTCGTCAATCACCTTGACGTCGCGCTTTTCCTTCTTCCGTTTTTCCTCGTCTTTGTCCTCCTCTCGCGCGGTGAAGGCGATCCACTTGCCGTCCGGCGAAACCTTGTAGGCGCCGAGCGATCCTTTCCAGTCGGTCAGCATCTCGGCTTCGCCGGCGAGCGTCGGAATGCGCCAGACATTCTGCTTGCCGGAGCGCGACGAGAGGAAGTACACATAGCGGCTGTCCGGGGAGAACGACGGGGACGCCGATCCCTTTTCGCCGCGAGTCAACTGGGTGCGCCAGGAACCGTCGGCCTTCGCCAGCCAGATTTGCGAGACCATTTCGCTGCGTTCGGCCTCCATGACCGCTTCGGTCTGCGCGTAGGCCACAAGCCGGCTGTCAGGCGAAGGTACAACCGAACCGACGCTCTTGATCTTCATTGCCTGGTCGGGTGTCCAGATCGCGGTCTGAGCGCAAAGCCCAAGGGCCGTGCCAAGAAGAATCGCCGCAGTCTTTCTCATCGATCGTTGTCCTTTCACCGGGGATACGGATATCGCGCAACCTACCACGGGCGCTGATCTTGATTTGTACCAAATGAGCGAGCCCTTTCGGGCGAACGTCGATAACATAGGAGAGAGCTGATGAGCGAATTCCTATCCCGGCGCGGGCTTCTTAGACGGTGCGCGGCAACGGCACTCTCACGGCGCCTGGCCGCGCAGCAGGACCGGCGGCCGAACATCCTATGGATCTCGTCGGAAGACACGGGCACGCACCTGCGCTGTTACGGCGACAGGCGGGCGATCACCCCTAACCTCGACCGGCTGGCGTCCCAAGGGGTTCGGTACCTGCGAGCCTATTCGGTAGCCGGCGTGTGCGCACCGAGCCGCTCGGCGATCATCACCGGGATGTACCCGACGACGCTGGGAACGATGCACATGCGGTGCGACGCCAGGCTGCCGGAGAACATTCGCTGCTTCCCGGAGTTTCTTAGACAGGCCGGCTACTACTGCACGAATAATTCGAAGACGGATTACAACTTCCGCGCGCCGCGTGAGACCTGGGACGAGAGCAGCGAGAGAGCGCACTGGCGGAACCGCCGCCAGGGGCAACCGTTCTTCGCGGTATTCAACATCACGGTTTCCCACGAGAGCCGCATCCCGCCACGCGGGGAGGAGTTCGGCAAGATCAGCGCGCGGCTGGCGCCGTCGGACCGGCAGAACCCGAAAAAGCTGCGCATCCCGCCCTACCATCCGGACACCGAAGCGGTACGGAGGGACTGGGCCAACTACTACGAAATCGTCACCGCGATGGATTATGAGGCTGGCGACCGGCTGAGGGAGCTGGCGGCCGACGGCCTGGCCGAGGACACCATTGTCTTCTACTGGGGCGACCACGGCGACGGACTGCCGCGCGACAAGCGCTGGCTGTATGAGACGAGCGTGCACGTGCCGCTGATTGCGCGCGTGCCGGAGAAGCATCGTTCCTACGGACAGGCGCGGCCGGGAACGGCGAGCCGCGAACTGGTGTCGCTGATCGACCTTGCGCCGACGGCGCTGAACCTTGCGGGCGTACCGCTGCCGCCGCAGTTCCAGGGGAGGGCAATTCTGGGGGAGAACCTGAAATCGCCGCGGCAATACGTGTACGGTGTGCGCGACCGCATGGATGAGCGGTACGACACGATCCGTTCGGTGCGCGACCGCCGTTTTCGTTACCTTCGCAATTACGAGCCGTGGAAACCATACTGCCAGTTCATGAGCACGGCGGAAGGCGGGCCGACAATGCAGGAGCTGAGACGGCTGCACGCCGCTCGGGCGCTGCCGAAGGAAGCGGAGCGGTTCATGGCTTCGACCAAGCCGGCCGAGGAGCTGTACGACGCCGAGAATGATCCCTACGAAGTGAAGAACCTGGCCGGCGAGTCCAGGTATCGCGCCGTGCTGGAGCGCCTGCGGAAGGCGCACGAAGACTGGATGGACGAAACCAAAGACATGGGCCTGATTCCCGAGCCGGAACTGGAAGCCAGGGAGGAGGCGTTGGGAAACCGCGTCGAGATTATGCGGCGGGCAGGCAGCGACGACCTGCCGCGCCGGCTGCGCCAGGCCGTGAAACTCGTCGAACAAGGGGAGGCGGCGCTGCCGAAGCTGGCCGAAGCGTTGCGGGACAACGAGCCGGCAATTCGCTACTGGGCAGCCACAGGCATAGGGAACCTGGCGGGCAAGGCCGGCGCGCTGGCGAGCGACCTGCGCCGGGCCTGCAAGGACGAATCAGCGGCGGTGCGCGTGGCCGCCGCGCGGGGTCTGCTGCGGATGGGGTTGACCACCGAGGCCGAGCCTGTGCTGCTGGAGGCACTGGGGCACAGGCACGCGCCGGTGCGGTTGCAGGCGGTGACCGTCCTGGACGAAGGCAACTACAAGCCGCCGCAGGTGAAGGCCTTGCTGGAGCCGCTGCTCACCGGCAAAGACCGAAATTACGTCGCCAGAGTGGCGAAACATCTTTATGATGGCGGCCGGCTCTGAGGGCGGCCGGCAAGTGAGATAATTACCAAACCAGGAGGGATGCATGCTGGACGACTTCAAGCAGGACGCGCTCAGCCTATTGCCGGTAACCGAGCAGAACCGGCGCGAGTTTTTCGTCACCAAGCTGGCGGCGGGCTTTGCGCTCGCCGTTCAGCCCGTTTCGCCGCAGACCATCACCACCGATACGGCGGGACTGACGGCCGGCGAGGTGAAGATTCCGGTGAAGGACGGCGAGATCCCGGCCTACCGTGCAATGCCGGAAAAGGGAGGGAAATTCCCGGTGACGCTGGTGGTGCAGGAAATCTTCGGCGTTCACGAGCACATCAAGGACATCTGCCGCCGCTTTGCCAAGGCCGGCTATTTCGCTATCGCTCCGGAGATGTACGCGCGGCAGGGCGACGTTTCGAAGCTCGCGAGCATACAGGAGATTATCTCGACGGTCGTTTCGAAGGTGCCCGACGAGCAGGTGCTGTCGGACCTGGACGCAGCCGTAGACTATGCCGGCAAATCAGGTAAGGCCGACACGGCCAGGCTGGCCGTGACAGGATTCTGTTGGGGAGGGCGCATCGTGTGGCTGTATGCAGCGCACAATCCACGCTTGAAAGCGGGCGCCGCGTGGTACGGACGGCTGGTGGGCCAGCCTTCGGCGCTGTCGCCCAAACATCCGGTGGACGTGGCGGCGGATTTGAAGGCCCCGGTGCTGGGGCTGTACGGCGGCAAGGACCAGGGCATTCCGCTGGACACAGTGGACAAGATGCGCGCCGCCTTGAAGTCGGCTGGAAAGACGGATTCGGAGATCATCGTCTATCCCGACGCCGGGCATGGATTCCACGCCGACTACCGCCCCAGCTACAGCAAGCAGGACGCCGAGGACGCCTGGAAGAAACTACTGGCGCACTTCAAGAAGTACGGAGCGGCGTAGCCGGCCGGGATGGAGCGACCCCGGCACGGTTGTGGACGCGGTGCCGGGGCCGGCGGAGAATGACCACTTCGATGTACAGTTGCAGGAGCTGGCAGAGGGTGGTTAGCAACGAGCGGACGCGGAAGAACTGCGAGCGCCCGTGCAGGCGCGGATAATGATGGACGCCGACTTCCTCGGTGCGATAGGGGCTCATTTCCAGCTTACGGACCAGCTCGACGCAAATCGTGCCGCTGGTGGAACACAACTTGATGTCGTCGAGCAAGGAACGGCGGATCAGGCGGAAATCACAGTCGATGTCGCGGATCTTGACGCGGAACAGGAAGCGCGCGAAACGGTTGTAGACGTTGCCGATCCAGATGCGGTGCCAGGGGTCGTTCCGCTCGATTTTGTAGCCGTTGACGAGGCCGACGTCGGCCTGCATGAGCGCCAACAGCTTGGGCAGTTCTCCGACATCGTACTGGCCGTCGCCGTCGGTGTAAAAGACCAGGTCTTTGGTGGCGGCGCCGATACCGCTGCGGAGCGCGCCTCCGTAGCCGCGGTTGACCTCGTGCGTGATGACGCGGAGGCGGGGACCGAAGCGATGCTCGAGACTCGCGAGGACCGCCGCCGTTTCATCGCGGCTGCCGTCGTTGACGACGATCACTTCGAAGTCCTGAAAGTGCCGGCCAAGGACATCAAAGGTCTTCTCAATCAGTGAGGGCAACGACGGAGCATCGTTATAGGCTGGAAAGAACACACTGATGCTCTCGCCGCGGACGCCGAGGCCAACTTGCGACATGCCGAACCCCGTTACAGGAATTTCCATGGCGCTTCTTTCGGAAGGCGCCACCGTCCGCCCGAAGCCCTCACCCAAAGGCCGTGGACGAAGCCTATCCATCATCGCACAAGTATAGACAGATTGCGCTCTTCTGGCGGAGCTATTTCTTCTTACGAGGAGTGTCCGGTTCGGAAATGACAGGCGGCTCATACTGCGCCGGTTGTTTCTCCTCGCCCTCGAAAGTCACCGAGGAATCCGTGGTCATCACGTTGGACTCTGTGGTGAACCGGCGATAGTTGCGGAACTCGATCTCGTTGCGGGAGCAGTACAGACTGTAGCGCTTGCAGGCGAGATTTTCGGCCCGGACGGGAAGGATGTGCTCGTTGCCGGCGATGCGGACCAGGCCGTAATCCACGGTCATTTCGACGGCGCTCATCGGGTAGTCGGACGGCAGTTTCCGAGAGATCATCTCAATACGAAGGATACGTCCGCCGGCTTCGTCGAGCCAGATAGAGCCCCTATAAGCGGGATAGATGACATTGCCGTCAAAATCGACCTTCCAATGGGAGTTGGGTTTCTCGACCGTGTAGTCGTACACCTTCGCCCTCCGCCCGGCGATGTCCGACGCCGTACGGTATTTGAACCGGGCATCGGTGTTGCTGGAAAGAACATCAAGCTGGATGGTGACGAACTCGCCTGTAGACCAGCTTCCGGATTCCTGCGGCGAGCCCTTGCGAAGGGGTTTTCCGTTGACCCGGACGTTCCTGTAAGATTCCTTGCCGTTCTCGACGGCGAGCTCCACCGACACGCGGTCGCGCAGTTTCCATTTCACGGGACGCTCTTCGGTGGTGTATCGGGAGGTATGCTGCTCGCAGATAAAGTCAGGCATTTTCTGGGAGAACTCCCAGGCGAGGCGCCGGGCGAGATCGAGATCGGAGGCTTCTTCCTGCGGCGCTTCCTGGGGCGCGCCGGCGGCGCGCCGCTCGATGACACGACCTTCCTCATCGGTGACAATCTCGTCGCCCGGCTTGGGCCGCGGAGAGGGAATTGGCTCAAGCTCCGGCGAGGGCCGGCCACGCTCGTCTTTGGGGGAGGGCGCCCCGCGCTTCAGGCGCGGGGGCAGGGACTCCTCCTCGTCAGGAGGCTTCTGTGCCGCTGCGAGAAGACAAAAGGAGAGCGCACCGGCCGTCAGAAGCAATGCGCGCATGAGGCGACTCCGCACTCGTATTCATTCTCGTGGACGCGGAAGCACCCCGGCAAGTTGCACCGTGAGGTTGGGAAAAGGCATTAGGGGAGCGGCAAGTATTGCAGTTTTCTATCACCGAGAAGGACGACAAATTTTCCGTCGGGCGTGAATTCTATCGATTTGAGCATCTTGGCCTGGCCGGACTGAATTGGCTGGGGAGATCTCGGCTCCCAGACGAAGACCCTACCATTGTCATCGGCCGAGACAAGGTAGCGGTTACCCGGGCTGAACCGAAGAAGAGTGACGTCGTTTTGCTGCTCAAAGCGCACAAGAACTTTACCCGTGGGAACGTCCCATACGTTGATGGCGGCGTCTTTGCCGCCGCTGGCCAGCAGTAGTCCGTCAGCGCTGAACTCCAAGGCCGATACACTATACCCGGGCTTGGGCGCTCTCCATATCTCCGGTGACTGATTCGGCCGACACAGCATGAGGTCGCCGTTCTCACTGCCCAGGGCTACGATAGATGATCCACCAGGAGCGTCGGCGGCAGCTTGGACGGTTTTGCCCTTCAGCGCGCACGGGCTGGCCCTTACGCTGCAAGGCGCCAGGCCGAAACTCGCGTAGTTCAGTTTGGCAACATACACATTCACACTGAAATCCGGGTGGCACCAGCCGCGAAGGCCGATGGAGACCGCGTACGAGCCGGCGACGAGGTAGTCGAACCTGACCCGCCCGGCCGGGGAAGTGCGTCCGGCGACCCCCCCTTCCGGTCCCTTCAAGGTTACAAGGGCTCCGGCGGCGGGAGCGTGTTCGCCACGGGACCAGTTCAGTGAAACGTCGATCTCCAGGCCGCCCGTGCGGTAATCCTGCGGCCAGGTCTGGATGGCGCCGAGACACAGAAGAACGATTGTCCCGCGCAACCAGGGCATTCGATCCCCCATGCTCATTTCCGATCCACGCGCCTCGGGTACAACAGCCTAAACCATTCAACCAGGAGAGTCCCCTTGGCGGGAGCCAGGAACGAAAGGCTGCCCCAGCGCAGCTTCTGTTCCGGGTCCCTCATGGGCTGGAACTCGAAGGCTTGGCCATGGTACGGGAGCGCGTCTGAACTTCCCGGGTCCGCCGAGATCCGGAATTGGAACTCAAATAGCGCCACTTGTGCATCGACCTGAAAGCCGTCTCCAGCCTGGCAGCAACCATATGCCGGAAAACTCTGCTCTCCTTGCGCCAGCGGCGTGCGTTTCCCGTCCTGCACCAAATCCCCTTTGAGCAGGATCTCGTTCTTGCGGGCGGCAAGGGTGAAGAGGTAGTAACGCCGGCCATCTTTCTGAACACGAAAAGCCCAGGCCGCCTCCGAGTCTCCGGACATGCGGATCTTGAAAGTAGCTGTGAAATCGTAAAGCGCCTTCGGCCATACCTGGAGAACACCCAGCCCGCGTCCCGGGGAGACTTCCAGAGCCCCATCAGAGGGCTCGTATCCCTCGCCCCGGACTATCTTCCACGATCCTTCTGGATAAAGCCAGCGCCGCGAGTCTGGCTTGAGGTCCTCAGTGAGCCGGAACTCTTCGTCTACCGGCTCGGAGAAAAGGCTGGGCTCCTTGGTGAGCATGCTGAAGAGGATCAAACCGCCTGCCGCCAGGACCAGAATCAGAACGCTGAGCAGAGTCGCTCTCCGTGTGCGCCGCCTGCTGGCGCGGAGGAACTCGCGTTCTTCGGCAAGCAGTTCGACGCCGCGCTTCCTTTCGTACTGTCTGGCCTGGGCAAGAGCCACATCGGACTTTACAAGAAGGTTGGAATTCCGGCCACTCTCAATCCATCTCTTAGCGGCATGTTCCAGATACGCTCCCATACGCAAATCCGAACGGTTTTGATCGATCCACTCACGCAGCCGCGGCCATTCAATGAGTAACTTCGGGTGAGCGAACTCAACAACCGGACCCTCGCTCGCTTCACGAACGGCAAGCAGGCGTTGTTCAACGAGCTTGGCAAGCAGCCTCGCCATATCCTCGGGGCCGGCGGTCCGCCTCAAGATGGAGGAGACGGGCGCGGCAAGAGGCTCGTCTTCGCGGCCTTCGCCCGGTAAGAATATCCTGCTGAAAATCACCCGAGACAGATCCTGCTCATTGGGGGGCAGACTGGTCCATATCGATTCGGCGTGGGATTTCAGAAGACCCGCGAAGGCGTCCACCTCCCAGTAGGCCTGGTGGGTGAGGAGATTCATCCGGCGGCGCCGCCAGAGCTCGGACAAAACGAGCTGAAGGAACGCCGGGGAGCATTCCTCACCCAAGTCCGCCAGGATGCGCTCCGCAAGCCCTTGCTCCATCTCGACGCCAGCGGCAGCAAGTTGCGCAAGCATCACCTTGCCGAGACCGTCACCAGGCACGCGGGCCAGTGAGCACAGAGCGTCAGAGTCCGTTACCGAAGTTTGAGGAAGAAAGAGGCGCGGCACCACTATCGCCCGCCTGGACCCATCAACAGGTTGAAGATACTGCCTGAGATGAACGAGCAGCGACGCCGGACCTTCGCAGTGGTCGAAGATCACCAAAGAGCGGCTTTCTGTGGCGCCGGGCTGCTCCCAGAAGGCGCGCGCTTGATCGAAGTCGGGTTTGGTCTGGTAAAGGATCCGCCAAGGGGGTTGTGCGTCGCCAGCCTCCTCAAACCGGCGCAGGTGAAGCGCGGGGATCAATCCCGCACGCAGCAAAGAGGTCTTTCCACAGCCGGTATCGCCGGTCAGCACTGTGATGGGCGTGCCATGCGAAGACCTGGCGAGGTCCTCGACTTCGCGGTCGCGCCCCCAAAACAAAGCCGCCTGCTGTTCCTGGAATGGCTCGAGGCCTGGGAGGGATGCGGACGCGGCAGCCGCCGCAGCGACGCTTCCGCGAGATCTCTCGACGAACTCAAGGTAAGTCGAGCGCAGCGCCGCTGCCTCCTCGCCTGACCCGGGCAGGCGCAAAACAGGAAAGCGTCTGAGCGGCTCCGGGACGTCGATCTGCGGAATCCCTGGCGGATGAATCAGGAAGACGTGAAACCGGGGATTGGCGGCGCGGAAGGTGAGGATCTGGCGCACTTCGGCATCCAGCCAGCAGGGAGCTCCCATGACGACGCCCGCGCCGGCGGCACGTTTCAACAGCGCTGGCAACTCCTGGCCGCCATAGATGGCCCGTGCATCCAGGTTTCCGGCCGTCACGGGAATACCCGCGGAAGTGAACCGCGCTGCTACCTCGGAGAGTGCACCGGGTTGCAGCGCGGTT
>Ga0233417_10000646_pt1 | contig 10513 bp, 7 predicted proteins | sample Sed_MG_FD_189023 | JGI IMG/M metagenome (GOLD analysis project Ga0233417, IMG submission 189023) | Sediment microbial communities from Lake Towuti, South Sulawesi, Indonesia - Sediment_Towuti_2014_0.5_MG | ecosystem: Environmental > Aquatic > Freshwater > Lake > Sediment | place: Indonesia... | reverse complement strand
TGTAATCCCCGATCTTGAAGATGCCTGCCGTTAAAGGTCCCCGTTCAACCGGAGTCTCAGTGATGTGCGAGTCCGGGTCAGTATAAGCCTGAGTGAGTTTCTGCCTGGTAACTTCTTCGGAAAAATACTCCAGGTTTACAGGGATTTCCTGTGGGCCTGCAACCAGCCAATTGTGAATGTAGCCATCCAGAAGATCATATACGACATAGTTGGTTCGCATGTAACCGTATGCCTCCAATTTAATATGTGGAAGTGTTCTGCATCAGGAGACTAGGGAGTCGATGTGGGGGATATCTGGGGAGGATTAGTGATTGCCTGCGTTGTTTTCCGGGGCAAGGGAGAACGGGATGAATAACCCAAATATGTCAGCAAAATCCCGATGAGCAATTCGAACGCCAAGATCAGCATTCGCAGCCAACTTGAGGTTGGAAAACCCTGTGAAAAGAGCAACAGGAAGTCTACAACGAATATCAAAAGAGTTTCTATTCCGGCAAACCGACAAAACTGCCGGATCATTCCTCCATCTTTCACACTTCTACGCATGAACTCTTCACTTACCACCATGAAGAGCAGCCAACCCAGACCGATAACTAAAGGAAATGCTTGATTGAAAAATCGCGCCTGGTAACTCCGATTCAGGGCATCGCCAACGTAATATGTGCTTAATAAGTTGGTAAGCGTTTCCCGGCATAATATAAATAGCCAGAGGCCCAAAAGAAGGGTTACAAACCACAATCCATAAGCAGCTATATAACGGCCAATCTTTTTCACAAAAAACTTCACTTCCTGATGACTTGCTTTCTACGGGATTATATTCCTCTGGATTCAGGATTTATTCATATAATGAATATAAGACCGGTTGAATTATCAGCATGGCAGGACCCCGATGGTTGTCAGGGCTGCCTGGAAATCGTCATAAAGGATTGGCATGCGCAGAAAAGCATCCGCGCCTTGTTCCAGGCTTTGTTTCTCCTGATCTTGCCAGGAGCATAAGATCAAAGGCGTTTTACACGTCAGTAAGTTGGATTTCAGTGACTGGAGCAGGCGCCAACTCACTGTCCCTGAGGGGTTAACCTCCATGATAATCGCGATAGGTTTTTCACGTTCTGCAATGGCCAGAGCGTCTTCACCTAGGTAGGAAAATACGATCTGATGATTGCTTTTCAACACATAACGGCGCATTAAATAGCAGAAATGGGAATCATCTCCGATAACCAGGATGGATAAATCAGTGCTCATCGCATTCTCCAGCCAGGAAACCCTAAAATGGTTTTCTGCCAGGATAACTTTACTATTTACTTTCAGAAAAATCTTCTATTTTTGGGACGAAATTTGGCAAATCTGGGACATATCTCTGGCATTTAAACGCCCGAGCTTTTTGTTCGTTTGTACTCTCTTGGAGATTCTCCCACTTCTTCTCTAAAGACCCGAGTAAAGTACCCACTTGTAGAAAAGCCGACTTTGGTGGCAATAACTGAGATGCTTTGATTTCCTTCCTCGAGCAATTGCCTGGCCTGTTTTACACGGAACCGGTTAAGGTAAGTAATTGGAGTCATGCCCACCTCTTGTGTAAAACACCGAGTCAGGTGGCGTTCACTCAAGCCGACATGGGTAGCAATATCCTGGCGCGAGATTGGATCTGCGTAATGAGTATGGATATAAGCCATTGCCTTCAAGGCAGACCTTTGTGCTTCAGAACCGGGTTTCCGTTTCCGGGCAAGAGTGGTCGAGATGTGTTCCAAGGTTTCGTCAACCCTGAACAGCCCTTTTTCCAAGACACTGGCTACACCACGATTCAGGCGAGCCATATCTTCGCCGGTCAGTGTTTGCCCTGTTAAGACAATAACCGGGGTAGTGCGGGTGGCCTCCTCTTTTCGCATCCTTTCCAAGACTTCAAATCCGTCTACCTCGGGCATGATCAAATCCAGGAGCACTAGGGAAGGTTGTAAGTGGTGAATATATTCCAAGGCTTCTTTTCCGTTGTGCGCTAATTGAAGTTGGTATCCTGGCAATTGAGCAGCGATTATACGGGCATGGAGCTCAAGGATTTCAGGGTCATCATCGACGATTAAAATGGTTTTCTCATCTTTATCTCCCAGGCCTTCCAACACGCCCTGAGACACCAATGCCTGGGCTAGTTCTGTTGTCCCGACTGGTTTGGTCAGGTAATCGAGCTCTAAAAGGTAGCCCTTGTCTTCCTCATCTTGTAGTGAGTAGAAGAGTACCGGGATATCCTGGAAGGCAGGATATTCCTTCAGGATTTTAAGGAGTTGCCAACCGCTCTCTGAGGTCAAACCAAGATCTATAACGATGGCATCTGGGGGAGAAATTAATAGCCACGCCAGCCAATCTCCATCATTACATGCCTGTCGGACATATACATCAAAGCCCTGATGGGCAAGATAGTTTTTAAGGATTTGGCCTCCCTTTTCATCCTTGACCAAAAGTGCAACTTTCTTGACCAGGTCAGACGCTAGATTTATCGATGGTTGAAAAGGTTGGATATCAGCTGTCGGCAATGTAAAGAAGAAAGTGGAACCTTCACCTTCATCACCAGATGAATGGATAGCGATTTTGCCACCATGCATTTCGACTATTCGCTTACAAATGGCTAATCCAAGCCCTAACCCGCCAAAGCCACGCGCTGTAGATCGTTCCGACTGGCGAAATTCATCGAAGATTATTTCCTGTTCTGTTGGTGGAATCCCAAGGCCAGTATCACTGACAGAGATCTTAACAGATCCATCTTCAGCCTCCGCCGAAAGAGATACACCTCCTCGAGCAGTGAACTTGACGGCATTTGTGATGAGGTTCAAGATCACTTGCCTGAGTCGAGTGGGATCACCTTGGACTGCCGGAAGATTGTCGGGAATTTGTACTTGCCAGGAGAGTTCTTTATCTCGGGCTAATTGCTCTCCAATGACGGATGTCTCCCTTAACAATTCACGTAAGTCCAATGGTTTAAGTACGAGGTTAAGTTGGCCTACGTCGCTGCGCGCCAAGTCCAGAACATCGCTGATCAAGCTGTCCAGGTGCTGTGCTGCTATGTGTATTCTCTCTAAATCATTTCTGTCAACAATACATTCTGCGGGATTGAGGAACTCACTCTCGCGCAACAGGATGTCACTCAATCCAAAGATCAGGTTAAGAGGTGTACGGAGTTCATGGCTCACCATGGACAGGAATCGGCTCTTGAGTTTATTTGCTTCTTCAGCCATGTGCTTGCCTTCCTCAGCTAACTTCCGTCCTTCCACAGCCTCACGATGCAACTGTACATCACGGAGGGCAGCCGTCACCTGACGAACTATGGTTGCGCTGGGATGAATATTACTGGCATCAAGAGCCACGAATCCCGATGGTCCGCTATCCTGGATTTTTAAAGGCATCAGAATGACCCTGTATGGTTCATCAGATTTGTATAATCCCTGAGGAGGAAATCTACGACTGGGAAAGCGTTTGGTCTGAACTTTCGGAGGTAGTGAGGTTTGTAGAATACTCCAGGAGACCGGATCTTCTCCTTCTGGTTCAAAAAAAGCCACATGCGCATGTTGAATACCAACGGAAGGAACGCTCCTGGATAATCCCTCCATGATCCCTGTTTCGTTTTGAGCCGCAAAGAACTGAGCAGTCATTTGACCAAGCCTGTCAGCAACTTCTGTTTGATAAACACTGAGCTGAGATGATTGGCCGCGGGTAACTTCGCCAATTGCCATACGCGCTTGGTGAAGCATATCCTCTACCTGGGTTGATGATAGAGGAGTGCTGAGGGTATCTAGCAAGTCGGGGGTACTTTCCCGTAGGATGGAAATAGCCTCTTGCCAAGCATACAGGTCGTCACCAAGGGATGAGGTGTATTCAAGGATTTGTTGGAGCGTGTTGAGGAAAGTGAGTGGAATGCCCCTGGTGAGGCTGATTTTGAAGTTATCGACCAATCGCTGGCAAAGATGATCGGCTTCAAAGAAGCTTAACCGCTGCATTTCATTGTGCGTTACTGCGGAGATAGCTTTGCGCATTTCTGATTCGACGAATTGACCATGTTTTGTAGCGGAACTTGCCCCGGGTAAGCAGCCGCAAGATTCGCGAATTACCAGCCGGGTTGGAATTTGTAATATTACATCTCGGGAAGCCTCACCCTCGATACACTTAATCAGGAGTTCCACCGCCTCAAAACCCAAATCCACCATCGGAAAATTCACCGTAGTCAGCATGGGCACTTCTGCCTTTGCCTCGATACGGTTATCAAAGCCAATCACAGCAATGTCCTGAGGTACCCGGATGCCGGCTTCTCGAAGCACATCGATTGCTCCGACTGCTGATTCATCATTGCTGCCCAATACAGCCGTAAATTTGACCTTCCGGTCTAAAATCTCGCGCATTGCCTGGCGGCCACCCTCGTAGGTATGATGTCCGATGGCAATCAGGTCGGGATGATATTCCAATCCCCATTCATTCATCGCAGTTTGGTAAGCTTCGAGCCTGATTCCGCTATCCCCCTGAACACGGTGTTTGATGCCGGCGATGAAGGCAATGCGACGATGACCATGTTCGCTTAAGTGGAGCAGTGCCTGGCGAATCCCACCTTCGTTGTCGACGACAACCGCGGGACCCTTTCTCCGATCGCCAGCGAAGATCAGAGGGAAACCGCTTGCAACCAAATCCTCGAAATAAAACATGGCTGATTCAGATGCCAATGGGGGAAGGACAAGCAGCCCATCGGTATTCCAAGGACCTACAGGCACAAAGTCTGCTTCGGGCAGGAGGAATGGCAGGGCAGGCCGTCCGAGATCGAGGTCACGTTGCGAACCTAAGCCACATGCAAACAGCAGGTTGCATCCCCGATCTTCTGCTGCGGCCAGAATGCCACGGAAAACGGTGTCCAGGAAGCTGTCCAGCATGCTCGTGAAAGCCTGCCAGCCTGGGATGACTCCAATGGTTAACCGCTCATTCTTGAGACTTGGCATTCTTGACAGATATCTCCATGACCACGAGTAACCTGTGAGGGTAATATATCACAATGCCGTTTAAGTGCTAAGAGCTTTATATTGATGAGCTGTTTCGATGGCAGTACGCAAATTATCCCAATGTGTATCAGAGGGTACGGTGCAATCAGCCGCAAGGATGAAGCGCTCGGGGGCACTCTCGAGAACATCCTGGGCTGACTTACGGATTTCATCTTTATTACCAGTTGCAATGACCCCTTTTCGGTCTAGGCCACCCATATAGGGTCGGTTAAAAAGGCGCGATATCTCAGTGGGGTTGACCTGTTTTTCTCCCAGATGCAGGCTGCAATTTACAACATGACCAGGATATTCGAGAAAAGGAGTCAGGTCAGAGTAGCTATCATGATAATCGCAGATGTGAAGGATGTTGAAAATACACCTCCGGTTGATTTCGTCCATCAGGATTAAGTCGTATGGTCTGATACAGGTCATAAAAGAACTGATATCCGAGAATCGGTGAGACTCAGCCCCTTGAGTCGAATGGTAGAAACCGTCCACCCCTAAATCGATGCACCCTTTTACGAAAGCCATCAGACTCTCGGTAATGATTTCCATCCCGGCTTTTACGCTCAGGGGATCTTCTTCGATATGCTTCACAACCACCTGCATATCCACGGCCTGACCGGCACACATGAATGGCGAATAGAGAGTTACAACAACCAGGGCATCTTTCTTAGCGGCTTTAACCAACCCTTCAACGACTTTAAGGGGCTGGGCAAAAAAGTCCTTTTTGTACAAGGGCATCTTTACCCAATCCTTTGGGAGTTGGATTTCTGGGAGGTGGGGAAAGGCATGCTCATATTGGATCTTTACGAAGTCCATCTCGGTGTAGTGGAAGAACTCCAGATGCTTATCGACGGCTGCCTGTCCCTTGTGGCAGGAGGGGTCAAAGTGTAGAAAAAAGGCGGCGGGAATATATGGGGGGACTTTGCCGGAGTTTAAAAGGGTTAAAACCGCTTCTCGTTTATTCATAACCAGTCCTTTTGGAGTGGAAATGGTTGAGGCGATATGGAGGATCAATGGTTGCGATTGTAAACATCGGGTGTTTCATTAGGGTCCTTGTGATTGTATCATGATCAGAATGATTATATCCTTGGGGCCCGGGTTTTAAGATACAATATAGATTGTACTTATCCAATTTGCATGAACTTTTCAGGAGGAGATACCGATGGCTAAACCGCTTTCGAACTCAAATGTCGGTCTAAGCATACCCGCCAGCCTGCATAAGAAGTATGAGGCATATGAAAAAGATTCCGAGGCAGTGTCGCCTCAGCAGAATCCCCACAATTTCACACTCCACGACCTGGTGGCTTTTGTTGGCTTAGGAGATAAATCTACCGGGAAGGCTTTAGGAAAAAGCGAGAGGGTGAGTGCTCCACAGAACGAGTTTTTCGTTCTTGATGTTAAGTACACCCCCAAAGCCTTAAGCGCAGTGAATAATGATCATGGCAAGCTCAGGTTAGCCTATTTCGATGGCAGCAAATGGGTGCCGTATACGCCCTCTTCCAAGGATAGCAGTGGATGGCAGGTTAAGCTGAGTGAGTTCGGGGACCCTCCCGTAGGGTGGGGAAGCTAACCAACCTGCTGGGCAGGCTGATCAGAAGAAGCGCATCTTCACTGCTGGAATAACCAGCGCTCTATATTCCGCCCCAGGATGTTTTCGCGGGCAGGGGTGTCGAAGTCGCGCATCAGGGCCTGGATCATGGCGAGCTGAACGTGCATCAAGCGGAAGGGTGTGTCGGAGCCGAAGCAGACCCGGTCTGAGCCGAGAGCCTGGATGGCACGGTAGATAGCCGTTTCTGGGATGCTGCTGGCGATGATCATGATATTCGGATGAGACAGGGTTGTTTCGATGGCGGAACGTTCCAGGGTGGGTTGACCTGCGCCGCCCATGTGCACCATCAGGAAGCGCGTATCTGGGAAGGCAGCGGCAATCCGGCCTAAGCGGTAGGGGTGTGTATTTTCGTAAAAGTCAGCGCCGATGTGGAAGGCAATGGGCTTGCCGTAGCTGGCAGCCTGCTCGATGAGGGGCATGACAAGCAGGTCGTCGTCGATGACGTAATAATCCTGGGCGCCGTTGAATTTGATACCCGCCAAACCGTATTCTTCGAAACAGCGCTTGATTTCGTCGCTCGCTTCTTGCTTGCCAAGCATGGGGTTAGCCCAGCCGAAGCCGACCAGGCGATCGGGGTAGGTTTTTGTAGCCTGGTATACCGCCCGGTTTTCAGAGGGGATGCTCCTGTCATAGAGGGGCCTTAGCCATACCAGGGCGCGATCCACGCCGGCACGGTCCATGATGTCTATTAGATCTGGGGCGGTGAGGGAGAGGCTGTCGAACTTGCGGGATGAGTTGTGGCAGTCAGCGTCGATGATCATAGGCGGGGGAGGGCAGCAAAGGGTTTTCGGGTTGCATCCTAGAAATGGAGCTACGAGATACAGGTTATATTACCCCAATGTTACCCATGTCCCCGGTTTATACAGGAGGGGCGGACAGGAGGTCCGGGCATTCACGCAGGTTTGCTCCTACAGGTTTGCCCCGATGGGATTTGTTCCTCAAAAAAATTCGAAACGAATGCCTTCTTTCACCTGCCCCATCCCCCCTGCCCCCTGAAAAACAGGATTTCGGTCTGACGCCCGAAATCCTGTTTTTCGGGTATCTCCCGGATAAGAGTGAAAAAACCTGATAAAGTGCGAGCGAACCTATCACCTGTATAGCAGAAAATGGCGGGAATTCAAGTGCTAACCTTGGGGGGATTTTTGGGAAGAGGTGACATTTGGTACTTTCGTCGGGGCGTGGATTTGTGCAATAATGGGAGCACGCGGTGATGAGGAAACGAATCTCTTTCCGTCGTAATGATAGCTTCTCTGTTTCGATCAAGCTACTGAATGGCTCCAATTCCGGCGTGTCGACGGTGAACTGAACCCCAAAAGTGTAAATTGAGCCGAGTTGTTTTGTTCTTCCTGGTAATCTTTGCTCCCATCCTGGCATTGCTATTAATCTACCTGGGAGTGATGACGTGGGAAGAAAATATCTTGGGCTGGTTCCTGGTCTTGGTGGGGGCAGGGTATGTGGTTGGCGGCATCGTTTACGCCTGGCGGCAGCGGGGGAGGGGATCGATTGCCCGGGAAGAGAGGGGCGACCGGTCTTTCTGGCTGATTCTCCCGGGGTTTTTGGCGGTCTTCTATGCCTCTCCGCTGGAATACCTGTACCTGCCCGAGAGGCTGCCGCGCACAGCCTGGATGCAAGTCCTGGGGGTAATCCTGATTGTCCTGGCGTTGGGGCTGCGCGTCTGGACGCGCTATGCGATCCGGGGGATGTACACTGCCCATGTCCAGGTGGTGAATGAGCACCGTTTAGTGCAGGAGGGGCCGTATCGGTATATCCGCCACCCAGGGTATGCGGGCTTCCTGCTGATGGCGTTGGGGATAGCGGTCGGGTATTCCAGCCTGCTTGGGTTAATCTCGACGGCGTTCTTGCTGTTCCCGGCTCTCGTTTACCGGATGAGGGTGGAGGAGAAGCTGTTGCTGGAACAGTTCGGGGATGAGTACCGGCAGTATGCGGCAAAGACAAGGCTGCTGCGCCGGGGATCTGGTGATTTGAGAATGGGAGGTAGTATGAGCCTGCGGAAACTATTCCTGTGGGTTTTGGCGATACTGGGAGGTATCGCAATATTCTGGATGGTGGGGATGAAGATCATCTACCGAATGCTGGCATATTTCGGTATAGGCACACCCTGCCCTGCGTCGCTGGCGAGGCTGTTGGATAACCCCGTCCGGCGCAGGTATACCGGGAGAATACTCGACAGGATAGGCATTCAACCCGGTGAACGGGTGCTTGAGCTCGGCCCAGGACCGGGGGTCTTTACCGTGGAAGCTGCGGGACGGGTTGGGCCGGAAGGTCGGCTGATCGCAGTGGATATACAGCCGGGCATGATTGCCCAGGTGGAAAAGAGGGTGCGGGAGGCTGGCCTCACCAACGTAGAGACGCACGTAGCCAGCGCATACGAGCTCCCAATGGAAGATGCCAGCCTGGAGCGGGCTTTCCTGGTCACGGTGCTGTACGAAATCCCGGATGTCGATAAGGCATTGAGGGAACTGCGCAGGGTCTTGAAGCCAGGCGGGGTGCTTTCAATAACTGAGCAGTTCCCGGATCCGGATTATCCCTTCCCTGGCGAGGCGATCCGGCGCGTCGAGAGGGCGGGTTTCCACCTGATCGAGCGATCGGGGAGCTTCTGGATGTATACTTTAAACTTCGAAAAAGTTTAATTCCCTATATCTATCCAGTAACGAAAGGTTTTATCAATGAGCACAATGCTTGCGGCGGTTTTGCACGATTTCAACGATTTACGGCTAGAAGAGGTACCAATCCCGGAGCCGAGCGGGCAGGATGAGGTGGTGGTGAGGATCAAGGCGTGCGGGATTTGCGCCACTGATGTCAAGGCGATCAAGGGCATCCGGAGGAACGTGACCTTCCCGTTCATCCCCGGGCACGAGCCGAGCGGTGTGGTTGCATCAGCCGGTCCAGGTGTCACGTATTTCAAGGAGGGAGACGAGGTGATCGTGCAACCGTCAGGATACTGCGGTTACTGCGAGCACTGCCGGGTTGGGAACACCCATTATTGCGAGAACGCCTTTACGACGGGCGGGGATGGGCCAAAGGATGTGTGGCCGGGGGCATTTGCGGAATACATGAAAACCAAGCAACAGTGTTTATTCAAGAAGCCGAACGGTATCTCGTTCAACGCGGCCAGCCTGACGGAACCGCTCTCCGGGGCGTGGAAGGGGCTGATCTATGCCAGCCAGATGCAGCTCGGGGATGACGTGGTGGTTATCGGAACGGGAAGCATCGGGCTGATGGGGGTGATGGTCGCTAAGGCAGCCGGGGCAGGGGCGTTGATTGCCATCGATACCAGCCCGTATGCGCGGCAGAACGCGCTGGCATTGGGGGCGACGCATGCCATCGATCCCGTGACGGAAGATGCGATTGCGCGGGTCTATGAGATCATACCGGGAGGACCGGATGTGATCCTGGAGGCAGCCGGACCGATCGAGGCGGTCGAACTGATGGTAGCCTTGCGCAGGCGAGGGACGCGCTGGAATGTGTTTGGCATCACCACCCACGAGATGTTCGAACTGGATGGAGGGTTGACCCATTTCCTGGAAGGCCACATGGACGCCAGTTTTGGCACCAATCCACTGGCAATGTCGAAGGCGATCAGGCTGCAGGAGAAGGGGCTGGTGAACCTGGAGAAGGTGATCACGCATTGCTTCCCGTTGACCGAAATCCGCCAGGCATTGGAGGTGATGGCAGGGCCAAATCGAAACAAGGTGATCATCAACCCATGAGAGCCATCGTTCTTACAGCGACGAATACACTCGATTTCTGCGAAGTGCTGACCCCAATAGCGGGGCCTGGCGAGGTCTTGATCAAAACAGCAGCCTTCGGGATCTGTGCCACCGACCTAGAGATGATCGCCGGTGACCCGCGTGTGAAATTGCCGGATATCCTTGGG
>Ga0233417_10000645_pt1 | contig 10537 bp, 9 predicted proteins | sample Sed_MG_FD_189023 | JGI IMG/M metagenome (GOLD analysis project Ga0233417, IMG submission 189023) | Sediment microbial communities from Lake Towuti, South Sulawesi, Indonesia - Sediment_Towuti_2014_0.5_MG | ecosystem: Environmental > Aquatic > Freshwater > Lake > Sediment | place: Indonesia... | reverse complement strand
TTCGAAGTCACCGATTCCTGCACCTGCTATTGCAGACATTGCGATCATGGCGGGCCCAAGGACGACTCGAGGAACCTCAAGCCCGCCGACTACAGCCGCTACATGGAAGTACTCCGGCCTTGCGTCGTGCAGGTTTCCGGGGGCGAGCCGCTCATGCGCGAGGACTTGGTGAGCATCGTTCGCGCCATTAAGAACGGCTCGGGCGTTCCTTACACCATCCTGGTATCGAACTGGTCTGAAATGACCCGGGAACGATACCTGGCGCTCCGCGAGGTGGGCGTGGACCAGTTCTCCGTAAGCCTGGACTTCCCCGACGGCCGGCATGACGATTTTCGCGTCTACCCCGGCCTGTATGACCACCTGGAGGATCTCGTTCCGCGCCTGGCTGCCCTGGGACACGACGACATCGTCCTCAACTGCTGTGTCACTAGTGAGAACGTCTCCGAGATCGGCGCTCTGGCTGGCAAAGCCCGCGAGTGGGGCGTGAATATCTGCTACAGCGCGTATTCGGTCCGCCGCACCGGCTGCCGCGACTACTTCCTGAATTCACCCGGCCAACTGGCCACGCTAGCCCAGGAACTGGACGAGGTCGAGAAGCGCCGCGACCACACCAACTGGATCGTCAACTCCCCCTCCACGCTCGCCGCCACGCGCCGTTATTTCGAGAACGGCGGCACCCCCGGCTGCAAGGCCGGCCTGCGTTTTCTGGTAGTTACGGCCCAAGGCATGCTTCAGCCCTGCTCCATGCAATTCCATCGCTATCCACTCGGGGACCAGGGGCGTATGGTGCGCGAGTTTACCCAATCGAACACTTGCGACCAATGCTACGTCTCCATCCGTTCGTACTTGGACAAGCCTTTCCTCCAACTTGTCCGGGAATACGTGGGCGCCTTCCTTTCGCTGAAGAGCCGGACTGGCCGCGCTGAATCGATACAGGCTTAGTCCTCGCTTGGGCGGCCACCGAGCTGCGGCGCACTGGGAGTTCCGGTACTACTGCGGTGTGCATTTTTCAGCACAACCCTGGGAGCGCCGGGTTACAACTAGAACTTGCCTTCGGTTGGCGGCGGCTGGTGTTCCGCCGCGCTCCCGACCCTCAGAACCCACATGGACCCCTCGCTCATACTGGTTGGTTTCCTGGCCGGGATGCTCATCGGCGTCACCAGCATGGGTGGCGCGGCTCTGATGACCCCTTTCCTCATTCTGATCCTGGGCGTGCGCCCGGTGGTCGCCGTCGGCACCGACCTGGCATACAGCGCTATCACCAAAATCGCGGGGGCTTGGATGCACCAGCGCGAGGGCACCGTGGACCTCGGCATGGTGCGGCGCATGGCCGCGGGCAGCATCCTAGGGTCGCTACTGGGCGTGCTCGCTCTCCACGACCTGGAGCGTCGTGGCCTGGTAGTGGACGACTATATCCGCCAGGCGCTGGGGGTGCTGCTGGTTCTGGTCGCAGCTCATCTGCTCTACCGCGCATTGTGGGGGCGCTGGATGCCGGAGTCCACGCTTAATCCTCTCCGCAAGAGCGCGGCGCTCTGGGGTGGGCTGGTCGGATTTGCCGTGGGCGCTACGTCCGTGGGCAGCGGCTCCCTCATCGCGCCTTTCCTCATCGTTCTCTACCCCGGCCAACCCGCCCGCGCCGTCGGCACCGACGTGTTTCACGCCGCCATTCTGGTCTCGGTGGCAGCCGCGGGCCACATTGTATCCGGGAACGTGGACTGGCCCCTGGCGGGCGCGCTTCTGGTGGGTTCGCTTCCCGGCGTGCTCCTGGGTAGCTACGCGGCCGCCCGCATACCGGCCAAACCGCTTCGTGTGGGCCTGGGTGTTGTGCTGTTGGTTTCCGGGCTCAAACTCATCTGAAAACCAGGGCTAACAGAGTAATGTCCCATGATGCGCTTGGGCGCCCATTCGCGACCTGGCGGCTTTTACTACTCCTGCCTGGCAGGCCGCGCCTCAGTTAATGCGACAGCCGAAAACGCGGGGCCCCGTCCTGGCGTTACCATGTTTCTTGGTCTGACGCCACAGTAGTTTCAAAGGGGGTCCCATGAAAGTAACAACACTGGCTTGTACAGCTCTTCTGGCGCTGGCGGCACTGCCGCTTTCTCAACCGGCGCGTGGACAGGCGGGTGGCAAGGAGGCGGAAGCGGATCGTCCCACTGCATTCGTCACCGTGGATGGCCGCTCGCTGTTCCGGGTGCGCGGCGTTACCGCTTACCCTGCGGAGCAACGGGCCGAGGCCATCGCCAAGCGCATTGTGGAGATCGCGGGCGATGCTGCCATTTCGCCCGATTCGTTGCGCGCTGTCGAGGCCGATCAGGTGACGAATATCCTGGCCGGGGACGGTTTCCTGATGATGGTCACCGATGCTGATGCCGGCATGGAGGGTGTTTCGCGCGCACTCCTGGCCAAGGCCTATATCCAGAATATCGCGGAAGCCGTCAGGGTCCATCGTCATGAGCGGAGCGCGCGCCAGTTGCTCACCAACACCGCCTTCGCCTTGCTCGCCACGGTGGTTCTGGGGCTACTCCTGATTCTCATCCAGCGCCTGTTCCGCCGGCTGGACGCACTCGCTGAGAAGCGGCTCAAGTCCAAGTTAGAAAGGCTGCGCATCCAAACTTTGCAGGTCGTCCAAACGGAGCGCTTGTGGAACTCGCTGCGCGCCGGCTTCCGCACCGTTCGCACGCTGGCGATGGTGGCGTGTTTTCTCCTTTACGCGGAAGTCGTCCTGGGTCTCTATCCCTGGACTCGCCCGACGGCCCGGCGCTTGCTGGCCCTGGTGCTGGATCCGCTGCGCAACATGGCGCTGGGTGTCGTCGCGATGCTGCCCAATCTGGTCTTTCTGGTGATCCTGTTCGTGGTGGTGCGCTATGTGCTGCGATTGCTGAAGGTGTTCTTCGCCGGTATCGAGCACGGGACGGTCACTTTCGAGAAGTTCGAACGGGAGTGGGCCATGCCCACTTATCGCATGGCCCGCATTCTGGTGGTGGCGTTCGCCCTGGTGGTGGCTTACCCTTACCTGCCCGGCTCGCAATCGGAGGCATTCAAGGGAGTATCCATTTTCTTGGGCGTCATCTTCTCGCTGGGTTCCTCCTCGGCGATTGCCAACATCATCGCCGGCTACTCGCTGACGTACCGGCGGGCCTACAGGGTCGGGGACCGGGTCATGATCGGCGATGTGGTTGGTGACGTGGCCGAGACCCGGCTCCAGGTTACGCACTTGCGCTCGCTGAAGAACGAGGAGATCATCATTCCGAACTCGACCATCATGAACAGCCACGTGATCAACTACAGCTCGCTGGCCGCCCGGCACGGGCTGATCCTGCACACCACGGTCGGCATCGGTTACGAGACCCCGTGGCGCCAGGTGGAGGCGATGCTCATCGAGGCCGCTGCGCGCACGCCCGGCCTGCTGCGCCAGCCGACGCCCTTTGTGCTGCAAAAAGCGCTGGGCGACTTCGCCGTCACCTACGAGATCAACGCCTACACCGACCAGCCCCAGGCCGGCCCGCTGCTCTACACGGCCTTGCACCGCAACATCCTGGACGTGTTCAACGAGTACGGCGTGCAGATCATGACGCCGGCTTACGAGGGTGATCCCGAACAGCCCAAGTTGGTGCCCAAGGACAAGTGGTTCGAACTTCCGGCCGGACCCGAAGCAAGCCCCGCGGACGGCCGCCCCAGCCCTACGCCCGCCGCAGCCGCCGCTTCAGAACCCCAGTGATGGCGAGGTGTGAGCTCGGCGGCTCAGCAATGCCGGCGAGCTAGTATGCCGGCGAAAAGGAGGGTGGCTCGAGGACAAGATCTTCCTCCAAGTCCAGGAGTTCGCGGCGCACAATGGCGGATTCCATACCCGTGGCGAGCCCGGGGTCTCCTTCGAGCTCCCTCCGCAGCCGGATCATCTCCAAAAGCGCGAAGCCGGCCTCCAAACGTTCCTTCGTCGCGCGGATTCCCCTGATCTCCTTCTCCTGAATCATGATTTTGCCCTCGTCCTAGGTACTTTGGTCCTCGTGTGTGCCTGGCTTCCAAAAGGCGCCAGCCCGGTCGCCGGCTGCCCACCTGACACAAACTCGAATCTTACACCATTTGGCAGAGTGCAAGCTCAGGCGCCACCCGAAAGAATGTCGAGTTCAAGAGGCAAAGTTCTCTTTTTCTCGGAGGGTGTCTTCCCCTGGGCGCATCAGAATTCTCCTACAGGGCCCGCACCCCAGGGTTCCTGGTTGCAGGCTTCGCGGGGGGCTTGTGCCTTTGGCGGCCGAGAGCTATAGCTGCTCCGGCACGACGTAGGGATGCCGGTAGCTGCGGGTCAGCAGTTGGTCGGCGGCGGGGTCGTTGACGAACCGGCCCGCGTCCGGATCGAAGCGCAATTCGCGTCCCAGGCGCCAGGCGATGTTGCCGAGGTGACAGAGGGCGGTCGAGATGTGAGTCTCGTGGATTTCAGCCGAGAGCAGAGTGCGGTCCCGCGTTCGCACCGCCTCGATAAAGTTGGCGTAGTGATCGATGTCGGGCAACGGTTCGGGCGCGGGCGCGGGCTGTTGTTTCCGGCCCAGGACCACCTGGATGCGGCCGTCCTCGTCGATGTGCATATGACCCTTCTCACCGAAGAAATCCCAGGACATGGGCTCGGCGGTGTAAAGGCCGCGAATTTCGCCGATGATAGCGGCGCCGTCCGCGTATTGCCAGGTGATGGTTTGGGTGTTGGGGGTCTCAGCCTGGTCCTTGTAGCCGAAGCGGCCACCCCAGGAGTGGATCTTGACGGGGAGTTCCTTGCGCATGCCCCAGCGGGAGATATCCACCAGGTGAATTCCGTTGTTGCCGAGTTCGCCGTTGCCGAAATCCCAGAACCAGTGCCAGTTGTAGTGGACCAAGTTTCCATGGAAGGGTTGCTCGCCTGCGGGCCCGAGCCACAGGTCCCAGTTCAGCCAGGAAGGCGGCGGCTCCACAGGTTTGAATCCGATGGAATCGCGGTTGCCAGGGAAAACCCACTTGGCCAGGTAGATGCTACCAATGTGCCCGTCGTGTAGCAGTTGGATGGCCCGGCGAAACTGGCCCATGGAGCGCCGTTGCGTCCCGCCCTGCACGATGCGGTCGTATTTGCGCGCCGCTTGTACGAGTTGCCGCCCCTCGAAGAAGTTGTGGGAGACCGGCTTTTCCACGTAGACATCTTTGCCGGCTTGCATGGCCCAGATGGCCGAGAGCGCGTGCCAGTGGTTGGTCGTGGCGATGACCACTGCGTCAATGGTCTTGTCTTCAAACACGCGGCGCATGTCGAGTTCGACTTTGGCCCGCGTGCCGGTGTGTTGCCGGAGCCAGGTAGCGGCCGCTTCGGCGCGGTTGGTGTCCGGATCGACGACGCCTCCGACCTCCACGCCCGGAATCACGGCGAATGTGCGCATCAGTTCGCTGCCCCGTCCTCCCATGCCGATCACCGCCAGGCGCACCCGGTCACCGGGCGCGGCCCACAGCGGGGAAGTGGAGGCGAGGGATACTGCTGAACGAAGGAATTGGCGGCGTTTCACAGGGCCTATTCTAACTGAGTGGAAGCGAGGACGCCCAGGGCTCAGGCTGGCCCATTCACCCTCTCAGGCTGGACGCGCTCCCTCGCCGGGTTTGGTGTGGTGTTGCCGGGATCTTGGCCAAGGCGGCTAAGGAAGAATCGCTATGATGCGCACCGGCCCACCGGTTCCTCCCCGGATCTTCACCGGCAGCGCGATCAGGGTGGCGCCGGTCTCGGGCAGTTGGTCCAGCCTGGCGACATTCTCCAGACCACAGATGTTCCGCGCGTTCAGGATGCGATGGGCAATGAAGTCTTGGGATCGGCCGTAGTCGAGACTAGCCGTGTCGATTCCTACCGCGAAGACCTCTCGTTTGGCCAGTAGTTCCGCCGCCTCCTCGCTGATTCCGGGAAAGCTGAGGCCGCTAGCGTCTCCACGCTTGTCGGAGCCCAGGTATTGCTGGCGGTCGGGCCAGAACTTGCCCCAACCTGTGCGCACCAGGACAATATCGCCCGGGGCAATCGGCCCGTGGCGCTTTTCCCAAGCCAGGATATCCGCCGCCTGGAGACGGTAGTCCCGGTCCTTGGAGCAGGCTGCGGTTATGTCGATGACTCCTGCGGGACCGACCAGCCTTGATAGGGGAATCTGTTCCGCGCTCCACTTGCCCTCGGCGAAGTGGATGGGGCTGTCCAAGTGTGTCCCGCCGTGCTCGCTGGTCCGGAATGAAGCCGAGGTGTACCAGTACCCTGCGGGTGTGACGCCCCAGTGGTCCTTCTTCCACTCAAAGGGGTCTGCCGTCGGCCAATAGACCGTGGATGCATCAAACGGGTAGGTCAGATCGATCAACTTGGAGCGGTCAATCGCGGTCTTCTTCGGCGCCGCCGCTCCAGCTAGAACGATGACGCATAGGGCCAAGGCGCAGATGCCAGCCGTTAAGTTCTTCATATTGAATCATTTTCACCCAATTGCTGGCGCCTTGTGCGGACCCCCGGCGCCCGCCCATTAGGCCCCTACCCCATCAGATTGGTGGGATAATGATTCCTGGGTTTTCCCCTTCATCTCCTGCGGTTTGCCGCGTGACGAATCCGTTAATGATTCGTCTGAGACTGTGGTGATCGCAGACGGCGAGGCGACATCCATCACGAATCCGAATCTGGCGGCTGAGAGCGAAGAGTTCGCCTTAATCCGCGCGGCCCAAAAAGGCGATGAGGACGCCTTCGAGCGGCTGGTGCACTCCTACGATCGGGGTGTGCTTCGCCTGGCGATGAACCTGTTGCGCTCGGCGGACGATGCGGCTGAGGTTTACCAGGAGGCGTTTCTTCGGGTGTACCGCAACCTGCACACGTTTCGATTCGACTGCAGCTTTCAAAGCTGGCTGTACCGCATCGTCACGAATCTGTGCCTGGATTACCTTCGCAAGCGCAAGGTGCGGAAAGAGGAATCCCCGGTGGTGGAGACGCCGGATGGGCCACGCGACCGGATGGACACGTTTCAGGAGTTCCGGGCCGCCGCCAATCCGGAGCGGGAGTTGCTGAGCCGGGAACTGCGGGTCAGAATCGAGGCGGTCTTGAGCGATCTCACTCCACGGGAACGGATGGTATTCGAACTGCGCCACTACCAGGGAATGAGACTGCGCGCCATCGGAGAGGTTTTGGGCACCACGGAAGAAGCGGCGAAGAACTGCCTGTTCCGGGCCACGCAAAAGATGCGGGCCAGTTTGGGAGATTTTGTATGAATTGCGAATCGGTCAGGGAAGAAATCGCGCTCCTCTTTTACGACGAGCTGTCGCCGGAGCGGCGGATTGCGCTGGAAGATCATCTGGACGCCTGTCCCGGCTGTCGCGGCGAGTTTGACCGGACGAAGACGCTGCACGGCGTGCTCGAGCAGCGGGAGGTGGAGCCGCCACCGGGGCTCCTGAGCCGCTGCCGCCGGCAACTGGCCGAGGAAGTCTACAGGCGCGAGGGTCCGGCTACGTTGACCGCCGGAATCCGGCGGTTGTGGAAGCGGCTGTGGAATATCAGCTTCACGCCGGCGATGGTGTGGAAGCCGGCGGGCGCGCTGGCCCTCGTTGCGGTGGGTTTCTTTTCCGCCCGCCTGGTACCTACCGGTACCGGCGATGTCGTGACGCTGCCGCAGTACACTAGAACCGCCGATCCCGCCTCCCTGCCGGCCACCACCAACATCCGCTCCATCGAACCACAGCCGGATGGAGGGTTCCGCGTCCAGGTGGAAGAAATCCGCCAGCGCGTTCTCACGGGCGGCATGGAGGATGAACGCATTCGCAGCCTGATGCTCCAGGCGGCGCGCGGCTCGATTGATCCCGGCCTGCGGGTCGAATCGGTGGAGGCGCTCACGCCAACCGCCGGCCAGCAGGATGTCACGGAGACATTGCTGGCAGCGGCGCGGCACGATCCCAATGCGGGTGTCCGCCTGAAGGCTCTGGAAGGCCTGAAACCGCGCGCGACTGACCCGGCAATTCGCAAAGCGCTGCGGGACGTGCTCTTCAGCGACGACAATCCGGGCGTGCGCATCCTCGCCATCGATCTGCTGACGCAGAACCGGGACGACCGCCTGGTGCCAGTTCTCCAGCAGTTGTTGCGCCAGGAAAACAACGAATACGTGCGCTACAAGTGCCGGACCACGCTGCGCGATCTGAACGCCTCCGCGGAGATTTATTGAGATGAGAAGCATCGCGTTTGGTTTCTTGCTGGCGACGGTGGCGCTGGGCCAGAGCGAGCTGCGACAAGAAGGCCCCTATTGGGTCGAAACCCTGAGCGGCACTCTGTCATTGCAGGCTGCGGAACGGTTGAAGGTCTCTTTTCCCGGCTACGTGACGATCGAGGGCACGCCCGGCCTCGAGCTTTCGTACGTGGTCACCCGCAAGGTGAAAACGGGCCGCGAAGCGGACGCCCGGCGCCTGCTGGGGGAGAACAAACTCCAGGCCCAGGTGAGAGGCCGGACAGGGATTCTCTCCATGGACGCACCAAGTAGCCATCGCGTCCGCTCGGAAGTTCGCTTGCAAGTGCCGGCCTCTCTGCGCGCGGTGCAGTGCGAAACCAGCGGCGGCAACATAATGGTCACGGGGCTGGATGGGGAACTCCAAGCGGAAACCGCGGGCGGCCGCGTCCAACTCGATCGCATCAAGGGGCCTACCGTCGTGAAGACGGCCGGCGGCACGGTGGAGTTGGGGGAGATGTACGGGCCGGTCCGCTGCTCCTCCAGCGGAGGCACGATCCAGGTGAAGCGCGTGGAGGGCGCGGTCGAGTTTGAAACGGCGGGTGGTGACATCCGCGTGGGCAGAGCGGGCGGTCTTGTGCGGGCCGTCACAGCCGGCGGCAACATCGTCGTGGAAGACGCCGCGGCTGGCGTGCTGGCCAACACTGGCGGCGGTGTCATCAAGATCCTGAAGGCCGGCGGGCAGGTCCGCGCGGAAAGCGGCGGCGGCGCCATCAAGGTCGGGTACGCCCGCGGGGTGGAATGCACCTCGGGCGGTGGCGCCATCTATCTGGAAGACGTTTCCGGCGCACTCTATGCTCACACCGCGGTGGGGAGCATCGTAGCGCGGTTGCTGGAAGGCCAGAAGATTCTGGATTCTCAAATTCGAACATCCACTGGTGACATCACGGTCTACATCCCGTCTAGTCTATCGGTGACAATCATGGCGCGGAGTGAAGCGGGCATGGGGCGGGGCCGCATCGTTTCCGACTTCCCCGAAGTGCAAGTGGCCCTGGAAGAGGCCGAAGTGGCGGCGGCCAAGGCGCGGGGTGCGCTCAATGGCGGCGGGCCGACGCTGGAGCTGGCTACCTCCAGCGGCTCGATCTTCCTCCGGCGCCGATAACGAAAGTAAGTGAGGTTTCAAGATGGCTCAGATGATTCGAAAGATTGCCGGAGCGGGGCCGGCACTGATACTGATGGCTTGCCTGGCAGCGCCGGCGCGCGCGGAAGAGGAGCCCCAGGCTACCCCGCCGCCTGCTGCCCCGGCGCCGCCGGCTCCCCCCAGGGCCCGGCGGACGGGCGATGTCAACGTCTTTGTGCACAGCGGCGATGCCAAGCGCAGCTACCTGGGCGTGGGTCTGGCCGAAGTGGATGCCGAGCGCGCCCAAAAGCTCAAGCTCAAGGAAGAGTACGGCGTGGAGATCACCACGGTCGATCCCGACAGCCCGGCCGCCCAGGCCGGACTCAAGGAGCGCGACGTGGTGCTCGAGTATAACGGGCAGCGCGTGGAGGGTTCCGAACAGTTCGCGCGCATGGTGCGAGAAACGCCCCCCGGCCGCAAGTCGAGACTTTTGATCAGCCGCGAGGGCGTGACGCAGACGCTGACCGCCACGATTGGCGAGAAGAAACGCGGCGAGCGCATCGTGATGGGGCCCCTGGTTCACCCCGAAGAGTTCGAGAAGTTCAAGAGTGAGTTCGAGGGCCTGGAGCGATGGCACCCGATGCCCGATATTCCCAGCCCGCAAATGTCCTGGCGCAGCAGCGTTCTAGGCATCGAGGCGGAGGCCCTTCAGTCGCAGTTCGCCGAATACTTCGGCGTGAAGGAAGGCGTGCTGGTCCGGCACGTCAAGGCGGGAACTCCCGCGGAGAAGGCTGGCTTGAAGGCCGGCGACGTGATCGTGAAGGTTGGCGAGCAGGCCGTGAAGACGCCTTCCGATGTGACCAGAGCGCTGCGCAAGGAAGGCCCGAAGAAGAGCGTTACGCTCTCCATCAAGCGCAACCAGAAGGATCTGTCGCTGACCGTGAACCTGGAGCAGGAGCGGTCCGGCTTCCCGTTGATCCGGCCTGTCGCTATCGCGCCGGGCCGGGAGATGACACTGTAAGTCTCTCCGCCTGAACTCCACGGGCGAAATTTCCAAACCACGGCGGCGGGGAGCGGGCTCCGCTTCCCACCGCCGCGCTGGCGGCGGAAGGCCATCCCTGACCACCCCAAACGGCCAAACGTGCGGTTTTGCGGGCCTTCCGGCCCTTCAGAAATGGGACAGCCGCGCCAGCGACCCCGTCAGATGCTGTCCAAGATGCCAGGCGCGAGAGCTATTTTGGACAAGAGTGGC
>Ga0233417_10000644_pt1 | contig 10539 bp, 8 predicted proteins | sample Sed_MG_FD_189023 | JGI IMG/M metagenome (GOLD analysis project Ga0233417, IMG submission 189023) | Sediment microbial communities from Lake Towuti, South Sulawesi, Indonesia - Sediment_Towuti_2014_0.5_MG | ecosystem: Environmental > Aquatic > Freshwater > Lake > Sediment | place: Indonesia... | reverse complement strand
AAGCCGCCGGTCAGCACTCCGGCCACGCCCCATCCGATGTCAGGCGCCATCAGTCCTCCTTAAGTTGATAACTCGCATGCCGGACAATGGCTAACAGTCGCCTCGTCAGATAACCCGCGCTCTGTCAGGCCGCCGGCCTTCTCCTCGAATCGATCGCGTGGCAGGGCCGCTTGCCGCCAGCATAAGCCAGGCAGCCACGGCCGCCGTCTTCTGCTCGGCACGCCACGAGCCGGCGACTGCGGCCCCAAGCGCGGCCGCTGTGGCGCGAACGTGTTGCTCCGGTTGGTTCAACGCTTCGGCTGCTGCCACGTAAAGGTCCCGGTCACGCCAAATCGAGCACGGCAGCGCGTCTCCGACCGCCGCCTCTTCTACTACGCGACGAAACAGTCGGCCCTCAAGTGCGTGGATCCGAATATGTTCATTCGCGATTCGCTCGGGGTCGATCAAGCTGCCCACGACGACACCGACACCTGCGAGTTGGTATCCGGCAGTCTTGTAGCGCCGCATTAAAGCAGCCACGGAATGCCTTCCGAACCGCCGCACGGATCGGAGAAGGCGCGAAAGCTCGGGACCACTCGCTCGCGCGGCTCCGAAGCCTGCATGATACGGCTGGCGAGACTCGGGATTTGCCGGGTCGCTCAACTCAATCCTGCGGCTGTCCGCCAGGCGAGGAGACCTCGGTGAACCGGTCAGCAGCACAGCGGCCGCCCATCCGGATTTCACGGCGACTCCGAGGGCGGCACGAGGCCGACTTTCGCTGTCATCCATCGCTCTGAGATTACCGCAGATTGCACACATTGCCGCCGCTGTATTTGCTACGCGGAGTCAATTCTCAGGATTCCGAACGGCCGAAGGAGAAACTCCAGCCAGTGGCCGGTGACTTCGAGCGGCTCGCCATGCCGGGCACGGAAGGCGTCCGGAGAACTCGTCGCCTGCTCGAAGCTTGTCTCATCGAGGCGCTTTACCCGCACGTGCCGCCCGAGGCCCTCGGCGCGCAGCCGCAGCGGCTGGGGCTCCGGAGAGAAGCTGGCGAGCAGGATGCGCAACCTCCCGTCCTTGCGCAGCACCAGGCCGTCGGCGGCGAGGGGCAGACTCGACTGCGCCGGCAACACTTCGGCGCCGGCGAACTCGCCGAGGTGGGCGAACACGTGATACATGGGGAACACTGCCCCGGGCCGGGAGCGGAAACGCTCCGGCAGCCTCGATCCGGCGGGGGTTTCCATAACGCCGCGCCAGCCGGTGGTTTCGAAGTAAGTCAGGGAGGCCACGCCGCTTTCGGCGAAGTACTTCACGCTCGCCAGGGCCCAGGCTGCGCCGAACAGCGACATCTGCCGCGGGTCCACCTGCGAGGGAAGCTCACCCGGAGCCGGCGGAGGCTCCGGGCCGGTTGCGTCGGGGTTGAACCGCGGCTTGAAGGTGACCGGGCTGACCACAATGGGCACGCGGCCCAGAAACTGCCTCGCGCTCTCGACAATGGACGCCCCGGTCGCGGCGTTCTCCACCAGCGAGGCGTTGTCGAAAGCATGGACCTGCGGATTGACGGAGAAGCAGCCCTCGTCGAGCAGAGAAGGATCGGGGCGGGCCCGGTTCAGCTCGGCGAAGTAGACGTTGGTCCCGGAAGCGATCCGGGCCCGCGGGTCGTGCTTCGAAAGACGGTCGCGCGCCATCCGCACCATTTTCGGCGGCGTCGATTCCTCGCTGGCGTGAAAGACGAGCCAGCGCACGACGCGCGACTCGACTTGCCGCAGCCGTTCAAGCAGGGCTTCGAGTTCCGTTTCGCCCGAGTCCGACAGTGTCACGGCGACTTCGAGGGGGACGCCCAGCGCTTTGGACTCGGACGCAGCCCGCCGCAGCGCCACGTCGTAGTCCGCGGAGAGATTCAGGTCCGTGCGCAGGTGCGCCAGGTTCAACACTTTGAGCAGCGCGATCTCTCGTGACGAGAGGGACTGCCCGTGGCTGGCCGAGCCTAGCCCGATCAGGGGCAGCGTGGCCGCCTTCTCGCGGGCGATGGTGAACTCAACCGCGTCGCCTCGCCCAGTCACGCGCGACGCCGGCTTGCCGGAAAGCGATAGCCGCACCGACTGCCGGATCTCGGTCCCGGCCTTCACCTCCAAGGGAAACGGGAGCCGCAGCGGTGTGCAGTAAGTCTTGTAACTGGCGTCGCACCAGTTGCGCTGGTCCTCCATCTCGAAGACGTCGCCTGAGAACCTCACCTCAGCGGTTACGCCGGGCTCGACCTCGTGCGAGATCGCCCTCATGTCGAGAAACGGCTGGTCGGGAGCAACGTACCTGGGAAACACGCCGCGCTCGGTGGAGCCGTCCGCCTTCTCGACCGTGCAGGGGCGGCCGGCGCATTCACGGAATGGATGGAGCACGCAGAAGCCGATCCGGTTGCGCAGGAAGGTGGTCAGCGCCTTGCCGTCCATGGAGAACGTCACTGTGCCGTCGCGCGCGCCGGTGATGGTCCCGGTCCAGCGGAAGCGGATTTCCCCTTGCCGGTGGTCCGACTCGTAGCGGATCTCGAACTCCTCTTCACTCTTGCGGATCGACAGGTTCGAGAGCGCTCCTGCCACCGTGCCCCAGTTCCGGTCCCGCACGGCGACGTAGACGCGGCGCAGAATCTCGTTGGCGCCGAGCCGGATATAGCGCAGATCTCCTCGCTCGAAGATCATCTCGAGCGGGCCAGCGCGCAGCGGTATCCGTTCCGGCAGCGGCTCTTCCGTTCCGTAGTAGAGAACGTTCTTCGGCGTCATTTCTTCATTGTGAGCGGCATGTTCAGGCTTTGCCCGCCATCCACGCTGATGACCTGCCCGATCACGTGGGCTGCCTCTTCGCTCGCCAGGTACGCGACCAGGTGCGCATGGTCCTCCGGTTCGGCCATCCTGCCCGCCGGGATCAATTCTTCGTAATCGGCGAGGTTAACTCCCCTGGCGACGGCCGATTGCATCAGCATCTCGGTCCGCGTCATGCCGGGGCACAGGCAGTTCACGGTGATGCCGTGCGGCGCCATTTCGACCGCAAGGCACCGCGTAAAGTGGATCACCGCGGCCTTCGCCGAGCAGTAGCCGATCTGGTTCGTTCGCACGATGAGGCCGGCGATGGAGGCGACGTTCACGATCCGGCCGGCGCGCCGCGGGATCATCCGGCGAACGGCAGCCTGCGAGCAAAGGAAAGTGCCTTTGACATCGACGGCGAAGTCGGCGTCCCAGGCCTCTTCGCTCAGCTCCGCCGCCGGCGCCGCGTGATAGACGCCGGCGTTGTTCACCAGCAGCCACAGCGGGCCGAGTTCCTCCTCGGCCCGGGCGATCATCGCCTCAGCCTCCGCTTTCCGCGTGACATCACAGGACAGGGCAACAACATTGTGCCCGCTCTGGCGCAACTGGCCGGCGACGCGCTCCGCCGCCTCGGTGCTCACGTCGTTCACGCCGACCGCCATGCCCTTGCAGGCGAGAACGCGCGCGATCACCTCGCCGATGCCGCGGCCCGCTCCGGTGACAATGGCGGTCCGTCCCTGGAGGCTCACGCGCGCTCCTCCGCGAACACCCGGCGAAGGAATGCGGCGGTCTTCCGCGCCGCTGGCTCCGGGTCGCCCTCCGGCGCGAGGACCACCGAGGCGGAGCCCTCGAAGCCCTCTTCGCGCAGCACCTTGACGATGCGCGGCCAGTCCAGGCGGTTGCGGTCTTCGAGCACTCCCGGCGGCCAGCGGCTCGGGTCATAGAGGTGGATGTGCTTCGCTTGGCCGCGAGCGGCGCGGATGCCGTGCTCGATCGAGGGCTCCGATTCGGCCAGCTCGTAGGTATCCATCATGACGCTGAAGGAAGGACTGCCGATGCGGTCAACCCACGCCATCGCCTCGTCCATCGTGTTGATGTAAGCGGTCACGCCCGGATCGGCGGGCTCGAGCATGATGACAGCGCCGGCTTTCTCCGCATGTGCCGTCAGTCCGCCGAAGACCTCGGCGGCCAGACGGTCCATCTCCTCTCGCGACACACCGGGGATGCCTTTGCCACGCGAGGCCCCCAGTCCGACCCGCGCGCGGAAGCGGCCGGCGAAATCAAGCATATTCCTGAACGCTTCGATGGAACGGCGGCGCACACCTGGGTCCTGGTGAAGCAGCGCCAAGCCCTGCACCGCCATGCGACCGGTGTTCACCACCGGCATCGCGGCGCCGGCGGCGGAAAGCACGCGCTCCATGGTTGCCGGGTCGGGCACGCGCTCCGGATCAGGCATGAACTCGATGCCGTCGAAGCCCCAATCCACCGCGCGCCGCGCCAGTTCCTCGAGCGAGCCGGTGAGCACCTTGACGATGAAACCGAGCGGATCGATGTCGGGCGTGGAGGCGAACAGACAGAAACGGATCCGCGGCATGGTGGTGCTTACGCGCCGCAGCATATCACAGAGAAGTGGGGCACGCCCCCGGCCGGCGGCTTGCGACCCGTGAGCGGCAGATGGTTAAAGCAGCATTTCGTAGATCCGGTACGTTTTGTACCGTCGCGCTCCCATGGTCTCGAGCGAGCGGTTCATCAGCACGTTGTCTTCGAGCACCCAGGAAAACTCGCCTTCGCGATAGCCTGCCTTCAGGCCGTTGCGAAACAGAGCGGCGTAAAGCGCCGCCGCCACCCCGGATGCCGAGTACTCCTCGATCACGCCCAGAATCAGCACCCGCATCCTTCGGATCCGCCGCTTATAGTACAGGATCTTCAGCGCCCCGAGCGGGAACAGACGCCCGCGAGCGTGCCGGAGCGCCTGGTTGATGTCCGGCACGGCCAGCGCACAGCCAACCACGCGATCGCCGACCTCAGCCAGCAGCGCCAGGTCAGGTTCCAGGAGCGGCTTCAATTCGCGCGCCAGGAAGTTGACCTGCTCCCGCGTGATCGGGGTGAAGCCCCAGTTGCGGCTCCAGGCGGAGTTGTAAAGCTGAAAAAAACGCCCGATCTCCGCGTCGAAGTCGTCCAGGCGGGCCGAACGGATCCGCACATTGTTGGCAGTGAGCGCGCGGTTCGCCACCCGCTCTACCTTGCCGACATCGATCACGGTCGCGGTGGTGAAGTAGGCGTAGAGGTCCTTCAGCTTGCGCAAGCCCGCTTGCTCGACGAGCGGCGGATAATACGGCGGGTTGTACGGCATCATCAGGCAGGGGCCGGAGTCGAAGCCATCCACCAGCAGCCCGCATTCGTAATTGGTGGAAGGGTTCATGGGACCGCGCATCACGCGCATGCCCCGCTTGCGGAGCCAGCGAGCGGCTGCATCGAGTAGTGCGGCGGCGACATCCTTCTCATTGACCATTTCCAGAAATCCGAAAAGACCAGCCTGCTCGTTTCGGAAGCGGTTCGAGTTGTGATCGACGATGGCGGCCACGCGGCCCACCACGCGGCCGGATTGTCGCGCGAGGAAGCGGCTGACTTCCGCCTGCGCGTAGAACGGATGCCGGTCGTCGTGAAGCTCTTTCTGCTGGATCCGCAATGGAGGGACCCAGTATGGGGAGTCGCGGTAGAGCCGGTAGGGCAACTCGAGGAACTCCTTCCACGCGCGCCGCGAATCGACTGGGTGGATTTCGGTCAAAGGGAGAATTCCTCCTCGGGCTTCGGACTGAGGTATCGGTAGAGGCGGCGCGCCACCGGGAGCAACGCGATGGCCAGCAGCAGTCCGGCCGCTAGGTCGACCGTGTAGTGGTAGCGCAGATACACGGTGGAAAGGAGCAGGCAGAGAGTATAGGCTGCGTAAGCTCCGAAGATGCCCGGCGAGATTCGCCGCATGCTCCACCAGGCCAGGAGCGCCAGTTCGGCATGGCCGCTAGGGAAGCAGTCGTATTGTTTTGATTCCAGGAAATCGAGCGCATCCCGCACGGCTGAAAATGACCACAGGCCGCGCAACTCGACCTGCTGCAAGTGCGCCAGCAAGAAGCGGGGACCGCGCACCGGAACCAGCAGATAGCCCACAAAGGAAGCCAGGAAGCCGAGCGAGACGAGAAACGCATAGTAGCGGAAGTCCGCATACCTGCGCCTCTGCCAAAGCAGGAAAGCGACGAACAGCACCGACGGCACGAACAAGCCGTACACGATCTCGAAAAACTCCGAGAGCCAGGGTTGGTGAAAACGCTCAAGCCAGACGGTCGGATGTACTCCCCATAACGCGAAGTCCACCCGTGCCATTTCCTGGTCGAAGTCGAGGCGGCGTATGGCGGGAATCAGAATGCTCATCTCCCGGTAACAGGCGTATACGTACGGGATCGGGTAGCAATGCCGGAACACCAGCGAAGCGAGCGTTCCCGGACCAAGCCTGGCGCAGAGGGCGATCAAGGCGATTCCAGCGGCATGGAGGCCCAGCAGCCATGCGGCATGCGGGACCCGGTTCCGGTAGAGGAAGACCAGAGCGGCGACGGCGAGCAGATAGCCGGCGAACAGCCAGTCGACCGGCCACCAGGCGGAGAGCGCGGCCCGGGACTGCACCCACAGTGTCCGCCGGAGCGGAACTTGCGCCATCCGGGATATTTTGCATCATTTGGAAACAGCACGGACGCCGTACGGCCCGCTCCCGCACGGGCCGCCAGCGTAGGTAGCACGGCTCGCCACGCCGCTTCGGCGTCGAAGTGCGGTCGACAGCGCCACTGCGACGGCCAAGCCCGCCGCTATCCTCTTACCAGGACTTCACCGGCTTCTTCGGGGGGAGGAAGCGCGGGGTAAACGGGTCTTCTGCGTAGCCGGGACACTTTATCTTGCCGATTATTGCGTCCTTGTTGCCGGCCAGGGACGATGTCGTGTCGCAGAGCACGTCGGCTCCGCCGTTTCCTGTCAGGGTGCCGGGGCACCAGATGTGCCCGGTGGAGCTCAGCGACATTTCGATGCCGCGACGCGGGTTTCCGGAGATTGTCGGGGAGCAGATCCCGACACTCGAGTTCATGTAAACGCTGATTCCGTGGTCGTTGTTGTCCACCACGATGGAGTCGAACGTGGCGGAAGAATTCATTGCGACATCGATGCCTGCGTTTGGGATGTCGTCATCGGGATCGCCGTTGTCCTGGATGACAGTCCCACCCCACATCTCCCCTTGCGAGGCGTTGAAGCTCACCCCGCCTCCCCGATTTCCCTCTATCAGATTCTTTCCCCAAAGCTGGACCACGCTGCCGGTCGATGCAGCGATACCCCAGCCTTCGTTGTTCAGGAACTTTGGGCCGGTATACTCGGGCCCGGTGCAGCAGCCAACCATGTGGGAATCCCGGGACAAGGAGACGCCACTTCCCCGGTTCTCCTGGATCGTGGCACTGTGAATAACCCAAACCTCAGCGCCGCGGTCGATACTGAGGCCCGCACCGTTCCTCTGAACATAGGTGTCGGACCACTCGCCGAACCCCCAGAAACCGACCGAAGCGGTCGAGGCGCCATTGACGGCCATGCCGGTGCCGCAGTTATCCTGAATTGCCCCCGGCCAGACTTCCACTGCGAGGCTGTCGTCGACTTGAAGGCCGGTGCCTGCGCTCTTCTCGATGGTGCAACCACCGAATCGGACGTTCGAACTTCGCGAGACCGAGACCAACGGCAGCCCCGTCGGTTGCGCCGAGGTCGTGCACGGACCCTGGAACGTGAGACCGTTGATCCCGACCCCTTCCGAGCCGGTGATCCGGAGAGCGTAACTCCCGGCGACAGGCTGAATCACGGCCGGGCCGTTAAGAGTGAGGTCCTTGAACCCGTCCACGTTCACCGACTCGGTGCACGTCCCGGAAATGCTGACCGTGTTGGGACCCGTCTTGACGAGGCCCGCCAAGTAATCGTTGATGCTTTCGCCGGGGCAATCGACGTCCGCCGCCGGAAGAACGCCGGCGAATGCGACGAGCAGGAACGCCAGAACCACGGGGAATCCGACAGAGAAACCCTGGGCAGGTTGTGCAAGAAGCTTGAAGTGCATGATGAGCTCCTACGTAAAGAAGGTGTCCCCCAGATTATGCGCCCAACAATAACGGTAAAAAAGACCTATTTAACTGAAATTGTACTATGGAACTCCTGGTACTCGGCCGGGGGGCAAAAGCGCGTGCCCGTGACAAGACGGGAGTCTTATCCTACTGGAGCACGTGGGGCTTGCGGTAGGGGAACACCTTCCAATCCACGCTGGCGCGGCCGTTGAGGTCCCAGACAACGACGCCTTTGCGCACGGTCAGCTCGGCGACAAGCCTGCGTTCCCCCATGCGGCGGGCTCCGGCCGAATCGAGGAAGCCGAACTTCCCTTGCTCAAGGCCGAGCACGGTGATGTCGGCCTCGGCACCCACGTCCAGGTTGCCCAAGCCAGGCCGCTTGATTTCGCGCGCCGGGTTCCAGGTGGACATCCGAACCACCTCCTCCAGCGGCACGCCGAGGTTCAGAATCTTCGACATGACGTTGACCATGTCCTTCATGCCGGCGTTCATGCTGCCGGTGTGCAGGTCGGTGGAAATCGAATCCGGGAAGAACTTCTGCTCGAAAGCCGGCACAGCCACAAACCAGAAGAAGCTGCCGCCGCCGTGGCCGACATCGAAAATCACGCCCCGCTTGCGGGCGGCGATCATGGCCGGGTTGACCTTAGCGTTCTCCACCAGCTCGTCGCGCCACCCGGAGTAGCAGTGGGTGTAGATGTCGCCGGGACGAAGTTTGTCAGGCAGCAGCTCGCGGAGGCTCCTCGGCCCGCGCAGATGTCCGAAGTCCACCATGACGGGCAGATCGAGCTGTTTGCCCGCCTCGACGGCGCGGTCCACTTCGCGCCAATCCGGCAGGCCGTAGTGCGCGATCTTGAAACCCACGACGATGTCCGCGTGCGCCCTGGCCAGCTTTACGGCTTCCGCGACGTCCATGTCGTTCGGATCGTTCTCGCCGCTGGGCGCCATGCCGACGCCGCAGATGTTGAGCAAAGCGAGAACGCGAGTCTGGGAGCGGTCGATCACCCGCTGGCGGAAGTCGGGGAAGTTGCGCCAGCCCGAGGTGCCGGCGTCCACCTGGGTAGTCACCCCGGAACGGAAGCTGAATCCGTCCGGGTAGACGCTGCTGTCTCCGGTGAGCGCCCGCAGGCCGGTTCCTGTGTAGACGTGGGCGTGGATGTCGATCAAGCCCGGCGTCACATAGAGACCGGCCACGCCGGCGACGCTCTTGGCCTCTGCGGCGGGGATGTCCGGCGCCACGAGGGCAATCTTCCCGCCGGAAACGGCGACGTCCAGGACCTTGTTGATCCCGTTTTTCGGGTCGATCACTCGCCCGCCTTTCAATAGAAGGTCGTAGCGCGGCTCGGCGGCCACGGCCAGAGTCGTCATCAGGAGGATTGTCGCGGTTCGGTTCATATCAGGAGAATCATATCGCCGGAACGCCGCCAATATGACGCCGGCGATCTTTGCGCGGCTGTGCCGGCCGGGTGAATAATGACCGAAGGCAACCGGAAAGGAGCACACGGTGCGAAGCGAATCGACTCGCAGAAAGTTCTTCCGTTCCTCGGCGGCGCTGACGATGCTCGGTGCGACGAGCGCCGCCAGGGCCACAAAGCGGGAGCCTGGTCTCGCGGGCGCCGGCATCTACACCCGGATCGGCGTGCAGCCGCTGATCAACGGGATGGGCACGGTGACCGTCGTGGGCGGCTCCATCATGCCGCTGGAAGTGGTGCGTGCCATGGAGGAGGCCGGCCGGCACTTCGTCTACTTGCCGGACTTGCAGAAAAAGGCCGGCGAGCGCATCGCGCAGCTCGTCGGCGTGCCCGCGGCGATGGTGACGGCCGGGGCCGCTTCGGCGATTACGGTGGCGACGGCCGCCTGCGTGACCCGGGGCGACCCCAAGCGGTATGCCGCGCTCCCCGACACCGAGGACATGCCCAATGAAGTTATCCAGCAGGAGAGCCACCAATGCGGATACGAGGCGCAGATGCGCCTGGTAGGCGCGAAGATCGTCTGGGTGAAGACGCGCGAGGACGTGGAGCGCACCATCGGCCCGCGTACGGCGATGATGTTCTTCCTGAACAAGAACGACGAGACGGGCGCTATCCGCCGCGCGGAATGGATCGAGATCGGCAAGCAGCACAACGTCCCGCTCTTCAATGACGCAGCCGCGGATGTGCCGCCGGCCGGCCGCCTCTCCGAGTACGTAAAAGAAGGCTTCGACCTGGTGGCGTTTTCCGGCGGCAAGGGCTTACTGGGGCCGCAGTGCGCCGGGCTCCTGCTGGGTCGTAAAGACCTGATCGAAGCCGCGCAGCCGGCCATCAGCCCCGCCGGCGGGATCGGCCGCGGAATGAAGGTGGGCAAGGAAGAGATCATCGGCCTGCTGGCGGCGGTCGAGCGTTACATGAAGACCGATCACGACGCGGAGGCTCGCGTGCTCGAAGGCCGCGTTCAGGAGATGATTCGCGTGCTGTCTCCCGTAAAGGGCATCCAGGCCGAGGTTACCGTCCCCAAGATCGCCAACCACGTGCCGCACCTCGCTGTCCGCTGGGACGAGCCGGAGAAGATGCTGACCGCGGAGCAGGTGGTCCAGCAACTCCGCGAAGGGGACCCGCCCATTTACGTCTTGAGCATCGGTCCCGGCCAACTAATTGTCT
>Ga0233417_10000643_pt1 | contig 10541 bp, 7 predicted proteins | sample Sed_MG_FD_189023 | JGI IMG/M metagenome (GOLD analysis project Ga0233417, IMG submission 189023) | Sediment microbial communities from Lake Towuti, South Sulawesi, Indonesia - Sediment_Towuti_2014_0.5_MG | ecosystem: Environmental > Aquatic > Freshwater > Lake > Sediment | place: Indonesia... | reverse complement strand
GGCCTACTATTTCACCGAACGCAAGGCGTGGAAGTTCCCGATTACGCCGCCGCCCCTGCGAAATCACGGCAACTACGTTGTATCTCTGAACAGGCTGGTGAAGTGGCTGGGCGGACTGGTGGAAAAGGAAGGCATCAACCTGTTCACACAGTTTGCCGGGGCGCAATTGATTTACGAAGGCGATGGAATCGCGGGAGTCATCACAGAGGACAAGGGACTCGATAAGGACGGCAAGGCGAAAGACAACTTTACGCCCGGCTATGAACTGCGAGCAAAGGTGACGGTCCTGGCGGAAGGCCCGCGGGGCTCGCTTACTAAGGATTTGGTTGGTCAGAAGAAGCTCGATAACCTGAACCCGCAGGTGTATGGCCTTGGGATTAAGGAACTGTGGGAAGTGCCGGCGGGGCGCATCGAGGCGGGCTTTACTGCGCACACGCTGGGCTGGCCACTTGACTCGAGCATGTATGGCGGGGGCTGGATTTACGGCCTGCGTGAGAATCGTGTGTCGCTGGGCCTGGTCGTAAGCCTGGAGTATCACAACCCGCTAGTTGATCCGCATGAGGCTCTGCAGAGATACAAAGCGCATCCCTTCGTGAAACGCATCCTCGAAGGGGGCAAATTGGTGCGCTATGGCGCAAAGACGCTCCCTTACGGCGGCTGGTACTCGATGCCGCGCACCTACGTGGACGGCGGGCTGATCGTCGGAGACTCGGCCAGCTTTCTGAACTCGCAACGGCTGAAGGGCATCCACATGGCCATCAAGAGCGGAATGCTGGCCGCGGAGACGATCTTGGAAGCGTTGCGTTCAGGGGATTCCACGGCAAGGACGCTTTCTTCGTTTCCGAAGAAGGTGGAGGCAAGCTGGATCAAGGAAGAACTGTGGGAGGTACGAAACTTCCACCAGGGGTATGGGCGCGGGTTGTACGCCGGGCTCTTGCACTCGGCGCTGCAGTTCGTCAGCGGCGGCCGCGGATTGATTGACCCAATGCGCACCAAGCCAGGCCATGAAGAGTACCACAAGCTGGACGGTAGGGCTGCTGGAGAAAGATTTAAGGGTGACGGAAAGCTGACGTTTGATCGCTTGACGGACGTCTATCACTCCGGAACAAGGCATGAGGAGGATCAGCCATGCCACCTGGTTGTGGCCGACACCAGCATCTGCGCCGACCGTTGCGTTCGCGAGTACGGGAACCCGTGCCAATACTTCTGCCCGGCGGCGGTCTATGAAGTGGTGAAAGAGAAGGGGGAGACGCGGCTAAAGGTTAACGCGGCCAACTGCGTTCATTGCAAGACATGCGATATCGCCGATCCATACCAGGTTATCAACTGGGTTCCACCTGAGGGAGGTGGGGGGCCGAACTACGAAGGGATGTGACGACTCTCAATCCTCTGCGTTAACCACGACGCCCCGCGAATCACTCCCTGCAGTTCCTGACACCCTACACGCACTCAAGGGCCGCGGGAAGCAAGCTGGCGAAGAAAGTTTCTGATTCGAATCAAAAGGCTTGCTTCTTTCTTTGCCGGAATTTCCTTGGGCATGGGCAGGATCTCAGCGCGCTCTACGATCACCGGTTGTGGAGGAGCGGTGGGTTGCACCACGCGGCCCCGGAAGACCTTGACGGGCCGAACTCGGGCCCGGCGGACCAGCAGGATGGTTTCAGGGCTGGGCATAGGTGGGGGGGCTAGAGAGGAAGCGTCGAAGGTCAGGGGAGGCATCAGGACCTGATAAACAGGCTCCTCAATCATGGGAGGCTTCTGCGAGCCCGGCGGGATCGGCTTGTTGCCAGCCACGGGAAGAGTTGGGCGAGCTGAGGAAGCAGAAGCCAGTAAGCTCCACTGAGGGGGCTTGGCCTGTACTGAGGGCTGCGCTCGCGCAACCGGGACCTCGCACTGACAACTGCTGGAATCGCCGCGCAGAGATTCGATTTGCCCATCAGCGAGGGAAAGCTGGCCACCCTGGGGCAACAAGACACTTTGACCGGTAAGCTGCTGCTCGATGCGCATCGCGCCTTGCGTGGCGAGGAGGCACATGGCTCCGCTCGGTTCCAACCCTAGAGTGACATCGCGGGGGCCATCCGCAATCGCGACGGGCGAAGCGAGAATCAGAGGAGTGAAAAAAGAGACAGGGCCAGCATTTCCGAGCTTGGCATGTAAACGGCCATAGTCAATAGCCAGGGTGACGGCTCCTCCCGATTTCAAGACAGAAAAATGAGCAGGTCCACAAATGCCGATCTCCCCGCCATCGGCCAGAAGTAGCCGAGCCTGCCCGGAACGAACCGTGACACTGCTACCGCTGAAAAGTACAGAAACGCTGAATCCGCCCTCCTCCTGCACGCTTGAAAGCCCGTGAATCTGTACATCTTCGCCATAGATGCGGCCAGCAGTTTCTGAGGGCGCCTGGGCCCAGAGACAAAGCGACCCAAGCAACACTGCTGATAGGACAGGAAGAGAGACTCGTCGAAGGTTTTGAGTCCCACCGGCGAGTTTTTGCCTGGCCGCACCCATGATGGAGGGTTCGCGTTCCACTATACTATAGCGCGATGTCCAAACCGTTGATACCTGCCTGGGAGCGAGACATGCAACATCCGGCGCAGCACTATGACATTCGATTGCCGGAACTCTCCCCCTGGCGGCGCATGCAAATCCCGGTGATTGCCTGGGCGGGATACTGGCTGATCCGAACACTCTGCCCGACCCTGCGCATCGAGTCTCTGGGGCAGCAACACGAAAAGCGAGTGTATGCTTCCGGGCGGCGGGTGATCTTCGCGTTCTGGCACCGCGGAATTATTCCCATTCTGTGGTGGGCGCGCAACCGCGGGATCGTGGTCATGAACAGCACCAATTTCGACGGGCAGTGGACACGTCGAGTCATCGAGCGGCTGGGATATGCAACGGCTCAGGGAAGCTCGACTCGTGGGGGGCTGCGCGGGCTGGCAGTGATGGCCCAGCGTCTGGGGCAAGGACAGGATGTAGCGTTTACAATTGATGGGCCTCGGGGCCCGCGTTTCGTGGCCAAGCCCGGGCCTGCCATGCTGGCCCGTCGAACCGGTTGCCCGATCATTGCGTTTAATGTCGGGATGGAAAAGGCTCGAACCTTTGAGAATACCTGGGACCAGTTCCAGGTGCCCTACCCCTATTCGCAGGCAGTGATCGCGTACGCGCAACCCATCGAGGTTCCCGCCCATGCCGACCGTGAACTCGTGGAGAAAAAGCACGCCGAGATGCAAGCCGCTCTGGAGCGATCCAGAAGGCTGGTCGAGTCTTGGTTTAGCTTGGACGAAGAGGAACGGAACCGTCAGCGAGCGGAATGGAATGCCTGACCGGACTCAGCGTTCACCGAGAGTCACCTCAACCTCAAGTCTCTGCTGACGACGAAAAATGGTCAGTCGAACACGGTCACCCGGTCGCTTGCGATTGAGAAAACGATTCATGTCCAGTTGATTGGTGATTGGCTCGCCGTCGAAGGCCACCAGGACGTCACCGCCCAGCAGGATGCGCCGCATGCCCGCAATCACGGCCTGTGTCCCCCCGCGGAGGCCGGCCCGCGCGGCGGGACTTCCAGGAACGACGCGTTCAACAAGCAGTCCCTCTTCCACAGGCAACTCGAGGGCTTCGGCCAAGCCCGGGAACAGGGCTGTCGTATCCACGCCGAGGTAAGCGCGACGAACACGGCCTTCCTGAATCAGATCATCGGCAATCTGTTTCGCAGTGTGGATGGGAATGGCGAACCCGATGCCGGCGGTGGTGCCCGTTGGAGCGAAAATCGCTGTGTTGATGCCAATGACTCGGCCATGGGAATCCAAGAGCGGGCCGCCAGAATTGCCGCGGTTGATGGCCGCATCGGTCTGGATGGCTTCGTCAATAAACGTTTGCTCTCCGGTTTGAACCGTGCGGCCGAGGGCGCTTACGACGCCTGTGGTCAGGGTGCTCTGGAAACCGAAGGGGTTCCCAATCGCGAGAACGCGTTGGCCGACGCGCAAGGAGCGAGAGTCTCCAAGTGGCAGGGCGGTCAGCTTTCTTCCTCGCGGCTCGATTTTCAAGAGGGCAATGTCATTGCGGGTGTCGGCTCCGACAAGCTTTGCGGGGTGGCGACTCTGGTCCCCCAACGTTACCTCGATACTCTGGGCGCCTTCAAGAACGTGGGCATTGGAAAGAATGTAGCCGCGGGGATCAATCACGAACCCTGAGCCGGCTCCTTCAACGGGAACAACGTTGAAAAAGAAATCGTACTCTACGGCGCGAGTGACAATATTGGCGACAGCCGGTGCAGCTTGGTGATAGACATTGACGTTATTGGCCTCTTCCGAGGTGAGATCCTCCGTGGAAGGAGATGGCGTGGCCGTTTGAAGGGCGACAACACTTGCCGGGGAACGCGGGCCCCAGCGCGACCCCGCCCAATAAGCGCCGAGAACAAGGATCGCAGCAGCGGCAGAAAACCTGAATACTTTAGCTGAATTCAGACTGAGCGGCATGGCGTATTCCCTAGGATCGGCCGGTTGTGACGGCCAAACTCTTAAGTCTTCCGACTAATTCTTCGACCTGAAACCGGGTCCGGTCAAGCGGGCCGGAGCAATCAATCAGGTCGTCCGCCAGCGCGCGCTTCTGATCGAGAGGCATCTGGGCGGCGATCCGCTGGTTGGCTTCCTCGTGAGAGAGTCCTCGGGCCCGTAAGCGTTCAAGTTGCTGTTCGGGCCGGCACCAGACGACAACCAAACGGTCGAGACGGGTGTGATAGCCGGCCTCAATCAGCAAAGCAGCCTCGATAACGGCCACGGTATCGGGCCGGGTGCGAGCGATTCTGGCCAGTTCGCGGTCTTGTTCGGCTATCACGCGCGGGTGAACGATTGCGTTGAGCTTCTCGAGCTTTGAACAGTCGGCGAAGACGATAGTGCCCAAGCGGGCCCGGTTCATGCGCCCATCCGGGAACAGGATCTCGGAGCCAAACTCTGCGACCACCTCTGCGTAAGCAGGCTGACCAGGTTCAGTCAGTTGATGAGCCAACGTATCCGCCTCCAATACGTAGCAGCCGAGTTCTCTCATCCAGGCAGCAACGGTGCTTTTGCCGCTTGCGATTCCACCCGTCAAGCCGACGCGCAGCATCAGGGTGTGCTTGCGGGGGCCGGCTGCGCCACCGAATTCGAGCGGCGAAGCCGTGCAGCCTTGACCGTATTGCTCATGAGCATAGCAATGGTGAGGGGGCCAACGCCGCCGGGAACGGGAGTGAGAGCACCGGCGACTTGTGCGGCGTCTGGGTGAACATCGCCGACAAGCGCAAAACCCTTTTCGCGGAACTTGGCGAGTCGATCGGGAAGGTTTGCAAAGAGGCGCTCGGCCTCGCTCGCATGAGTGACGCGGTTCATGCCCACGTCGATCACTGTAGCGCCGGGCTGAACCCAATCGGGCAGGACCATGCCAGCGCGACCGATAGCGGCCACGATGACGTTGCCGCAGCGAACGACGCCTGCCAAGTCGCGAGTTTTGGAATGACAGATCGTGACGGTCGCATTAGCGTGCATCAGGAGAAGAGCCATGGGTTTGCCGACGATGTCGCTTCGGCCGACGACGACGGCATTGGCGCCTTCGATCGCGGTGCCACTGCGACGCAGGATTTCCATGATACCGAGCGGCGTGCAGGCCACGAGTCCAGGCCGAGCCGTAACCAGATGCCCAAGGCTTACGGGGTGAAAACCGTCGACGTCCTTGGCCGGATCCACCGCCTCGAGGACCTTCTTGGAGTCAACCTGAGGGGGCAGGGGGAGTTGAACCAGAATGCCGTCCACATCGTCGCGCGCATTCAGCTCGTCGACCAGACCAAGAAGATCCTCAGTGGTAGCTGTGGCTGGCGGCGTGTAGCGCCAGCTTGCCAGACCGAGCTGTTCGCAGGCTGCGATTTTGCTATTGACGTAGATCTTGGAGGCAGGGTTCTCACCCACCAGAACGGTAGCTAGCCCTGGCCGAATACCCGCAGCAAGGAGTTCTTGAATTTGGAGCTGGAGTTCAGCGTAGATCTGATCGCGGATCGTGTTTCCGTTGAGAATCCGAGCTGCCAAGATTCCTCCTGATTAACTGGAAAGGTGGTCCGCCAATGCATCTTATCATAGGGCGGAGAGTGCCCACGCCAGCCAGCGAAAGGATCGGCACTGGTCAACCGAGCTTCTGGGCAACGGGGAGCGACGGTCAGAAGATGTCGTACTGCTCCCAATGCAGTGTGGGGTCAGACTGAATGATCACGCTGCGATGGGTGAGGTGCTCGAGCTCCTCGATGAGCGCAGACTCGCGCGTCTTAAGGGCCTTGGCGATCTCCGGGTGAACGCGCAGAGTGAGACTTTGAGATTCCATCTCGCCAGCCATTTTGCGCGCTTCCGCCTGGACCTCGTAACAAATCGTGGGGATCGACTTCACCATGCCAGAGCCGGTGCAGTACGGGCAGGGTTGGCAGAGAACCCGCTCCAAGGCCTGCTTGGTGCGCTTGCGAGTGATGGCGACAAGACCAAACTCGTTGAACGACAGGACTTTGGAAGGAGCGCGGTCGCTGCGCAGGGCCTCATCGAGAGCCACCATGACCTTTTCGCGGTTGCGGCGCTCCTCCATATCAATGAAGTCCACGACGATGATGCCGCCCAAATCACGCAAACGAATCTGGCGGACGATCTCCTTCACTGCTTCGATATTGGTTTTTACAATGGTGTCCTCAAGGCGCGTGGAGCCGCGACCCACGTACTTGCCGGTGTTCACGTCGATGGCGACCAATGCCTCGGTGTGATTGATGACGATATAGCCACCGGACTTGAGCCAAACCTTGGGTCGCAGAGCCTTGTCCAGTTCCTGTTGTATGCCGAACTCTTCGAACATCGGAGTGTCTTTGGTGTAGAGCTTGACGCGGCCGACCAGGCGTGGCTGGAAGCGATTCACAAAATCCAACACCTTGCCGTACTCTTCCTCGCTGTCGATCCAAACGGAAGTGTAGTCGCTCCCGACGTAATCCCGGAGGATGCGCTCCACCAGGTTCAGATCACGATGCATCAGGGCCGGCGCCTTACGCTGCTCGGCGCGGGACTTGATGTCCAACCACTGGCGACCAAGGAATTCAACGTCGCTACGAATGTCTTCCTCGCTGGCACCCTCGGCGGCAGTTCGCACAATAAAACCGCCAGGGAAAGGCACCTTGGCATCGGCCACGATGCGGCGCAAACGAGAGCGTTCCTCGGCAAAAGCGATTTTCCGGGAAACGCCGATATGGTCGACGGTCGGCATGTACACCAAGAAGCGCCCGGGCAGGGCCACATGGCTGGTGATGCGCGCGCCTTTCTTACCCAGAGGCTCCTTAGCGATCTGGACGATGATCTCCTGGCCAGCCTTGAGCATCTCGGAGATGAGTTGGGGGCGACGCGGAGGCCCGTGCCGCTCGTGGCGCCGCAGAGGGCGACCCCCACCGCGGTGAGGACGACCACCCCGGCGCATGGGACGCTGGAAGCGTGAACGAGGGCCGCTTTGCATGCGTGCCTCGAAGCGCGGCGGCTCCTCGAGCCGAGATTCTTCCGTCTCCGGTGCAGGGGGCGCCTCTCCCGAGAGATGGGATGCGGACTCGACTAGGGGAGAAGTGGGGCCCTCCGTGGAGTCAGCAATCTCGAAATCATCCGAAAGTGCACCTGCAACGGAACCCTCCTCCTCACCTGCTTCACTCTGCATCTGGGCTTCGACCACCTCCGCCTGAGCTTCTTCGTGCTTCGCTTCTGCAAGCTGCTCGGCCAGAGCGGTGATCTCTTCTTCGCTTAAATCGGGTTCCGAAACACGGGGGCTTGATTGACCGTCAGAGTCGCTTGCAGACTCGTCAGCCGTCTGCGGGCTTGCTGCGGCTGACTGCAGTCCAGGAAAACTATGGGCCTTGCCGGCGGGTCGCTCCGAAACAACTGGCGCCGAACTAGAGCGTTTGTCGCCCGACCAGTCTGAGATCTCAGGAGAAGAGGGCTGCTCCAGCTGAGCAGGGACTTCTGTCGGGGAAGCGTGCGCCACCGAGTCCGCCAAAGGGGCAGAGAGCCAGCCGGCGGGAGTTCGCTCCATTTGCCGTTGGAATTGCGAAGGCGTGCCTGAAGGTTCTGGGGATGCTTGCGTAAGTAAGCCCGTTTCCGTGGAGACGACTGGGCGATCCCTATACTTGGCCAGTGATTCTCCCGGCAAGAGCACCTGCTCGACAGCGGATTCGGGCAGTCCAGGGGAACTAGGTGGGTAGCCACGAGGCTCAGAGGACCGTTGCGAGGCGTATTTTGAAGGAGGGAGTTCACGGCCGTGCCGGCGCCTGCCGCCGCGTCGGCCCCAGCGGCCTCGATCTCGGTCCCGGCCAAAACCGCGCCCTTCGCGCGATCCGCGACGATCGTACGGGGCCACAGAATGAGCGTTCGGTTCAGGAGGAACAGATCCGCGGTCATTGCGAGGCGATCGACCGATCGTCTCGCCGGGGAGGATTACGGGCGCGGCGGGCTCCGGTTCCGAGCCAGGCGGTGCAGGTGAATTGGAGGCAGAAACAGCGGGACCAGGAGAAGCGAATACCTCGCCACCCTGCTGCTCCATCTTCTCGACCTTACCCTCGACGGTGCTGACAATGTGGTCGTATTCTTCCAGATTCTCCAGGAAGTCACTGACGTAAAGAAAGGCGTCGCTGTCGAGACCGATGTCAACGAAGGCAGACTGCATGCCGGGAAGCACGCGTGTGACACGGCCCTTGTAGATACTTCCGACTAAAGCGAATTCCTTTTCGCGTTCAATATAGATTTCGCAAAGCTGACCATCTTCCAGGATGGCCACCCGCGTCTCGTGGGGGGCCGCGGAAATAACAAGCTCTTTCGACATGAAAACTCCTTGCCGACGCGGGGCATTCCCGCGCCAGTCATCGTGTGCAGTGCCACGCGCTGCGGTCCGCACATGCGGACTTCACCATGGTTCCACAATGCGGGACCTACCCCAGCGTTGCAGGAACCAGGCCAAACTGATTTGGAGTGCTGCGCGTCGTGCATGACTGATTCTTTTTTTTCCTCTACCGCGGCCATGACCCGCTTCGCGAGAAGCAGCTGCCGCAACCGAAAACCCGGCCAGGCTAGTTGACGAATCTGCGAACGCGCACGTTCATCACCATGCCCAACGCCAGAAAGACGAACAGCGTGGCAGATCCCCCGTAGCTCAAAAGGGGCAAGGGGATCCCGGTAACAGGCATATAGCCGATCACCATGCCCACGTTCACGAGCAAATGAAACCCCAACACCGCTGCCACACCCATGACCAGAAACATCCCTGCGCGGTCGTTGGCCCGCTGAGCATTCTGGACCAAGCGAAGCAACAAAGCCATAAACAATAGCAGGGTCACCAGCACCCCGCCAAAACCAAGCTCCTCCGCCAGTGCGGCCATAATGAAATCCGAGTACCGCACCGGAACAAACCCGCCCTGGTTCTGACTCCCTCTGCCAATACCCTTTCCCCAGAATCCGCCGGAGCCCACGGCGATTTTGGATTGGAGAATCTGGTAACCAGAACCCCTGGGGTCCTCCTCAGGGCGAAGAAAGGTCTCGATCCTCTCCTTCTGGTAAGGCTTCAATCCATGCCAACCAAGCGGGAGCATTAAGGCTGCCAAAAGCAGAAGGGCAACAGCATGCTTCCATTGGATGCCGGCCAGGAAAGCACCGACCACCGCAACTGGAACAAGCACCAAGGCAGTACCCAAATCGGGCTGGAGCAGGATCAGGAAGAGCGGGACACCGGTCAGCACGGCTGCTTTGACCAGGTCTGGAAGCGAAAGCCGATCAGACCGCACTTCGCCGAAGAAGCGAGCCAGCATGATGATTATAATCAACTTCACCAACTCTGACACCTGCAAAATCGCCCCAAGGACAGGTAGCCAGCGCTTGGCACCGAACCGAGTTTGACCGAAGACGAGGACAGCCACTAATGCAGCAAGCGCGAGAAGATAAAGCCAGGGGGCCTGATCTAGAATCGTGTGATAGTCAATTCGCGAGACAACGAGCAGGACGACCAGGCCGACCATGATCCAAGTCATCTGACGCCAATGCATCCCAGCAAAAGGGCTGTTGCGCGTTGCCGAGTAAATCTGAAGCAGACTAATGCTGCAAAGAGCAAAGACAATGGCGAGCAGCCACCAATCGAAGTCGTGGCTTTTGGAAAGTTCTTTCATAGGCTCCTGAATCAGCGGTCGGGGTGCGCACGGCCGACGGCTGAGGGAATCACCGGCTGGCGGGAGTCCGCCTTGACCGCGGGTTTGGCCTGAGCCAAGACTGAGTCCGGATCCACCTCACTGCGCTTGAGGTCCACCGTAAGTTGCTGACCTCGCTGGCCTTTCTTCTCGTAATAACGCCTAATGACATCGCGAGCCACAGGAGCGGCGGCGGTCGAGCCGTGCTCTCCATGCTCGACCAAGACCGAAACTACGATCTCGGGATTGCGCCGAGGAGCATACCCCACAAACCAAGCGTTTTCGGTGAAGCGGCGTCCCCCTCCAATCCGCTTGCGCCCCTCCTTGCTGATTAGCTGAGCCG
>Ga0233417_10000641_pt1 | contig 10550 bp, 9 predicted proteins | sample Sed_MG_FD_189023 | JGI IMG/M metagenome (GOLD analysis project Ga0233417, IMG submission 189023) | Sediment microbial communities from Lake Towuti, South Sulawesi, Indonesia - Sediment_Towuti_2014_0.5_MG | ecosystem: Environmental > Aquatic > Freshwater > Lake > Sediment | place: Indonesia... | reverse complement strand
CTGCGAACCTCTTTGTCGGTCAGGTCCTCCCAGGCCCCGTCGTTAAAGATGTTGCAATTCTGCAGAATTTCGATAAACGCTGAGCCGCGATGGGCGGCAGCCTGCCTGAGCACCGCTTTTAAGTGCGGTTGAAAAACATCCACGGAACGGGCCACAAAGGTGGCCTCTGCGCCGAGGGCCAAAGCCAACGGCAAGAAAGGTCGGTCCGGAGAGCCATAAGGAGTGGACTTCGCTTTCTTGCCGAGCTCGGAGGTGGGCGAATACTGACCTTTAGTCAAGCCGTAGATGCGGTTGTTGAAGAGCAGCACCTTAATGCCGACATTGCGACGCAGCATGTGGATGGTGTGATTGCCGCCGATGGCAAGGGCGTCGCCGTCGCCGGTGGCCACCCAGACCTCGAGGTCGGGCCGAGTGATCTTGATGCCCGTGGCAACGGCCGGCGCACGACCATGGATGGAATGGAAGCCATAGGTGTTCATGTAATAGGGGAAGCGGCTGGAGCAGCCGATGCCCGACACAATGACAAATTTTTCACGGGGGATTCCGAGTTCGGGAAACACCGATTGGACAGCAGACAAAATCGCGTAATCGCCGCAACCCGGACACCAGCGAACTTCCTGGTCGGTCTGAAAGTCTTTCTTGGAATAGACAGCCGCCGGGGCAGTGGTCATGTCAGTTCTTCCCTCCGCGCAAGGCAACGGCAGGCGCGGGCGCTTCGGCCAGCACCTCCTCGATTTTGGCCTCGATCTCCGATTGCTTGAAGGGCTTGCCTTGGATCTTGTTGAAACCCTGCGCGTCCACCAGGTACTTGGCGCGGAGCACTCTTACCAACTGGCCCATATTCATTTCCGGGACAAGGACGCGCTTATACTGTCGGAGAACGTCACCCAAGTTCCCCGGCAAAGGATTCAGGTAGCGCAGGTGGACATGGCCAATGCGGTGGCCGTTGTCCCGCTGGGCGTTTAGGGCCGCGGTGATCGGGCCGTAGGTTGAGCCCCAGGCAACGATCAGCAGGTCGCCCTCGGGATCGCCTGCCGGGACCACGTCGGGGATGTCTTGCAAAATGGCCTCCACTTTCGCAGCACGCAGATGGACCATCCGCTCGTGATTGAGCGGCTCGTAATTGACGTTGCCGGTGACGTCCTGCTTTTCGAGCCCGCCAATGCGGTGTTCGAGACCCGGAGTGCCGGGCAGGGCCCATGGGCGGGCCAGGGTTTGCGGATCGCGGCGGTAGGGAAGGAAGCCCTGCGGGTTGGCCTCAAAGTGGACGGGGATTTCGGAAAGCTCGCTGGCGTGGGGGATGCGCCAGGGTTCCGCCCCGTTAGCCAGGTAGCCGTCGGAAAGCACGATCACAGGAACCATGTATTTCAGCGCAATGCGGCAGGCGTCCAGCGCGACCCAGAAGCAATCGCCAGGCGTGGACGCGGCCAGCACCGGGATGGGGGCTTCGGAATTGCGTCCGTAAAGGGCTTGGAGCAAATCCGCCTGCTCGGTCTTTGTGGGCAGGCCGGTGGAGGGGCCGCCGCGCTGAATATCGCAGACGACAAGAGGCAGCTCGACGGCAACGGCCAGGCCGAGCGCCTCGGTTTTCAGGGCCATGCCCGGGCCGGAAGTGGTGGTGACGGCCAGCGCGCCGGAGTACGCGGCGCCGATGGAGGAGGTGATGGCGGCGATTTCGTCTTCGGCCTGGAAGGTCATGACGCCGAAGTTCTTGAAGGCGGACAGCTCGTGCAGGATGTCCGAGGCGGGGGTGATGGGATAGGAGCCCAGAAAAAGGGAAAGACCGGAGCATCGCGCGGCGGCAACAAAGCCCAGCGCCAAAGCTGTGTTTCCACTGATGTTGCGGTAAACGCCGGGAGCGAGCCTGGCGGGCGGAATTTCGTAGCTCACCTGGAAAGCTTCCGTGGCCTCGCAGTAGGCATAGCCGGCCTTCATGGCCAGCTTATTGGCCTCGATGAGCAGGGGCTTGCCCTCGAATTTGTCGTCCAGCCAGCGAAAGGTGGCGTCCATGGAGCGGTTGTACAGCCAGTAGCACATGCCCAAAGCAAAGAAGTTCTTGCAGCGGTCCACCGACTTGGCATCCATGCCCAGCCCTTCGAGGGCTTTGCTGGTCAGCTTGGAGAGCTCGACGGTGAAAAGCCGATAGGCGTCGAGAGAATGGTCCTCAAGAGGACTTGAGGTCATGTGCGCCTTCTTCAGGTCGGTCTCATGGAAGTTATCCAGGTTGGCGATCAAGATGCCGTTGGGTTTGAGGTCGGCCAGATTCATTTTCAGGGCAGCCGGATTCATGGCCACCAGAGCGTCCACGGAGTCGCCCGGGGTGTATACCTCGCTGGACGCGAAGTGAATCTGGAAGCCGCTGACGCCGGGGAGCGTGCCCGCAGGAGCGCGGATTTCGGCCGGGTAATCCGGGAAGGTGGCCAGGTCATTGCCGTACAGCGCGACCGTATTGGTGAACTGGCTGCCGGTAATCTGCATGCCGTCGCCGGAGTCGCCGGCGAAACGGATGACAGCCTTGTCGATGACTTCCTTCTTGCGGGGATGGGGTACCTGGGTCAGTGTGCCCATGAGAGAAGGTCCTTCCGGTAACCTGGAGTCGGCGCGGCGCGGGGAGGGCGTCGGCCCCCGAAGGGTTAGAATACCACAACGAATCTCTCCCCGTAAGACGTACGCAGGCATGCGCAGGTTGCGCGGCACAAACTTCTTGCCCACTTCTCTGGCCGGCAGCCGGCATTACGCGGATGGACTAGTTGAATCGCCGGGGCCGGGCGGCGATGCAGACGAGGAGGCTTTGCAGGCGTTGAGGTAGGCCTGGCGGCGGGTCACCAGGAACCAGAGCGGAACGGCCAGCGCCAGCACGGCGAAGAGCATGGCACCCCGGAGAAACTGTTCGCCCAACTCCATTTCTGGAGCGGATCCTGGAGGGTACATTTCCCGCAGGAGTGCCTGCATGCGGGCAAACGAGCCAGGCAGAAGGAAGCTGCTCGTCAAGTTTAGGAGTCCAAAAACGTAATACACCACGGCGAGGGAGTGGGCCGCAGGCTTCATTCGCAGAAGACCAATTCCCGCCAGCAGGCAAATCGCCCCAAACAGGAGATAGGTGAGTTGCGCGGGCCGCCCCCGCAGGGCGAACCCGAAGAAAACTGCGGGATAGCTCAGAAAAAAGTGAAAAGGGGTGAAAGCGCCGCCAACAATGAACAGCCAGGCAATGATGCTGATACTGAGGGGGCGACGAGAGGGAGTCGGGACGGTCTCTTCGCCCAGAAACTGTGCTTTGACGTGGCGGCGACTGAAATAAACCAGCCACCAAATGCCCAAGGCAAGCTGCAAAAGAGCAAGAAAGACGAACAGCCCGAAAACAATCGCCATCGTTCCAGGAGGCACGTTCGCTTGCGGCGGGGCCATCTGCGGAAGCAACAGCCGCAGTGCGAGAATCATCATGGCCAGCATCGCCGAAGAGGCGCACAACAACCCGGCAAAAACCTGGAAGCAGATGCGCGCCCAGTTCTTCAGCTTCAGCAAGTAGACGGCGCTGACGAGGCCCCAGACGCCGAAGCCCAGATAGAGAACGCTTTGGATGGCCAAGGCGACTACCGGCGAAACTGGCCGGCCTGGGGAAGCGGGCAGATTGGGCATCGTGCGGACAAGAATTGCGACCAAGATGAAGAATCCCCCGAACAGGAGACACAAAACGCTGCCGATAATGGCGATAACAGCCGAAGCGGTGATGCCGCCGGAGCGTCTCACAAGGGTGCTTTCAAGTGGCGCGGATTATATATCTTCTAATTCAAAGAGCATTATCTCTCGGCCCATTGGCGGAGGAAGCGCATTCACGCAGCAGAGCCCGGCTGATAGCGGACAATGAGCAGGGTGACGTCGTCGGCTTGCGCCGCGCCTTGTGTGAACCCTTCCAGGTCTTTCAGCACGGCCCGTCGAAGCTCCTCGACCCCGGCCGTGGAGTTTCTTGCGACGACATGCTCAAGCCGTTCCATCTCGTAGCGCTCGCCCTGCGGATTGACGGCTTCGTTGACGCCGTCGGTGAACAGAACGAGAGTTTCGCCCGGCGCAAGCTTGGCGGCCATCGGGGTGTACGGTGTTTCGGCAAACAGCCCCACGGGTAAACTTGTGGCCTCAAATGCTGGTTCGACGCGGCCGCCGCGCACCAGAAGTGGCGGGAGGTGGCCGGCGTTGACGTACTCCAATTGCCCGTCTGCGTCCAAAATCCCCAAGAACAGCGTGGCGTAGCGGCGAAACTCTGAGCGACTGGCGATAAAGCGGTTGGCGTGTTGGCAGACCGCGCCCAGGGAGTGCCCCAGAGTGAGGGCGGAGAAGGCCCCTTGCAGCATGGCAGTGACCATGGCTGCTCCGAGCCCCTTGCCGGAGACGTCGGCGATCAGAAACGCGGACCTGCGCGGGCCGAGCTCGTAGACATCGAAATAGTCGCCGCCGACGGCCATACACGGTGCATTCCAGGCTGCCCCCTGGAAGTGTGCAAGGCGATGCAGCTCCTTGGGCAGAAGCGTCTGCTGGATGTGACGTGCGGCGGCCAGCTCCTGCTCGAGTTGCAGGCGCTCGCGTTCTTTGCGCGCCAGGCGGGCGTTATCGAGAACGCTGGCTGCCTCCAGTGCCAGCGTGTCTAGGACGCGACGCTCGAGGCTCGTAAAGGCCGCCGGACGCCTGCTATCCAGATAGAGCAAGCCTAGGAGATCACGCTCCGCGGCGACGTTGGTCTTATCGCTGAGGCGTAACTGGCTCATCGAGGAAAGCGGAATCGCCACCACCGAACGCAACTGTTGCATCACGATGCTCGGAGCCTGGCGCAGGGTGGTATCGCCGGCCGCGGCTGCGAGGTCGCTTTCCACGATGCTGGTCCGCGTGCGGGCGGCTCGGGCGATCACCGTCTGGCTGGGAGACAGGCTTTCCGGAGCCACACTGGTTTTGTTTCGCAAGCGGGCCAGGCGGGGCCGCAGGTTTCCGCCTTCATCGGCTTCGAAGAGGATGCCCTGATCCGCACCGGTGACAGCGATGGCGTGATCCACCATGGCGCCCAGCACCTTGTCGAGCGGCAGGTGCGATTGCAAGAGCGTGCCCGCCTCGAGCAGAAGACTCAGGTGACGCAACTCCCGCGCCTGGGGGTCGAGGGAGGAAGCCTCGTCGAGCCGTGAGAGCAGCTTGGGGACGGACTCTTCCATGGGCTCGGTCCGAAAAACGAGTTGGTAGGAATTTTCCAGGCCGAAGGAAATCACATCCCCGTTCTTGAGCGGCGTCGGTTGCAGCTTCTCGTTGTTAACAAACAGCCCGTGCCGCGAGCCGCGGTCTTCGAGGTAGAATTCACTTCCGCGGCACACCACTGCCGCGCAGCTTCGCGAGATCCTGCCGTCAGTAAGGTGGAGGTGATTGCCTGCCTCTGCTCCGCGCCCGATGAGAAACGGCGATTGAGAGATGGGTACGCTGCGCCGGCTGCCGTCCGGGTCCACCACATCGAGGATCGCTTCGGGGATGGCCGTGCCACCAGACATAGGCAAACTAGCGCGCATGATACCACGATGAGAGTCGGGACAATTCTCGGGCCCACTTTAGGGACGGAGGATCCGTTCAGAGACGGGGTCTTCTTCGCCGCATCGCCGCAGCCCGTCCGCGCGAGAGAAGCTCCGATCCCATCGTTCCTCCCGGGCCCCATGGAACTGGACATTTCTACTTTGCACAAACCGGACATTCTCACTTTGCGGCGACATGTTGCGTTGGGCGCTTGACTTTCGCTTTCCATTCGCCTAAGCTTGGTTTGGGACGGAAGCACGCCGTAGCCGGTCGGGCAATGGCTATTCGTCCAGGGCCATCGCAGATCACCCGGAGGCCGTCAATTCGAGCGAGGAGCGCGGCATGGCACTCACCAAGCGACAGAAGGAAGTTCTCGATTATCTGGTGGGCTTTCTCAACAAGCACGGATACTCCCCCAGCTTTGAGGAGATCGCGAAGTCGCTGAAGCTGACGTCGCTGGCCACCGTGCACAAGCACATCACCACCCTGGAGAAAAAGGGATTCCTGCGCCGTGGGTATAACCAGAGCCGCTCGATTGAAGTGCTGCAATTGCCCAAGCCGGTGCGCGAACAGGTGATCGAGCGCCACCTGGTGGAACTGCCTCTGGCCGGGCGGATTGCCGCCGGCCGGCCGCTGGAAGCGGTGGAAGAGAAGGAGTCGCTTTCTCTCGGCGACTTTGCGCGCGGCGGAAACAGCTTCGTGTTGCAGGTGAAGGGCAATTCGATGGTGGACGATCACATTCTTGACGGCGACTACATTGTGGTCGAGCAGACGCAAGTTGCCAACCCCGGGGAAATCGTGGTCGCTCTGGTGGGCGGAGATGAAGCCACACTCAAGCGGTTCTACCGCGAGCCGGGAGGAAAGGTGCGGTTGCAGCCGGCCAATTCGGAGATGCAGCCCATCGTCGTGCCCGCCAACGAAGTGAAGATTCAGGGTCGGGTGATCGGCGTCCTGCGGAAGTATTGAAGTTTTCTGTTGCCCGCCGGCTGCTTTGGAGCGAGAATCCAGGCGCTGGCAGCTTCCCACCCTCAGCTTTCAGCAAGCAACCCCGCAAAGAAAGAGCCCGTGGATGCACGGATGTGCCGCATGCAGCAACGCAGGGTGATTTTCTGCTTGCCACGTTTTGCGAGCGGGGACTAGAGTAACCTGCACCCCAGCACGACAAGCGTTTCGAGCCGTACGGGTCATCCAGGGGGAGGGGTAATGTGGGGGAGTAAGAAGCCGGAGTCGCAGCCGGCCGTTCCGGAGAAGTCCAAAGGAGCTGCGCCGTCTGCAGTTCCGTCCACTTGGGAGGGGAATAAGATGACAACGGATCTAAACCGCCCGCTCAGCACGACACCGTCGGGGAGCACGGCGCGACTGGGCCCTAGCCTGCACGTGAAAGGTGAAATCACCGGCAACGAAGACCTGCATATTGATGGCAGCGTCGAGGGGCTGGTGCAGCTTGAAGATCGCCGCCTGACCGTGGGACCCACGGCGAAACTCAGCGCCGACGTGGTGGCGCGCGAAGTGGTGGTCTACGGCAGCGTCAAAGGGAATTTGCGCGCCCGCGACCGCATCGAGATTAAGAAGGATGGCTCTGTGGTGGGCGATTTGACCACGGCGCGCATCATGATCGAAGACGGCGCGTACTTCAAAGGCTCGATTGAGATTGACAAGACCGCGGAGAAAGTGACGGACGTGCACGGACAGCCGTTTGCGCGGGCGGTTTCGGCTGTACCGGTCAGCAAGACCGCAAGCTAGGACTCCTGCCCGCCAGGATAATGTCTCTCGGGGCGCAGTTCCCTGCGCCCCGATGTAATTTTTCCCTTGCCAACCAGAGTCGTGACCCGGCGATGTGCAGAAACTCGTGACTCGTCGGCCCAACGCCTTCAGCGGGCGCCGTTCTGATACCAGCGGCGAACCGCTTCCATCGCCGGCTTACGCCACGGGGTATGTGAACCGTCGGCGGGACCGCCGTAACCGTTGGTTCCCACCTTCCACCAGTAGGCGCCCGCAAACCAGGGTCTGGAGTAAAAAGCCGCAAAGAGCGCTTCGTAACCTCGCGCCTGGTCCGCGGTGGAAAGCTCGCCGTTTTTGTCGTCCCAGGGCATTTTGTTTGAGCCCCGGCGACTGGCAAAGCCAGCCTCGGTGAAGAGGACTGGCCGCCCGAAACGCGCCTGGACGGTGCCAATCCTGTGCTCGACTTCCGCCGTCGAGAAGTCATCCGGCAGCGGGTAGTAGTTGTCCAAGTCGATGTAGTCGAGCGCATCCCACCATTGGATGCTTTCGAACTCCGCGCCGAAGTTTGCGGCGTATACCAGCGGGCCCGGATACAGTTCTCGTCCAGAAACACGCGGTAGTCGGCGAACCATTGCTCGCGCATCGCCGGGTCGGACAAATCAATCCGCGAGTGCGCAGCTCCGCGCGACCACAGATGCGGCTTCAACATCCCGCGCAACCCCAGGTGGTGGGCGCTGCGGGCCAGGATTCCGATCCCCGCATCGCTCTCCTAGCTCCCGGCACTGGCGAAGAGGCGCACGCGCGGCGGCCGGTCTGATGTGCCTCCGTAGGGCACCAACGCAACGGCATTCACGCCCTCGCCTGGCAGTCGCGCAAGCATCTCCAGCGATGCCAAAGTTCCGTAACTTGCGGGGTATTCCGCGGTGAAATTCACGCCGCGGTGGAAGTACAGCTTGGGGTAAGGGGCATCGGCCGGAACTGGCGGGAGTGCGGCCACTGCGGCGCGTCCAGCCGCGAGCCGGTGCTCGTTCAGGTGCTGGCTCAAGGCTTCGCCCGCGCGAGGTACAACAAGAGCAAGGGCCAGAGTCGTCGCTGCGCCAACCAAAGTTGCTCGCCAGGTGAGCGAATTGGCGTTTGATGCCGGGGTCACTTGCTGGCGCCAGGCCATCAGCAGGCAGATTACGGTTGCGGGCAAGGCCAGCCAAATTCCGGGCTGACCTCGGAATCCGCTGGCCGATCCCAGCGTCAACCACAGTGCCGCCAGTGGAAGCGGGAACGACGCCAGAAGCAAGGTGAGTCGGGGAAGAAACCGCTGCCGTGTGTCACCGACCATCCTGCCCACGGCCATAGTGATGAGCGCGATGCCCGTGATGAACTGGGCGACGTCAGTTGCCTCGAGTCGGCGAAGAAAAACAAGCGTTTGCAGAGGGAATTGTATCGCCGCTTGTCCGAGCAGGCCTAGGGCGGCTCCTGCCAGCCAGCGATTGCGTCCTGACATTCGCGCCAGCAGGGTCGCGCTGGCGACGAGTACCGCCAGGCTAAGCAATGTCATTGCCACGTGGGACGAGGGGTCATCGCCCGTGCCAGTGCGAGCCACGAGTGAAAGCGGGCGCAGCCGCAAGGCGTAAAGCTCTTATCCGGGGAGCGCCGCCAGAAGCAGCGCAGGCAAGGCGTTGGCCAAGAACTGCCCGTCAAGGTAAAGCGGGTAAAAGCTGGCAAGGGCCGCTAACCATTGACGCAGAGTCGGCATGCCAGATTAGAGCCGCTCACTGCTTGCGGGTTTCAAACCGGGGGTCGCCGGTTTCGTTGACAAAGGTGCGAGCATCCTTTATTGTTACGGATTGTCTTTACGCCGAAAGGATTGGCTGAGCGCATGCGGACGTATGTCGCCAAGGGCCAGGAAGCCCGGCAACTGAAGGAAGGACCGAACTGGTACGTCGTGGATGCCTCCGGGCAGGTGCTCGGGCGGCTGGCCACGCGGGTGGCACGCGTCCTGATCGGGAAGGATAAGCCTGCGTTTACGCCGTACCTGGATTCAGGCGACCACGTCGTGGTGATTAACGCGGACAAAATCCGCCTGACCGGGAACAAACTCGAACAGAAGGTGTATCGCACGCATAGCGGGTACCCGGGTGGGTTGAAGGAGGTTCCGGCGAAGCGTATGCGGGGACAGCGGGCCGACTGGATGGTGCGCGAAGCTATTCTGGGGATGCTCCCGAAGAACAAGCTGCGCGCGCGCCGTGCCAGGAAGTTACGCGTTTATCTGGACGACAAGGGATTGTTGCGGCATGCCGGGCAGACGCCGCAGCCGCTGAGCGTGTAGCGGGAATCCAGAAAAAGTCAGGAACCCGTGATCCAGTAGGAAGGATTGAGTTCGACGGAAGCGGTAGTCGCGGGGATGAGCCAGCAGCAGGTCCATGGAACGGGCCGGCGCAAAGAGGCCGTGGCTCGTGTGTTTGTGAAGGCCGGCGCCGGGAAGTTCACCGTGAACGGCCGACCGGTGGAGGAATACTTCAAGAATGTGGCCTGGAAGAATGCGGCTGTGGAGCCGCTGAAATTCACGAACACGGCCGACCAGGTAGACGTCATGGCTACGGTGAAGGGCGGGGGAGCAGGCGGACAGTCAGGTGCGTTGCGCATGGGGCTCTCGCGGGCACTTTCCCTGCTGAACCCGGAGCTGCGCCACGGGCTGCGAAAGAACGGCTTTCTGACGCGCGACTCGCGCATGCGCGAGCGCAAAAAGTACGGGCAGAAGGGAGCCCGCAAGCGCTTCCAGTACAGCAAGCGGTAAGCGGCACGGCGAGATTCTCCGGCAGCTTGTTGCCGGAGAAAAATTCACGGCCGGCACGGAGCCGGCATAACGATGCTCCTTCCGCGCGAGCGGATCGCAAGCATCGAATCACTGAGGAGGTCCATTGGCGGTTGAAATCACGATGAAAGAGCTTCTGGAGGCCGGCGTCCACTTCGGCCACCAGACGCGGCGGTGGAATCCGAAGATGAAGGAGTACATCTTCGGCGAGCGCAACGGAATCCACATCATTGACCTGCAGAAAACCCTCAAACTTTTCCGCGAAGCCAGCCGGTACATCAGCGAACTTGCCAGCCAGGGACGGTCCATTCTGTTTGTCGGCACCAAGCGCCAGGCCCAGGAGGCCATTGCCGAGGAAGCCAATCGCTGCGGCATGTTCTACGTGAATCACCGCTGGCTGGGCGGGACGCTGACGAATTGGGCCACCCTGCAAAAGTCCATCAAGCGCTTGAAGACCCTCAAAGCCATGAAGGAAGATGGC
>Ga0233417_10000640_pt1 | contig 10551 bp, 12 predicted proteins | sample Sed_MG_FD_189023 | JGI IMG/M metagenome (GOLD analysis project Ga0233417, IMG submission 189023) | Sediment microbial communities from Lake Towuti, South Sulawesi, Indonesia - Sediment_Towuti_2014_0.5_MG | ecosystem: Environmental > Aquatic > Freshwater > Lake > Sediment | place: Indonesia... | reverse complement strand
TACCGCCTGGCCCGGGTCATCATCGAAACCGAGACTTGCATGCCGATCTCCCAGGCGCTACGCACCCGCCTGCTGAAGCCGCTTGGCCTCAATCACACCTGGGTGGAATGCGACCAACCAGCTCCTGAGGGCATAGAGTTCGTCCACGCCTGGGCGGATGTCAACGGCGACGCCAACTTAGTTGACATTTCCACTCAACCTCCCACCCTATACTGCAGCATCCTGTCGTCGCCGACATGGACTACAGCTGAGGATCTTGCCCGCTGGTCACAGGCCTTGTTCTACGAAGGGAGAGTGCTCAGTGAAGAATCCCTTGCAGAAATACTCACCTTCGTCGACGCAACGGGTGACCCGACCGAGCCCTTGGTGGCGGAGTACGGATTGGGCGTAGGCCAGTTCAACCTGAAACTCCTCGCAGCAGATAGTACCTCACGGCTTGCACGCCTCGAGCATTACGGCCATGGGGGCAGCGTAATTGGGTACGACGCGATGATGATCTACCTGCCAGAGCACCACGCCTCGGTTGTCGCCCTTTTTAACGAAAACTCCACCATCAATACCACCGCAGGACCGCTCCTCGAAGTCGTTGACCGCAATTTGAAAAGAATGAAATGATTGCCCTTGAAAGGAGTCTAGCATGAACCAAATTTCGCAATACCTTAGGATCAGATCAAGTGGTTGATACCCTGGTGGATGTTGGCGGGTATCGCCTACATTTTAGGGTTTACTCGGGATCGGAGCCAGCTGTCCTGCTCGAATCTGGTGGCGGAGCGGACGCCTCGTATTGGGACGACCTGGCTCCGGTGCTGGCCCGCGAAACTAGAGCGACCATCATAACCTATGACCGGGCTGGTTATGGAGAAAGCGACCTGCCGGATACACCCTATGACATCCGCCAGGAGGTGGCAGGGCTGTGGAGCGGGTTGGAGCAATTAAACCTCGATCACTCCCTTATATTTCTCGGCCATTCTTATGGGGGGATGTTGATCCTGGTAACCGCATGTGAGCATCCTGAGGCGGTGCGTGGCATGGTCTTTCTGGATGCCATGAATGTTGAGTTTATCGATGCTATCGGGGGCATCCAGGCTCTTATCGACCATCCCCTCTCTCAACATCCATTCGATAGAACCAAGCCTGAAAATCTTACCAAACCGCAGCGGGCCGCCCTACGAGTTGAGGCTGGTCTTCCAGATGTTGTCACCCTTTTAGAAACTTTATCCGTTCCACAGCACATCCCAATCCGGGTGATCACCGCTGGAATAGCCTGGTGGCCCAAACCCGAAGAGAACCAGGCCTGGCGGGAATCTCATGAGCACCTGGCTGCTTCGGTGAAGGATGGGAAACTACTGGTTGCAGAACGCAGCACCCACCTTGTGCCGGATGAGCAGCCAGAGATCATCGTGGAAGCCATAAAGGAGCTGATCCAGATTGCACGTACCTGAAACAGGGAGTATGGTCATGACTGTAATTAGCGTAAACGCAACTAAAATTCACAATGAGAAAATATCTATAGCATGTATGGTCATTTTACACCTGCTTCCCGGCGCACTGGCCATGCTGCTAATTAGAATGAAAACATTATTCACGAAGGGAGTTTCCTATGCCATTTTTTAGGAACATTTTGAAAATATATACCCTTACTTCTCCCATATTGGAACTTACTGGCTGTGCCAAAGGAGTGAACACAATGACTTCCACACCACTAGATCCGCGTATCGTTCAGGCAGAAAACGTCCTTGTGCCAATGGACGCCACCGGACAACCCCAATGGGGTAGCACATCCACCCTTGCAGAACGGATGGCGTATTACCAGGTGCCGGGGGTGAGCATCGCTGTTATCGATGACTTTAAACTTGCCTGGGCAAAAGGCTATGGAGTGCTTACCACTGGACAGGAGCAAGCAGTAACAGACCAGACCTTGTTCAATGCTGGCTCGGTCGCGAAATCGCTATCGGCAGCCGCCACCCTGACCCTGGTAGAGCAAGGCCTTTTGAATTTGGACGATGACGTGAACAATGTCCTCGTTTCCTGGCAAATTCCGGAGAATGAATACACCCAGGTTGAGAAGGTCACTCTGCGCCGTTTGTTGAGCCATTCTGCCGGTTTGATAGATGGATTGACCGACCGCGGCCCCGACGATCCCATGCCCGCCTACATCACATTTGGAGATGAAGTGCCTGGCGTGACTCTCCAACAGCTGCTAGAAGGTCTTCCGGAGGATGATATTGAACCAACGCGGGTGGTTACTGTGCCTGGGACCGCTTATCGTTATGCCAATGCCGACTATGCGATTCTGGAGCTGCTGGTGAAGGACCGGACTGGGCAATCTTTTGAGGATTTCATGCAAGATACTCTGCTTGATCGTTTGGGCATGGCACACAGCAGTTACCACCAGCCTCTCCCTGAGAATTTTCGCCATCTCTTAGCCAGCGAACACACCCTGGATGGGAAACTAGTGGAAGGCGGGAGGGCAAATTTCCCCTTTCACGCTGCTGGCAGTTTGTGGACCACCCCAAGTGACCTGGCGATTTTCATGATCGACCTCATGCAAGCATACCAGGGAGAAACTGGTCATCTCCTGTCGCCGCAAATGGCGCAGCAGATGCTATCAACTCAAATCGAGATTCTGGATCACCCGTTCAGCGATGCTTATGGACTGGGGGTGGAATTGCAAAGCAAAAGCCACGGGGTTAGCCACACCGGGGGCACCTGGGGGTCGTGCAGCATCATCTGGTTTTATCCGCAGATCGGGAAAGGCGCCGCAGTGATGATTAACAGCACCAATGGGCATTTGCTGCGTTTTGAGATATTACTAGCCATTGCTTCAGCATATGGTTGGCCGATGAATTAATCATGGAGATTGAGGTGTTAATCATGTCCAACCGGCGGAGGTTGAGGCGTGAACGGCTTGAATATTATTTGATTTACCTGATCCTGGCGTACCGCTACCTGATCTGGACTGCCAGTTTCTTGTTGTTGGCTTTCGCCATTGCGCTGATGTTCATAGATCCGGTTGCGGGCTACATGGTCCTTCTACCAACGATGTACCTGCTCCTGCTGGGTACTTCATACAGCGTTGCAGTCTATACTGCCAGATTGGGTGCTTGGTTAGCGACGCTTTGGAACCATAATGACTGATATCGGGCCTGACAAAGGAAATGTCGTGCCAGAAAAACAAATGTCGCCTGAATGTCGTGCACACGACGTTGTAATTCCGAGCGTGGCTTCTATAATAATGGTCAAATTTCGAAAGGAGTAGACCATGAACCAACCCGATCTCGGACTCAAAGTTGCTGAATTGCGACAACAAAAAGGATTGACACAAGAGCAACTTGCTGAACAGTGTGAAATAAGCACCCGCACTATCCAACGCATCGAAAGCGGAGAGGTAGATCCGCGCGCCTACACACTGCAATGCCTGAGTGCTGTGCTCGGATTTGATTTCAGTGAGGAGACTACCGGGAATGAGAATCTCTGGCTGACCAGTATGCACCTCAGCAGCATGTTCTGTATTCTCATCGTCCCATTGTTAGTGTGGTCCTGGAAGAAAAATTCATCCTATAAGATTGATAAACAAGGTCGCCATGTGCTCAATTTCCAGGTTACCATGATCCTCACCCTCTTTGCTGCCCTCTGCTTGCTCATGATCATACCTGTCGCACTTAGCATGATGGGTGAAGCAGGCATAAACACATCGGAAGGTAGTCCCACCTTTATGTTACTCGTCATGTGCGCCCCCATGCCTCTTATCTTCATCGGCATCTTCTGTATCTACCAGGGTGCAGTCAATGCCATGCGGGCGTTGGCGGATAGGCCCATCCACTATGCATTGAGCATTCCATTTGTGAAGTAACAAATTTTGGCATCCGGGATACTAGACAAGCCCGGATGCCATCCCTCTCCGAAACAATCCTTGACGCAAAGAGGAAATGATGAGTAACCACTCCCGTCATCACCTGTTGATAGGCCTCTGCGTCATGATCCTTCTGCTGGTCACGTACCTGCTCTTGCTGGGTACTTCATACAGCGTTGCAGTCTATACTGCCAGATTGGGCGCCTGGATAGCTACACTCTGGAGGCAAGATGAGTAAATCTAACCTTCTTGTTGAACTCAGCCTCATCATTTTACTACTGGCAGGCTGCACGCAATACCCAGAAGCTTGCCCATCCTACACTCTCTTTGATCTGTCCAGGGCGAACCACTTTTCGGAAGATGACAGCCTTCCATTTCAATTTCCAGTCGATGATTACGACCCTAAAACCCTAACACGCAAGTCGTCCTTCGTCGCCTACGGCAAGGCCAACCCAAACTCTGCGACAGAATATCATGCAGCCGAAGATTCATTCCACCCCGCCGGTACTCCTGTTTATGCCATGGCAGATGGGCGCGTCACCTTTTCGGGGACAGCCGGCGGCTACGGCTGGCTGATCATCATTGACCATCGGCAGGCAAACCTGTACTCCCTGTATGGCCATCTCAGCCCCAGTCGCTGGCGAATCAGATCGGGGGCAGTCAAAAAAGGAGAATTGATCGCCTACCTGGGTGATCCTGATGAAAATGGCGGCAGTGCGGAAAATCCGTTAGTGCCACACATCCACTTCGGGGTGCGCACCGGTCAAAGAGGTGATTATCCCAGCCGGGGCGAGTGGCGCTATATGGCAGGGTGGATCCACCTCTGCCCACAGGACCTGGGCTGGTTGCAGCCATCTGTGATGATCCCTAGCCAGGATATCCCTGCTGGCGGCTACCCGCAGCCGGAAATGGGATTCCTGGTTCGCTGGGGAAGCGAACTGCTCCTTATGGGGATTTACACTATTGGCGGGGTAGGCATGCTTGTCTTCGCGATCAAGAAGAATTCGCGTTTCTTTATGCTCTTTCCAGGCATCATCTTAATAGCAGCCGGTATAGTCTTTAATAAAAATGGAATGATAACCACCCCTATTTTGCTCGGTATTGGAACTGTTGTGATGTCAACCGGATTTCTTTATTTTTACCGGTCCTTTATTTCAAAGCCACCTATCGAGGTGTAGAGGCAGATTATGGCACAAGTCAGAGAACTTTAGTACTCCTGGCTTATTAATTTAAGCCACCTGGCTAATGCGAAATATGACCAGATGCATGATGTATCCGGAAGGTGAATTCTGTAAAATACTCATAATTATGAGATAGGGAATACAGGCACCGAGAGGAGCATTGAGGAATAATATGAGCGAAAACATTGCTACCACGTCAGGAATAGTCATGAGTAAACCATCTAAACTCATACTGTCCATATTGCTCCTGGGGGCAGGGTTGATCGTTGGCCTACCTGCATATCTCGACCTTTCGCCCAACATGACAAGACTGTACCGGGTCGGGTTACCGGCGATATTACTTCTGCTGATCCTGCTCATCCGCTGGCGAGCGGAATGGCAGCCGTACCGAGCAGTTATGATCAGCTTGTTCGGAGTCTCTCTGGGGATTGGGCTGGCATGGGTGATTGGCGAGAGAGCGTTGGAGTGGCTGGGTCTAACGATTAACACTCCCCAGGGGGTTGCGATCGCCAAACTCAGCTCCGAGGCCATCCCGATTTGTGCAGCAATTCTGCTGGCTAACTGGCTGGGTGGAAAAAACCTGGCATATTTACAATTAAGACGCGGCAGGCTGGGCAGGAGTCTCGGTTTTGGCCTGCTAGCCTGCATTGGCATCCTGGTGGCGTTTTTCGTGGCGGGAGGTCCGCAGGCCATCCAGAAAGTTGCCCTAAGGGAGCTTCTCTCCTGGGCACCATGGGTTTTGCTCTTCTCCCTGGCGAACGGCTTCATGGAAGAATTATGGTTCCGTGGATCTTGGATGACCAGCTTTGGAGAAGTAGTTGGAGCAAGTGCCGCTTTGCATGTGACGACCTGGATTTTCATCCTGTGGCACGTCATCATTTATTGGAATGAACCGATTGCCCTCGGGATTTTTACGGTGATCTTTCTCTATATTGGGTATGTATGCGCACTGATCACCAACAAGACCCAGACTTTATGGGGGGCTGTTTTAGCCCATGTGATCGCTGACTTTGTATTTATCCTGAGCGCATTTGCTAATGGTGCCTTATGAGAATCTTTATCGCAGACAGCCAACCCAGGGTACGCTACGGGCTGCGCGTTTTGTTGGAGCAGCAGCCTGGCTGGAGAGTTGTCGGGGAAGCCGGGGATGCGCAGGAACTCCTCGAGCTGGTCTATGACACCTGCCCCGACCTGCTCCTGCTCGACTACGAGCTTCCTGGAATGGCTTCTGCGGAAATCCTTGCCCAATTACAGCAGACATGCCCTGCACTTCGGGTGATCGCGATGAGCGGGCATGATGAGCTCCGCCAGGTGGCATTAGAGGCCGGAGCTTCCTCATTCGCAAGCAAAACAGAATCCCCAGAAAAACTAGTCATACTCATCCATGAATTACACACAAATGAATATAATTAATGCTGTATAACTATGAGCTTGTGAGGGTGGGGAGAGGTTTATAGGAACAGCATGAAGATAAGCAAACGCGAGCTGGAACGCCAGCTGGCAAGCCGAAGCGAAGAGCTATTGGCTATTAATGAGATCACCGCGGCTGTTAACCAGTCGCTGGACCTGAATGAAATCCTCAACCATGCACTGGAAAAAACACTGCAAGTGATGAAGATCGACCATGGTGGAATCTATTTGCTGGATGACCAGAATGGAATCTTAAAGATCGCTGTCCAGCGCGGCTTCACCCCGAAGTTTGTAGAAGAAATCGATAGCTTGCGCAGGGGAGAGGGTTTTTCAGGGCGGGTGGTCTTGACTGGCGAACCTCTGGTGATCAAAGACCTCAGCCAGGATGCACGCCTCACGCGCCTGGCAGTGCAGGAAGCTGGATTCCGGTCAGTGGCGATCGTCCCTTTGACTTCCAAAGGCAAGACCCTTGGCACACTTTTCGTGATTACGCTAGGGCAGCGTGAATTCGCTAATGGAGAAATTAACCTCCTCATATCAATTGGGCACCAGCTTGGAATCGCCATTGATAACGCCCGGCTATATGAAGATACAAAAAAGAGGCTGGCTCAACTGGCGGCCCTGCAGGATACCACCCGAGCAATGGTGAGCACCCTGGAGCTAGATGCTCTCCTTAAGTTGATTGTCCAACAAGCCACCGACCTACTACAAGCCAATGGTGGCATTCTCAACCTGGCGGATTGGGAGAAGATGGAAGACGAGGTGGTGGCATGCACTGGAAGCATGGATAAAATCCTTGGGATTCGGATGGGTTTGGACAAGAGTCTCTCTGGCTGGGTAACTCTCCACAAACAACCGGTCATTTCCAATAGTATGATGGACGACCCGCGCGTAGCTCAGCGAATAGCTGAGGAGTTTCTCGGACATAGGTTAATGAAAGGGGTAGTGGCGCCGTTAACCATCAAGGATAAGGTTTTTGGAACGCTAGTGGTGGTCGATAAATTGAAAGGAACGGAGGATTTCAGCCAGGATGATTTAGATCTGTTGGTAGGGTTTGCCAACCAGGCTGCCACATCGATTGAGAATACCAGACTCTACATTAATGAAAAACGCCGGGCAGACCAATTCCGGGCCATATCCGAAGTCAGCCGGCACCTGACACTGATCATGAACCTGGATGAGGCACTGAAACAAGTAGTCAGGGTGATCCAACAGACCTTTGGGTATTACCATGTTGCCATCGGACTGATCGAAGGGGATGAGCTGGTATACAGAGTCGGGTCGGGTAAATTATGGGATGATCCCGACTATCAATTCAAACCTTCCCGCCTCAAGGTGGGAGAGGAAGGAATTAGCGGTTGGGTAGCTGCGACTGGACAGCCATTCCTGGTGCCGGATGTCAGCAAAGAACTGCATTACGTGCATATGGAAGGTAGTGCTACCCGCTCGGAATTAACCGTGCCAATTTTGATTAAAGAGAAGGTCATCGGCGTGCTGGACGCGCAAAGCGACCGGTTAAATGCCTTCGACGAGATCGACCTGGTAGTTTTGCAATCTCTGGCGCACCAGGCCGGGGCGGTGATCGAAAACGCACGCCTGTACGAGCGCGCCCAGCAACTGGCGGTGATGGAAGAGCGTAACCGGCTGGCGCGCGAACTGCACGACGCTGTAACGCAAACCCTCTTTTCTGCCAGTCTGCTGGCAGAGGCTCTGCCAGCCTCCTGGGAAAACAATCCTGATGAAGCCAGACATTTACTGCAGGAGCTGCGCGGGCTAAACCGGGGTGCCCTGGCGGAGATGCGCACTCTACTGCTCGAACTGCGTCCGGCAGCGCTGGTAGAAACGCGTTTGGTAGATTTATTGCGCCAATTGGGAGAGGCAGCCAGTGGGAGAGAAGGCATCCCGGTATCAGTGATGATTGAAGGACAGGGGGAGTTGCCCCCGGATGTACACATAGCTATCTATCGAATCGCGCAGGAAGCTATGAACAATGCAGTCAAGCATGCCCGCGCCAAACAGATCACCGTCAGGTTATGCTATCGCTGCGCGGATGTAGAGCACCCCGAGTCGTCACCAAACCTGAGCGTGCTGCTTTCTATCAGTGACGATGGGAGAGGTTTTGACCTCAACCGGGTTCCGCATGACCGGCTTGGAATGGGGATAATGCAGGAACGCGCCCAATCGATCGGTGCGATCCTGACCATCGACAGCCGTCCCGGTGAGGGGACTCAGGTCACCTTGTTATGGGAAGGGAAAGAGATAAATATATGAACGCTACTGAATCCATCCGAGTATTGATCGTCGACGACCACGGCATGGTGCGCAAGGGCCTACTGGCATACCTGAAAAATATGCCCGATATCGACGTTGTTGGGGAGGCGTGCGACGGACGGGAGGCGATCGACCTATGCGAGCGGCTCCAACCGGGAGTGGTATTGATGGACCTGGTGATGCCGGAGCTGGGCGGGGTAGCCGCCACACGCATGATTCACCAGCGCTGGCCTGAGATTAAGGTGATTGCCCTGACAAGCTTCCAAGAAAAGGAGCTGGTCCAGGAAGCACTGCAGGCAGGCGCAATAGGTTATCTGCTCAAAAATCTTTCCGGGGAAGAGCTGGCAACGGCAATTCGGGCAGCCCAAGCCGGGCGCCCTACCCTTGCACCAGAAGCTGTCCAGGCGTTGATCCAATCCAGACCAGAGGAAGCTGTCATTGGCAAGGACCTGACCCGCCGTGAGCTGGAAGTGTTGGAACTGCTGGTGAAAGGAATGAGCAATCCGGAGATCTCCGACCGCCTGTGCTTGAGCAGAGCAACTGTAAAGGTGCATGTCAGCAGCATCCTTTCCAAGCTAGGGGCTACCAACCGTGCAGAAGCGATCTCGTTGGCAATCCGGTATAAAATAGTTGACTAACCCATACGGCATACTTTCAGGGAAATATGTGAAAGAATCCGCAACCAGGAGAAAATCATGTTCACACCTCGTCAACGAGTTCTCGCAGCAGTAAACCATCAAGAGCCCGACCGGGTTCCGATTGACCTGGCTGGTCACCGCGCCTCAGGTATGGCTGCAATTGCCTACAACCGATTGAAAAAGCACCTGGGGATTAAAAATGGCGCTATATATGTTTATGACATGGTGCAGCAACTGGCTATCATCGAGCCAGAAATGATGGATTACCTTGGGGTGGACACGATCGAGCTGGGGCGGGCATTTGCTCAGGAACCAGAATATTGGCACGATTGGGAGCTCCCTGATGGCACCCCATGTAAAATTCCCAGCTTTATCCAGCCAGTCAAAGTCGGTCGCGATTGGCACATCTATCATGCAGATGGCACTCAGATCGCCATCCAACGCGAAGGCTGCTATTATTTCGAACAGACCTGTAACCCATTGGCGGATCGTATTCATGAAAATTTTAACAACCTGAGAGCAGATATGGATAAAGTCATGTGGGCCGCAATGGGAGCACCTCCGGCTCCGATTGGCTATGACCAGGCTGGGCTGAAAGCCCTGGAGGCAGGCGCTAAGCACCTCCGGGCTACCTCTGACCGGGCGATCGTCGGCCTGTTTGGCGCGAATGTGCTCGAATGGGGCCAGTTCCTGTTTGGCATGCAGAACTTCCTCACCTTACTGGCGAGTGAACCTAAACAAGTCCACCTGTTCCTTGATAAACTGTTGGAGGTTCACCTGGAGAACCTGCAATTATTCACTTCCGCGGTTGGTTCTTATATAGACATCATCCATTTCAACGATGATTTTGGGATGCAGACTGGCCCGCAGATTTCTATAAAAATGTATCTGGATTTTTTCCACCCACACTACGTCCGGTTATGGGAGCGCACGAGGCAGCTAACCAATGCCAAAATCATGCTCCACTGTTGCGGTGGGATTTATCCTCTCCTGCCATACCTGATCGAGGCCGGGCTGGAGATCCTTCAGCCTGTCCAGACCAGTAGCCGGGGTATGGAGGCCGAGCGATTAAAACGCGAGTTCGGGAAAGATTTGTGTTTCTGGGGTGGGGGCTGCGAAACCCAGGGCATATTGGATCGAGGTACTCCAGAAGAAGTCGCCGAAGATGTTCACCGCAGGGTAGAGATCTTCGCCCCAG
>Ga0233417_10000639_pt1 | contig 10551 bp, 9 predicted proteins | sample Sed_MG_FD_189023 | JGI IMG/M metagenome (GOLD analysis project Ga0233417, IMG submission 189023) | Sediment microbial communities from Lake Towuti, South Sulawesi, Indonesia - Sediment_Towuti_2014_0.5_MG | ecosystem: Environmental > Aquatic > Freshwater > Lake > Sediment | place: Indonesia... | reverse complement strand
CGAGGCCGGCCGCATGCTCAGCCCGGCGCGCGACTTTCACACGCACACCTGGCCCTGGCAGCTCCCCTTTCGCGGCGACGGCAAGCCGGGCGAGTACGAGGGCCTCTGGAAGATCAACGAATACACCGACCACCTCTACACCAATCCCCGCAAGGAGCCCTACGACTCCCTGGACTCCTTCCATTGGACCCGCTTGCGCGCCGTCGGCGGCCGGACCAACACCTGGGGCCGCGCCTGCTTCCGGCACGGCCCGCTCGACTTCAAGACCAAATCGCGCCAGGGCTTCGGCGAGGACTGGCCCATCGACTATGCCGACCTCGCACCGTACTACGACAAGGCCGAGCGCCTCACCGGCATAGTCGGCGGCGCCGACAACTACCCCAACATGCCCGACGGCGTCTACTGCGGCCCGCCACACAAGCCTCGCTGTTCGGAGCTGTTCCTCAAGGAACGCGCCGCGCGCCTCGGCGTGCCCGTTCTCCACGAGCGCACCGCCGTCCTGAGCGTCCCTTTTGACGGCCGGCCGGCCTGCCATTTCTGCGGCGCTTGTGGCAACGGCTGCGACGTGCGCGCGCGCTTCAGCAGCCTGGACGTCATCATTCCCAAGCTCCGCCGCAAGTCCAATTTCACCTTGCGAACCCACGCGGTTGCGCACCAGGTGCTGGTCGGCGAAAACGGCAAGGCGCGCGGCGTCTCCTTTTTTGATGCCAACACGAAGCAGCACGAGGAGGTCCTGGCCCGCGCCGTTGTGCTGGCCGCCAGCACTGTCGAGTCCGGCCGCATCATGTTGAATTCGGTTTCGCGCTTTCATCCGCGCGGCATGGGAAACTCCAGCGGCCTGCTCGGCCGCTACCTGATGGACAGCGTCAAGTCCGGCGCGGTGATCGGGGTCGTCCCTGCTCTCGAAAACCGGCCCCGCGCCAACGAAGACGGCGCCGGCGGTTCGCACATGGCCATCCCGCGTTTCAACTACAACCGCAAAACTGGTTACTCGGGCGGCTACTTCATCCTCATCGGCAGCGGTTTTGGGCGCTCCGTCCCAACCGCCGCGGCGCCCGGCTGGGGCCTGTCGTTAAAGCAGCAACTCCGCCGGCGGTACGGCTCCACCGTCTCCCTCCGCGCCTATGGGGAATGTCTGCCCGACTACGACAACTATTTTGAAATCGACCCCGGCAACAAGGACGCCTTCGGCATTCCGCAGGTGCGGTTCCATGTCTCCCACAAGCCCAACAGCCTCCGCATGATGGAGGACATGTACGGCTGGATGGAGCAGATTCTGCGCGCCTGCGGCGCCGAAATCCTGCCCTACGAAAAGAAACTGGAACCCCTCGGCGACGCCACCCATGAATGCGGTTCAGCACGCATGGGCTCCGATTCCAGGACCAGCGTCCTCAACTCGTTCTGCCAGTCGCACGACGCGAAGAATCTCTACGTCACCGATGCGAGCTGCTTCGTTTCCCTGCCCGGCACCCATGGCATCACGACCTGGATCATGGCGCTGGCCTGGCGCGCCTCGGACCATCTCGCCGATGAACTGCGAAAGGGGAATCTCTGACATGTCTGTCACCCGCCGAACGGCCCTTGCCCCGCTTTCTGCGGCTTTGCTCGCCGCCCAGCACCATCTGGCTCAGATCCCCTCGCCACAGACTCCCCGCAGGCTTTCTTTCTTTACTCCGGAGGAGTATAAACTCGTCGAGCGCCTGGCCGAACTGATCCTCCCCGCTGACGAACACTCGCCGGGCGCGACCGAGGCCGGCGTGGCCGCCTACATCGACCTGGTCCTTTCCTACAGTCCCCCCGCTCGCCGCAAGGGATTTCGCGAAGGGCTGGCGGCCCTCGCCGGCAGCCCGGCGGAGGCGCTTGCCGCCGCGGAGAAGCAGCCCGGAACGCCAGCCGGACTCCTGTTGGTTGAACTCAAGAAGCTCACCCTCATCGGCTACTACACCTCCGAGATCGGCCTGCGCCGCGAGCTGGGCTACCAGGGAAACGCCGCTCTGGCTTCTTTCCCGGGCTGCCCGCACGCGGCCGGCGCCCATCGTTGAGCCTCAGCAATCGCGATACCGGGTCAGCGCCACGCCGTACTTCTCCAGCGCTTCCCGGGCCTGTGCCGACAGGAGCGCTTCTAATTCCCTCTCCCGGCTCTCCTTCAGCCGCGTTGGCGCCCTCCGCAGCTCCTCCGTGCAATGCCCGGGATGGCACATGAACTCCGTCAGCCCCTCCGGCAAGCACGCGATCAGCCTCAGCAAATCCCTCGTGCGATACTGCCCTGTCCACCGGAAGCCGGCAAAGTGGTCTGTCATCCGGCAGCCGTGCTCTCTCAGCACGCGCTCGAAGCGCCGTCGAGTGAGCCCGAGCGCCGTGCCTGCCAGCCGCACAATCCAAGGCCCGCCGGCGCTGCCGGCCTGCATGGGGTAGTCGAACGGCCGCCGCACCCAGGCGATGCGGAAGTTCTCCGAGATCCTCACCACCGCTTCCAGCACCCGCGGGTGCAGGTGCGTGTGTTTGTGGGTGTCCAGGTGCGTCGGCGTCAGTCCCGCCGCCAGTATCCGCTCCACCTGCGCGGCAAGTTCGCTGTACGCCTCCAGCCTGCCCGTCCCCAGCGCCCAGAGCATGTGCGGCACCGTCGGCGGCAGGGCTTCTGCCGGTTGGCGCACTGACCGCCCGCCGACCAGCACCAGGTGGCACCCCACGTCCAGCGCCGGCGTTTCCTCCGCCGCGCGAATCGCGTCCTCGAACGCCGGCCCGTTGGCCATCAGCGTCGTCGCCGTGAGAATGCCCCGCCGGTGGGCAAGGATGATTCCGGCGTTCACGTCCCGGGTGAAGCCGAAATCGTCCGCGTTCACGATTAATCGAGTCGCCGTTGCGGCAGACCCTGGCGCGCCCAACATTCCCCACGCCGTCTCAGAACAGGCCGAGCTTGATCGAAAGGAACTTCTTCGGATTCGCGCGGAAATCCTTCATGAAGGCCTGCATTTCGCGCGTCATGCCGTTCAGGTTTTCATAGAGCTGCGGATTCACCACAAGCTGTCCCAGCGTCCCCTCGCCGGTGTTGATCCGTTCCAGCAGCCGGTCCATCCGCGCCACCGTGCTCGAGATTTGCCGGTGGAGCTCCTCGTCCTTCAGCAGCTTGCCGGCGGTTCCCTTGCCGGCGTTTAGGTCCGCCACCAGCGTCCGCATTTCACCGATCGTCTTCCGCAAATCGTCGTACAGCGCCGGGTCCTTCAACAGCTTCCCCGCCGTCCCCTGTCCCTGCTGCACGTCCTCCAGCACCGCATCCACCCGGCTGATCGTCTTCCGCAAATCGCTGTAAAGGGATTCGTCCCGGACCAGCTTGCCCAACGTCCCTTCGCCCGAGTTGACTGACTGCATCATCTTCTGCGCCTCGCCGGTGGTGCCCACCAGGTTGCGGTAGAGCTGCTCGTCCTTGATCAGTTTGCCGATGCTGCCCTCGCCCGCCTCCACGGTGTTCAGGATCCTGTCGATCCGCTTCAGCATGCCCTGCGCCGAATTCATCACCGTGTAACCGCTGGCCACCACGTCGTCGAAGTCGCTCGTGTCGAGGCTTCGCAGTTCCGCCTCCGGCTTGACCGTCTCACCGCTCTGGCCTTTCTTGATGTTCAGAAACTTGCTTCCCAGCACGTTCTCCGCCGAGACGGCTACTTCCGAGTCCACCGGGATCTGCCCGAGCATTTCCTCGTCCACCAGCATCTCGATTCGGATGATCCGCCGCAGGTCCTTTTCTCCGGACAGGCCGATGGCCGCCAGGCGCCCGATCAAAACACCGTTCAGCCGCACCGGCGCGCCCTTGGACATGGCTGCCGAATCGCTCAGATAGGTATACAGTTTCGCCTCCCTACGGAAGAAGGTGGTCTCGCCCGTAATCAGGAAGACGACGACCGCCAGCAGCGTGCCCGCGAGAATGCTGACTACCCCCACGCGAAGCCCAGCCCAGGTGACTCTTCTTGATACCGCCATGCTTTACCCTACCCTTTCCAGCGCCGGCTGAACTTCGCCACGTATGTGTCCTGGCACCTCTCCAGTTCTTCCTGCGAGCCCTCAAAGACGATTCTTCCCTCGCCCATCACCACGAATCTTGTGCGTACATCCACCGCCTCGCCGTTCGCTCCGATCGGTTCGAGTCTCTGTGTTTTGGCATTGTAGTAATAGTTCGCCAGAAGCTGACCGTCCTGGAAACGGTGTGTCGCCAGGGCCGTTGTGGTGCGCCGCAGGTCCCTTTCCTTGGCGATGAGCGCCATAATCGTGTTCGCCGTAATCGGGTCCAGCCCCGCTGTCGGCGAGTCGTACAGGAGGAACTCCGGATGCGAAACGATGGCGCGCGCTATGCCCACCCGGCGCCGCATGCCGCCGGATAGTTCGCTCGGCAGTTTCTCCAGCGTATGCTCCAGTTCCACGAATTGCAGCGCTTCCTCCACGCGCGACCTGATCTCTTCGGCGGGGCACTCGAGTGCCTTCTGGTTCAGCAGCGGGTAGGCGACGTTCTCCTCGATCGTCAGCGAGTCGAACAGCCCCCCTTCCTGGAACAGCACCCCCATCCGGCCGCGCAGCCCCATCACGTCGCGCTCGCGCAGCCCGGTGATGCTGCGCCCGAGCAGCGAGACTGTTCCGGCCGAAGGGCTGATCAGGCCCATTGCGGTCTTCAGCAGCACCGTCTTTCCGCTCCCGGAAGCCCCCAGGATCACCACGGTCTCACCCTTGCGCAGTTCGAAGGTGACCTCCCTGAGCGCGGGCTCGTCGTTGAATTCCACCGTGACCCGGTCTAACCGCAGCAGCACCTCGCTCGAAATCTCCGCCATGGGCTCACCCGAGTTGCACAAAGAACTTCCCGATAAAGAACGTGAGGACGAATATCCAGACGGAAGCCACCACCACGGCGCGCGTCGTGGCCCGCCCGACTCCTTGCGTTCCCCCGGTCGTCTCCAGCCCGTAAAAACAGCCCACCAGCGCGATTACGATGGCGAAGACAACCGGCTTTATCAGCCCCTGCGCGACGTCGTTGTACTCCAGCACCTGGTAGGACGTGCTCCAGTACGTAGTGGCCGTCGTCAGGCTGAGCATCACGCAGGCCACGATGTAGCCGCCGATGAGGCCGATGAAGTCGGCGATGATCGTCAGAATCGGCAGCATGAACATCGTCGCCAGCAGCCGGGGCGTCACCAGCTTTTGGGTCGGGTCCGTCCCCAGTGCCCGCATCGCGTCAATCTGCTCGGTCACTTTCATCGAGCCGAGTTCGCTGGCCATGCCCGAGGCGTTGCGCCCCGCTACGATGATCGCCGTCAGCACCGGGCCCAGTTCGCGCACAAGCGTGATCGAGACGATCCGCCCCACTTCCCCTTGCGCGCCGTACTGGTTCAGGGCCCGCGACATCTGCAATGTGATCACAGCGCCGCTGAAGAACCCGATCATCGACACGATCGGGACGCTGCCCACGCCGATGATGTCCATTTGCACCGCCACATCGTCCCAGTAGTGGGGCGCGCGAAAGAGGTTGAAAAAAGCCCGGCCGGTCAACAGGACGAAGTCCTGCAACTTCAGCACGGGAGGTTTCAGCCAGTCAAACAAGTTTTCGGAGCCTCTTCGACCGTAATGTCTGACCTCCCGCGGCCAAGCCGCGCCCGGAGTGTGATTCCGGCAACCACGATGCTACCATACATGCAGTTTGTCTCATTGTTTCTTTCACCTGCGATGAAGGGACTGACGGACATCGAGGGCGTTCTCGTCGGCCATGCAACCCATCCCGATGCACTGACCGGGTGTACCGTTATGCTCTTCGAGCAGGGCGCGGCCGCCGGTGTCGATGTGCGGGGCTCGGCCACCGGCAGCCAGGAAATGGATCTGCTCTCCCCTCTGCATCTGACCGCGCGCATCCACGGCCTCGTCTTCTCCGGCGGCAGCGCCTACGGCCTGGAGACCGCTTCCGGCGTGCGCCGTTTCCTCGAGAAGAAGGGCGTCGGTTTCTCCACCGGCCCTGGGCTCATCGTGCCGCTGGTGCCCTGCGCCATCCTCTACGACCTTGGCGTCGCCAAACGCGGTGTGCGCCCTGGCCGGGAAATGGGCGAGGCGGCCGCGGCCGCCGCCTCGGGCGCCGCGGTCCCGGAGGGCTGCGTTGGCGCCGGGGCCGGCGCCACCGTCGGCAAGCTCTTCGGCCTCGCCCGCGCCATGAAGTCGGGCATCGGCTCCTTCACGGTCGCGCTGGACGGCCCCTACGCTACCGTCCGTGTCTCCGCGCTGGCCGCGGTCAACGCTTTCGGCGACGTGCGCGACCCGGTCTCGGGGCGTCTGGTCGCCGGCGCTCGCGCCGGTGAACGCAGTCGCGCGCTGGCCGACAGCGCCCGCCACCTCAAGGCCGGCGCCCGCGCCGGGGCGATCGGCGAAAACACAACCCTGGTCGCCGTCGCCACTAACGCCCGGCTCACCAAGGTCCAGGCTACGAAACTCGCCCAACTCGCCCAGGCCGGCCTCGCCCGTGCCCTGAGCCCCCCGTGGACCATCTATGACGGCGACCTCGTCGTCGCCCTTTCCACCGGCACCGCCACAGCCGACATCACCGCCCTCGGCGTCGCCGCCGCGGAAGCCACCGCCCAGGCCATCCTCCGCGCCGTGCAGCTCGCCCACACCACCGCCGGCATCCCGGGCCTGGCGGGGTGAGAGCAGGTGACGTCTGCGTTACACCCCGCAACGAGGCGGAGGTCAGTCGGCCGTGACCTGGTAGGAGGCGACCCGCCATCCACCCTGTGACTTCTTCCAGTACAGTGTGATCGCCGCGCTTTCCTCCCCTTGCGTGTGGAGCAACCGGAACGCCGTGGCCATTCCGATGCCGGTGGCGGCTGCGGCCGCGGCCGGCCGCCTGGCCGCACCGGCGTCCAATTCGCAGCCGCTCATTTGCAGCAGCTCGCCGGAAACTTCCGCAAGTAGAAACGCACCGGCGCGTTCGTGCACTAACGGCTTCAAGTCGTCGTGACCGGCTTCGACAGGAGCGATCACGCCCTCCAGTTGCACATTCGGCAGAGCGTGCCGCGCTGCCTCCTTCAGAAAGCTCAATAGCTTCTGCTTGTCCGCCGGCGCCTTAGGCTTACGGGTCACGTCATGGCTACCGGCAAACGCGTCGCAGGCATACGCCTCGGGAAGAAAGTAGTTCGCCGCCTCCACCGGTTTCCTGTGCATCAACCAGGCACTCAGCAGCTTCTCCGCCTCCGTAGAAAGCCGCGCCGCATCCGAGTCCGGCGCCGGCAGGGGATCGGCACTCGCCATCAGGTCCGCCGGCGGCGACATCATCTTGCGCTTGATGTCGAACGACACCAGCCGCCACTCGCCGCTTTCCTGTTTCCAGGTCTGAACAAGGAAAGCCTCAGGCTCGTTGGGGTCTCTCACCCGCATGCTGACAACGTAGGTCTTGTTGAGCTGGTGGGGCGGGCGCGGGATTGACTCCGCCAGTTGCAGCTTATACCGCATGCGGCAGTCGATGGCCCACGCCACATCCTCATGCACCTCCTGAAGTGCAAAGAGTTTCTCGTACGGATGCCGGACCGGTAAAGCATCGGGAAGTCGATAGGAAACTGCCTGGACTACATCTTCCAGCCGGCGGACCGTCCCCAGGGCCTCGTTGCGGTCCTGCAACCGGCGCAGGATGCGGGCCAAGGCCAGCTTGCTGTCAGGCCGTGAATCTCCGCCGAATTCCGCCACACAGGGATATGCCTTGACGGAAAACAGCGGCAGCAGATCGGCGGCTTTGCCCAGGATCAGCCAGTCGGTCAGATAGAAGTGAATCGCCTCGTGGATTGGAGCGCGGGCAATTCTTCTTCGCTCCAATTCCGCGCCGGGAACGAGGCCTTCCTCCGGTTCGGCGACCGACGCCGGCTCGACGAACAGCGCCATCACTCCCTTCCACCAATTGGGGAGTCCGCTCCAGCGCCTGTTGTGGGTGGCCCCGTTGTTGCCTGCTCTCACGTCGGAATTGGCCGAGGAGAGGTGTCCGTTGACCAGTGCTTTAGCCGGAGATGAAGAACGGTAGTCCACGTCGATGTCAGCCCGCCGGCCCGTGCGAGCCACCGAAAACTGAATCGAGGGCACACCACCCTGCTGCCGGAAATTCATCGGGTATCCAATGTGGTACACGGTGTTGTCGCGCCCGCGCCGGAATTCCCTGGCCGCATGGAGTTTGTTGACGGCTTCCGGCTTCAGATACACATAGACGCGAAACTGGCGGTCGCCACGAGTTCCGGGAACTTGCCCGGACACCCGCTCAATGACATCCACCAAATCCAGCGCCGTCCCCATCGGACCGCCATTCTCCGCCGTCAACCTGGTGTTCAGCAAAGCATGCGTCACAGCCTGAAACGTAGTCCGGGCCGATAAAGGCAGCTGGCTGTAGAGCTGTTCGGTATCCAGCTTCCGCTTGAAGATATCCTGGTATTCCTCTGCCCATCGCCGCACGAGGGCTTGCTGTTCTGGCTTTAACTCGCGGAAGCTCCCGCCAAAAGTGGCCGGCGGCGCTTGAGCCGCCGCACAAGGAACTACGACGATTTGGAGAAGGGCTGCGAAAAACCTCATCCCAAGCCTTGGAGTGATCATCCTGAGGAGCATTATAGCCGCGAGGCATCGGCAGTCTTCATCCGTGAGATGAATCCTCTCCGGCATCCGGCTGTTTCAGCCCAAGGTGCGCATTGGAGACAATCCGGTTGTGATATCTTTAGTTCTTTCCGCGCCGGGGAACCGCCTGGCCTGGAATGGGAAAGGAATCAGGGAGACCGCAGATATGCCTCGCCGACGCAAGGCGGCTTCGCAAATAGTGAACGGGAGAGAACCAGTGCTTGCAACCATGACAGAATCGATGAATCCCTATCAGCTCGCCATGCAGAATTTCGAGAAGGCGGCTGATGTCCTCGAACTGGACGAAGATGCCCGCGCCTCCGTGCGTTCCCCGGAGCGGATTCTGATGGTGAATGTTCCGGTCCTCATGGACAACGGACATGTCAAATGCTTCGAGGGCTACCGGGTCCAGCACAGCACGGCTCGCGGACCGGCCAAGGGCGGCATCCGCTACCACCCCGGCGTGACCTTGGATGAGGTCAAGGCGCTGGCTACGTGGATGACGTGGAAATGCGCCGTCGTGAATATCCCGTACGGGGGCGGGAAGGGCGGTGTCACCTGCAATCCCAAGGAGATGACCATCCACGAGATCGAGCGCCTGACGCGCCGTTACACCACCGCCATCCAGCCGATCATCGGCCCGAACATGGACATCCCGGCGCCCGACGTCTACACCAACTCGCAGATCATGGCCTGGATCATGGACACCTACAGCATGACCTGCGGCTACATGGTGCCCGGTGTGGTAACCGGCAAGCCGCTCTGCCTGGGAGGCTCACAGGGCCGCAACGAGGCCACCGCCCGCGGCGTATTCCACACCGTCGAGTGCGCCTGCCAGTATTTGAAATTGCGGCTCAAGGGGGCCAAGGCCGTCGTCCAGGGTTTCGGGAACGCGGGCGCCATCTCGGCGCACCTGCTGGATGGCGCGCAGGCGGACGTTATCGCCGTGAGCGATTCGCAGGGCTGCATACATGACAAGGATGGCCTCCACGTCCCCAAGTTGATGATGCACAAGGAGCGGACCGGCAGTGTGAAGGGCTTCCCTGGATCCGAGCCCATAACTCCGGAGGAGTTGCTGGCGTTGGAATGCGACATCCTGATTCCGGCCGCGCTGGAAAACGTCATTCACGGACAGAACGCCGGCGCCATTCGGGCCAAGATTGTGGCGGAAGCGGCCAACGGTCCGGTCACTCCGGAAGCCGACTCCATTCTGGACGATTTGGGCGTCTTCCTCATTCCCGACATTCTCTGCAATGCTGGAGGCGTCACCGTCTCCTACTACGAATGGGTGCAGAACCAGCAGCATCTTACCTGGGACCTGACTGAGGTCAATACACGCCTGGAAAGTGTCATGTACCGCAGCTTCCATGAGGTCCTGGACATGCACCAGGAACGCAAAATCAACATGCGCACGGCCGCCAACGCCCTGGCGATCAGCCGCGTGGTCGAGGCCACCAGGATCCGCGGCCTCTACCCCTAAAAGCTGCCCATCCCCCGGATCCTCTCCGCCTCGACGCACTCGTAGGCCTGCCCGGCGGCCAGGTTCTTGTATTCCTCTGTGCGCCCGCTGGGCCACTCGATGACGGCGCGCTCCACCTGCCCGGCCCGCCCGAGCCCGAACGTCACCGGTAGTTCCGACTGCGAAAGATAGCTCGACCCGCTCTTCACCGTGCGCGACTGCCTGATGCCGTCGTGGAACACCCGCACAACCGCGCCGATCGCATCTCGGTTCGATCTTGTCCCCACCAGGCGAAAGCGGATGCTGCGGTTCTCCGCAAGCTGGTCGCAGCGGTACAAGTGGGCGCTGCCGCCGTTGGTCGTCACCAGCAGGTCCACATCGCCGTCACGGTCGAAATCCCCGCACGCCAGGCCGCGCGCGATCTTCGGCGCGGCGAACTCCGTCCCGGCCTCGGCGGCCGCGTCGCGGAAACCCGCTCGCCCCTG
>Ga0233417_10000638_pt1 | contig 10554 bp, 12 predicted proteins | sample Sed_MG_FD_189023 | JGI IMG/M metagenome (GOLD analysis project Ga0233417, IMG submission 189023) | Sediment microbial communities from Lake Towuti, South Sulawesi, Indonesia - Sediment_Towuti_2014_0.5_MG | ecosystem: Environmental > Aquatic > Freshwater > Lake > Sediment | place: Indonesia... | reverse complement strand
TCATTAGTGAAAACATTATTGAATAAAAAAATTCTTGGCGGTGCAATAATAGCAGGTATAATAGCTATTATAATTGCAATAGTATTCTTATCACCACAAACTATTGTAATACAAAAAAATGAAAAACTTGGTTTATACATAATGACTCCATCAACCACTCCGACCATATCAGAACTAAAAGATGCGTATGCTGAGGCTGCATCTACAGGAATAGGAAGAAGTAATGTCTACCTTTTCTGGTCCATACTAGAACCAGAACAAGGACAATATGATTGGAAAATCCCTGATGCTCTTATGAGTCTTAACAAACAAAATGATCTTAAAGTGACATTATATTTTTCAATAATTAATAATCGTGTTTTTGGTCCATTTCCAACTTGGATGGTAGAGCCAAAACTTGATGATAATCTGAAGGAAAAAACTGTTAAAGTTCTTGATGATATTTTATCAAGATACAGCCTTGTTGACCATGTGATAATAGGTGGAGAAATAGATGGATATTTCCATGAACATGAAAATGAGATTACAAAATATGAAGAATTTTTTACAGGTGTATATAATGAACTTAAAGATAGACATCCAAACGTAAAATTCGGAAACTCATTTTCACTTCATGGTGTGTTAAACCATAACCAAGAAGATCTTGTTGACAGACTAAATCAGGGAGATTTTGTTGCTTTCACCTATTTCCCTGTAAATGTATTGAATGAAATAGACAAAACTCCAGAAGATGCAGGCAAAAATCTTGAAAAAATCCTAGATCTTGTGGGTAACAAACCAATTGCTTTGATGGAAATAAGCTGGACCACGGCAGAATCCGTTGGTGGAAGCAGAGATGGACAGGTAAAATTTATGAAAGTAGTATATGATTTTTATAGAAAAAATGAACCGCGATTTGAGTTTCTTTCATGGTTCAGGCAATATGATAGACCAATAGATAGTTGCATGAAAAGTCTTAACACAAGTTTTGATATCAGTTTTGGAAATGAGTTTGTATTACAACGCACAGCTGAATACATCTGTGGTGCTGGATTAATAGACATTGATAAAAACGCAAAACCAGCATGGGAAGAATTTAAAAAACAAGTACAATTCAATCCCAACTTTTAATTATTGTACAGAGAGATTCTGTATAATTGAGATACACTGTTTTTCTCATTATACCATTACTATTAGCGAATATCATTCCTGTATTTGGTGATGATTATATTCCTCCAACATCACAGGAACAACAATTATACAAAAAATTACTTTCTGAATTTGAAAGACTTGATGTTGAAAAAAAAGATGTGAGCGAGATACTTGAGACATTTGAAAATCCATTAGTAATTTCTTTTCCATGTGATTCTACCGATCTAAATAATCTAGTAGTTATTGTAATCAAAACAAAATTAACAAGATTTGACGAAATCCAAACTCACGAAGGAGTAATTACAGGTGGGACATACACCTGGAAGTGTACTGTTACCACCACAGAAGGTAAGATAACTATAGATTGTGATAACGAATTAAAGATAAATTCTGATTATCTAACACAAGATGTACAAAAAGATCCGAGAATAAAAAAAATTGAAAATCAAATTTTGTTGCTTCATGAATTTTTGCATGGACAACTTATGATTGATGCTATAAAGTCATCAGAAAAATGGAGGGATGACACATGTAATAAACCACCAGGAGAAAAAATTGATTATTCATATTCTGATAAAACCCATAAAATAATTAATCCACTTCAACAAGAATTTGTTACTCAACTAGTAGAACAAGCTGGAGGTAAAATGATTGTTAAAGAAATAACAGTAGGAGAAACTAATGATGGTTCATTTACAAAAAAAGTAGGAAGCTTAAATGATTTCCCACAATTTATCAAAAATGGAATTAGTGTTAGCTTACGTGGAACAAATCTTATCAATACGAAATTCTCATCACAAGACTCTGATATTATTCTATACGGCAATCTCATAAACAAAACAGAGTCTGGTATTGCATGGCTTTACATATTTGGTATGCAGCCAGATGAATCTGCAAATAAACAATTAGTTGAAACCAAAATACGCATTCCAGATTGGATTAAGAAAAATGCTGGTTGGTGGGTAGACGGTACAATAAGTAGCACGGATTTCCTAAAAGGAATCGAGTATCTTATTCAAAAGGAAATAATATCTGTCCCGCATACTGAAAGACAACAAAGTATAGATAAAATTCCAAACTGGGTAAAACAAAATGCCGCTTTATGGTCTGAAGGAAAAATTGATGACAAAACATTTGCAGCAGGAATTCAATACCTGATTTCAATTGGAATCATTTCAGTTTAGAACAAAGAATGCGGTCGCCGGGATTTGAACCCGGGTAACGGGCTTGGAAGGCCAGTGTACTAACCAAACTATACTACGACCGCTTAACACTGCCAATCTTTAACCTACATAATAATTCTTTTTTCACACTCATATAATAAACGAGAAATCACTACATGAGCTTCCAAAGTATTTCTGTCAATAGAAACTAGATTATCAATCTTTTTTAGAATTTTATCAGAAAAATGTCCTTTAGGAAATCCACCAACAACGACACACGAATCTCCTTCAATACTCTCTGCGATTTTATCATACGAACTTGTTTGACCTCTTGTAGAAAAACCAATCACTCTTTTTGGACCAATCCTATCAACTAGTTCACCAAAAGTCATATCTCTTATCTCAAGTAATTTCTTGCCATCTTGTTCTATTTTTTTCTCAGAGTATAACTTTTCAATCAAACCAATAAATCTATGATAAGATTTAGGTAGCCGAACATTTTCTCCAACAAAAATTACTTTGTCATTTATTGTATGAACATAAACATGAAGTTTCTTCTCAAAATACAATGGAATAGTACAGCATTCAAGAAGACAAAAATGGACCAAATCTGGTCTACCACGTTTTATCTCATTCTTGATTCCCTTCATTGCAGCAAAATGCCAAGATACATCCAAAATAACTTCGGATGATTTTTTGTTCATCTTTTTACTATACGCAAGCACAGAATTGTGATTTTGTAATTCTTTAGGAACTAATTCAAGCGCAGACTCTGCAAGTATCAATGACAGCAAGATCGTATTTTAAGGGTAAGACATTATTTAACTTCCATGAAATCAGTAGTACATCAAATTGCTTTAGAAAGAATGGAAATTCTAATTCGAAATGCCATATTGAACTCAAGAACTAATCCACCATTAGCGCAAAGACAGGCAACTCTTGCAAAAAAAATTAGTACCAAATATAGAATACGAATGCCATATCATATACGAATGAATTTTTGTAAAAAATGTAAAAAATTCATCGCACCAGGAATTGCTGCAAGAATCAGAATGGGTCGATCTTCCACAAAATCAATTCGTATAACATGTGGATTCTGTAATCACACATATAGAAAGATCATTTCCAAAGCTCAATGATTTATAAGACGAACTAAAAACTTTTATTTTTATGGCAAAAGCATACGATGTACCAGCTGATGTACTGATTAACAAACTATCAGAGATTCTAAAAAATGAAGAAATCTCAACTCCAAGCTGGATTCCATTTGTCAAAACTGGTCCACATGCAGAAAAACCACCTCAAAAAAATGATTGGTGGTATACAAGATGTGCATCACTTCTTAGAAAAATATACCTTCATGGTCCAATAGGTGTAAAAGATCTTCGTGGTATGTACGGTGGAGTAAAAGCAGTTGGGTATGGTGGAAATCATCACCGAGATGCTGGCGGTGCAATAATTAGAACAGCTATCCACAATCTAGAAAAACTTGGTTACATTGACAAAGTGGAAGGAAAAGGGAGAACTATCTCTCATCAGGGAATGAAAAAAATCGATGGAGTCGCTACAGAAATTCTAAATGAGTTAGTTATAAAAAATCCAAATCTTAAGAAATATTCATAATGTGGTTTTATGAGTAACCCAAATCAAGGTAATGAAAGAGAACCTACTGAAGCTGAAGTTAATGCAATGAAAGAACAAGCATTACGAACTTTACTTGAACCACAGGCAAGACTCAGGTTAAATAACGTCAAGATGGTCAAACCTGAACTTGCTGCAATGGTTGAAAACTATCTTATTGGTATGGCATCACAAGGTAAACTAAGCACACAGATTTCTGATGATCAACTAAAACAAATTCTGCAATCAGTTCAACAACCAAAACGTGATTTCAAAATTAATCGAAAATAGATTAGCGAAAATATATTAGGGGCAAATTAAACGTCTGTAAATATGAAGGCAGTAGTCTATGAAGAATATGCGCCTGATGATAATTATAAGCGAATTTTAAAAGTGAAAGATATTTCGGAACCAAAACCAAAACCCGATGAAATAGTTTTCAAAGTAAAAGCAGCAGCTTTGAATTATAATGATATTTGGGGAATGAGAGGACAACCAGTGGCAGTACCATTACCTCATGTTTCTGGTTCCGATGCAGCAGGAGAAGTTATTGCAGTTGGCGAGGATGTTAAAAATTTCAAAGTAGGTGATAGAGTTGTTTCACATTCAAACATGTCATGCAGAGTTTGTTCTGCATGTACTGATGGACGAGAATTTGATTGTATTAAAAGAACGATCTGGGGATTTCAAACAGGTCCAACATGGGGAGCTTATTCTGAAATAACTCACCTGCCAGAAGTAAACGTTGTAAAAATTCCTGACGGCGTAAGCTATGAAGAAGCAGCAGCTGCATCAATGACACTGCTTACATCCTGGCACATGCTTGTAGGCAGAGCAAAGATACGACCCGGTCAAACCATACTAATCATGGGTGGTGGTTCTGGTGTTGGTAGTTTTGGAATTCAAATTGCAAAACTTTACAATTGTACAGTAATTTCAACAGCAAGTCCTGATAAACTAGACAAGTTAAAAGAACTTGGTGCGGATTATGCTGTAGATCATAGAAAAGAAGATTGGAGCAAAGAAGTCTTCAAGATTACAAAAGAAATTAGTGCTAAAACAGGTGTAATTCCTGGAATTGATGTTTCATTTGACCATATTGGGCAAACACACTGGAATCAACAACTAACTTTACTAAAGTATGGTGGAACACTTGTTTCATGTGGCGCAACAACTGGTTATGATGCAAAAACTGATCTAAGACACATCTTCTTCAAAGGAACTAACATATTGGGCTCTACACAAGGAACTAAAGCTGAATTAGAACAAGGATTATACTGGATGGGAAAAAGTAAGATAAAAGCAGTAATTGATTCAACATATTCATTTGAACAGGCTGCCGAAGCGCACACAAAGATGCTGACTGGCAAAGGTCTATTTGGTAAAATCTTAATGAAACCCTAAGTCTAGTCTACTTCATGGCTAGACTTTTGCGAAGCCTCATTTTTGTTCCAGGAAACAATCTTAGATTCTTAGAAAAGGCAAAGACTCTATTTGGTGACATAGTGTGTTTTGATTTAGAAGATTCCGTACCGCCAAATGAAAAAGATTCTGCAAGAAACCTTATTAAAAAAGCCTTGACAAAACGCTCTGAATACAAAGCTGAAGTATATGTACGAACAAATTCACCAATCTCTGGATTAATTCCTGATGATTTATATCAAATAGTTCAGAAAGGAATTGATGGCATAGTTATCCCGAAAGTGAATAACGTAAGAGAATTTAAAAAAATAGAGAAACTTCTTGTGGCTTTGGAGAAAAAACGTAAACTACAACCAATTGAACTAATACCATCTATAGAATCTGCTGAAGGAGTGGTAAACGCCTACAACATTGCATCATCTAGCAAAAGAATATCTTTTATGGTGTTTGGCGTGTTTGATTTGTTAAACGATACGGGTATAGAATATACAAAACAAGCTGATGGTGCAAAATATGCAAGAGCCAAAATTCCAGTAGATGCGAAGGCAGCTGGAAAATATGCAATAGATGCTATCTGGCAAGATCTAAATGATGAAAGTGGTCTTGAACAAGATTGTATAATTGGAAGAAATCTAGGATACGTCGGAAAGAGCGTAATTCATCCAAACCAGATATCAGTTGTACACAGGATATTTCATCCAACCAAAGATGAGATAGAATGGGCAGAAAAGGTATGCCAAGTCTACGTAGAGTCAACAAAAAAAAATAAAGGAGCAACAGTAGTGGAAGGCAAAATGATTGACGAAGTTCATTTTAAGCGAGCTAAGGCATTATTGGATTCAGTGAGAAATGTCTAGAACAAACGTAGGCACGAAATTAGTAACACAAAAAAATAAGTAATTTATACGCTTTAGAATAATTTTATCAAATGTTTACGGGAATAGTAGAAGGTATTGGAATAATAAAGGAATTTGAAAAGAATACAAATACTCGAAGTGCTGCCAAGATGAAAGTGAATTTAGGTAATCTCGCAAAAGGACTCAAAGCTGGTCATAGTGTTGCAATAAATGGCGTTTGTCTTACTGTTACAAGAATTTCCAAAGGTGAAGCGGAATTTGAAATGATTGGAGAAACTATAAGGAAAACTGATCTTGGGAAACTAGAATCGGGAGATAAAGTAAACATAGAACGTAGCTTGAAGGCAGGTGATAGGATAGAAGGTCATTTTGTTCTAGGACACATCGATGGTACTGGAAAAATAATAAACAAAGAAAAATTACCAAAAGAAATCAAACTTTGGATAAAACTTCCAAATAATCTAACAAAATATGTTGTTAAAAAAGGATCAATCGCAATAGATGGAATAAGCTTAACACTAGTTGATGTAATAAAAAATAAAATTTCAGTATGCATTATACCACACACAATGGGGATTACAAATCTTAATTCTAAAGAAATTGGCGACAAAGTTAATATTGAAACCGATATACTTGGAAAATACGCAATTTCTAAAAGATGATAGTTTACCACTTTTATGGTAATAACTAATTTTGTAGTAAGCTTTATAATTAATAAAATGATCATTTTATTAATTGACTTTAAATGATGCAATTTCTTCACTAAAAAGGGGCGAGTTTATTCTACTTCATGACGCAGGAAAACGTGAAAATGAAGTAGACATGGTAGTCGCAGCGGAGTTTGTTACTCCTGCCCATATTGCAAGAATGCGTCAACATGCAGGTGGTCTTGTTTGTCTTACAATAAATCACTCCTTTGCTCAAAACTTGGGATTGCACTATATGCATGATATTCTTTCTAATTCGCAAGAAGTTGATAACGAATCTAAAAAAATGATTATGGGAAAAGCACCATATGGTGATCAACCATCTTTTTCAATTTCAATAAATCATATCCAGACCTACACTGGAATAACTGATAGAGATAGATCTCTAACAATAAAAGAAATGGCTAGCCTTTACAAAAATCTGAATGGAAATATGAAACAAGAATTTATTACTTCTTTTAAAACTCCAGGACATGTACCCGTGTTAATAGCAAAAAATGGATTATTATCTAATAGATTAGGTCACACAGAAATGTCGATATATCTTATGAATCTCTCAAAATTATCGCCTGTTGCAGCAATTTGTGAGATGCTCGATTCGGAATCGTATACCGCCTTATCAGTTGAAAAAGCTAAGAAATATGCAAAAGAAAGCGCAATCCCATTTCTAGAAGGAAAAGAACTTTTAGAATTCTCTAAGGTGCATTAATTTTGAATATTGCAATTGTGACCGCGGAGTTTAACCAAGAAGTGACTTCAAAAATGCTTGCCGTAGCACTTGAAAAGGCAAAAAATCTTGAACTAAACATAAAATTCTCTTGTAAAGTTCCAGGAATTTTCGATATGCCAATTATAATTGATACATTATTACAAAAAAAAGAAATTGATGCTGTTGTAACACTTGGTGCTGTTATAAAAGGAGAAACAAAACATGATGAACTTATTGCAAACGCAGTTGCTAAATCTCTAACAGAACTTGCCATAAAATACAAAAAACCAGTAACTCTTGGTATCACAGGTCCGGGCATGACAGAAAGACAGGCACAGGCAAGAATACGACCTGTAGCAGAAAGAGCAGTAGAAGCCATAGTAAAAATAACAAAACAATTAGGAAGTATAAAATGATCCAGCTTACTATCATAAAAATAACAGGATACGGTCCATGGACACTTACTCTTGGAAGTGACAGAGAACACAAACTCCAGATGCTTCAATCCTCTTTATACAAAGAAATGCAAAAACTCTTCTCAGAAAAAAACTGTCTTGTTTTTGCTAATAGGTTTGATGAGTTATTTGTAATTACAAATGGCCTTTCTCTAAATGATCACATGGAAATTCAAAAGAAATTAAAAGATTCATTTGAACTCGAACTTTCTATGACTATAGGGCATGGACAGTCTCCATTTGATGCAAATCTTCAAGCAGATAATGCAAGAAAATCTAAAATTATCTTAAACGAAGGACTTAATATTTTTGGATTTGTGAATGGAGAATCAGAACAAACAGTAAGCATTATTCATATGGATGTTGATGGTTCTACGTTAATATCTGCAAAAAAATCACCATATGAAATTTCCTCACTAATATTCAAATTATATTCTGAAATGTCAGAATTCTTTCTAATACAAAATTCACTTACCTTCTTTATGGGGGGAGATAACTTTATGATTATTTCATCTTCAACCGCAAAAGAAAACGTAACAAAATTTTTGGGACTAATTGAAAAGAAATATGGTATTTCTATGAATTGTGGAATAGGAACTGCAAAGACAGCACGAGATGCTGCTAATCTTGCAACAAAATCCCTTGATACTATACGAAAAATGAGGGATTCTGGCAAAAAGCAACGAGTGCTTGAACTGACATGCTAATAAAAAATGTCAGTATGCTTTATGGCAGAGAACTAGAGTATGTTCAACACACAAACATGCGTATTTCTGGTCAATTTTTTGATAAACTAGATACTACTCTTAAACCAGTACAAAAAGAAGAAGTTTATGATTGTGAAGGACTTTTAGTAATTCCAGGATTTATTAATGCCCACACTCATGTTGGTGATTCGATAGCAAAGGATATCAGCATAGATTATGGAGTAGAAGAAAAAATCCATCCGGTTATTGGATTTAAACAAAAGATTTTGCAAAATACCAAATCATCACATCTTATTAGTTTTATCAGAAATTCATGCGTTTCTATGATGAAAAAAGGAATAACAACTTTTGTTGATTTCAGAGAAGGCGGACTTGAAGGAATAGACATCTTACAAAAAGCAATATATGATCTTCCATTAAGATCCGTCATTCTAGGTAGAATAGATTATTATCAAGACCATAAACTAATTAAAAAAAATATACCATTGCCTGATTCTAAAAAAAAGGAACTTTCTGCACTGTTACAAAAATGTGATGGACTTGGAATAAGTGGTCCAAATGAAAACAGTAATTCAGTACTAAGATATTATTCACAAACCAAAAAACTAAGAGCAATTCATTCCGCAGAAACAATTGAAAGTTGTGAAATTTCAAAAAAAACAACAGGGAAAACAGAAACTCAAAGAGCTATGATCTTAAAACCACATTTTTTGATTCATATGACACACGCAACAAAAAAAGATCTTCTTCTTACTTCAAAACATAAAACAAGTATTGTCATTTGTCCTAGGGCTAATGCTTCTCTGGCAGAAGGAATTCCTGATGTGAATTTAATGATTCAAAATGGTTGCAATATAACCATAGGGACAGATAATGTTATGATAAACTCGCCAGACATGTTTAGAGAAATGGATTATCTTTGGAAAGTTTCTATGGGTATGCAAAAAAGGAGATTTTCCCCAAAATCCATACTAAAAATGGCTACAGTAAATGCAGCAAATATGCTTCAAAATAAAAAGCTGGGTTCAATTCAACCTAATAATTTAGCAGACTGTATTTTCATAGATAAGCATGATATAGATTTAGAACCAATGCATGATCCACATGCTTCAATTATACACAGAGCATCTGAAACCGTAATTAAAGCAGTAATGATTGGAGGTAAAGTAATACATGGTAAAATCTAGACCATATGTAATACTTAGTGCGGCCATCAGCATAGATGGGAATATGGCAACAAAAACTGGAGACTCTAAACTGTCTTCAAAAAAAGATTTGGTAAGAGTACATAAACTTAGATCAAATGTAGACGCAATACTAATTGGAAAACGGACAATGATGATTAATGATCCTTCTCTGACAGTCAGATACGTAAAGGGAAAAAATCCTATCAGAATAATTTTAGATTCTGGTGGCTCTATAAAATCTAATTCAAAAATAATTCAAACATGCAGAAAAATCCCAACAATAATTGCTGTATCTGAAAAGATCTCTGAAAAAAATATTGCTAGATTACAACGATATGGTCTCGAAGTAATAAAATGTGGTAATAAAAAAATAAACTTGAAAAAATTACTAAGTATTCTAAAAAAGAAAAATATCAACAAACTCTTAGTTGAAGGTGGTGGAACAACTAACTGGTCATTTTTCAAAAATGATCTTGTTGATGAAATTATAGTAACACTTACACCCTTCATACTTGGTGGTAAAAACGCAATTTCATTAGTAGAAGGAGATGGTTTTAGTAAAATCTCACAATCTTGTCCACTCAAATTAAAAAATA
>Ga0233417_10000637_pt1 | contig 10557 bp, 11 predicted proteins | sample Sed_MG_FD_189023 | JGI IMG/M metagenome (GOLD analysis project Ga0233417, IMG submission 189023) | Sediment microbial communities from Lake Towuti, South Sulawesi, Indonesia - Sediment_Towuti_2014_0.5_MG | ecosystem: Environmental > Aquatic > Freshwater > Lake > Sediment | place: Indonesia... | reverse complement strand
GAGGCGATCTTCGCGGCGACGACCGCGTTCGAGGCGATCTTCGCGGCCGCGACGGCGTTGTTCTTGAGCTTCGGCGTCGTGACGGCTGCGTCCTTGAGCTGCGCCGTTCCGACGCTGTTCTTCGGTGTGGCCTGGCTCACGGCTGCGCCGCTCGTCCCTCCCAGGGCGACGAAGAGCGCGACGCAGGAGGCGACGATCGCAGCCGAAGGCCTGCGGATGGAGCGTGGCATGTGCTCCCCCTTTCCTGGGGTCGGGTCGAGTCCCAGGACGCTTCAGTCTTGCAGCGGGTCGAGAGGGTCCGTCGACAGAGCCGTGCCTGGATTGGCACGAACCGCTCCAGGGAGGGGAGGAGCGTCCCCCCGTTCGGGCGTGACCGCCGTCCTCGTCGCCACGTACGCTCGGGTCGTGGAGAAAGCGACGAACTGGCGGTTCCGAGCACTTCCGCTCCTGCTCCTGGTCCCGCTCGTCGCCGTCGCGGCGACGGCGGTCGTCGCCCTGTCCGCCGGGGGGCGAAACGCCGAGATCCCGCTGGCGCCCGCGGCGATGGCCGGCGGTCTCCACCCGATGGCCGGGTCGTTCGTCCCGGACGGAACGGCGCTCGAGGAGTGCGCGAGCGCGGACTTCGCCTGCCTCGAGCAGGCGCTCGGGAACGTCGCCTACGCACGGGGGCCGCGCTCGGCGCTCGCGCTCGTCGACGCGCGCCTGGCCGAGGACGAGGGCTTCGCGGCCAACTGCCACCGGATCGTCCACGTGATCGGATCCGCCTCGCTCGCCCGCGCGCACGGCGACGTGGCGAAGGCGTTCACCCAGGGCTCTCCGACGTGCGCCTCGGGCTACTACCACGGCATCCTCGAGCGCGCCTTCATCGGCGTCACCACGCGAGCGAAGCTTGCGGAACGCGCACGCTCTCTGTGCGACACCGCCGGCGTCCGCAGGTTCGGCTACCTCGACCGCCAGTGCCGGCACGGTCTGGGCCACGGCCTGATGATCCAGACCGGCTACGACCTTCCGACTGCGCTCGCGATCTGTGCAGGGCTGCCCACCCGCTGGGACCACCTCACGTGCTCGAACGGCGTGTTCATGGAGAACGCGGACACGCGCTTCGGGTTCCGTTCGCGCTGGCTCGACGACGAGGACCCGCTCTACCCCTGCCGGGAGGTCACCGGCCTCGACCGGCGGCACTGCTACGCGCGCGTCCCGACCCTGGCGCTCCGCCGGAACGGCGGTTCCTACGCCGGCGCCGCCGCCACGTGCTCGAGCCTCGCCGCTCCGTGGTCGCGGTACTGCTTCCGCGGGCTCGGCCGTGACGCCGTCGACTTCCGCTTCGTCCGCGCGAGGACGCTCGAGCGGTGCGCGCTCGCCGGCGACGGCGGGGCCGATTGCCTGTTTGGAGCGGCCCGCTACGTCAGCGACCGGCTCGGTCCGGAGGGACGGAGCGGCGGCGCCGGATTCTGCCGCGCCGCGAGAGCCGACGTCCGCGATGCCTGCTTCGCGGGAGTCGGCAGCGCGCTGGGGCTCGTCGAGGCTACGAACCCGGCCCGTCGCCGGGCGTGCGCGGCGATCGCGCCCGCCCACGTCGATGCGTGCACCCGCGCCGCGATCGCCGAGGTCGACCCGAACGCCTCGCCGCTCGCCTGGGGCTAGGTCGCTCTCGCTAGGAGACGCTCGCGCAGACCGCGTAGGCTCGAAGGGTCCACGTTCCCCTGCTCGATCGCGCCTGCGCGACGGTCCAGCCGTCACCCGTCGTGGTCGGGAAGCTCCGCCATAGGAAAGGCCCGTCGGAGGCGCTCGTCGTCCCCGAGACGATCTGGCCGCCGCCGCCCAGCACCTTCTTCCCGGCAGGGCACGTCGCGGTTGCTGCGTTGAGGTACGCCGCGGTGACCTTGTTCTCGATCACCACGATCTCGTGTCCGCTCAGGCCCGGTGGGCCGGGCGGCCCGGGATCTCCCTTCGGCCCCTCAGGCCCGCCCGGGAGCTGGCCAGGCCTGAAGTCGACCGCCAGCAGGCTCTGATCCTTCACCTTTCGGGAGGTGACAGCGTCGTCCTGGAGCTGGGGCGTCCCGACGCTTGCCTTCGGAAGCACACCGGCGGCGTAGCCCACGCCGCTGAGCGACACTGCGAGCGCCAGGCAGGCGACGACCGCTGCGGGCGACGGGCGGCGAAGCGATCGAAGCATCGCTCCCGAGTTCGCCTTCGGCCGCCGGGGTCCTGGCCCTCCTCGCAGGGCCGTCTACAGGACGTCGAACTCCTCGTAGACGTCGGGCTCGCCGCCGATGACGTCGGCTGCCCAGCCCACCGCCTCGGGCAGCTCCTCGCCGAACGAGACGAGGCCGAACCGCTCACCTGCCTCGTTCCAGATCCACGAGCTCGGCGGCTCGAGCTCGGGGAGCGAGACGCGGAGCTCGTCGATCGTCGTCCTCGAGTCGAAGAGGCTCCAGATCAGGATACGGACGATCACGCAGGCTGGAGCTTGGCCAGCAGCTCCTTGATCTTGCGCAGGAGGTCGGCCTCCTCGTGGCCGAAGTCGTCGAGGTAGGAGCGGACGGCGGCGACGACCAGGCGCAGCTCCTCGTCGGTGAGCTCGATCGTGTGCATGCCGTCAAGCCTACGGCTTGACGGCTAGAAAGGCCCTCGAGGCTCGTAGGAGCCACGCCTCGCGCCGATCGCCAGGAAGGTCATCCCCTCGGGCCCTGCGATCGGCACCCGCGTCGTCTCCGGGTCGAAGCGGAGGAACGTGCCCGCCCGGACCGGAACCTCCTCGCTGTCGATGCGGTACGTGCCCGAGCCCTTCACCACGACGTTGACCTCCTCCTGCCCCGTGTCCGTCTCGTCGTGCTCGCGTCCGACCATCCCCGGTCCGAGCTCGAACCAGTTGGCGCCGAAGGCCTCGACCCCGAGCTCGCGCCGGACGAAGCGGACGGCCCCGCCGGGCCCCGAGGGCTCGATGTCGTCGAGGTGGACGATCGAGTAGCCCATCACATCCGGAAGACGCCGAACGTGGTCTCGGGAACGGGCGCGTTCGCCGCGGCGGCGAGCCCGAGCGCGAGCACGCGGCGGGTGTCGAGCGGGTCGATGATCCCGTCGTCCCAGAGCCGTGCCGTGGAGTAGTACGAGTTGCCCTCGGCCTCGTAGGTCGCGCGGATCTCGTCCGGATCCGCGTCGCCGACCATCGCCAGGACCATCGCCGCCTGCTCGCCTCCCATGACGGAGATCCTCGCGTTCGGCCACATCCAGAGCTGGCGCGGCTCGTACGCGCGTCCGCACATCGCGTAGTTGCCGGCGCCGAACGACCCGCCGATGACCACCGAGAACTTCGGCACGTCCGCGCAGGCGACGGCCATGACGAGCTTCGCCCCGTCGCGCGCGATCCCGCCCTCCTCGTACTCCTTGCCGACCATGAAGCCGGTGATGTTCTGGAGGAAGACGAGCGGAACCTTCCGCGCGCAGGCGAGCTCGATGAAGTGCGCCCCCTTCTGCGAGGACTCCGCAAAGAGCACGCCCTGGTTGGCGAGGATCGCGACCGGGTACCCCTCGATCCGCGCGAACCCGCAGACGAGCGTATCTCCGTACAGCTCCTTGAACTCGTGGAAGCGCGAGCCGTCCACGATCCGGCCGATCACCTCGCGGGCGTCGAGCTCGTGGCGGAAGTCCTCGGGGCAGAGCCCGTACAGGTCGGCGGGATCGAGCGCGGGCGGCTCGGGCTCGGCGAGCTCGAACGGGCACGGGAGCGGAGGGCCGAGGTTGCGGACGATCTCGCGGGCGATCGCGAGCGCGTGCTCGTCGGAGGTCGCGTAGTGGTCGGCGACGCCGGAGCGCCGGGTGTGCACGTCGGCGCCGCCGAGCTCCTCCGCGGTCACGTCCTGTCCGGTGGCGGCCTTCACGAGCGGCGGGCCGCCGATGAAGATTGTCCCGGTGCCGCGGACGATCACCGTCTCGTCGGACATCGCCGGCACGTACGCCCCACCGGCGGTGCAGGAGCCCATGACCACCGCGATCTGCGGGATCCCGAGCGCGGAGAGGCGCGCCTGGTTGAAGAAGATGCGCCCGAAGTGGTCGCGGTCGGGGAAGACCTCGGCCTGGAGCGGGAGGAAGGCGCCGCCCGAGTCCACGAGGTAGACGCACGGGAGCCGGTTCTGGCGGGCGACCTCCTGCGCGCGCAGGTGCTTCTTCACCGTCAGCGGGTAGTACGAGCCACCCTTCACCGTCGCGTCGTTCGCGACGATCGCGCACTGCCGTCCCTCGACGACCCCGACCCCCGTGACCATCCCCGCAGAGGGCGCATCGCCGTCGTAGAGCTCCCACGCTGCGAGCGCGTTCAGCTCGAGGAACGCCGAGCCGGGATCGCAGAGGCGGTCGATGCGCTCTCGCGCGGTGAGCTTCCCGCGGGAGCGGTGGCGCTCGACCGCCTTCTCACCGCCGCCCCGTGCGACGAGCGCTGTCCGCTCGCGCAGCTCGGCGACGAGGGATTCCATGAGCTCTCGACGGCGCTCGAACGTCTCGTCCCGGACGACCTGCGTCGTGAGCACGCCCACGGCGGCTGAGACTACAGCGTGGGGGAGACTTGATCTTCGTCGCGAGAGCAACTAGGTTCGGCCGGTCCATCGAGGGAGGGGAGAAGACATGAGGAAGAGACGCACGCTCGTCGGGCTGCTCCTTGCTGCCGCGTCGCTCGTCGGTGTCACAGGCGCCCTCGCTATTAGCAATGGCGCTCCGGACGGCAACGGGCACCCCAACGTGGGGATGCTCGCGATCGACGACGGCGGGGTCTTGTACTCCGTCTGTTCCGGCTCGTACGCGGGCCCGCAGAAGGGCGCTCCGACCACGGGCGTGTTCCTGACCGCCGGACACTGCATCGCCTGGATACCGGGCAGTGGCTTCGACGCCTCCGATCTCTGGGTGACGTTCGACACGGGAGCGACGTGGGACGAGGAGACCGGCGAGGTCACGGGTGCGACGACGTGGTACCAGGCAACAGACTTCGCCTTCGATCCCGCGTTCGGCCATGACTCGGGCAACCTGAAGGACTACGCGGTCGTCCTGCTCGAGACGACGGTTCCCGTCGCGCCCGTGCAGCTCGCGACGGCGGGGCAGCTCGACCAGATGGCGGCGAACGGCGGGCTCCGGCCCGGTGCCGTCTTCGACAATGTCGGGTACGGAGTCGTCCCGAGCTTCAAGCAGGGCCCGCCGCGCGGTGCGGCCCCTCCGGGCCGGATGTTCTCCACGTCGCGGTTCCAGGGCCTGACGCAGGCGTGGCTGAAGCTGCTCATGAACTCCGACGTGCCCGGCGGCAACGGAGGGGTTTGCTACGGCGACTCCGGCTCGCCGAAGTTCATCCACGGATCGAACACGGTCGTCGCCGTGACGACGGGCGGGGATCGCTACTGCCGGGCGGAGAACTACAACCAGCGTCTCGACGTGGCCGACGCGCGCGCGCTCCTCGGCCAGTACCTGAACCTGCCATAGCACCGAGCGCGGACGCCCGGCCGGGGCTCACCGGCCGGGCGGCCCGCGCCTGCTCGCCGAGGGTTCGAGCACGGCGACGTAGTACGAGCCCTCGTCCTGGACGAGGCGGCGGATCTCCCAGCCCGTGCCCGCGACGATCTCGGCCATCTCCTCGGGCGAGACGATCAGGTACTCGTACCACGGCCCGACGAGGTCGCGGTAGCGGACGCGGAGTCGCAGCTGACCCGACGTGCGTCCTCTGGCGCGGTTGCGCTCCTGGTAGGCGATGTGCGCAGGATCGGTCGTGGCGTACAAATCGTTCGACGTGGCGACGATCCTCCCGACCAGCGGACGCAGCCTCGGGAGCAGCCGCTTCGCCTTCGCCGGCGATCCGAAGAGCCCGAAGTTGTTCCCGAACATGGCGAGCGTGTCGAACCACCCGAGCGACTCGCTCACGTCCTCGAACGCGAGCAGCCGCACGTCGTGCACTCCGCGCCGGCGCGCCACCTCGACGGCTCCCGGCGAGACGTCGATCCCGACCACGTCGCGGCCCCTCGCTTGCAGCTCGAGGGCCACTCGCCCGGCGCCCACGCCGGCGTCGAGCACGCGTCCGCGTACGTAGCGAAGCGCCCGGCGCTCGACCGCCGCCCAGCGGCGAACCGGCGCGAAGTAGTTCAGCATCGAGGTCGAGACGAAGCCGTCGTCGCGCTCGACGATCTCCGGGTCCGCCCCGTCCAGGAGCATCTGCCCGAACGCGTCCGCCACGCCCGGAACGTAGCTCGCCGCAGATGTCGCTGCCCGCTTGCCGCTCGTCCGAAGTTGCGGGAGACTGGCGGCGACGTGCGAGGAGAGGAGAGCGAGATGAGCGACACGGTCAAGTACGTCCTGGACGAGAGCCGCCTTCCCGAGGCCTGGTACAACATCGCGGCCGACCTCCCGGAGCCTCCTCCGCCGGTCCTCCACCCGGGAACCGGGCAGCCCGTTGGCCCCGACGACCTCGCGCCGCTCTTCCCGATGCAGATCATCCTGCAGGAGGTCTCGACCGACCGCTTCGTCGCGATCCCCGAGGAGGTCCGGTCCGTCTACCGGCAGTGGCGGCCGACGCCGCTCTTCCGCGCCCGCCGGCTCGAGGCCGCGCTCGAGACGCCTGCGCGCATCTACTACAAGTACGAGGGCGTCTCGCCGGTCGGCTCGCACAAGCCGAACACCGCCGTCGCGCAGGCCTACTACAACCGCCAGGAGGGGGTGAAACGCCTCACGACCGAGACGGGCGCCGGCCAGTGGGGATCGGCGCTCGCCTTCGCCGGGCGGATCTTCGGGCTCGAGGTCGACGTCTGGATGGTCAGGGTGAGTTACGACCAGAAGCCGTACCGTCGGGCGCTCATGGAGGCGTACGGCGCCCGGGTCGTCCCCAGCCCGTCCGACGAGACGAACACGGGCCGCGCGATCCTCGCCGAGCACCCGGACTCGACGGGCAGCCTGGGCATCGCGATCTCCGAGGCCGTCGAGGCTGCCGCGCCGCGGGAGGACACGAAGTACAGCCTCGGCTCCGTGCTGAACCACGTGCTGATGCACCAGACCGTGATCGGCGAGGAAGCGCTCCTCCAGCTCGAGTCCGCGGAGGACTACCCCGACGTCCTCATCGGCTGCACGGGCGGCGGCTCGAACTTCTCGGGACTCTCGTTCCCCTTCATCGGGCGGGCGCTGCGCGAGGGCTCCTCGATCCGGGTCATCGCCGTCGAGCCGGCCGCGTGCCCGAGCCTGACCAAGGGGCTCTACGCATTCGACTTCGGCGACACGGGCCACCTGACGCCGCTTGTGAAGATGTACACGCTCGGCTCGACCTTCGTGCCGCCGCCGTTCCACGCGGGCGGCCTCCGCTACCACGGCATGTCGCCGTTGGTGAGCCACCTCAAGGAGCTCGGCCTGATCGAGGCGCGCGCCTACACGCAGACCGAGGTGTTCGCGGCGGGCGTCGAGTTCGCGCAGGTCGAGGGGATCGTCCCGGCGCCGGAGGCGAACCATGCGGTCAAGGCCGTGATCGACGAGGCGATTCGCTGCCGCGAGGAGGGCGTCTCCGAGTCGATCCTCTTCAACCTCTGCGGCCACGGGCACTTCGACATGCAGGCGTACATCGACTACTTCGCCGGCAGGCTCGAGGACCACGAGTACTCGGAGGAGGAGGTCGCGATGGCGCTCGCCGGGCTCCCCAGCGTCACCGTGTAGCGGTCGGGCTCGGACGGCTCACAGGTTCACGAGCCCGAACGTCCCCGCGAGCAGGAAGACGTTCAGCGCGATGATCACCGCCGCGACCGCGACCGCCGCGGCTGTCGTCGATCGCCGGTTCACGAGCACGCCCATGAGCCGCCCGTCGCGGCAGAAGAGGATGAGGGGGACGAGCGCGAACGGGATCCCGAAGGAGAGGACGACCTGGCTGAGGACGAGCGCCCGGGAGGGATCGGTTCCGACCGCGACGACGACGAGCGCGGGGAGCATGGTGACGAGTCGCCGGACGAAGAGCGGGATCTGGCGCCCGATGAAGCCCTGCATGACGACCTGCCCGGCCAGCGTCCCGACGCTCGACGAGGAGAGGCCGGACGCGAGAAGCGCGACGCCGAAAAGCACGTCCGCGTGGGCGCCGAGGTACGTCCCGAGCGCGTCGTAGACCTGCGTGAGGTCGTCGCCGACGTCGACGAGGCCCTGGTCGTAGAACGTGGACGCGGCGATGACGAGCATGCTCATGTTGATCAGGCCCGCAATGGTCATGGCGATGACGACGTCGACGAGCTCGAAGTGGAAGATGCGCCGCTTCTCGTCCTCGGTCGCCGCGACGACGCGGTGCTGCGTCAGCGCGGAGTGGAGATAGATGACGTGCGGCATGACGGTCGCACCGATGATCCCGACCGCGAGCAGCACGCTCTCCGTCCCGCTGAACCCGGGGACGAAGCCGTCCGCGACCTCTGACCGGTCCGGCTCGGCCAGGACCACCTGAAACGCGAACGCCGCCACGATGACGCCGATCAGAGCGGCGATGACGGCCTCGAGCCGCCGGAATCCCCGTGACTGGAGGGCCAGGATCGCCATCGCGGCCCCGCCCGTCAGGAGGGCCGCCGGGAAGAGGGCGATCCCGAACAGGAGGTTGAGCCCGATCGCCGCACCGACGAACTCGGCGATGTCGGTCGCCATGGCGACGACCTCGGCCTGGATCCAGAGCCCGAAGTTCGTCCGTCGCGAGAAACGCTCGCGGCAGACCTCGGGGAGGTTCTTGCGCGTGGCGATCCCGAGCTTCGCGCTCATCGACTGGACGAGCATCGCCATGAGGTTCGCGGCCAGCACGACCCAGAGGAGCAGGTAGCCGAAGCTCGCCCCGGCGGCCATGTTGGTCGCGAAGTTGCCCGGATCCACGTATGCCACCGCCGCGATGAACGCGGGGCCGAGGAACGGCCACAGCCGGCCGAGCCCTCGCCGCCGGCCCGCGAGGGACTCCTGGGCCGCGACGAGGACCCTCGCCTCGCCGGGAAGCACGTCGTCGAGGGGGTGCTCGGGCGCCGTTCGATCGTGAACCGGCGTCTGGAGCGCGGCTGGCCTCGAGTGGTCGTCCGCTGCCCGCCGGCCCATGACGCAAACCTAGTCTCAGGCGGCCGAACGAGGCTTCGTCAGGCGCTACCCGGAGTTTCGGCACGCGGGGCACTCGACGTCTCGTCCCGCGGCGAGATCGGCAGCCCAGTCGCGGAGGCGCGTGCCCGCGGTGGTGGTCGAGTAGAAGGTGTCCCGGTCGAACGAGCAGTGCTCGCTCCCGCAGGCCAGGTACGAGCGGTAGTTCGGAAGCCGCTTCAGCGTCCGCTCGGCGGCGAGCAGGCGCGGGCTGAAGTCCCTCGGCTTCCCGCCGACCGCGACGTAGAACTGGGTCTGCACGCCGTCGCGGACGTGGTTGAACCTCGCGAAGGTGCGCTGCGGGTGCTGCTTCGCGAGCGCGGTGAGGAACTCGGTCATCGTCCATCTTCCTCGGGGGTGCGAGGGGCGAAACCACGAAGGGAACCGCGTGTGCGTCCCCCAGGCGGCCAGGCTCACCGGCCGGTGGAAGACGAAGGCGAGCGAGTCCCCGACCTGCGTGACGCGAGCGTTCCGGTAGCGCCGGATGATGGCGTCTGCGTGGAACGCGGATCCGACGCTCCCCGCGCTGCAGCCAGTGACGAAGACGACCTCGGGCGACGGGAACTCGCGGAACGCCCTCGCGAGGGCGGCGCGGGCGTTGACGTAGCCCATCTGGTGAACTCGATACGGGCCGTACTTCACGACCCGGGTCCCCGTGTGGACGTCGCCGGTGCACGACGGCATGAAGACAATCGAGTAGTCGCGGAACGGGTTCTCGGGGTTCTCGAGCGTCAGGATGCCCCCGGCGGTCGTGGCGGGATCGTCGAAGGCGTCGACCCGGTCGTCGAACCACGGGCTCCCGGGGCGGCACGTCGTCACGTCGAAGCAGCCGCCGCCGCCCTGGAAGAACACGAGGAGCTTCTTCGGGTCTCCTTTCCTCAGCCAGAACGCGTACCGGCCGCCCCTGGCGCACCGCGTCCGGCCGCCTGGCTCGATCCGCTGCCACCCTCCGAACGCAGCCAGGCTCACCGCGGCCTGGTCCTGGCCGTGAGACGCGGCGCGCGCGCCGAGAAGGAGGAGCGCGACTCCCGCGGGTACGACCAGGAGCAGGACCTTCCTCACACGCCTCCTGACGGCCGACTCGCTGGTTGGAGACGCCGTGTCGCGCGCCTTGTTAGCCGTCGGCCCCGCCAGGAAGTCTCTCCGGTGCCGCGAATCAGTCGGTCATGGGCGCCCCCGAGGTGCGCGTGGTGACCGTGCGTCCCCGAACGGTTCTCACCGTCCTCGGGCTCGCGGTCCTGGTCGGGCTCGGGCTCGTCCTCGTCTACCTCGCGTGGCGCGTGCTCACCTGGATCCTGATCGCTGCGGTGCTCGCCGCCGCGCTCAACCCCGCGGTCGAGGCCATCGAGCGGCGAGGGCTGCGCCGTGGCGCAGCGGCGACGATCGTCTTCGCGACCGCCCTGCTCGTCGTCTCCGCGATCGGCTACCTCGTCATCCCGCCCGTCGTCACGCAGGTGACCG
>Ga0233417_10000635_pt1 | contig 10573 bp, 8 predicted proteins | sample Sed_MG_FD_189023 | JGI IMG/M metagenome (GOLD analysis project Ga0233417, IMG submission 189023) | Sediment microbial communities from Lake Towuti, South Sulawesi, Indonesia - Sediment_Towuti_2014_0.5_MG | ecosystem: Environmental > Aquatic > Freshwater > Lake > Sediment | place: Indonesia... | reverse complement strand
GCGGCACCACACGCACATCCGCCGTCGGACTTCTCGCGATCCACCATCTTGCCGCACGACGCGCAGCGGACCCAGAACGCGTTGATCCGCGCGGGAGCCCAGACGCTGGTGAATCCTCCGGAGGCGATACCTGCGCCGAAGAAATCGCGGACCGCCACGGCGTGGGCGCCTTGGGTCAGCAGCTTCCGGGGCGCCTCCGAATCTTCCCAAGCGGTGAGCGTGAGCATGGCGTTCCCGACGGTTACGCCTATCCAGCCGATGAATTCCGGCATGGCCATCATCTCCTGGACGATTTGACGACTATAGTCCTGAACCCTCGCAGCTTCCCCGGCTGAGAGGGCGTGGAGCACAGTAATGCTGAACGCGCCAGGTTTGGAGCCTTTGCCGCTGGTTACGTGTACGCTTGTGCCGAACCTAAATGGACCGATAGAGTGCGGCTGCACAAGGACCTGCAAGCCGAGTTGCCGCGGAAGCTCCGCGCTGTCGAAATAGCCAAGTACGCTGCGAATCTTGCCGTCCTCGACCTTAACGAAATCGGCGCCGGCCAGTTCGACGTGGCGGCCGGTCGGAGGCAATCCGGCGAACGAACCGGAGTTGGTTCCCCGCATAATCCACTGAGCGGCGACGATGCCATCACCAGCTTCCGCAGCGCTGAGGATCTCAAACGACAAGTTGGGGAACGCAGCCCACAACCCCGCTGCGTATGCGCCGATTGCCTCTCCTTTCAATTCCCCTTGCGAGGCAGGATCACTGTAGCTGCCGTCCTCAGAGAACGTGGCTACGATCGCCGCGGCGTCCCGCCGGTTCCAGGCGTCAAAGTAAGTACGGGCGACTTCAAGAGGTGTCAACTTGGTAGTTCCTTCCCTTCCCAGTAGATGCCGAACCCGGAATATTATGCCAGATTTCCTTATGCACGAGAAACGGTAACGGGCCGCGCTCGACGGCGCTCCCCTCCCGGTCCGGCTCGCTACAGCTTGAAGAAGATGCGGCGCCGGTGGAGCCACCAGCAGACGTAGATGTGAAAGAGGATCACCGCCCAGGCGTTGATAAGCTGGCCCCACGGACCCCACCAGTTCACCGCCCAACCGGTGAACACCAGCGCCGTCTGGTTCAGCCAGCGGTGGAGGATCTCGTAGAACAGGTAAATGAAGATGGAATTGGTCCCGACGATCACAAAGACGCCGGCCCACCGCTGCCATTTCTTCACGTCGCACAGCCAGTAGAACAGGCAAAGGGCCAGGAGCGTGAAACCACCGCTATAGATCGCGAAAGACGGCGTCCAGATTTTCTTGATGATGGGCACAAAAGGATCCATCGCAAGACCGGCGAGGATGCCGGCAACACCGGCTACAAGTAATATGCGCATCTTGCGCGCGGCCGGCAGGCCGCTGATCAGCAACCGGCCGGCCATGACGCCGAAGATCGTGTTGGCAGCCGAGGAAACACAGTTAATGGTGGCGTAGGCATACTGCTTGCCCCAGTTCTTGCCCAGAACGAGGTGGTCGAGATACCAGCCGATATTGGCATCGGCATCCCAGGGGCCGGTGACGCCGGGCGCGCGGACGAATTGGTACAGCGCCCAGTGCGCGGCGAGTAGTCCGCCGGCGGTGGCCGCTTGCACCTTCCAGGACTGGCGCAAAACCAGAAACGCGACCAGGTAGGTGAAGGAAAGCTGGGCCAGGACGTTAATGAGGTCGAGCACAGGCCGGCCGGCCTGAATCGATCGCGCCACCAAGCCCCAGAAGATGAGCAGGCCGCACCGGCTGAGGACATGGCCGAACGACTGCCGCCAGGACTCGCCAGCCTGCCAGCGCCGGCCGAAGGAAAGGGGCATGACTGCGCCGACAATGAACATGAAGAACGGCTGAATCAGGTCCCAGAACGTCATGCCATGCCACTTCTCGTGCTGAAACTGCCGGGCGATAGGCCCAACGATGGGGTGGTCGAGAAAAAACAGCATCCCGAAGCCCGTGGAAAACATGCAAACCATGGTGAAGCCGCGGAATGCATCCAGGGACACCATGCGCCCGGCCGTCGAGCCGGCATCAGGCGCTTTCACGGCCGAGACGGTCTGAGGAACGGCGGTCGGGACAGTAGTCACGGTCTAGCCTCGCTTCCAAGTCTTCCAGTCGTTCTCCACTGCGTCGGCCATACGCTTGGCTGCGTCCAGCAGCCAAGAGTTCTTGCGGGCTTTCAGGTCACGCAGGACGGCCTTGCGATTGCCGCTGCCGAGGTGCAAATTGGCCAATTCCGCCCCCATCGCCTCAAGCAACCGAAGCTCTTGCCGCTCTCGCGGTAAATCGCCCAGCTCGATGCGGGAACTGGACGGCGATAGGCGCCGCACAACCCACCTCTTGCCAACGAAAAGGAACGGATCGGGACAGCGGACAGCTTTGGCCAGGATCGTAGCATAGAGCGGCTTGGGAGCGCCCTTCACGCCGCCGGCCCACGCACAGGCTGACGGGGCCAGCGCCTTGGCTTCGCGCGCCACCTGTGCTCCGCGCCAGTGAGCGATGACGGCCAGCCGCTCGCGGCCCAGGCTGCCCAAGCCGGCGATGCGATGAACGATGCGGTAGTCCAGCTTGCGCTCGGGCATCGCGCGCTCCAAGGCCTTCCGAGCTCCCTTGGGGACGCGACCGTTCCAGGCCGGCAGTTTCTCCAGCTTGCGCCAGAACTCACCGGGGTCGGCCAGACGCGCGACGGCCAGCTTGCGCAGATGCAGATGCTTTTCCTCCAGGACAAAGGCGCCGCCGCCGGAAGACAGCGCTTCGGTGTAGCCGCTCAGGATGGCCTGGCAGGCCTCCCCGGTTTCCGAGCGCAATGCCTTCTCTTCCCTGATGGCGACGACGGCGCCGGCGGCGAGGCGGACCAAGTCGCTGGTGTAAGGCAGCGCCCAGGCCTCGTCGAAATCATTGATTCCCCACACGAGGCGGCCGTCGGCATCTCGCCAGGTTCCGAAGTTCTCGATGTGGATGTCGGCGACACTCAACACGACCGGGGCGTCCGCAAGAGCGCTGCAAATCCGGGGCCAGCTCTGTGCCCAGTGGTAGTAGGTGGCGCGGAAGAAGGGAAACGCGCCTTCCTTCATGCGCTTGTGCTTCTCCTCGAGGTCCGCGGGAATGATCCGGATGCGCTTGTCGAGCCACGCTTCGTAGGACTTCGTTGCCGCGCGAATGTCGAGCATTGAGACGCCATGCCACGGCCCGGAGCGAGCCATCGGCGATCAGATGCTGTAAATTATACCGTTGATCAGGCCGCCAGACCGGCGGGCACCTGGCGATAAACGGGGTACACCCAATGCCGCCACGAGGGAAGATGGCCGTGGGCGGCATCATGATAGAGCCGGCGAAGGGTCGCGGCGACCTGGCCGATCCCGCCGTTGCCAACCGGCCGCCGGTCGACGCTGACTACCGGGGCGATCTCCACAGCCGTGCCGGTGAAGAAGACTTCGTCGGCGACGTAGAGCTCCGACCGGTCGATGCTGCGCTCGACTACTTCCAGTTTCAACTCGCGCCGCGCAAGCTGCATGACACAATCGCGGGTGATGCCCTCGAGGATGTTGTCGTTGGGAGGAGGCGTGACGAGCTTTCGGCCGCGGACAACGAATATGTTGCAGGTAGCGCCTTCGGCCACGTGCCCGTCCTCATTCAGGAAGATGGCTTCATCGTAGCCGTTGCGGCGCGCTTCGTCACTCGCCAGCGCGCTGTTGACGTAGGCGCCGCAGATCTTGCCGCGGCCGGGGATGGCATTGTCCTCGACGCGGCGCCAGGAAACAACGCCCGCGCTGATCCCCTTGCGGCTGTCCAGGTAGTCGCCGTATGGGAAAGCCATGATGGCGAAGGCGAAGCGCTCGTCGGGGAACACCCCGATGCGCGGCGCGGAGAGCCACGCCAGAGGGCGGACGTAGAGGTTGGTCCGAATTCCGTTGCGCTGGATCAGGTCCGATGTCAGGGCGGAAAGCTCGCCGGCTGTGTGGGGCATATCGATGTGCAAGATCCGGCAGTTTGCCCGCCAGCGATCGAAGTGCTCGACCGGACGGACCAGGAACAGCTCCTGCTGATCGGCGTTCCAATACCCGCGAATTCCTTCGAATACGCCCGTCCCGTAGTGGAAAGCATGGGTGAGGATGCTGATGCGCGCATCGGCGAGCGGGACGAATTCACCGTCGAAATAGACGAGAACGTTCAGGTCCGGCTGAGCGATCATGATGTTTCTCCTTTGGCGGCGCACTCCAGGCCCTGGGTGAGGGCCTTCAAGTCGATGTCAAGCAGGCGGTCGGAACGAATGCGGGATCTCAGGACGCTTTCCACCAGCCCGCGCGGCAGCGAGTTGGCAGCGCCGAGGAAGGCGCCCAGCATCACGATATTGCCGGCCTTGGCCGACCCGAGCGCATCGGCGAGCTTTACAAACGGCCGGACCAGCAATTTCAGATCCGGCCGGCGGCAATCGTCCGGAAGCGCGTCTCCGTTATAGAAAACCCATCCGCCTGGCTCCACGCCGGGCAGGAACTTGCGCAGCGAGGGCTCATTGAGGGCGAGAAGAACGTTTGGACGTGAAACAAGCGGGCAATCGACCGGCTTGGCGGACAATCGCACGTGGCAGTTGGATGTGCCCGAGCGCATCTCCGGCCCGTAGGAAGGCAACCAGGAAACATGCAGGCCAGCGGCGAGGCCCGCCTCGGCAAGCAGCTCGCCCAGAAGCAGGACTCCCTGGCCGCCGAAGCCCGCAACTTTGATTCGGAAATCGCTGCCCGGGAACGCTCCGGCGGGGACAGCACCCGGGAGCGCTTCGGCGCGGCCGTTTGTGATGTCGAGGATGCGAGGTATCTCCTCCAGGGCCGGCGGGGGCGGCGGCGCCGGACGCGCCTGGGCATCCTTCGTCCTGTCACGGTAGACGCCTGGAGGAAATACTCTTGCCATCTCCTCGCGCACCCACCGCTGGGCCTGCACGGGATCCATGTTCCAGATGGTGGGGCAAGGCGAGAGGACTTCCACCAACGAAAAGCCGAGTCCGCTGACCTGATTCTCGATCGCGCGCCGGATGGCGCGGGCGGCGGCCATGATCTGCTTGTTGTTGCCGAGAGCGACGCGCTCAATGTAGACCGGCGCTTCGAGCGACGACAACAGCTCGCAGACGCGGAGAGGGTACCCTTCATTGAGCACCGAGCGGCCGAAAGGACTGGTTGTGCTCTTCTGCCCTACCAGCGTTGTGGGCGCCATCTGGCCGCCGGTCATCCCGTAAATGGCGTTATTGAGAAAGAACACGGTGATGGGTTCGCCGCGGTTGGCGGCATGGAGAATCTCCGCCGAGCCAATGGCGGCCAGATCCCCGTCGCCCTGATAGCTGATGACGACGCTTTCGGGACGGGCGCGCTTCACGGCGGTGGCGACCGCGGAGGCGCGGCCGTGCGCAGCCTGGATGTTGCCGACGTCGAAATAGTAATAGGCGAAAACCGAACAACCCACCGGACTGACGAATATGACGCGGTCCTGTATCCCGAGCGCGTCGATCGCTTCGGCGATAAGTTTGTGGGTGATGCCGTGGCCGCAACCAGGGCAGTAATGCGTCTGGCGCTGCAACTCAGCTTTCCTTTCGTAGACAGGGTAGAAGCTGCGAGCCTTGGCGTGGCTGACCGTGTAGCTAGCCATGATGCACAAGCTCCTCACACAGGCACGATTCCTTCAGGCTTTCGGCCGTGTGCCGGATCAGGTCGAGCACTTCCTCCGCCGAGGGGAAGTTGCCGCCGAACCGGCCGTACCATTCGACGGGCAGACGGCCCTGGACGGCCAGGCGGACGTCTTCACAAAGCTGGCCATTGCTGAGCTCGACAACGAGGAACCGGCGCGCGGTGCGGCACAGGCGCTCCAGTTGGCGCACGGGGAATGGGAACAACGTGATCGGCCGCAGCATCCCGGCGTTGATCCCTTCTTCGCGGGCGAGCTCGACGGCGGCCTTAAGGATGCGGGCGACGATGCCGTAGCCCACCAGCACAATTTCGGCGTCGTCGGCGCGCCAGGACTCGAAGCGCACCTCATGGGCCTCGGCCTTCCGGTACTTCGCTTCGAGATGGCGCACGTGCTCCTCCAACTCATCCGGGGTGAGGTAGATCGAGGTGATGAGATTGGGGCGCGTGGCGGCTACGCCGGTGACCGCCCACGGCCGGACCTCGGGCAGTTGGGCCTTATCCGGGAACTCGACAGGCTCCATCATCTGGCCGATGAAACCGTCGGCGAGCACGACCACCGGGTTTCGATAGCGTTCGGCCAGTTCGAAGGCGAGGGCGGTCAGATCGGCCATTTCCTGCACCGATGCCGGCGCCAGGACCAGCGTGCGGTAGTTGCCGTGTCCGCCGCCTTTGACTACCTGGTGGTAGTCGCCTTGCTCGGGCGCGATGTTGCCCAGCCCAGGGCCGCCACGCATGATGTCGACAATCACGCAAGGCAGCTCGGCGCCGGCCAGGTAGCTGATACCTTCCTGCATAAGGCTGATGCCGGGGCCGCTGGAGGCGCTCATGGCGCGAACACCGGCGGAGGCGGCGCCAAACACCATGTTGATCGCCGCCACCTCGCTCTCCGCCTGGAGGAAGGTCCCGCCAACCTGCGGCATATACAAGGCGGCCGCCTCGGCGATCTCGCTGGCCGGGGTGATGGGATATCCGAAGAAAGCGCGGCAGCCGGCCAGGATGGCGCTCTTCACCACCGCCGCGTTTCCTTTGATGAGTTGGCGGGCCATGGCATCCTCCATTCCAGTCAAGCCGCGACCGGCGTCCGGACGGCGGGTCTGGCCGCCGCGGCGACGAAAACGGTCACTGCGCCGGGCTCGGGACACGCATAGAAACAGATCCCGCAACCTGTGCATCCCTCGCCGAGGTAGGTGGCCGGATGGTAGCCGTAGCGGTTCAGCCACGGAGCCAGCTTGATCACGCGCGGCGGGCAAGCCTCCACGCAGAGACCGCATCCCTTGCACTCTTCCTGCTTGAACTCGACCAGGCCGCGGGATTCCTTCCGGGTCTGCGTCTCGCCGGGTCGATAGTCGGGCATGGCAAGGCCTCCTAGCCAACGGGCACACCGATGGGATGGAGATAGTGCGCGCGGCAGGCGAATTCCGTGAGCGAGTCGCGAAACGTCGGGTCGGCTATGGCAATGAGAGCCTCCGCACGCTCACGCAGAGTTTTTCCGTGCAGATGGGCGACGCCGTGCTCGGTGACCACGTAGTGCACGTCAGCGCGCGAGGTGACCACCCCAGCGCCCGGATCGAGCGTGGGGACGATGCGCGAGATAGATCCTCCGGCAGCGGTGGAGGGCAATGCGATGATCGGGCGGCCACCGCGCGAGCGGGCGGAGCCGCGAATGAAATCGACCTGGCCGCCAAAGCCGCTGTAGGGCTTGGTGCCGATGGAATCCGAGCAGACCTGGCCGGTGAGGTCGACCTGCAAGGCCGAGTTGATAGCCACCATGTTGTCGTTCTGGGCGATCACGAACGGGTCGTTCACATAATGGTTGGGGCGGAATTCGAAGAAGGGGTTATCGTGGATGTAATCGAAAAGCCGCTCGGTTCCCAGCACAAGCGAAACAACCACTTTGCGGGGGTGAAGGGACTTCCGCCGCCCGTTAATGATGCCGGCTTCCATGAGGGGAACGACGCCGTCGGCGATGAGTTCCGAATGGATGCCCAGGTCGCGGTGGCCGGTCAGCAGGCTGAGCACCGCAGCGGGGATCGAGCCAATGCCCGTTTGCAGCGTAGCGCCGTCGGGAATCAGCGAGGCAACGTGCGAGGCGATCTGCCGGTGGATGTCGTGGAACGGCTCCGGCGGCAGCTCTTGCAGCGGGTGGTCCGTCTCGACGATGGCCGTGCAATCCGCCACGTGGATGTAGCAGTCCCCGTGGGTGCGCGGCATCCGCGGATTGACTTCGGCAATTACCTTTTTAGCGCATCGGGCCGCAGTGAGCGTGCAATCCACACTGACGCCCAGGCTGAGGAACCCGTGTTCGTCGGGAGGCGACACCTGAAGAAGAACCACATCGAGCGGAAGCCGGCCGGAGGAGAACAAGCCCTCGACTTCACTGAGAAAGACGGGGGTGTAGTCGGCGCGGCCGGAGTCGACCGCCTCCCTGACGTTTGCACCAATGAAGAGTGCGTTGCAGCGGAAACTGTGTTCGTACTCCGGGCGGACATAGTCGGCCTTCCCCAGCGTCAGCAAGTGGATAATGCTGACATCGGCCAGAGCGGCGGCTCGGTTCAGCAGTGCCCGCATGAGGACCTGCGGAGTGGCGCAGCCCGGGTGGATATACACGCGCTCACCGGATCTCACCAGGCGTACGGCTTCGTCCGCTGCGGCCAGTTTTCCCCGATATTCTCTCAGCCAGTCCATCCCTCTATCTCCCGTGGACGGAGGAGCGGAACACACCGTTCCTCCGCAGCACCTCCTATAACACCACTTGCAAGTGGGGTTCCTTTGATCTTAGCGCATGAATAGCGGTTTTGGCAAATAGCCCGCATTTTAAGTTATTGTAAAGTAAGGATGATCTTATCTATCCGCAATGAAGGTCTTCATTGCCTGGATGGGTGAGACCGCCCAGATTGGGTGAAATAACGCTGCTCATGACTGGCCGCCCTTTGCGGCGGCCCTTCCTTCCGCAACAGGGCTTCGGATCGCCGCAATGTCCTGAAAGGGCGCGGTCCGATGAAGTGAGAAGTAGACGGTGAGGAGTGTCAGGCCGGCCAGACCAGTCACGGCGATCAGCCAGATCAGCCTGACAGCGAATCGGATTGGCGCAAAAGCGTCGCGGGCGTCCTGAGCGACCAGGACGTAGCCGCCGAGGTTCTTGTAATCGGCGCGAAGTCCGGTGTCCGCGTAGCCCACCAGGGTGTCTTTGCCGCCGCTCAATTCCGTGAGGACAAAACCGGAGCCCTTGGTTTGCGGAGATTGGAGAACATCGCGAGTCGCCATGAATTCTTCGGATTTCTTGCCCATGGCCAAAGTAACGTCCGGCGCGGAAACGATCGTGCCGTCGTCCTTGACGAGGAGCAAGCGCATCGTCGATCCCGGTTGTTGAACGTTTCCTTGCGGAAAGATATTGGTGACGTCCATGAGAACGTCAAGCGCTCCGATAAAGCGGTTAGTGCCCGCCTCGACGACCGGCACGCCGATGCCGACATAATTCTGCTTGGTGACATCGTCGTAGAGGATGCCGGTGAGGTTGATCGAGCCGCGGCCGCCGGCGTGGATGGCCTGCCAGAAGTCCTCGTCGGCCTGATAGTAATCGAGGGTCTTGTGGGAGGCGGCGATGGCCAAGCCGCGTTGGTCGGTCAGAGTTATGCGCAGGAAGCGCCGGTCGAGGGCGAGCAAATCCTGGAAGGCGTGTGCAGCGAGGGAAGACAACAAGGCCTTCACGATGGGATCGGCCTGGGAACTGTTCCAGATTTGCTCGGTGCGCGCGACCTTTTCTTTGAAAGCCGTCTCAGACATGCCGGCCGAGGCGGCATTGGCCTCAACAACCGCCTGCACGACGGCGGGCATCCTGGCCAGCATGGCCACTTGCACGACGCGATCGTGAACATACGCTGAGACCTGGTGGGCCGACGACCGGGCGAGAGAAGCGTAGTTGCCCCCGACCATATCCCGAAGGGAAGACTGGGCGTGGCTGACAGCATAGAGCCCGATGAGACTCAGAGGAACCAAAGCAATGGTCAAACCGATCACCAGCTTGCTGAAGGGGATGCGAATTTCCAAGTCTGCTTTAGGCATAGGTTGTCTCCCGGAACTGGACTTGTTTGGGTCCGATACCTCCCACCGAAAGAATACGCCGGTGAGCGCGTCAGTTCAATGGCTATCCGACGGCACAGGACGGCTCGGTCTGGTCGCCGCGGGGCCACCGTACATCCGGTGTATACTAATCCACCACGGAACGCCGAAACGGCCGTCCTGAAAAATGAAATCGAGGGGATTTCGATGACATCTGGGAAAATGAATCGGTTCAGCAGGCGACAGTTCTTCTCCCGCTCCGCGGCTGCCGCGGCCGGGGGTTCTCTAACGGGGCTGTTCAGCGGCCTCGTGGCGCGTGCATCGGCGGCAGAGCTTGGGGAGGCGCCGGCCAGTCCCGGTTATGGGGAGCTGCACCCGGCCGGGAATGAGTTGGCCTTGCCGCCGGGCTTTCGCTACTCCGTCGTGAGCTTCGAATGGGACATGATGGATGACGGTTACCCGGTTCCTAAGGCGATGGACGGCATGGCGGCCTTTCCGTTGCCGAACGGAAATGTTCTCCTGATCCGCAACCACGAGGACGCGGAAGCGCCCAACCGCCTGCGGCCACGTCCTGGTGGCAGCACGTCAACGACCGCGGGCATCCTGAACAGCGTCTTGAACACTCACTACGGGCCGCGCACGTTTGCCTACGACGCCTACTGCGGTGGAGGCACCACATCCGTTGAGGTTGATCCCCGTACAAGACGCAAAGTGAGGGAATATTGGAGCCTTGTTGGGACCTTCCGCAACTGCGCCGGCGGGGTGACCCCTTGGGGAAGCTGGCTGAGCTGCGAGGAGACCTTCGAGCCGGCTGCCAGTACCGGCGCC
>Ga0233417_10000634_pt1 | contig 10574 bp, 8 predicted proteins | sample Sed_MG_FD_189023 | JGI IMG/M metagenome (GOLD analysis project Ga0233417, IMG submission 189023) | Sediment microbial communities from Lake Towuti, South Sulawesi, Indonesia - Sediment_Towuti_2014_0.5_MG | ecosystem: Environmental > Aquatic > Freshwater > Lake > Sediment | place: Indonesia... | reverse complement strand
GAGGCAAGCCCAGCTTGGTTTACGCCACCTCGCGCTTTGCACCCTACTCACTGCGCAGCGACCACACCCCCGAACAGGCTTATGAGCTGATTGTCCGCGACGCTGGGGCCAATCGGCCGGTGCGCGACTCCAGCGACCAGCGCATCATTGACAACCTGATTCGCCGTCAAGGCGAATTCGTCAACGGCGTGCGCTACGGTCTGACGTGGCCGACATTGGCCTCCGGCCCGGTTCCTGCAGATGCCGACGCAGACGGGATGCCTGAAGAATGGGAGCGTCTGCACTTCGGCACGACGAAGCGTGGCAGCCCATCGGACTCCAGCTCTGATTTCGATTCCGACGGTTACACCGACCTGGAGGAATTCCTAAATCTCACGGATCCGAAGGTTAGCAACACCGGCTTGGGGCGTTCTGCCGCCCGGGAAACGCTAAGCGGAGGTTTCGCGCTCATTACGATCTTTTGGCACATTCCCTTTGACTCGCTGAGGCTATCTCGTTCCAGTACTCCCTTCGGCCTAGTTGTTCCGATCGCAAGACTCCTTCCGCTGGCCCCGACGCCGCAGCCGTCCCCCGCGGGAGTGAACTCATTGGAGGTAAGCTCGCCATGACTCAGCAAAACGGATCGCCTTCAGAAATCAGCGCCCTGCTTCCCACAAGCTTGCGCGATCTGATTTCTCTTGTATTCCGCCAGCGGCGGATCCTCATTGTCTCCTTTGCCGCCGTCCTCATCGGCGCGCTGGGCTACATCGTGCTCCGCCCGGCCCAGTATGAGACCAGCGTCAAGATCCTGCTGCAACAGGAGCGCCTCTATCCCATCATGACGCCGGATCCCAGCGCCGTCCAGAAGCTCTCGGCCACGGTCACCGAGCAGGAGTTGAACTCTGAAATCGCCCTGCTGCAGAGCTACGACCTCCTGGAGAAGGTTGTGGTCGCCTGCGCTCTGGACCAGCCCCAGCAGTCCGGCTCGATCCTCGCTCGCTGGTTCTCGCCGGAGACCACCCGAGCCGAAAGCGTTCCCTCCGACCCCAACACGGCCAACCTAACTCCTGAGAAGAAAGCGGCGCGCTATGCCGCCGTCCAAGCTCTACTCTCCAGTCTGCGCGTCGAGCTGCTGGGTCGCTCGAACATCATCATGGTTACGCACAGATCCCGCGACCCGGAACAAGCCGTGCGTGTGCTCAACACCTTGATTCAGCTCTACCTCGAAAAACACACGGCTGTGCGCCACCCCACGGGCACCCTCAGCTTCTTCCAGCAGCAAACCGATCTTTTCCGCAAGGCCCTGAGCAATGCCGAAGCCAAGCTCACCGAGTTTGGCCGCACGGACGGGGTGGTCTCTCCCCAAACAGAGAAGGCCTCCACGCTGCAGCGCCTCGACGAGACCGAAACCCGCTTGAAAGAGACCAATGTGGCCATTGCGGAGAAAGAGGAGCTCATCCGCGCTCTTGAAGCTCAATTGACTCAGCTTCCCGCGCGCATCACCACGATGGTTCGCACCATCGACAATCACAGCGTCGTCGATGGCCTGAAAACCAGCCTTTCGACGCTCGAGGTCAAACGCATCGAACTACTCACCAAGTATGAGCCCACGTATCGCTCCGTTCAGGAAGTGGACCAGCAGATCGCCCATCTCCGGGCCAAGCTTGCCGAGGAAGAAAAGGTCGTCCGCCACGAAGAGAGCACCGATCTCGATCCCAAGCACGAAGGATTGAAAAGCGATCTCCTGAAGGCTCAGTCCGAGTTGGCTGCTCTCCGCGCTCGCGCCGAGAAGACAGCCACCGACGTCCGTTCCTATCGCGGGCGTGTCCAGTACCTCTATCAGAAAGAGGTAGCTTCGGAAGAGCTTCTGCGCACCCGCAGAATGGCCGAGGAAAGCTATCAGCTCTACCTCCGCAAGCAGGAGGAGGCGCGGATTTCCAACGCCCTGGACAAAGAGCAAATCCTGAACGTAACCCTGGTGGAAAAGACCCCGTCTCCGCCGCAACCTGCGGGGCCGTCCCGTTCGTTGATGGCCATCCTGGCGATCCTCTTTGCCGGGGTGGTCAGCTCCGGACTGGCTTTGGCCTCCGAATACATCAAGCCGTCCTTCCACACCCCGGGTCAGGTGGAGAACTATCTGAACCTGCCGGTAATCGCGGCTTTACCCAGCGATCCCAAGCAGGATCGCGCCTAGCCGTTCCTTACGCCTTTCCACATTTTGGGGGAGTCAAGCGCAGCGCCATCAGTTTGATTCGCGCTTCGCGCTTGACTGCCCAACGATGTTGTTCTCGCCACAGGAACGGACCGCCGGCTTCGAATCACTCCGGGAGACAAAATGGACGAGCTGCTTATCACGTTTTTTATTGTTGGCTTTGTGGCCCAGCTCATTGACGGCTCTCTTTCCATGGGCTACGGCGTGGCCACCAGTTCCATGCTGCTGGGTCTCGGAGTCCCGCCGGCCTCAGCCAGCGCGTGCGTCCACTTCGCCGAGATCTTTACCACCGGCGCCTCCGGAGTTTCGCACATCAAGTTCGGCAATGTTGATCGTTCCTTGTTCTGGAAGCTGGCCATTCCGGGGGTAGTTGGCGCCATCCTCGGCGCTTATGTGTTGACGTCGCTCCCCGCCTCGACAGTCAAACCTTTTGTCGCTGTCTATCTGTTGATCGCCGGGCTGATCATTCTTCGCAAGGCCATGGCAACGTCCATCGAAAAAAGGAAGGTCACGGACAAGCTTGCCCCCTTGGGGTTTGTCGGTGGTTTCCTCGACGCCTCGGGAGGCGGCGGCTGGGGCCCCATCGTGGCCTCGAACCTCGTGGCTCGTGGCCGCAAGCCCCGCAAGGCCATCGGCTCGGCCATCCTCGCGGAATTCTTCGTCGCTTTAGCCGCTTCGCTCACGTTTCTGGCGACGGTGGGCTTGGGTCAGTGGAAGATCATCCTGTGCCTGATTGTGGGAGGAGTTCTGGCGGCTCCCTTCGGGGCCATCGTCTGCCGGAAGCTCTCCCCTCGCGTCATCATGGTCATCGTCGGAGTGCTGGTGATTTTCTTTGGCATCCGCGCCATTGCTCAGGCCTTTCCGCTGTAATCCGGAATGCGCTTTCTCTCCAGATTTCATTTGCACCCAATATCCCAATCGAGGAGACACTAACTTGCACCAACCAGCCCCGCACTCGCGTCCCGAGGCCGAGGACGGCCGCTCGCTACTGAGCCCGCCGCAAAGGGCCGCGCTGATTCCTCCGTACGGTGGTTACCTCGTTGACCTGCTGGTTCCTGAAGACCAGGCCGCGGAGTTCAAATCCCACGCAGGAAGCTTGCCCTCGATTCAAATCTCCGAGCGCGCTCTCTGTGATTTGGAACTCCTGGCCACCGGGGCCTTCTCTCCCCTGGATCGCTTCATGGGCTCAGCTGATCTGCGTCGTGTACTGGACGAGATGCGCCTGACCGGCGGCCATCTCTTTCCCATCCCCGTTCTGTTGCCCGTGGACGACCAAGCCCCGGTACACGTCGGCGAGCAGGTCGCCCTGCGGGATTCCAAAAACAACCTTCTCGCGGCCATGATGGTCGAGGAAGTCTTCGAGTGGGACCCGCAGGAGGTCGCGCTCAAAGCCTTTGGCACGCTCGACGAGAAGCATCCGATGGTCGCGGAAATGCTCCGTTGGGGCCGCCGCTGCATCTCTGGACGGCTGCAGGTTCTCCAGCTCCCAGTTCATCATGATTTCAGCTCGCTTCGTCTTACCCCGGCACAGACCCGCGCGCGGCTGGAGAGCTTTGGCAACCCCAACGTGGTGGCCTTCCAGACCCGCAATCCTCTGCATCGCGTTCACGAAGAGTTGATCAAACGCGCCGCCAATGAGGTAGATGGCGTGCTTTTGGTCCATCCGGTGGTCGGCATGACCAAACCTGGCGACGTCGACCATTTCACTCGTGTTCGAACCTACAAGGCGCTCATCGAGCGCCACTTCGACCCCCAACGCACACTCCTCTCTCTTTTTCCTCTGGCGATGCGTATGGCCGGCCCTCGCGAGGCTTTGTGGCACGCTTTGATCCGCCGGAACTACGGCGCCAACCACCTCATCGTCGGCCGCGACCACGCTGCCCCGGGTTCAGACTCCACCGGCAAGCCGTTTTATGGCCCCTACGACGCTCAAGATCTCGTGGCCCGCTACAGCGAAGAGCTGGGCGTTCGCATGGTCCCTTTTCGTGAGCTGGTCTATCTTCCTGACGAAGATCGGTTCGAAGAGGTTGACAAGATTCCTCCTCATACGCGCACCGCTTCCATCTCCGGCACGCGTGTCCGAGAGGAGTACCTCAATAAGGGGAAGGCTCTTCACGAGTGGTTTAACCGCCCGGAGACGGCCGCCATCCTCGCGGAGGCTTATCCGCCGCGGCACCGCCAGGGCGCCTGCATCTGGTTCACAGGTCTGAGCGGTTCCGGCAAATCCACGACGGGCGATGTGTTGACGGTCCTGTTGCTCGAACACGGGCGCCAAGTCACGGTGCTGGATGGCGACGTCGTGCGCACGCACCTCTCGAAAGGTCTGGGTTTCGGCAAGGAAGACCGCGACATTAATATTCGTCGCATCGGTTATGTGGCCGCGGAACTCGTCCGGCACGGTGGAATCGTTATCTGTGCGGCCGTCAGCCCCTATCGGGCCACCCGCAACGAGGTTCGCAACATGGTGGGCTCCGACCACTTTATCGAAGTCTTCGTGGATACTCCTCTGGGCGTCTGCGAACGGCGCGACGTCAAGGGTCTCTACGCGCAAGCCCGCCGCGGTGAACTGAAGGAGTTCACGGGCATCAGCGACCCCTACGAACCCCCGCTGAATCCTGAACTGACTCTCGATACGGTTTCTCATACACCCGCAGAAAACGCTCGGATCATCTTCGATTACCTCGTCCGCCAGGGCTACATCCGCCAAGACAAGCCCGTCAACGGCAATCCGCAGGGACCCTCCATCCCTGCCAGGCCACGGCAGGGTATGCCTCTCCAGGGGAGCGTGCTATGACACCACACGTTGACCTAGCGGCCGTCGTCTCACTGGCCAGACAGGCTGGCCAGGCCATCATGTGCGAGTACCATCAGGCCACGGAAGACGTTATCTCGAAACCGGGTGGTTCACCCCTGACTCGTGCGGATATGGCTTCGCACCACCTGATTCTCGCCGGTCTTCGCGAACTGACTCCAGGTCTCCCCGTTCTCTCGGAGGAGTCGGCGGATGTTCCCTTCGCGCTGCGGCGTACTTGGAAGTCTTACTGGCTGGTGGACCCGCTCGACGGCACAAAGGAATTCATCAAACGCAATGGCGAATTCACGGTGAATATTGCCCTTATGGAAGCGGGGGAACCCGTTCTGGGCGTCATCTTTGCTCCTGCGCTGGACCTCACCTACTACGCGGTGCGCGGCGTTGGTGCCTTCCGTCAACGCACCGGCGAAAGTCCGGTTCCCGTTGAGGTGCAGAACCACCATCAAGAGAAACTTAAGGTGATTGCCAGCCGCTCCCATTCGCCAAATGGCCTGGATGGCGAAGTGAAACGTCTGGGCGAATGCGAATACATCAAGATGGGCAGTTCGCTGAAATTCTGCGCCATCGCCGACGGCAGCGCGCACCTTTATATTCGCCGCGGCCCCACGATGGAGTGGGACACGGCCGCCGGTCATTGCATTGTTGAGGCTGCCGGTGGCCGGGTGACCGACTTGCAAGGCAAGACTCTGGCCTACAATAAATCCGATTTGCACAACCCGGCGTTTCTGGCCTCCAGTATGCCCAACATTTGGATGGAGTTGCTCAACCAGGAAACGTTTCATATCACCTGATCGTTTCTTGCCCTTCCAGTTTCGCGCCGTGCTCTCTCCCGGCCTTTGGGAAGGCGCTCTTCTTTGCTTCGATCGGCTCATACCCAGACCATGAGCAAATCCCGCAAGAAAATCCTCTCCGTCTTCGGCACGCGACCTGAAATCATCAAGCTGGCCTCCGTGATTGCGGAGCTGGAGGCTTGTCCGCAGGCCTTCCGCACAATCAATGTGGCCTCCGGCCAGCACACCGACTTGCTTCACCCCTTCGTCCGCCTATTCGGCATTCGACTGGACCGCAACCTCAACATTATGGAGGAAGCTCAAACGCCCAGCCGCGTTTGCGCCCGTGTTCTGGAGGCACTGGAACCAGTTCTTGCGGAGGAAAGGCCGGACCTCATCCTGGTTCAGGGCGACACCACCACGGCCCTGGCCGGGGCCCTCGCCGGGTTCTACCGGCGGATCCCGGTTGGCCATGTGGAGGCGGGAATGCGCTCCGGCAACGTGAGCAGCCCCTTCCCAGAGGAAATCAATCGCCAGGTGATTGCGCGTTTGGCCACCTACCACTTTGCTTCGACTCCTTTCAACCAGCAGTGCTTGCTTTCCGAAGGCGTGCCCAAGGAGCGGATTTTCCTGACCGGGAATCCCGTGGTGGACGCGGTGCAGTCCCTCTTGCAGCGCGTGGCTCCTTCGCCCGCGGTTCAGAGATGGCTCTCGGCTACGGAAGGTCTAAACCGCATCGTTCTGACCACGCATCGCCGCGAGAGCTTCGGCAACGGTTTGCGCGAGAATCTTCGCGTCCTGCGGGACTTTGTCACTCGTCATGACGATGTGGCGCTGATTTTTCCTGTGCATCCGAACCCGCAGGTCAAGGGTCCGGCCAAAGCGACCCTCGGCGGCCATCCCCGGATCTTTTTGGCCCAGCCGCTCAACTACGACGATTTCATCCAATTGCTGTCCCACGCCTGGCTGATTGTTTCCGATTCAGGCGGAGTGCAGGCGGAAGCTCCGTCGCTCGGGAAGCCTCTGCTGATTCTCCGGGAAAACACGGAGATGCCGGAAGTTGTGGAGTGCGGCGTCGCCCGTCTGGTGGGGGGCGATCCGGCGCGGCTTGAAGCCATGCTGGAAGAGGTTTACGCCGACGACCACTGGATCCGCGAGGTCCGTCAGATTGAGAACCCGCTGGGGCACGGGGACAGCGGAAAGATGATCGTTGACCTCATCGCCGGCTTCCTGGGTGTATCCGATGGAGCGCGCCCCTCCGTGGCCCGCGAGCTCTTGCCGCAACCGCCGCAGCGTCGCGAGCCCGATTCGCCGCTGTATTCCGACCCGCGCAGAGCCGCGCGGGCGGGCGACTAAATTCTGCCACCGAGGAGGCTTATGTCCACGAACAGCAATATTTCTCCCCGCGAATCTCAAGGTCCAAACCCTGAAAGGTGGAAAGGCTCAATGAACCCGAAGACGCTCAGCCCGACTCCGACTCTGACTCTCCCTTCCGACCAGGAGGCTTCCGGTCGGACGCTTGGCGAAGAGGAGATTGCCCTCCTCGCCGAGGCGATTCATACCGGCACTCTAACCAGCACCAAAGGAGCCTTCGTCAAGCGTTTGGAAAAGCAGTTCGCGGAAACTCTGGGTGTGAAGCATGCCTATGCCTGTGCCTCGGGTACAGCCGCGGTTCACCTTGCCGTTGCCGCTATCAATCCGGAACCGGGGGACGAGATCATCACTTCGGCCATCACCGATATGGGCGCTCTAACGCCCATTCTCTATCAGGGCGCAATTCCGGTTTTCGCGGACGTTGATCCCCGAACCTGCAACCTCACCGCCAAGGCCATCGAGGCTCATCTGAGCGAGCGGACGCGGGCCATCATCGTCACTCACCTTTTCGGCAACCCGTGCGACATGGCCGATATTCTCGACCTAGCCCGCTCGCGCAAGATCCCGGTCATCGAGGACTGTGCGCAGGCCTTTCTCGCCCGCTACGGCGGTAAGTATGTCGGCACCATGGGCACCATCGGCTGCTTCTCTCTGCAGCAGGGCAAACACATCACGACGGGCGAAGGCGGGCTGGTGGTCACGAACGACGATGCGCTCGCGCGGCACATGTTCCTGTACATCAACAAGGCCTGGGGCTACGGGGATCCGCGTCCCGACCACTACTTCCTTGCTCTGAACTACCGCATGAGCGAGCTGCAAGGTGCTGTAGCCGCGGCGCAGTTGCCCAAGCTGGAAGGGATCGTCAGCAATCGCACGCGCACGGCGGCCATGCTCACCGAGCGGCTGCGCAGTCTGGCGGGTATCGAGACCCCGCATGTCTATCCCGGGGCCGTTCACACGTTCTGGAAGTATTGTCTTCGCGTTGACGGCAAGCGCATCCCGGGCGGCGCCGTGGCCATGGGCAAGATCCTCGGTCAGAAGGGCATCGCTTCCGCTCCTCGGTACATTCAAAAGCCGGCCTTCATGTGCGAGGTCTTCCAGAAGCAGCGAACCTTTGGAAACAGCCGCTTCCCGTTCACGCTGGCTCGCCCGGAGGTGCTGGACTATTCCGCTGCTCGCTATCCGGGAACGTTTGCGGCTCTCGATGGCGCCCTGGTGCTCCCCTGGAACGAGCGCTACACCGAGGAGCATGTGGACTACATCGCCGAGGCCGTCTCCCAGACTGTCGATCAGATTGTGAGGGGACAGTAATGACAAACCACAAACTACGCTTTGGTATGGTGGGCGCGGGCGGCATTTCCCAGGCCTACGCCCAGGCATTCGACTCTTGCGACGCGGCGCGGCTCGTGGCTGTCGCCGATGTCCGCGGCGAGGCCGCACGGGCCTTAGGCGAAGGGGCCGGCTGTCACAGTTACGACTCGTATCAGACCATGGCCGCGCGGTCGCGCCTGGATGCGGTGGTCATCTGCACGCCGCCGGTCACGCATCCGGAGATCGCCATCCACTTCCTCGAGCACGGTGTTCACGTCTTGTGCGAGAAGCCGTTCAGCATCGACTCGCGCGGCGCCCGGAAAATGATCGAGGCCGCCAACAAGGCCGGGGTTAAGCTCACCATGGCCTCCAAATTCCGCTACGTGGACGATGTCATCCGCGCCAAGAGCATTGTCACCTCCGGCATTCTCGGCGAGATCATTCTGTTCGAGAACGCCTTCACTTCCCGAGTGGACATGACCAACCGGTGGAACTCCAAACCTTCCATCAGCGGCGGCGGGGTGCTGGTGGACAATGGTTCGCACTCGGTGGACCTGATGCGCTACTTCCTCGGCCCGCTCGCCGAAGTGCACGTGGTCGAAGGCAAACGCGTGCAGGGCCTCGACGTGGACGAAACCGTTCGCATTTTCGTTCGCAGTGAGAGCGGGGTGATGGGCAGTATCGACCTCTCCTGGAGCATTGACAAGGAGCTCGACAGCTACATCAACATCTACGGGTCTCACGGCACCATCTCGGTGGGCTGGAAGGAGTCCAAGTATCGCCAATCCTCCAGCCGCGAGTGGATTGTCTTCGGCAAGGGCTACAACAAGGTCCAGGCCTTCCGCAGCCAGATCTCCAATTTCGCCGGCGCCATCCGCGGCGAAGAGCAGCTCTTGATCACTGCCGAAGCCGCTCTAGCCTCGGTCGAAGTCATTGAGGCGGCGCGCAACTCTCTCGGCCGGGAGCAGTGGACCGCCGTCGGCCGCCGTGCCAGCAATGGGCGGGCACGGCTCAACGGCAACGGCCTGCTCGGCAGCGGCATCATGGCTCCTGCTGGGCCCAAGTCTGCCCCGGCGGTGGCCCGATGACCACGATGACCGCCCGCGTCCATCCCACCGCCCTGATCGAAGAGGGCGTCCAGATTGGCCAGGGTTCGTCGGTCTGGGACAACGTCCATATCCGGCACGGCGCGCAAATCGGCGAGGAGTGCATCATCGGCGAGAAGTCCTACATCGCCTACGACGTGCGCATCGGCAACCGCGTCAAGATCAATGCCATGGTCTATATCTGCGCGGCCGTGACGATCGAAGACGGCGTGATGATCAGCGCCGGCACTATCTTCACCAACGATCGTTTTCCCCGGGCCACAACCGTGGATCTGCGCCAGCTCAGACCGTCGGAACCCGACGAGCACACCCTGCCCACGCTGGTCAAAGCCGGAGCGACGATCGGCGCCGGCAGCGTCATTGGCAACGACCTTTCGATCGGGCGGTTCGCGATGGTGGGGATGGGGTCGATCGTCACCAAGTCGGTCCCTGACTTTCACCTGGCGCTGGGCACGCCGGCGGTCTCCATCGGTGCACTTTGCCGCTGCGGGCAATTGCTGCTCCGCTTCCCCAAGCCAATGCCGGAAAACTTCAGCCAACCCGCCACCTGCCCCGTCTGCCAGTTGAAGTATTCCATCCAGAATGGGGTTGTCACCGAACTGACTCCTCCTGCTTGAAGCTGCGGCTTCGGCCCTTCAGTTCGCACTTGGAGAATCTCACACCGTCTGTAACACCAGGGCAGTCGGAGCCACCCTCGGCTCTTGTTGAACCTTGCGTGGGCACAGCAGTTGCCAAGACGACGCCGCTCGTTGCCCCGCGGAGGGGCTACGAATTCACCAAGCGCCTCCTGGATGTGACGATTTGCGTGATGATTCTCCCCTTCATCGTTCTGATCATGGCGCTGATTGCGCTGGCCATCCGCCTGGACTCGCCCGGCCCAATTCTGTTTCGCCAAGCCCGTGCCGGCCGCCGTGGTCAGCCCTTTCAGATGCTGAAATTTCGCACCATGCCTGACATTGTTCCCGACGAGCGAGGGCGAGAATTCATGAAGGCCTACGTCCGCGGGGAAA
>Ga0233417_10000633_pt1 | contig 10593 bp, 9 predicted proteins | sample Sed_MG_FD_189023 | JGI IMG/M metagenome (GOLD analysis project Ga0233417, IMG submission 189023) | Sediment microbial communities from Lake Towuti, South Sulawesi, Indonesia - Sediment_Towuti_2014_0.5_MG | ecosystem: Environmental > Aquatic > Freshwater > Lake > Sediment | place: Indonesia... | reverse complement strand
TCACGTTCTGGCGCGGCACTTCTGGCCGGGTCCATTGACTATGATTGTTCCGGCGTCTTCCAAGGTGCCTCTGAAGGTCACCGGAAACACAGGCCGGCTGGCGATGCGGCAGTCGCGCGCTGCGCTTGTCAACCTGTTGCTGGAGTGGATGAACCAGCCCTTGATCGCCACCAGCGCCAACATCTCCGGCCAGCCGACGTGCCGGAGCGGCATCGAGGTCTTCGGCACCATGGACGGACGCATCAAGCTGGTGCTTGACGGCGGGCTGTGCCCCGGCGAAGGCAGCACGACGGTGGACATCACGGAGCCTTACTGGCGGGTCGTCCGCGAAGGCACGATCTCCGAAAAGGAGATTGGCGAATGCTTGAAGGCCTGATGCAGAGATGCCCATCAGGGGCCGTCCGCCGCGAGCGCCGCGTCCTCCAGCGCTAAGCGGCGGCGGGCTGGCGGATCGTAGAGTCTGTCCATGAAACTCCTGTTCATCGGTGACATTTTCGCGTCCGTGGGACGAGGGATGGTGGCGCAACACCTGCGCCGGATTGTGACCGAGGAGAAGATTGACCTCACCATTGCCAACGCCGAGAATGCCGCAGGTGGCTTCGGAATCACACCTCCGGTGGCCGAAGAACTCTTCTCTTTGGGACTGCACGTGCTCACTTCAGGCAATCACGTATGGGACAAGCGCGAGATCTACGAGTACTTGGAGAAGCAGCCCCGGCTATTACGCCCGGCCAACTACCCGGATGACCTGCCCGGCGGAGGCGTCTACGTGGCCTCCGGCCGAAACGGCACGAGCTGCGCGGTGATCAACCTCCAGGGGCGCACCCACATGCCCGCCACGGAGTGCCCCTTCCGCAAGGCGGACCGGATCCTGGCGGAACTCGATCCCGCGGTGAAAGTCCGGCTGGTCGATTTCCATGCCGAAGTCAGCAGCGAGAAGATGGCCATGGGCTGGCACCTGAACGGGCGGGTGACGGCTGTGATCGGCACGCACACGCACGTTCCGACCGCGGACACGCGCATCCTGCCCGGGGGGACAGGTTACCAGACCGATGCAGGCATGACCGGACCTTACGATTCGGTCATCGGCGTGGAAACAGAGACGGTAATCCGGCGCTTCATGACCTCGCTACCCATGCGGTTCGAGGCGGCCCGGCGCAAGCCGGAACTGCACGCGGTGATCATCGAAGCCGACGAAGGAACGGGCAAGTGCCTGTCCCTGCGCCGGTATCACGTCGAGTGAGGCAGCCGTACGGCGTGGCCTTGGCTCGCGTGTTGCAAAGGGAGAGTGGCCATGACCTCGGGCGTGCCTCGTCCGGCTCGGCGGCCCCGGCGGCCTGCGATTCCGGTGCCGGGGGAACCATAGCTTGGTTTACAATAGGATTAATCCCCCCGGATTCTGAGGAGTACACAACGATGGAAACCGAACCCGCCCTGCATGACGATCCGACCGAAGGGCGAAAAAAGCTGATCGTGTCAATCTTGTTTGGCGCGGTGATCGCCCTGATTGCTGCCAACATCTACTTTTTCATCCGCCTCGACAGGCTCGAGACGACCGTCGCTAAAGGCCACGAGAATCTGCTCAAGGAACTCACCGAGCAGCGTAAATCGTCGACCGTGACAAGCGCCTCGTACAAGCAGCGGATGGAAACGTTGCAGGCGGAACTGGAAGCCGCCAGGCGCCAGGCAACCCTGGCGGCCGGCCAGGCCAAGTCCGACGCCCAAGCCAGAGCTCAACAGATCGAGGGCCAACTCAGAGTGCTCGCGGATGAGCAACGCAAAACCGAAGCGGAACTCCGTACCGAGGTGCAGCAGGTGGCTAGCACCGCCGACAAGAGGATCGAAGGCGTGAGTACGGATGTCGCAGCGGTTAAGACCGACGTCGCTTCCACCAGGTCGGAGCTGGAGAAGACCATCGCCGAACTCAAGCGCACCAATGGCGACATGGGCGTCATGAGCGGCCTCATCGCTACAAATTCGAAGGAACTGGCCGCTCTCCGCCAGCTTGGCGAGCGGAACTACTTCGAGTTCAATCTTGGCAAGACCAAGGAACCGCAAAAAGTCAGCGACATCTCACTCCGGCTGCGCAAGGCCGACACCAAGCGGAACCGCTACACGCTGGAGGTCTACGCCGATGACAAGAAGGTGGAGAAAAAGGACAAGAACGTCAACGAGCCGGTTCAGTTCTATGTCTCGAAGGCCCGCCAGCCCTACGAGCTTGTTGTCAATGAGGTTCGGGAGGACTCGGTTGTCGGTTACCTCTCCACACCGAAGGTAATGGTAGCGCGCTAGCGCCGTTCTCAGTGAAACGACCCGGCTCTGGCCGTGCGTTTGTGCGGATGGGCCGGCGTCTCGGGCGGGTCCCCATCAGTCCAGGGGAAGCACACCGGTGCGGAACTTTCCTTTGCGCGTCAGTTCGACTTTGATCTTCTCACCCAGCGCGAGGTTTCCCGCCAGGGTCAGCGTGTACCTGCCGCGGACAACCTCGAAAATCTGCGGCGAGGGATCACCGGGAATCTTCTTGCGCAGGCTCGGCAGATGGAAGGAAGCCGCGCCGGTCTGCTCCGCCAGAGAGCGGAACAAGAACGTCTCAGTGCCCGCGATGTAGATCGGGTAGATGGCCACGCTGTTACGGCGCGCCAGTTGCAGGACGCGCCGTTCACTGACCCGGCTGGGGCCTTCCACTCCGGCCGTCGCCAGCAGGATGACCCGCCGGAAGCTGGTGTTCTGGAACCCGCCGTCGAGGGCGGCGAAGAGCGCGTCCAGCACCTGGGGCACATTGCCGAACTTGACTCCGCTGAGGGCCCGCAGCAGCGCTTCCTGGCTGGACGTGAAGTCCTGGATCAAGTCCGCCGAGGAGTGAAAGGCGACGAGTGCCATCTGATCCTTGGGGTCAAGCTGCCGGATGAGGCTGGCCGCGAGCGACTGCACAGCTTCACCCAGGAGGCTCGAGTCGAGCAGCAGCATCACATCGAGCAAGCCTCCCTGCGAGAACTCGGCCGCTTCGACGGTGCGCGGCGTCTTGTCGTCGAGCACCCTGAATTCCTGGGCGATCAGATCCGTGACAGGCAGGGCGGTCTTATCGTCAATGACGGTCACTACGATTTTGGTTACGGCGCCCGCCGGCCAAGCAGCCGCCAACCATAGCGCCAGGACGGCGCTTGCGAATCGCATGTAGCCCTCCGCCGGGCGATGGCCAGGCCGCCCTCCCTTTCAGCAGCGGCCCTCGGGGCCAAATGCCCGGATCTGCCAGCAGCGAGTGTACCACGGACAAAGGGGCTTGGAACCGCTCGGCTTCAGAGCGCCTGACCTCCGGGCTCCAGAGGCTGGAAACGGCCGTCGGGCAGAAGTTCAAAGCGGCGCCCGCGCCAAATGATGGTGTTGCCAAAGAAGGCCAGGAGATAGAAAAGCCACGCAAGGATGTCCTGCAAGGGCAGCAGCCACCACAGGCGCCGGGTCAGCGGATCGCGCAGGACCCAGACGCCCACGGCCCACGCCGCGAGTCCGCGCAGAGCGAGCGCGAGCACAAGCGCAAGCCACCATTCGGGCTGCGCGGCGCACACCAGAAGCGCGTAGGGGATCGGGTAGGTGAAAGCCTGTCCAAAATAGCCCTTGGGTCGAGAACGCCGGGTGCCCCGCAGCCACATGATGCGGTGCTTGAGGTTGGGGAGCATTCGCTGCCCGCCGATGTGGTGCTCGATCACGTAAGCGGACAGTTCCACGCCGAAGCCCTGGTCCGCGGCATACTTCCCCAGCAGGAAATCGTCGATGTAATAGTCTTTCACTCGCTGGAATCCACCGATGGCCTCCAGCACGCGCTTGCGCGCCGCGATGGTGGGCCCTACCGCGAACTTCATCCCCTCTACCAGGCGCGCGACCAGAACTCCAGCCATGAACTCGGTGTTCATGCCCATGGCTTCCAGCCGCGACCAGAAGCTGCGGCCGGGCACCGCGCGGTAGGGGCATGTGACCAGACCCAGCTTGGGATCTTGAAACTCGGCGGCAATGATGCTCAGCATGTCCGGGGTGACGCGGATGTCACTGTCGCTCATGACCAGCAGATCGTACTTAGCCGCCTCAGCCAAGCGTTCGAGGCTGAAGACTTTGGGGTTGCGGTAGGGCGGATCGCCCGTCACCAGGCAGCGGCAATCCACGCGCGGGAACTCCCGGCGCACCTCGGCCACGACGGCCAGCGCGGGGTCATCCGGCCGATCCACTCCGAAGATCACCTCGAATACCGGATAGTCCTGTGCGAAAAAGCTCCGCAGGTGCTCGCGTAGTCCCTCATCCACACCACGGAGTGGTTTCAGAATGCTGACGGGCAGGGGTGCGGCCGGCGCGCCAGCACGCTTTCCGCGGTAGCTGCGGGCGGCGGCCACAACCAGGCAACAGTAGACCAGCGACCCGGCCAGCAGCACCGACAGCACGGCGAGGGCAACCATCATGCCGGGTTACTCGATGGGGGTCCTGGCGGAAATCACCTTCCGCGCGCCGGCGAGAAAATCGTCCACGGTCTTGACGCCCAGGTCGCCGTGACGCCGGTTGCGTATGGAAACTGAAGCGCTCGCGGCTTCGCGCGGGCCGACCACCAGCATGTAAGGGATCTTCTGCAACTGCGCTTCGCGGATCTTGAAATTCACCTTCTCGCTGCGATCGTCCAGAGTCACGCGCAGGCCGGTTTCGGCCAGCCTGGTCTTTACTTGCAACGCGTACTCGTTCTGCCGGTCGGTGATGGGCAGCACCACGGCCTGCACCGGGGCCAGCCACACCGGAAACGCCCCGGCGTAATGCTCGACGAGGATGCCAAAGAATCGCTCCACCGAACCGAAGAGCGCCCGGTGCACCATCAGCGGCTGATGTTCCTTACCGTCCTCGGCGATGTATTCGAGCCCGAAGCGCCGCGGCAAGGTGAAGTCGAACTGTACAGTGGAGAGCTGCCACAACCGCCCGATGGCATCCACCAGCTTGACGTCGACCTTAGGCCCATAGAAGGCTGCCTCGTCTGGCATCACTTTCACCTTCATATTCAGCCGGCTGGTGGCGTTGCGCAACGCGTTCTCGGCGAGCGCCCACTGCTCGGGGGCGCCGTCGTATTTGCCGCTGGAACCGCCGTCCCAGGTGGAAAGCTCGGCTTCATAGTCCGAGAAGCCGAAGGTCTCGAGCACATCCAGGGCGAATTGAAGGCAGCTCACGATTTCGTCTTCGATCTGGCGGGGCGTGCAGAAAATGTGCGCGTCGTCTTGAGTGAACCCACGCACCCGCATCAAGCCATGCATCACGCCAGAACGCTCATAGCGGTACACCGTGCCGAGTTCGCCCAGGCGCATGGGCAGGTCGCGATAGCTGCGCAGCCTGTCCTTGTAAATCAGGATGTGGAAGGGGCAGTTCATGGGCTTGAGCTGGTACTCGGAGTCGTCCAGCTCCATGCGTTTGAACATGTTCTCGGCGTAAAAGTTGTAGTGCCCGGAGGTCCGCCAGAGATCGGCGCGGGCCACGTGTGGTGTGAACACCAGGGAGTAGCCGCGGGCGACGTACTGCTGGCGCATCCAGTCTTCCAGCAACAGGCGCACCGTGGCCCCTTTGGGGTGGAAGAAGATCAGCCCGGGCCCGGCCAGCTCCTGCACGCTGAACAGGTCCAGGTCCTTGCCCAGCTTACGATGGTCGCGCTTCCGGGCTTCCTCCAGTTGGTGAAGGTAGGCGTCCAGCTCCTTCTGGGTAAAGAACGCTGTGCCGTAAATCCGTTGCAGCGGCTGGTTCTTCTCATCGCCTTTCCAGTAGGAACCCGCGATGGATAGCAGCTTGAAAGCCGTAATCTGCCGGGTGGAGGACACATGCGGGCCGCGACAGAAATCGATGAAATAGGGGCCTAAGGTATACTCCGAGAACACCTCGCCGGCGCGTTCCTCGATGAGCTCGCACTTCATTTGCTCGCCCATGGCGGCGTATTTCTTCAGACCCTCGTCCTTCGCGGTAAGCTTCCGCTCGTAGGGCAGATCCCGGGCCTGGATCTCCCACATTTTCGCCTCGATTCTCTCGAGGTCTTCGGGGGTGAACGGCTTTTCGCGAAAGAAATCGTAATAGAATCCGTTGTCGATCGGCGGGCCGATCCCCAGCTTGGTTTCGGGAAACAGTTCCAGCACCGCCGCGGCCAGCAGGTGCGCCGTGGAGTGGCGGTAGACCTCGAGCGCCTCAGGATCCCGCGGCGTGAGGATCGCCACCGTGGCGTCCTCTTCGATAGGCCGCGTCAGGTCGTACAGATTTCCGTTCACTTTCGCCACCACGGCGTCCGCGGCCAGCTTGGGGCCGATCGACCGGGCCACATCGATGGGCCGCGTTCCGGCAGGCGCCGGATGCACACTCCCGTCCGGCAGAGTGATTGCGATACTGCTCATACAGGGGTTAAGTTCCAGCGTAGCATGGCACTGCGCCGCGGCAGCTCCCGGGCAGGCTGGGCGAGACCAGCTCGATTTGGGTAGGGTGCGGACGGGCGGCTCAGCGCTCCGCCACGGGGTAGACGTGATAGCCCTTGTGAATGGCGTAGAGGGCCAGTTCCAGCCTGTCGGACACGCCCAGTTTGTCGAAGATGTTGTGGAGGTGGTTCTTAACGGTCTGCTCGCTGATGAACATCTTCTCGGCCATCTCTTTGTTCTTGTAGCCTTGAGCCACCAACGCCACGATCTCACGCTCCCGCGCGCTGAGGGGCGACCGCTCGCGATTGCGCATGGCCGCCGACGGGGTCGCCGCAGCGTGCTCGGCTGGGGCAGCGAATTGCTGCATGACGGCCGCTGTCGTATGGGAATCCAGCCAGATTTCGCCGCTGGCCACCTTGCGCACGCTCTTGACAATCAGGTCGCCGGGTGTCTGCTTCAAGACGATGCCACAGGCTCCGTAACGCATCGCCTGAACGTATTCCATTTTGTCTTCGGCCGCAGTGAGAACAATCACCCGGGTGGGGAGGTTCATGCGCTGGAGCTGCTGCAAGACCTCCATGCCATCGACCACCGGCATGCGCAGGTCCAGGAGGAGGATGTCAGGCTGCTCCTGCTGGACCAACTCCAGGGTCTCCCGCCCATCGCGAGCTTCTCCGACCACCGCAAACTTCTCTTCCTGTTTCAACACTCGTTTGAGTCCATCCAGGAAGATCGGGTGGTCGTCAGCGATGACGATCCTGATCTTGCCATTGCGCTCGAGCACGGTGTGGGCCTTGTTGGTTGCGCTTTCCAACTTGCTGCTTTCTTCAGTCATGACAGGCCGTCCTATGTATTCGCCTTGATTCTAGGCCTACCGGTAGTACTCGATCAATTGCGGGTAACCCTTATAATCGAACCAGATTTCTCCTAGTCCGATCTAGGCAGCCTTAGCGGAGGCCTCACTCCCGAGCTGGCCTGGCCGATTTCCCGCTGGACCGGCTCCGGTCTCACATCCTCCTAATCATAACAAATGCTTAGCGGTTAACCTGGCGAAGGCGGAGGCCCGCGGATACGGGCAGGCACTTCTCCATCACTTCGCCCGCTTCGAAAGTACTGCCTCCATTTCCGAGAATTCTCCGCTTCCCGTTGGAAACCGAGCTTGGAATTCGACGGCCCCGCCACGGCAGCGGGGCTCATTTTGCGCCTGGAAGCGCCAATCCGGACCGCACCAGATCTGGAGACGCGCCATGCTGCCGCTCGGCCCGGCCAGTCGAAACGAGACCGGCCGGGAGCAGACCGGCACGCCATCAGGCGCACGCCCCGGTTCCGGTCACCCGGTATGGACACGTGGAAATGGGGCAGGAGTTGGACTCCCTCCCTCGTTAACCGTAATCTCCGCGTCGATCGAGGGCGACGATTCCGTGCAGCGCCGGGCCGCGGACTACCATTCTACCGGTTGGCCCGGGTGTAGTTCCCACACCTCGATCCCAAGGTCTTTGATCAGATCGGCGAGCTGGCCCGGCCTCCCGGTCAGCAACGGGAAGGTTCCGTAGTGCATGGGAATGACTTTCTTGGGCCGGATCATGCGGCACGCCAGCGCGGCCTCTTGCGGGCTCATCGTGTAGACGTCGCCAATTGGCAGGAAGGCGAGTTCCGGCTGGTAGAGCTGGCGGATCAGGTCCATGTCGGAGAACACCCCGGTGTCGCCCGCAAAGTAGATGCGCCGGCCGTCCGCAAGGTGCAGGATGAAGCCGGCGGCCTCTCCGGCGTAGATCATCTGCCCTTCCTCTTCGATGCCCGAACTGTGGATGGCGTGCGTCATCCTCACGCTGAGGGGACCGACGGCCAGCGACCCGCCTTTGTTCATCGAATTCAGATTGGGGAGGCCCTTGCCTCCCAGCCACTGGCAGATTTCGTAGTTGGCGACGATCTGGGGCGAGAACTGCTTTGCCAGGGAAACCGCCGAGGCGATGTGGTCAAAATGGCCGTGGGTAATCAGCATAATGTCAATTCGAGAGAAGGCGTGCCCCTCCGGGTACTTGGGGTTGCCCTGCGTCCACGGATCAAGGACGACAACTTCTCCGGAATCCAGCGCCAACTGGAATGTGCCGTGACCCAGCCAGGTGATCTGCACCATCAGAATCGCTCCTTCAGAACCGCGCGCTCGGGGATGGAAACCGCCCCGCCATCTTCTGCGTGGCGCCGCTCTTCTTGATGATAGGCCATGCGACGGGCGCGGGTAGTTCGCGCCTGTCGCTCGGGCTATCCCGCAGGGACTTGGCCGTTCCCGCGCGCGGGGCTACCCGGCTCCGCTTTTGGCGGCGCGGGCCGGCGGCCGGGCTGACCCTGGGGGCTTCCTGGCAGGCTTGCGAGTGCGACGCAAGAGGCGTCCCACCGCGCGCGTCATCTGCACCACCTCGTTCTCGCTCTTGCGAAGGACCAGGTCGGCGCCGGTGTTCTCTTCATTGAGCCCAATCGAATCGACATAACCCGAGAGGAGGATGATGGGCACACTCCCACTCTGCTCGCGGAGCCTGCGGATGAGTTCGCGTCCATTGAGGCGCGGCATGCGGTAATCGGTAATAACCAGGTCAAAGCGCTGGTCCGCGAACAGCTTCAACGCCTGCTCCGGAACGGTGGAAGCAGTGACGCGGTAGCCGAGTTCTTCCAGAACCCTTCTACGAGCGACCAGTCCGAGGTCGTTGTCGTCCACCATGAGGATGTGCGCTGGAGTCTGGCGCGAGGAGGGAGCCTGAACTTTCATTGGAACCAGGAGAAAGTAACAGACCCGTGACCGGGCTGTCAACACTTCCGTAACAATTTGGAAAGCGGTGAGATTGAGTGCTTGACAACGCAGGAATTTTGCGAGCCGGCAAGGCGTGGCGACCCGAGAATGCCACCACCCGTGCGTAGGGCCTACTCCACGGGGCGCGGAGCGTAGTAGCCGTTCCTGGCAATGATACGGTAGTTGACGTTTTTGTTCTTTTGATCGGTGATGCGCAGCCGCTCGCCGTTCTCCGGATTGATGAGTTCAACTTTGATCTTGCGAAACTTGCCGTCGCGTGTCTGGTTGCTGGGGTTGTAGGCGATACTGTACTGGTTGCGCAACGCTTCCGAAATCGAACCGTAGATGGAAGGAAACTCCCCGTAGAAGCGCGGAAAGAATGCCATGCCCCCGGTTTCGTTGGCGAAAGTGCGCATCTGGTTGTCGGCTTGCAGGAAGTCCAGCCGCTGAATTGGTCCCATCCAGCCCCGGGCGTCATAGTACTCCCGGAGCGCCTGCATCAGGCCGACGGCGTAAATGGGCACCCCGGCGCGCTGGAGGATCTTGCGTGTCTCATCGAAAGTGATCTTGCTGAAAGTGTCGATGCCCGAGGAGATGAGCACGATGGCTTTGCGTCCTTCGATGTCCTCCATGCGCTGCGCCACATCGGTGAGGGCATCGAAAAGGTTCGACTCGGAGAACGCCGCGATGCGCAAGCGCTGCATCGCCTCGTAAACCTTGCGTTTGTCCGTGCTGAAGTCCGCGAGTATCTCGGGCCGGATGTCGTACGCCACAACCGCGACGTAGTCCTCCGGCTTCAACGTTTCCAGAAACCCGTAGGATGCGCTGAGGGTCTGATACCAGGTTTCCGTCCAGTACTGCTGGAAAAGGCCGCTCCACTCGATCACCAGGGCCACCGTCATGGGGGCTTCGCCCACAGCGAACGAGCTGATCTGCTGGGGAACGCCATCCTCCAGGACGCGGAACCGGTTCTCCGGGATGTTGGGGATGAACTGGCCTTTGTTGGTCAGGACAGCGACGTCCACCGTGACCGCCAGGACGTCGCTGCGAAAAGTCGGCATGCCTTCGACATCCGGCTGATCCTTCTTTGAGAACTTGGACGGGATCTTCTCTTCTTCCGTGGCTTCTTCCGGCTTGGCCGTCCCCGGCTTCGGCTTGGCCACGCTGACGCCGCTTTCACGGCGTGGCCCTTCCTGCGCACCGAGCCACGACGCCAACAATCCCGAGATCACCAGACCGGGCAGCAGCGGATTACGCATTCTCATACGAACTCCCCATCGCCAGCGGGCCCTCTTCCCTTAGATTACGACGTTCCGGACCCTGCTTCGCGTTTCACAGCGGGATCAGTGCACCATCCGGTCCTTGCAGGAACCCTTCCGCATGTAAACCTCGAACTTG
>Ga0233417_10000632_pt1 | contig 10594 bp, 9 predicted proteins | sample Sed_MG_FD_189023 | JGI IMG/M metagenome (GOLD analysis project Ga0233417, IMG submission 189023) | Sediment microbial communities from Lake Towuti, South Sulawesi, Indonesia - Sediment_Towuti_2014_0.5_MG | ecosystem: Environmental > Aquatic > Freshwater > Lake > Sediment | place: Indonesia... | reverse complement strand
TCGCCGGCTCTTCAAGCATCTGGCCGCTGGCCTTCGTTCGGCTGGACGTCCCGGTCGAAAAGATGGTCACCCACCTCAATTCGAACCACCTGCACCTGGTAAGCGGTGACTGCACGCAGGAGTTGTGCCTGGTCGGCCAGTTCTTGGGCATCGAGACCCTTAACCTTAGCCCATAGCGCAGAAGGAGCGGCCCATGCCTGCCAAGAAATTGGCGCTGGTCCACACGAATATCTTCCCCAAACAGGAACGCTAAGCATGGCCATACGCGAGTCATTGCAGGAGCAGATCGTCAAGGAACGGGGACGGCGTGAAGCATTCATCCAGGCGCAGCTAGGCGGCCCTGCTCCGTATCTGCTGGATCAGGCCAGCAGAGGAAAAGCCCAGGCAGTCCTCGAAGACCTTATTTTCTTTATGCCCCCAACAGATTGCATCGCCTGTCTGGAACCCCTCCGGGACGGGATCCGAGCTAGTTATCGTACCAGCGCTGAGCCCCGCCAGGCAAATATCCTGCGTTTCCTGGTCGATCTGACCCTTAGCCTGCGTTCTTTCTTGCCCCGCTGGAACCTGCAGAACACCCACCGTTATGCAGAAACAGCCCTGACCCAGGCGCAAGCCAGGGACGAGGCAGACAAAACCCAGGCCCTGGCAACCCAATTGGGGGCGGACGCACCTGGCGTGGCTAGCATGTTGCTGGCCGAGTGGCGCGCCGAAACCGCCGCCCGCCTCAAGGCAGAACAAGATCCAGACCCCGAGGGCGAAGCCAAGCGCCTGGTTGCCTATTCGGTTGGAGAACTCCTGGACAACCTGGGCACCACCCTGGCCAGCAGCCATCTGCGGCGCCTCAACGAAATGCGCGTGGCCGGAGAGACCCGGACCGAGCTGAGCAATGACTATGCCGCCTTCCTCTCTTATGCGCTGTACCTTGGAGCCTCGTTCGTAACCTGTAATCCCCCCCTGGTAGACATGGCCTGGGTAGCCAATCCGCAACGATGGAACCCCGTTGCAGATGGAATCTTGTCCAGCAATCCGCAGATGGACGCCGATGGCCTGGCTCGCTTGATGACCATGGAGGTAGTGCTGGCGAACATGCGCCTTCTGCGACCCATTTTTTTGCTGACCGAGGGCCGCATGGGCTGCGTCTGCCTTCAGGTCAATCCGCACAAGCACGCTGATGCCGCGGCCATGATCTCCGACGCCCTGTTTCTTTATGAGAAGCTGCGGGACAGGCTGGGTGGGGGTGTGCCCAACGTGGTCTTCAAGCTGCCCGGCACTCAGGGAGGCCTGGAAGCCTGCCGCGCGTTGAGTGCGAAGGGAATCGGCACCACCATCACCGTCAACTTCGGCATGTTCCAGCATCTCCCCTTTGCCGAGGCGATCTGGGAAGGTCAGTCCATCTTCTCCTGCCTGGTCGAGATGAATGGCCGGCTGGCTTACCCCGTGCGAGATGAACTGCTGAGCAAACTGGGTGATCTGGGCGCCTACGGCGTCGACGAGGCCAGCGCTCGCGAAGCAGCCGCGTGGGCTGGGATTGCAGTACTCAAGCGGCTCTATACTCTGCTCAAGGCCAGAGGATACGATTTGGGCCGGGTCAAGCCCTTGGTTGCCTCTTTGCGGATTTACGAAGGCGACGGCTATCAGAACCTGCCCAGTGCCTTCCCCGACATCACTGAGGTAACTGGAGCCAGTATCATCAGCGTATTTCCCAACATCCGCAGGCCATTTGATGCCCAGCCGCAGGTTAACCTGCACCCCTGCCAAATAGAAGCGCCCCTGCCGGAGCGCATCTTCGAGACGCTATCTTTTAGCCAGATTTTCCGGCAAGCGTATTACGTGGCCGACCGGGACTGGGTAGCAGACGAGGACGGTCGCTTCAGACCAGACCGTGAGCTGTCCCTGGAAGACGAGCCCGGCACAGCCGCCTGGGTACCGGTGCATAACACCCTCGCCGAGTTCTGCACCAGCTACGATCGATTCGTGCAGCGCATTCTGGAGCGCAAGCAGCTCTCGCCCAAGCACCAAACTTGATTGTCTGCTCAAGTAGGCTCGCGGAAACCGAAAGAGTTTTGTATGGCATACGACGAAGGTCTGGCGAATCGCATCCGTTGAACTCGCCCTCTCCCTGCCGCCCAAGTGACCACGTGCGACCGCCTTCGCATGAATGGCCGGACAAAGAAGTCCCAGTCGATGAATTACTCCCGCAAGCGCGCTCAACTGGGCAAGGAGCGCAGAAACGCTTCCACGTTGTCACGGGTTGGCAGAGACGGTATGGCCCCCGGCTTTGTGGTTGACAGGGCGCCAGCCACGTTTGCGAAGCGGGTGGCGTCTTCCAAGCTCTTGCCTTCAGCCAGGGCCACCCCCAGCCCGGCCACAAAGGCATCCCCAGCGCCAGTTGCGTCCAAAGCCGTTACGCGGAACCCCTCTACGTGTAGGGCTTGTTCAGGACGCACAACCAGCGCACCCTGTGCCCCCAAGGTAATGACGACGGTTTGGACCCCCTTGTCCAGCAATACCCGAGCGGCAGCTTCTGCACCTGCCAGTGTATCGGCGGATACCTCAGCCAACAACTTGGCCTCGGTCTGATTAGGGGCAAGCAGGTGGACCTTCCTCAAGATACGATCCGGCACAGGCCGGGCTGGGGCCGGGTTCAAGATACATAACGTGTCACCCTCAAGCGCGATATCAATGGCCCGCTCTATGGCATCCATGGGTATTTCCAACTGCATCAGCACCACGTCAGCAGCGCGCAGTATGTCGGCTGCGGCCTCCACGTCCGCGGGAGTGATCCGCATGTTGGCACCGGGCACCACCACCAGAAGGTTCTCAGCTTGCTTGTCGACCACAATCGAGGCCACCCCCGACCCGGCCTCATGATCAACCCGGATGTAGTCACACATCACTCCATACGAACTGAGGGTATCCAGCATGCGCTGGCCGAACAGGTCATCCCCCACCCGGCCCACCATCGTCACTTCGGCACCCAGCAGGTGTGCACCGACGGCCTGGTTGGCCCCCTTGCCCCCCATAACCATCGCATAGCGGTTGCCCATCACCGTTTCGCCTGGCTCTGGCAGGCGGTCGCAATAGAAGAGTACGTCCATGTTGGAGCTGCCGACAACGACGGCCTTGACGCGGGTCATCCTTTGCCTCCAATCAAGCTGCAGGGGGTAGGCCCGACCCTAGAGCCGGACCTGGCGATTATTGACTGCTGGTCTCTTCGGGGCGAATTTGATCCACCTGCCCATAGATGAAGACAATGTCCACGTATCCCCCCTCATCGTAGCCGAAGACGTGCCACTCCAGGGGTGGGTTATGCAGGGTCATGCCTGCTTCCAGCCGGACAGGTTCACCCAGCTTGTCCCTCTGGGGTCCATACCGCACCCAGCCATTCTTGGCATCAATCACGTAGACCACTTCTTCGGCGTGGTTATGCGGCTCCATAGGTCCGCTCTGCGCAGAATAGTGCGCGAATCCCATGGTGATCTTTTCGCTCTTGGAGAAACCATCTTTGCCCACGGCTGTCTGGATGAGCCTGCCCGCCAGCATGACACTGGGGATATCATCGCGCCTGAAATACTTCATGTGGTTCGTCTCCTGGTACGAATTACGTGGCTGGCCCCGCACCTTTCCGTGTGAGCACAGATGGGAGGTGCGGGGCCGGTGCTGGCGTTCGTGGTCGGCTACTGAGAAGTGCGAGCCTGCACGTGGGCCAGGTCCTCGATAACGTTGATGACCGCTGAATGATCCAGGTCGCCTCTGCCGGAGGCAATCAGGGCATTGAATAACTGGTAGGCCACGCCCGTACACGGCAGGGGTACGTTCAACTCCCTGGCCGTCTGCATGATGATGTTCAGATCCTTGAAGTGGAACTTGCTCTTGAATCCGGGCTCAAAGTCGCCCTGGATGAGCCGGGGACCACGCACGTCCATGACCCGGGTCTGGGCATAGCCGCCACTCAGCACCTTGAGGATGATTGCCGGATCAACGCCGGCTTTCGCTCCCAACACAAAGGCCTCGGCCATACCCACAAAGTTCAGCGCCACCTGAATCTGGTTGCAGGCTTTCACCGTCTGGCCCGCGCCGTGGCTGCCGCACAGGGTAATCGTCTTGCCCAACACCTCGAACACGGGTTTGACCTCATTGAACACGTCTTCCGCGCCGCCTACCATAATCGAAAGTGTGGCATTCTTGGCTCCCGCCTCGCCGCCACTGACTGGGGCGTCCAGGCAACGCACGCCTCTCTTGCCCAGCTCCTCGGCGACCTTGATGGCCACACCTGGCGCGATGGTGCTCATATCCACATAGATCAGCCCATCCCGCGCCGCTTCGACGATGCCCCCTTCCCCCAGGGCTACCTTCTCCACGTCGGGGGAGTCCGGCACCATAGAGAGGACCAGATCGCTGCGTGCGGCGACGTCTCTGCAGGACTCCCCGCGCTGGGCGCCCTTGGCCACAGCCTCATCCAGGGCCGAGGCGACGATATCATAAGCAATTACCTGGTAACCTGCGTTCAGCAGGTGTGAAGCCATGTGCCTGCCCATGATTCCCAGGCCGATAAAACCGATGCTGGGTTTCATACTGTCCTCCATTCATATTCACCAGAGTCACGCCCTAGGCATCAGGCGGATCCTCCACCAGATGCTTGACACGCTGCAAGAACCGCGCCGCCGGGGCGCCATCCACCAGCCGGTGATCAAAAGCCAGCGTGAGCGCCATCATTGGTCGGATTCCAATTAGATCGTCGATCACCACCGGTTTCTTGACGATGGCACCCACGCCCAGGATGGCGCACTCCGGGGTGTTAATGATAGGAATAAACTGTTCAACTTCCAGGTTACCCAGATTGGTAATAGTAAAGGTGCCACCTTCCAGGTCTTCCAGTGTGCTCCTGCCCTGCAAAGCCCGTTCAGTTAAGGCTGTGTATGCCTGGTTCAGAGCGACTACTCCTTTCTTGTCGGCCTGGCGCAACACAGGCACGATCAATCCTCGCTCCGTGTCAACCGCGATACCGATGTTGACCTCGTGCATCTCCACAATAGCGTCATCTTTAAGCTGGGCATTCATGTATGGGAATTCTCTCAGAGAGAGCGCCGCCAGTTTTGCCAGAAGCACATTGTAGCTGACCTTGGTGCCTTCTGCCTCTAACCGTTGGCGCCAGGCAACTAATGCGGACATATCCACTTCCAGGGTCAATGCGACGCGGACCGCCGACCGCGCGCTTTCTGCCATATGCTCAGCAATCTTCCGGCGCATGCTGGTCATCGCCTGTCTGGAGCCTCTCACCTCAGGGCCGGCCGCCGTCTGCATGGCTTGGTGAGCCGCCAGGACGTCCTCCCTCTTGATACGACTGCCTCGTGAGGCGATCTTTGTGATATCCACGCCCAACTCGCGTGCCAGCGACCTGGCCGAGGGCGAGATATTGATGCGTTCTGACAGGGCGTCCTCTTCTGGGGCCGCCTGCGAGCCAGGACCCTCCGGTTGGCTGACCTTCACGACTACCTCCGCCTTGGGCGCCACTTCCTCTGCGATGGTGGCAGGGATGTGCGTGGGCACAGGCTCCCCCATCGCCACAATCACCGCCATCACCGTATTGCAGGGAACCGTCTCCCCCTCGTGCCGTAGGATCCGAGCCACGACACCGCCTGCCGGCGATTCAACTTCCTGGGTGGCTTTGTCAGTTTCGATGGTCAGGATGGACTGGCCGGCCTGAACCTGCTCGCCCTCGCGGACGAGCCAGTTGACGATCGTGCCCTCTATCATGTTCATGCCCAGCTTGGGCATAGCGAAAAAAGTCGCCATAGCCAATCCTTTTCTATCGTTGAGTTCATTGATCCATCAAATTCAAAATGGCCTGCTTGAGCCTTTCTTCGCTGGGGATGACCATTGACTCAAGAGCTCGATTGTAAGGCATGGGCACATTCCGCCCGGCGACAATCACCGGCCGCTCGTCCAGTTCGTCAAAGGCTCTTTCCACGACTTGAGACACAATCTCCGCCCCGATGCCACTGCGGCGGGTTGACTCGTGGGTTACCACCAGGCGATGCGTCTTCTTAAGCGACTGGACCAGGGTTGTATAGTCAAATGGATAGATGGTGCGTGGGTCGATCACCTCGCATTCAATGCCCAGCCGACTGAGTTCCTCTGCCACGGCCAGCGCCTTGTGGGCCATAATCGAAATCGCCACAATCGTCACATCCGAGCCTTCGCGCCGGACAACGCCCGCACCAAAGGGGATGGTGTAGTCCTCCTCGGGCACCTCGCCCTGGATTTCGTATCCCCGCTTATGCTCGAAGAAGAGCACCGGGTCATTGCAACGGATGGCGGTTTTGAGCAGACCCTTGACGTCATGGGGGGTGATGGGCATGACAACCTGCAACCCGGGAACATGGCTGAACCAGGCCTCAAACGATTGAGAGTGCTGGGCTGCCTGACCGCCGCCTGCCCCTACTGGAGCGCGTATGACCAGCGGCACTTCGATTTTGCCGCCAAACATATACCGGATCTTGGCGATTTGGTTCACGATCTGGTCCATGCCGATCGTAATCCAATCTGAGAACAGGATCTCGCCGATCGGCCGCAGTCCGGTTGCGGCTGCTCCCAGGCAGGCCCCGACGATGGCAGCCTCAGAAATGGGCGTATCACGCACCCTTTCAGAGCCGAATTCCTCGATCAGCCCTCTGGTGACCCCAAAAGAATTGCCGCGTATACCGATATCACACCCCATAATGATCACGGTCTCATCACGGCGCATTTCTTCACGCAGTACTTCATTCAATGCCTGCCTGATCGTGATGATCTTGGTCATAAGTCTGTGCCTCGCATCTGTAGGAACTCCGGGGAGTAGAGGCCGTCGTACAGCGTATTCGGAGAGGGCTCTGGCGCTGCTTTGGCGAATTCAATTGCTCCCTGGACAGCTTGGCACGCTTCCTGATAAATGGTCTCCACTTGTTCCGGGCTGGCGACCCCAGCGTCGACCAGGTACTGGGCCATTCTGCGCAGGGGGTCGAGTTCTCTCCAGGGCTCATTGGTCCTCAGGTCGCGGTAATGCTCATCATCCGCCACGAAATGCCCGATGTAGCGGTAGAACTTGGCTTCAACCAGGGTGGGGCCCTCCCCTCTGCGTGCCCTGTCAGCCGCCTCTTTGACAGCCTGGTAAACGGCAAATGGGTTAAAGCCATCTACAGTAACGCCCGGGATACCATAGCCGTGCGCACGGTCGGCCACCCTGGGATTCCTGGCCGCCTTGTGGTACGGAAAGCTAATAGCCCACTGGTTGTTCTCACACAGGAATATGACGGGCAAGCTCCAGGTCGAAGCCAGGTTAATCGACTCGTGCCAGACCCCCTGGTTAGTCCCACCATCTCCGTGGAAGCAAACAGTCACGAAATCTTTCTTCAGCACTTTGGCGCTTAACCCAGCGCCGACCGCTATCGGCATGCCGCTGCCGACGATACCCGTCGCACCCAACATGCCCTCGTCCACTGCCGCGATGTGCATCGAGCCGCCCTTGCCGTGACAATAGCCCGCGTATTTCCCCATCAACTCGGCCATCATCTTCTTAAGGTCGGCGCCCATAGCAATCGTGTGTCCGTGTCCGCGGTGGGTGCTGCTGATGAAATCGCCTTTGCGCAGGGCGGCACACGCTCCCACAGCCACTGCCTCAGCCCCCACATAGGAATGCGCTATGCCGTAGATAAAGTTCTGCTTCCACAACTCCCTGACATTCGTGTCAAACTCGCGGATCAGGGCCATCTTGCGGTACATCTCCAGTTGCCTCTCGGCGGTAAGGCCCTCAGGCGGCACCATGGGAGCCAGTACCTCTCTCTTGAATTCCTCCAGGGCTGCCAGGCTCTCCTCTACGGTAACAGCCGTCATAGCTGTTGACATCTCTACCATAAGATCTTCCCTCCCCGTCGCATCAGGGTTGTGTAGGCGTATCGGCAAAGCGAGCCAGGCGCAGGTCATCCAGCGACAGTGACGGCTCACCTTCCAGCACCAGTTCACTGAGCAATTTGCCTACGATAGGACCCAGGCAGAAGCCATGGCCGCTGAAGCCTGATGCCAGCAAGTAACCCCGAATCCCGTCAACCGGCCCGATGACCGGCACCCGGTCCGGGGTCATGGCCAGGGTGCCTGCCCAGGCACGCAGGAAATTGGCCTTCTGCAAGGCCGGCACCATCAGTACACTGCGCGCCATATGGGTCATGGCCTCAAGAGTCACCTCCTTGTCGAAGCTGCCTGTCTTGATGGTGACGCCGCCGATGTGAATGTGGCCCTTCCGGGCCGGCCGGGCATAAATCCCAAAATCATGGGATGAGACAAACTCCTTGAAGATGAGGGGCATAGGTTGGGTCACGACAACCACACTGCGGGCGGGCTCGACCGGAATGTGGATACCCAGTCCCAGGGCCAGTTCAGGCGTCCAAGGCCCGGCCGCGTGGATCAGGAACGGGGTCTCAATCTTGAGCTCCCCTTGTGGCCCGCGCGCCCGGACTCCGGCCACCTGCCCGCGTTCGACTTGCACCTCAACGGCTTGCGTGTGAGTCAACAGTGTGGCGCCATTGCGCCTGGCGGCCTGAGCGAAGGCCCAGGTAGCCAGGATCGGGTTGGCAATGCCATCGGTGGCGCAATACTTGGCGCCCACAAACGCCCCCGAAAGATAGGGTGCCCGCCGCCGCAACTGCTGGCGATCCCATACCTCTACCTGCAATCCATCCGCCAGTTCCTCCTCTGCCTCGCTGACCAGTTGGGCCATGCGTTCCTCGGTGGCAGCCAGGCGAATGTTGCCAGCCTGTACGTACTCGACGTCGGCCCCCAACTCGGCCTGCAAGCCTTCCCATAGCTTGATACTGGCCATGGCCAGGCGCCGTTCTCGGCGATCCCGACACTGAGCCCGCACCCCACCCCCATTGCGCCCAGATGCTTCAGCGGCAATTACCGATCTTTCCAGCAGCACAGCCCGGACCCCACGGCATGCCAGGTAGTATGCAGCCGCACAACCGACAATACCCCCGCCTATGATCACGACCGGTGCTTCCAGTGTGCGCACATCAGCCATAAAGCCACACGTTCCCTTTCAATTTGAAGGATGCTCTGCCCTGGGTGCCAGGGCAGCCACCGGTATCGGAAAGATGGGCGGGCGCACCGAAAACTGCCCAACCTGCGCCCAGTCCCGACCCGTTTCCTGAGCGACCAGAGTCGCGACCAACGGGCCACAGATACGCCCCTGGCAATTGCCCATGCCGCAGCGGGCAATGCCCTTGACCATAGCCAGCGTGTCCGCGCCAGACTGCACCGCCTGGCTGACCTGCGCCCGGGTGACGCCCTCACAGCGGCAAACGATCGTCTCTGGCCGGGCCAAATCATCCAGGCCAGGGCCCGGAGTAAACAACTCACTGTAGAGCTGCTGGAAACGCTGCTCGCGGCGCATGGCACGCCTCAGTCGCTCAAGTTCGCCGTTTGCAGCGTCTTCATGACTTGGGTTCAAACCGTTGCCTTGCACCTGCGCCGCGGCAGCCCTACCTGCCAGCTCTCCCTCAATCACGGCCAGCTCTGCCCCACCGATGCCAGCACAGTCCCCTGCGGCAAAGACACCCGGCACATTAGTCTGCAGGTGCCTGTCCCGCAGAGGCACCCAGCCGCCCCGTCGTGGCTGCCACTCGTGACGTACACCCAGCAGCCGCGACAGGTGCGTAGCGGGAATGAAGCCGTAGCCGCAACAAAGAGTGTCACATGCCAGCATTGTGGCCGTGTCAGGCCTGGGCCGCCACTGGTCATCCAGTTGGGCAATCGTCACCCCGGTCAATTGGTCCTGGCCGTGGGCAGCCAGGACTCCCCAACCGGTACGGAAGGGAACTCCTGCTCGTCGCAGCGTCCACCAACTGCTCAGCCCTTCGGCCAGGCGACTCCACTGCCCCCACAGGGCAAGGCCGTTGTGCAGCGGGCGAAACAAGATACGCCGCAGCAGCGGCGATCCATCCAGCACGGCCACCACCTGGGCGCCCGCCTGCACTAACCCGGCCGCCACGACCAGTTGCAGAGGCCCAGTACCAGCCAATACCACGCGCTGACCGGGCAGGATGCGCTGGCTCTTGAGCAGGATCTGGGCAGCGCCCGACATCATCACGCCGGGCAACGTCCAGCCTGGAAAGGCGGCCGGTCGCTCATAGGCGCCCCTGGCCAGAACGATGGCCTGGGCCCGGATAAACTCTGGCGCCTCAGGCCCGTACAATGCCAGCACCTTATCCTCGAATGCCCCCCACACCGTCGTTTCGGTCAACAGGCGGACCCCCGCAGCGGTTACTCTCTGGGTCAAAGCCTGTCCCACTCGCTGGTGCCCAGCCAGTTTGCGGACTCTGAGCTCAACCGCAGGCTGCCGGAAATACTGTCCGCCAGGCTGGTGATTGTTGTCAATCAGGGTGACCCGGGCCCCGGCCCGGGCAGCCGCCAGCGCGGCACTTAGCCCGGCCGGCCCTGCCCCGATGACCACGACCTCAGCCTGCACCATCTCACGCTCCGGTGTCATGGTGAAGTCTCCGCCGGACGTTCAATTTCCACGACCATGCCGTCGACTACAGGCGTCATACAGGCACGTACG
>Ga0233417_10000631_pt1 | contig 10606 bp, 8 predicted proteins | sample Sed_MG_FD_189023 | JGI IMG/M metagenome (GOLD analysis project Ga0233417, IMG submission 189023) | Sediment microbial communities from Lake Towuti, South Sulawesi, Indonesia - Sediment_Towuti_2014_0.5_MG | ecosystem: Environmental > Aquatic > Freshwater > Lake > Sediment | place: Indonesia... | reverse complement strand
GGCGAGGCCATCAGAGACAGCCAGCCTACGCGGTGGGCGTTCCTGGACACGGAGACGACCGGTCTAGCCGGCGGCGCCGGGACGGTGGCCTTCCTGGTGGGCGTGGGCCGCATCTGCGCGGACGGCTTCCGGGTGCGCCAGTTCTTCATGCGCGACTACGGCGAAGAACCCAGCATGCTCACGGCGCTCACCCGCCACCTGGAGGGGTTTGAAGTTCTGGTTACTTACAACGGGAAGACCTACGACGGGCCATTGCTGGAAACCCGGTACCGGATGGCGCGTTCGCTGCCGCCGCTCGGGCGGCTCAGTCACGTGGACCTTCTGCACGGGGCGCGGCGCCTGTGGAAACTGCGCTTCGAGAGCTGCCGCCTGATCGACCTCGAGAGTCAGATCCTGGGCGTGGAGCGCGAAGGCGATCTGCCGGGCGAACTCATCCCTTACGTGTACTTCGAGTACGTGCGCAAGAAGCAGGCAGCGAAGCTGGTGCCCATCTTTCACCACAACGCCATGGACATCCTCACGCTGGCCTGCCTGACGGCGATTGTTCCGTGGGCGTTCCGCTCGCCGGAGGAGGCGCCGCTGCGGCACGGCGCGGAATGGCTCGGTCTGGCGCGGTGGCTGCTGCGCGCGGAGCGCGAAGAGCAGGGTCTCCGCCTGCTGCGCCGGTCGATCGAAGCGGGGCTTCCTGACGCACACCTATTCCGGACGATGTGGGACATCGCCATGCTCGAGAAGAAGCGGCGGAATGAGGCGGGCTCGTTGGGAGTGCTGGCGGATCTAGCGGCTTGCCGCAACCCATATCGCGTGCCGGCACTGGAAGAGCTGGCCAAGTATTACGAGCACCGCGAGCGCAATTACGTTCTGGCGCTGGAGTGGACCCGGCAAGCCCTGACGTACCAAGACAGCGACACGCTCCGCAAGCGGGAGGCCCGCCTTCAGGAACGGCTCTCCCGCCCGCGGCCCCGGCGGCTCTTGTGAGGCCTTTTAGGGGCCAAGCCGCTCGATGGTGATCTTCGCTACTGGGTTGTGCCAGTCATGCTCGGCCGGATTCAGGTCGGCGCTACCGATCCTCGGCCACAGCCGCCAGTTGGGCGGAACCCGCTTCTCCCAGCGTGAACAACGGTGAGCTTCGGCGCACTTGCGCGCTGAAGCAAGGGCACTCCGTTGGCGCGTCGCGGACCGGTTGATCTGAGTCGGAACATGGAACTGCCTCGAAACAGGATTGGTCGCGGAAGAACTGAGTTGTGCTCCGCACTGCTGCGCGGTATACACTGAAGAGGAATCGGATGAACGACCCGCAGCCAGTCACGAAAGCGGAGTTGTCTGAATCACTCAGGGGGCTCGAAGAGCGCCTCGCTGTGAGAATCTCCGAACAGCTCCACGAGACGGAAACCAGACTCCTCACCGCGATCCACGGCTACACCGCGCGAGGGGATCTTCGCCTCCGCCGTCTGGAGGCCGCTGAATCCTCCAGCGCCGAACGCATAGCCCTGCTCGAGGCCGGCGGCCTTTGGGCGCAGCTCGAGCTGCGCATCATCGAACTGGAAAGGCGCATTCTCGGCAAACAACCCTGACGACAATCAGGAAGTTCTCTCGAAGAAGCCCGTGGCCGTCTCGGCATACGAACCGGCGTGTCGAGTATCCTCCATACAAGTGGCGGAATCTCCCAGGTGGAGACCCCGCCTTCAGCGGGGCGTTGCGCTGGCACCGAAGTTCTGGGGTTCAGAGCACGTCCGGGAAGCCTCCGGCGCAGCTTGTAGAACCAGGCGTGGCCAATCAGGAAAACGGCGGCCGCCAACGGCCGCAGCTTTCACAACGGGCCGGAGGGCGGGATGCTGCCCTCGAGCAACAGTGCGGTTCCGGACGGTACCCCATGCGTCCTTGCCGTCCGGATTTTCCTTGCCCAAGCTTCGCCTAAAGGCGGATGGTTGACAGTCAGTACAGGGGGTAGGATTGTTGTTTCAATCATTCTCGTGCCGATGTGTAAGAAGACTTTCCCGCTGAACGGCCTCCTGATGGTGGAAGCCCCAGGGCGTCGGGCATTCGGGAAAGTAGCTGGCGGGGCCTGCGAGGACCGCCCGGCAGCGTTCTGTCACTGGTTTTTCACGTTTCACCAGCCGCGAATACGTTATGATGGGCGTGAGGCCTCTCCCCCGACGAAAAGCCACAGCACGACTCCATGGCGCTGATCACAATCTCAGGGCAGCCCGGCTGCCATGAGGAAGAAGTCGCCCGGTTGACGGCGCAGCGGCTGGGGTTTGAGCTGATCACCCAGTCGCGCATCGATGCTCTGATCGAGCGGGAGTTTGGCGCCGGCGAACCCATCCCGGACCGGGCCTACCTCTACGTGGTCCTCTCCATGCTGGGCCGCCTGGCCGCGGGTCACAACCTGGTGGTGTGCGCGCCCGGCTCGGAAACTATGGCGCGCAGTTTCCCGATGCCGTTGCGGGTGCACGTCGTCGCGCCTGAGTCGTACCGGGTCGGCAACCTCATGCTCGACTGGCAAGTGGACCGCCCCGCAGCCCGCAAACTGCTGGCGCAGTCGGAGGCGCAGCAGAACGCGGAGCGCCGCCGGCGCTTCGGGCGCATCGCTTTGCCTCCGCATTTGTTCGACCTGGTGCTGAACGCCGAACTGCTCACCACCGACCACATGGCCGATGTGATCGAAGCCTCGGCCCGTAGCCTGGGCTTGCCCGGACAGGGACCGCTTTCCCCGGCCGCGGAGGCGCAGTTGCAGTTCCGGGTGCGGCTGAAACTGGCCAAGCACCGCATCGTGCCGCCGGACCGCGTCACAATCCAGCGCAAGACGTTCGTGCACCCCAGCGAAGAGATCTTCGCCAACCTGCTGGATTTCTACCGCATTGCCTGGGAATACGAACCGCGCAGCTTTCCCATTCGCTGGGACGAAACTGGCGCCGTTGCCGAGGCATTCACTCCGGATTTCTACCTGCCCGAGTTCAACCTCTACGTCGAACTCACCACCATGAAGCAGTCGCTGGTTACCCGCAAGAACCGCAAGATCAAACAGGTCAAAGCGCTCTACCCGGACATCAACATCCAGGTTTTTTACGAGAAGGACTTCCGCAACCTGGTCTTTAAGTACGGCCTCGCCGAGCGTCTCGTACAGGCATGAGCCGGCCACACCAGCCCCCCGACATCGAGCGCATTCTCTTCACCGAAGAGCAGGTTCAGGATCGTATTCGCGAGGTAGGCGCGCAGATCTCGCGCGATTTCGCCGGCCGCCAACTGAAGCTGATCGCCGTCCTGAAAGGATCGGTCTTCTTCCTCACCGCCCTGGCCCGCGAAATTGAGGCGCCGTTGGCCATCGACTTCCTGGCCATCTCCAGTTTCGGCAATCAGAGCGGGGCTCCGGGCGTGGTGCGCATCGCCAAAGACCTGGACGACAGCATCGAAGAACAGGACGTGCTGCTGGTGGAAGACATCGTGGACACGGGCTTCACCTGCCGCTACCTGTTGCAGACTCTGGCCGGACGGGGACCCAACTCGCTGGCCGTGTGCGCCCTGCTGGACCGCACCCCCCGGCGCATCGTCCAGGTCCCCATCGCTTACCGTTGCTTCGAAATCCCCGACCGGTTCGTGGTGGGGTGCGGCCTGGACTACAAGCAGATGTACCGCAACTTGGGTTGCATCGCGGTCATGCGCCCGGAGAAGCTGTAGGCGCCAGCTCACGCGCCTGTCAGCGGGAAGAGTACCGGACGGCCGCAACTCTTGGGCAGCGGGCGGGTTCCTAGTAATGAAGCCGAATTTTCAACCCGGAGGCGGACGTGGCCCGCGCCGGCGGCCCGGAAGATGACCTTTACTGGGAGCGGAGATTCTGCTAAACAGGAGACAGAACGATATGAAAACCAAAAACTTGATCAGGTGTGCCATGGTCTTCCTGCTCGTCGCCGGAGTGGCGCTCGCGCAGGAACAGTCACCACCCCAGACCCAACCCGGACCGGGATGGAGCTTTGGGAATGCGTTCCGCCCGGGCGCGGGCCCGGGCTGGGGTGTTCACGAGGGCTTTTTCAGCCAGGTTCCGGGCATGGGGCCGGGGCCAGGTGACTTCGGATTGCGAGGGTTCCTGCCCATCCTGCTGGATCTGACGGAGCAGCAGATGGCGGACGCCGAGGCAATCTCCGATGCAGCCCGCGAACAGGCTCAGCCAATCCACGAGCAGCTCGTGGAGAAGCGGAAGGCCCTGCACGAGGCGATCAAAGCCAATAACACCGCCGAGATTGACAAGCTTTCCGCTGAGATCGGGCAGTTGTCTGGCCAGCTTGTGGCTATCCATGCCAAGGCACGGGCGAGCTTCTACCAGTTGCTTACTCCGGAGCAGAAAGAGAAACTGAACTCGATCCAGGAGCGGATGCAAAACTGGCGCGGCCGCGGAATGCGCCGTCGGGGCGGGGTGTAGCCGCCTTCAGCACTCGATTTAGATCCGGCCGGTGGCGGGCCTGCCACCGGCCGGGTGTTGTTTCTCCAGCCGTCCTTCCCCAAGCCGATCCCTCACCGCGGCGGGCCGGCGCTGCCGGTATGCTAGCATGAGGAATTCAGCACACGGTTCATGATTCGTCCATTTCGCGGCATCCTGCCACGAGTGGCCGCCAGCGCATACGTAGATCCCAGCGCACAAGTGATCGGCGACGTCGTTATCGGCGAACGATCCAGCATCTGGCCCAACGTGACCGTGCGCGGCGATGTCCACTACATCCGGATCGGGGCAGAAACGAACATCCAAGACAACAGTTGCGTGCACGTGGAACTGGACCGGCACCCCACGCTCTTGGGCCATCGCGTGACGGTGGGACACTCCGTCACGCTGCATGGCTGCACGATCGAAGACGACTGCGTCATCGGCATCGGCGCCATCGTCCTCAACGGCGCCCGCGTGCGGCGGGGTGCGGTGGTGGCGGCGGGGGCCCTCGTGCCGGAGGGTATGGTTGTGCCGCCCGGCAGCCTGGTGGTGGGCGTGCCGGGCAAGGTGGCGCGCGAAGTGAGTGTCGAGGAGCGGCGGCGCTTCGGCCGGACCGCTTCGAATTACGTGATCTACCGGCAGATCTATAAGGACGAACAGCCGTGATCCGGGCGGTCAAAGGCACGCGCGACCTGCTGCCTCCCGCCACCGCAGTCTGGAACTTCGTGGAACAGGCGGCGCGGCAGGTGTTTCGCGCTTACAACTATCACGAGATCCGCACGCCCGTTTTCGAGGAAACCCAACTGTTCGCGCGCGGCATCGGCGAGGATACCGACATCGTCACGAAGGAGATGTACACCTTCGAGGACCGCGACGGCAGCTCGCTCACCTTGCGTCCCGAAGCTACCGCACCGGTCATCCGCGCTTACATCGAGCACCGCCTCGACCAGCAGCCGGGGTTGCAGAAGCTGTATTATATCGGCCCTATGTTCCGGCGCGAGCGGCCGCAGAAGGGACGCTACCGGCAGTTCTATCAGATCGGGGCCGAGGCCATCGGATCGAAGTCGCCGGCCGTGGATGCGGAAGTGATCGAGATGGTCACGGAGGTATTGCGCCGCGCGGGTCTGGAAGAATTCCAACTCTTGCTGAATTCAGTAGGTTGCTCCAACTGCCGGCCGCCCTACGTCGAGCGCCTGCGCGAGGAACTGCGCAAAGTGGCGCACACCATGTGTGGCGACTGCCGGCGGCGCGCGGAAACCAGCCCCCTGCGCGTCTTGGACTGCAAAGTGGAACACGACCAGCCCATCATTGAGGCGCTGCCTTCCATCCTGGACCATCTCTGTAGTGAGTGCCGCGATCACTTCGCCCAGGTGCGCGAGCACCTTGCCGGCCGGCAGATCGGCTACGAGGTGCGATCTCGCCTCGTGCGGGGGCTGGACTATTACACGCGGACCACGTTCGAGATTGTGCACGGAGGACTTGGCGCCCAGAATTCCGTGCTCGGCGGGGGGCGGTATGACGGCCTGGCTGAGGCCTTGGGCTCCAAGGTGCCGGCGCCCGGCATCGGATTCTCCATCGGGGAAGACCGCCTGGTTATGGCCGTGGAAGGGAGCCGCGCGCCCGCACCGCCGGTGCCGGATCTGTTTATCGCGCCCCTGGGCGATGATGCCTACCGGCACGCCTGCCGGCTGGCGTTGCGCCTGCGGCGCCAGGGACTCTCGGTGGAATTGGCTGCGGAAGGCCGGCTCAAGCGTCAAATGGAGCTGGCCGGCCGCATGGGGGCCCGCTTTGCGCTGATTATCGGCGAAGACGAAATGGCGGCCTCCCACTACGCCTTGAAGAACATGGGCAGCGGAGAGCAGCGCGCGGTCTCGGAAGACGCGCTGCTGGAGATCCTGCCCGCCCGCAACTGACATGCCGACAACCGTTCCTCTGGATTTTCTGGGTGAGTTGCGCCGCACGCACACCTGCGGCCAGTTGCGCGCCTCCCACGCGGGCGAGCGCGCCTTGCTGATGGGATGGGTGCACCGCCGCCGCGACCTGGGCGGCGTCATCTTCATTCACCTGCGCGACCGCGACGGTGTGACGCAAGCAGTTTTTCACGAAGACGTCGCGCCCGAGGTGCATGCCAAGGCGGAGATGCTCCGCTCGGAATTCGTAGTCGCGGTGGAGGGCCGCGTCGAGCGTCGCAGCGCCGAGACCATCAACCCCAACCTGGAGACGGGCGAGGTGGAGCTGGTCGCTAACACCATCTGGATCTTGAACGAGTCGCGCACGCCGCCCTTCCCCATGGATGACACCGGGGAGATCAGTGAAGACGCGCGGCTGAAATACCGTTTCGTAGACCTGCGCCGCCCGCGCATGCAGCGCAACATCATTTTGCGCTCGAAGGTGTCGCTGGCGGTACGCGAGGTCCTCTATGAACAGGGTTTCCACGAAATCGAAACGCCGTTCATGACCCGCTCGACGCCGGAGGGCGCGCGCGATTTCCTGGTTCCCAGCCGCCTCCAGCAGGGGACGTTTTACGCGCTGCCGCAGTCGCCCCAGATCTTCAAGCAACTGCTCATGATCAGCGGCTATGAGAAGTACTTCCAGATTGTGCGCTGCTTCCGGGATGAAGACCTGCGAGCGGACCGGCAGCCTGAGTTCACGCAGATCGACCTCGAGATGTCGTTCCCGCAGCAGGAACGCATCTTCGAGGTGATCGAACCTCTGATCGAACGGGCTTGCGCGGTGGCAGGCTTCCAGGTGCGCGGGCCGTTCCCGCGAATGAGCTACGCCGACGCCATGCGCGGCTACGGCATCGACAAGCCGGACCGCCGCCTGCCGCCTTTCCACACTGTCGAAGACCTGTTCCCCGATGCCGGCCTCACCGCTCCGGGGCTGCCGCTGGTAGCCATTCACATACCGAACACCGGCGCCCTCAGCCGCAAAGAAAGGGACGAACTGAAGGCCTTTGGCAGTGAGCGCGGGTTGCGGGTCTATGACGACGCCAAGCGCCTCGAGCGGGACCACCCCGGCCCCATGGCGCAGGCACGAGAGCGAACCGGCGCGAGTGAGAGTGACCTGCTGATTCTGGCCGGATGGCCCGGCGAGCCCAAAGGCCACCGCCCGGAAGAAACGGTGCTGCTGGCCTGCGGGCAGTTGCGCCTGCACGCCGGGCAGAAGTACGCCGACCGGCACAAGCTGCTGGATCCCAACCGCTTCGAGTTCCTGTGGGTCGTGGACTTCCCCATGTTCGAATGGGACAAAGAGGAGGGGCGCTGGAACGCGGCGCATCATCCATTCACCTCGGTGCACGACGAGGATCTGGACAAGCTCACCGCCGACCCGGCGCGCTGCCGGGCCAAATCCTACGACCTGGTGCTGAACGGAGTCGAGCTGGGTTCCGGGTCGATCCGTATTCACCGCCGGGACGTGCAGTCGAAGGTCTTTTCCGCGCTGGGGTTCTCAGAGGAGGAAGCCAGGCGCCGCTTCGGCTTCTTGCTGGAGGCCCTGGAGTACGGCGCCCCACCACATGGCGGCATCGCCTTGGGACTGGACCGCCTGGTCATGATCCTGGCCGGCGAGACCTCAATCCGCGACGTGATCCCTTTCCCGAAAACCGCCAAGGGAACGGACCTCATGTGCGACGCCCCCTCGCCTGTTCCGGAGCGGCAGCTTCACGAGCTGGGCATCTCGCTGCGTAAGAAAGCCTGACGGGAGCGTTGCGCCGGCATCCGCTCTCGGCACTATGAGGCGCACATGAATTGCGGCATGCTGCTCGTTCTGGTGGCCGCGGCTACGGCTTGGGCGGAGACGCTGGTTCTCCAGCAAGGCATCGGCGGATACGCCGGCTGCCGGGCCCGCACCATTGAAGAAACCCAACCGGCCGGGGAGCCGGACAGCGCGCACTTTCCTCTGCGCGGCGCACGCAATAGCCTGCACATCCGGTTTGAGCTGCCATCCGGGAGGGTCGGCCTTGTCCGGGCGCGCCTGATGGTCTTCCTGCCTTCCGCCCGCAACACCAACCGGTTCACGGAAATCTTCTGTCACGAAGCGATTACCGGCGGCCGCCAGGTTTCCTTCGACGAAGTTGCGGATTACGGCAACGGCCGCCGAAAAGGCGCGGTGGATTCAGTTGAACTGTTCGCGCCCGGCCACGACGGCTGGCCTGACTTCCCGTTCCTGGCTCTGGGCGTCCCTGCCGGGGGGAGGTGGATCGAGTTCAACATCACGCCACTGGCCGAAAAGTGGCTGCGGGGCGATGCGGAGAACCATGGGGTGATGCTGATTCCCACTGACCCGCCGGATCGCCGCTTCAGCAGCACTTGGGAGATCGACATCCCAACCTGCGCCCACCCCGATCCCGCAGTGCGGCCAAAGCTGGTTCTGGAGTACGGCGACGACGTCCCAGACATACTGATCGGAATGATCAGCGGCCTGGAGCGCATTTCGGATCGCTCAACTCGCTTTGGCTACCGGGGCCCCTATCACTCCTCTTACCGGGTGTCGCTGGCGTCGAACGAGTTCGAGGGCTTCCAACTGGTACTGTATCCCATGCGACGGGATTGGAAGGCGGTCCGTTTGAGCAGCTCGGACCTCGAGAGCTCGACCGGCGCACGGATCCCCGCTTCCGATGTGCAGTTTTTTCTCGAAGACTCCTTCCCGTTGCGGCGGAATTGGCTGACCGGTCAAATGTTCGCCGGGAAGACCTATGAGATGCCGGATCCACTCCTGCCCATGCAACCGGCCGACATCCCACGTCAGATACACACTCCGTTCTATGTGACGGTCCGTACACGTCCCGGCACGCCGGCGGGTGTCTATCGCGGCACTCTGGCAGTCGCGGCGGAAGGCATGGCTGCTCCGCGAAGGCTGTCTCTCGAAGTCAAGGTTTGGCCTTACGCCATACCGGAACGGTGGAACTTCCACACCATGGGGCACTTCATTTGGAGTAACGTGGAGAAGTTTCATGGCGCCGAGGCCGGCGAAGACCTCTTCCGGAGGTATTACGAGTTTCTTCTGGAGCACCGCTTCACGCCAACCGAGCAGTACCGGCCGGTTCTCTCTCCACGCCGGGACCTGGCCGGCCTCTTACACCGCGGCATCAACACGGTGTATCTGAACGGTAACTTCACCGGCTCGGCCCAGGACATGGAACAAATCGGGAGGGACTACGAGACGGTCAAATCCCTCAAAGCACTGGACCACACCCTCATCTATATCGGTGACGAAACGGACCAGTGGGAGGAGATGCGGCGCCGGGCCGACCTCATTCATGCCCACTTCCCGGGCGTGTTGGCAATGATCGGCGGCAGCCTGCCACGCACGGAGCTGATCGGTTTCATCGACGTGTACGACCCGCACCTCAGCGGCGGCAGCCGGGTCTACAGCCTGGAGGAGGAGCAATCGCACTTGATCGCCGAATCCCAGGCGCGCGGGGAGGAATTCTACTGGTACACCGCGGCGGGGCCCTCGTATCCCTATCCCAATGTGCAAATGGAGAATCCCCTGATCGCGTCGCGCGTCCTGTTCTGGCTGACCTGGAAGCATGGAGTCACCGGCTACGAGTACTACTGCTATAACCTCTGGGAGCGCAACTATTCGAAGCATCCGGCCCAGCGCTACCCCCAAGTGCCGTGGAAAGCCGACGGCTGGAGCGAAGGCTGGCCGACTAACAATGACGGAATTCTCTTCTACCCCGGCCCCATCTCCTCGCTCCGGTTTGAAGCCATTCGCGACGGGATTGAGGACTGGGAGAGTCACATGGTGTTACGTGACACAGTAGAGGCTTTGCGGGATCGCACGAGCCCTGCACTTGTGCGCCGCGCCGAAGCCATGCTCCGGGTGAACGAAAAAGTGGTGCGAAGCTTCAAGGATTATACGCAGGACCCCGCGCGGCTGCTGGCCGAGCGGGAGGCTTTGGGCGAGCTAATCGCCGAGTTCATGCAAGCCAGGGACGCCCGCGAATCAATCGAGAAGGCATCCAGGGAGCGCATCCTGAAACAAGCGGCCAGGCGGCGCGTCATGCTGCACGAGCGTCATGCGCAGGCTTGCCGCCGGCTGGGCAAGAAGCCCCTGTCAGACGGAGACTGGCGGCTCCTCTGGCCGTAACTAGGCGTCGATCGACGTCGCACGCAGTTCCTAACACTCATCTGGTCTGCCTTGCCCCCGCGTCGTTGAACATAGCCCTAAGCCTGGGTTGGC
>Ga0233417_10000630_pt1 | contig 10631 bp, 10 predicted proteins | sample Sed_MG_FD_189023 | JGI IMG/M metagenome (GOLD analysis project Ga0233417, IMG submission 189023) | Sediment microbial communities from Lake Towuti, South Sulawesi, Indonesia - Sediment_Towuti_2014_0.5_MG | ecosystem: Environmental > Aquatic > Freshwater > Lake > Sediment | place: Indonesia... | reverse complement strand
GTTCGCGGAACCGCGCCTCCTGGTCCGCCGGGTCGTTCAATTCCGAAAAGCCGTTGCCCAGCTCCAGTCGCCCCCCGGCAAAGACCTCGAAGCGTTCCGCCAGCGACGGGTCGTCGTCGCGGCACTTGGCTAAGGGAGACACCTCCGTGGGGTAGTCGAAGATGATCGTTGGCTGAATCAGGTGGCGCTCAGCAACCAATTCAAAGAGCGCCGCCGCAATCCACCCTTCCCCCGCACCGCTGGGAGTGTGCAGCGGTTCGTACGAGGGAGTTCGCGCAGTAAACTCGTTGTAGGCGCCGGCCGCCTGTCGCAACCCGCCGGCAAAAGCAAGCTGCTCGACCGTGGGTGTCCGGCCCGCTCCCTCCGGCCAGAACCGACAGATCGCCTCCCGCAGCGAGAAACGCTGCCATTGCGAAAAATCAACGGTGTGTTCCCCGTAGGGAATCTTCAGCGAACCGCACACCTTCTGCACCACGCCGGTGAGCAGTTCCGCGGTGAGGTTCATCAAGTCGCGATAGTCACTGTACGCCTGGTAGAACTCCAGCATCGTGAATTCCGGATTCCACCGGTAACCCACGCCCTCGTTTCGGAAGTTGCGGTTAATCTCATAAACCCGGTCCAGGCCTCCGACCACCAGCCGCTTGAGGTACAGCTCCGGGGCGATGCGCAGGTACAGGCGCGTGTCAAACGTATGGTGATGCGTGACAAACGGACGCGCGGTGGCTCCCCCAGCGATGGGGTGCAGCATTGGCGTCTCCACTTCCACATATCCGCGCGCATCGAAGAATCTCCGGATCTCGCGGATAATCTGTGCCCGCTTCTCGAAGACCTCGCGCACCCCGTCATTGACAATCAGGTCCAGGTACCTCTGGCGGTATCGCATTTCCACGTCTGCCAGCCCATGCCACTTTTCCGGCAAGGGCAACAACGCCTTGGTCAACAACGTCAGTTCCGTCACCCGCACGGTCAGCTCATTCGTTTTCGTTCGGAACAGTTCTCCAGCCACGCCGATGACGTCTCCCAAGTCCAGCAATTGAAACAGTTTAAATACCCGCTCGCCCACCACATCCAGCTTGATGTAGACCTGCAGTCGCTCCCCGGCTCCCTGTACATGGGCAAACCCTGCTTTGCCGTGCAGGCGCAACGTCAGGATGCGCCCCGCCAGCCGCACCGCCACGCGTTCGGCCTCTAGTTCTGCCCCGCTTCGCTGGCCGTACTTCCCCAGTACTTCCGCCGGAGTATTCGTCCAATCGAATTTATGCGGATAGGGATCGTGCCCCAGCTTCTGGATTTGCTCCAGCTTTCTCTGGCGCTGCAGGAACTGGTCTGCGGGTTCGAATTGCAATGCCGGTGCTCCGCTCGACTTCTTACACAGCTCGTCTGAGCGGGATTGTAGCGGGGATGCAAAGCCTCTTGCTACAGAAAATACAGCGGCCTGCAAAAACGACCGCTGGACTTGCTGGCTCTGGTATACTGACCCCCCCTCGGAGGCATCTTGACTTTTCGGCGCGCCAAGAGCTTCGCTCAGGGAAACAAATCTCTGGGCGAACAATGGATAGGTTGGTTGCCGCCCGGCAAAGCGGAGACCTTTGCTTCCCTGGCCGCTGTTCTGCGCGCCGACTCCGGCATGCTCGGGGTGGCATTGAACGAGGGAATCGAGTTGAGCCGTCGCGGCTCGCCCTCTCCTTGCTCCGAGTTGGGTATCGTCTGCGCCGAGCTCTTCGGTCGCCTGGCCGGGCGACTTGAGGCTGCTCTGCGCTGTCTTTACCGCCACTCTTCCAATCTCACCCTCCTTCCCAGAGTTTCTCCGCTGAACGCTGATTTCTTTCGCAGCGAGCCGGCCAAGCGTCGGGCCAAGCGCGGCCGGCTTTTCGCCAATGTGCTCTTGACCTCCAATTCGCGCTTCTCTCACAAGTTGGAAGATCTGACCTGCATCGTCTGTGACCTCGCAGCCAGCCTTCGGCCGCTCGCCGTTCAAATGCAGCAGGCATCCGCCGCCCACCTCCCCGTTGCCTGGGAGCAGTTGGAAGTGCTCGACTATGATCTGAACACCTGCCTGGCAGAGACTCTCGTGGTGTTGAAATCCTTCTTTCATGTCCTGCCGGACGCGGATACCCCTGGCTTCCGTCGCCAAATAGAGGCAGCCCTCTCCGCGCCCAAGCCTCCGTCCGTCGTTCTCCCCGCCTGCCCGGACCTGGCTCCGCCCCTTCGCTCGAACCAAAGAGATTTGGCCAACCTCCGGCGCAGGCGCAATTCTTCCGCCTAGACGCGCACACCCGTTTCAGCACAGAATACCCCGCGCGGAGTTCTGCACGCTTTAGACTGCGTTGCGTTCTCTGGGAGGGATTCTCCGCTCCTGGGCAGAGTCTTTAACGCCCGGGGCCTCCTGCTCAGAAACGCGGGGACAACTCAGGGGGCAGGGGATACATCCAAGTGTTCGGATGCGTCCCGACCGGTACGGTGGCCCGACCGAGACGAGCTGAAAATATCGAGCTGCCCGAGGCGGAAGCCATTCGCCTCGCCCAACAGGGCGACGCCGCCGCGTTCGAACGCATCTACCGGTTGCACAACCGCCGCGTTTACGCGCTGTGCTTGCGGATGGTTGGCAACCCGGCCGAGGCGGAGGACCTGACCCAGGAGGCTTTTCTGCAGTTGTTTCGGAAGATCGGGACCTTCCGAGGAGAATCGCAGTTCTCCACGTGGTTGCACCGATTGGCAGTCAATGTGGTCTTAATGAAGCTCCGCAAGAAGACCCTGGCGGGCCCTTCCCTGGAGGAGATCACGGAACCCGACGAAGAATCCGGCGGGCCGAAGAGGGATGTAGGTGGCCCCGACCTCCGCCTCTCCGGTTCCATTGACCGCGTCAATTTGCAGCGCTCCGTGGAGCAGCTCCCGCCCGGTTATCGTACCGTCTTCGTCTTGCACGATGTGCAGGGCTATGAGCACAATGAGATTGCCGAAATCATGGGCTGCAGCATCGGCAACTCGAAATCGCAGCTCCACAAGGCGCGCATGCGCTTGCGCGAGTTGCTTCAGGAAACCCAGCGCAGCCGCGCCCGCGAGGAGCGCCAGGCAGCCAAAGGGGAAAGCGTCGGCAGCGCATAGCCGGCGGGTGTTTCGGAAGAGTTTTGCTGGAATTGGAAGAGGGTGAAAGGCCATGCAGTGCACTGAATTTGAATCTGTTCTCGAACAACGCTCCGGGGAGTCGTTTCCCCGAGCCGCGGCCGCCCACCTCGATGCCTGCGAACGGTGCCGGAACCTCCTGGCCGATTTCCAGGCCATCCAGGTGTCCGCCGCGGCTCTGGACACCGATCTGCCCGAGCCGCCCGAGCGCATCTGGCTTTCGGTTCGCTCGCAACTGCTCGCAGAGGGCCTGATCCATGCGCCGGTCGCCGAGCCCGAGGGCTTCTTCGCCCAGTTGATCAGTTGGGTGCCTCGCCCTGCGCTCGCCGGCGCGTATCTTGGTTTGTTGCTTCTCGCCGCGATTCTCGTGGGCGTGCGCGGCGACCTGAGCTTTCTTGGAGCGGGAACCCCCGCTCTGGATGTGGCGGAGATGGCCGCGCTGCGGGAAACTCTCCGCACCGCAGAAAAGGAAACTGCCGTTGTCGTCCCGGTTCTCCACCCGGACGTCACCTCGACCTTGCGCAAAGACTTGGCCCTGGTTGACAATGCTATCGCCATGTGTGAAAGGAAGGTCCGCGAAGAACCCCAAAACACCCTGGCACGCGAGTACCTGCTCGGCGCCTACCAGCAGAAAGCCGACCTGCTGGCTACCATCGCGGACCACGGCGCTCGAGGGGACTGAAATGAACTTCATTCGCCATCTCGCTAAGAAAGAAAGCTGTCGCGCCTCCGTGCTGGCTTTTGTCTTTCTCCTTCTTCTCGCCTGGCCGGCCTCCGCTCATCGCATCGAAAAACGCTTTCCTGTGGACGGCCGCCCGGTCGTGATCGTCCGCAACTCTCACGGTCGAATCGACGTCAAATCGTGGAAGCGCATGGAAGTGCTCGTCGTCGGCACCCACGGCAGTGAGAAGACTGAAGTCGAGACCGAGCAGGCCGGTAACCGCATCGAGGCACGCACGCGCCTCAACGGGCAAAACCTCTCCCCCGCGGAGATGGAAGCCAATTTTGAGATCACCGTCCCGGAGGAATCCGAACTCCAGGTCCACAACGATTCCGGCGTCATCATCGTCGAGCGGGTATACGGCGATATGACCTTTGACACCATCGCCGCCGATGTCCGTTTGCAGGAGGTTTATGGCTTCCTGATGGTCAAGATGACCGGAGGCTCCCTGTTCTGCACGAAGTGTGCCGGCCGGCTCGAAGCCAGCTCCATCAGCGGCAATATCCAGCTTCTCCAACCGCAGCTCGATTTTGCCCGCGTCCAATCCACCTCCGGCAACATCCTCTTCGACGGCGAGTTGCGCCGCGGCACCTACAGTCTCAAGAATCTGAGCGGTATCATCGAGGTGCGCTTCTCCCCGGATGATTCCTTCGACCTGAAAGCCTCCACCGTCCTGGGCTCCATCGATAACCAGGCACAGTTGAAGTCTGACCCGCACGGGTCGAGCAGCGGCCGCCAAATTCCCCGCGCCTCCACCGCATCCAACTCCTTCATCGGCACGTTCAAGGAAGGACACGCCCGCGTCGAACTCTCTACCTACAGTGGTAAGATCCAGATTCGGCCGCGCGCGCAGTAGCGGCCGGATCTCATGCCGGCTCCTTCGCGTACACGCAAAATCCTTTGCCTCATCGGCTTCATGGGCTGTGGCAAGACCACCATCGGCCGCCGCGCCGCCAGCCAATTGGGCTGGCGCTTTGTAGACCTCGACTCCCGCATTGAAGAACGCGCCGGCCTGACCATCTCCGCCATCTTCGAGCGTCAGGGCGAACCGGCCTTCCGCGACCTCGAACACCAGCTCCTGCAACTTGCCCTCGAAGAAGCCGCCGCCTCACCCAACCCCTCCATTCTCGCTCTGGGTGGCGGCACCTTCGCCCAGCCCCGAAACGTTGCTCTGCTCCACTCCTTTTCCGCTTTCGTCGTCTTCCTCGAAACCCCGGTGGACATGCTCCTGGCCCGCTGCTACTCCAAAACCCACCGCCCGCTTTTTCGCGACGAAGCCAGTTTCCGAAAACTCTATGCCCAGCGCCTGCCTTTTTACCGACAGGCCGATGCCTGTGTTCAAAACACCGGCGAATTACAACAGGTCGTTGCCGCTGTCTGTTCGCTCTGTGGTTCCTCGGCCGCGCCAGCACCCAAAGGAGTCAACGCATGACCTTGACTGCCCCCGCAACCAGGTTCTTGTCCGCGACGTGGATAGTTCTCTTCCTGGCGCCGTTCCTTCTTCGGGCGCAGGTCGAAAAGGAACCGAAGCCTCGCACCGTAGCTAAAGCCGTATTGCTTGTCGAGGACAAGGGCAAGTTTCGTATCCTGCTCGACGGTCAGCTGGTGGGCACCGAAGAGTTCGAAATCTCCCCTGCCGGCCGCGAGTGGCAGGCCCGAGGTAGCACACACATCACCCCGCCTGGTGGCACGCCCACGCACGTGCAGGGCACACTTCGCCTCGCCGCCGATGGTTCCCCCACTCGCTACGAATGGTCCACCCAGGGCGAAAAGAAAGCGAGCGCCATCGTGACCTTTCGGGGCCCCGTCGCCAACGTCACCCTTCTGCTACAAAACTCCCAGCCCTTCGAGCAGCTCTTCTCGTTTGACTCTTCCCGGATCATGATTCTCGACAACAATCTCTATCATCAGTACGCCATCCTCGCCCGCCTCTATGACTGGTCCGCTCGCGGCTCGCAGACCTTTCCCGTTCTCATCCCCCAGGAGATGACTCCCGGCTCCATCACCGTGGAATCCCTGGGCCCGCAATTCGTCGAAGGCAAGACGCTCGAGCTTCTTCGTGTGCGTACCTCCGATCTCGAGATTGATCTCTACCTCGACTCCGCCCGCCGCCTCCTCCAAATCTCCGTCCCTTCTTCCAAAGCCCTCATCCTCCGCGAATAGTCCCGCGTAGTTCCTCTATCCCCTGTCTCTTGCTAGCACGCCACTGTGCGCCGGTGGCCGTCTTCTTCTTTCTACCCTCGGGTTCTATGTCTCAGTGGCTGCTTCTCTTCCGCAAGAACAAAAATGGGGCGCCCGCTTTCACAGGCGCCCCACAATTCCAACAAGCACTCTCTTACGCCTTACGGTTTACGGTTCACCGTTTACGCTTCACGGCTCGCCGTGCACGGCGTGCCGATGAAGTTTCCTACAGCAGCACGCGTCGGCTCACGATTCGCTTCCGCTCGACGGGCTTCGGCGGCTCGATCTCGACGTTCACCGAGACCTGCGACCGATTCCGCAGCACGCCCAGGACCACGGTCTTCTTCTCGGTAACTGCCCGGAGCTTCTCCCGCAAGTCAGAGGTAGTCCTCACGCGTTCCCCGTTGACCTGAGTGATCACGTCGCCCGCCTTCAACCCGGCCTTCTCTGCCGGCGAGCCTTCATTCACCGAACGCACCAGCACACCTTCTCCATCCGGCGCGCCGAAGTACGTCCCGAGCTGCCCGCTGAGGTCTTCGGCATCAATCCCCAGCAATGGCCGTCCTCCCAGCAGGCTAAACGCACGGATCTCCGGCAGTGCCCGCAGCCGGTCGAGTTGCGGCATTTCGAACTTAAAGTCGAAGTCTCTCGGCCCCATCTTGAATGCCGAGCGCCTCTCCCCAAGCTGGACCGAGATGCTCTGCGAGCGCCCATCACGCCAGTACGTGATTTGCGCCGTGCGCCCGGCCGGCGTCTCCCTCACCAGTCGCGTGAACTGCGCCGTTCCTTCCAACCTCTGCCCATTGAACTCGGTGATGACGTCGCCCGACTTCAGACCCGCTTTGGCCGCCGGGCTGTCGGCTTCCACGTCGGTCAACAGCACGCCTCGCTCGGCGGGCAGCTTCAGCTCCTTGGCCTTATCCGCCGTGACCTCTGATATGGACACGCCCAGCCAACCGCGCTCGTCATCGTCGGCACTCACCCAGAAGGCCGTATTCCCATACTTCCCGTACGCCAACTCCTGGGCAATCTCTTTCTCAAGCTCGGCGAACTCTTCGGCATCGCCCAGCTCCAGCCCGGCCAACTCACGGGCCAGATCCCGGTCCAGTGCCTCCAAGTCCAGCTCGATCCGAGCTCGCTCGGCCTGCAGTTTGGCCAACTCCGCCTGCCTCAATGCCTTTGCGCGCTGAAGCGTCTGGCCCGTTTCCTGTGCCGGCCCGGGCAACGCCACCAGCACCATCGCCAGCAGCACGGCTCCCGGCAAAATCCACAGCCATTTCCTTTTCATGACAGTATTCTCCTGTTTGCGGTTCACTCAAATTGTGGACCGCAGGGTGACCACCCGGATTCCACCATTCACCGTCCGTATCTGGATCGTGCTTCCGCCTTGTCCAATCTGTCCGCGAAAGGCCTGCAGCAGACCCGCCCCTCGCAACGAGAGCGGCAACTCGGAGCGAAAGTCACCATTAATGGTGCGCACATCGAGTTCCGCGTTGCTGCCCTCGGGCAGCCCGAGCAGGATGGCCCCGTTGATCGTCTCTAGCACCACCGCCTCGCCTTCGTCCAACCGGCGCATCTCCAGCCGCAAGTTTCCATTGGTCGTGTGTGCGCTCACGCGCCCGCTGCAGTCCAGCACATCCACATTGCCGTTCACCGCCCGCAAATCTCCCGTGGCCTCGACGTTGGCGACTCGCACCAGCCCGTTCACCGTGGCCACGCGTTCCAGATGCACGCGCCGCGGTACCCGAACGCGGTACTCCACATACACTTCCACTCCGTCGTCCTGGGGATAGCGCGTCTCCACCGCCACGCGATTCGGCGCTGCAGCCACCTCGATGCGCACGCGCTTCAAGTCGCTCTGCGCCCCCAGTGCCGTCTTCACCGCGTGCACTTCGACTTCTTGCCGGTCCCATCCGCTGACGTGCACCGCTCCGTTCACATTGCTCAGCGAGAACGTTCCCCCCGACGGCAGGGGATACGTCTGCTGGAACAGCTCATCGAACGCCCACGCCGGCGCCGTCAGAATTGCTGCTGCCAGAACAAACACGGCCACTCGCCACGCTTGCCTCATCGCTGCACCCCGTCAGAAACTGTGATCCTCCCCCTCATCCGCGATCCCCGGCTAGTCCAAACGGAACACGACTGTGACTCGCGAAACCACCTTCACGCTCTTGCCCTCGATCACTGTCGGTTCATACCGCCACTGCTGCACCGCCGCCAGCGCCGCGTCCGCAAGAATCCTTTCTCCCCTCTGTACCCGCACATCGCTCACGGAGCCGTCTTCGGCCACCACCACTTGCAGTCGCACGCTCCCCTCGATCCCGGCATCGCGGGCCACATCCGGATAATCCGGGGCCACGTAGTGGATCAACCTCTTCTGCTGCTCCTCGGGATCCACCCGTACGCCCCCGATGAACAACCTTTCGAAGCGCTGTTGCAGCGCCGCTAGACGGCTGACCTCGCGGTTGACCTGCTCGACTGCCTGCCGGGCCTGCTCCTCCGCCAGGCGGCTTCGTTCCTGGTAGATTTGAGCCTGCGCCATGGCCTCTTGCTCGTGCTGCATCGGATGCTTCGGCTGCAACTCCTCCCGTTGCTTGAGCCTCTTCTTCTGAATCTCCTGTTGCCGCAATTGCATGCTCGGGTCCGCGAGCTTCAGCCGGATGTTTCCCGCAGTCGTCCGGATTCGCAAAACTTCCCCGCCGCCGTTCAACGTGCACTCGCCGCGCACCTCTGGCTGTCCATCTCCCGAATGCAGGCAACTGACTTGCAAGGGCAGTTGCGGATCGGCCACAATGCGGTGCCCGGCGGGTGTCTCGATTACGGCGTTGATCGTAATCGCCAGTTTTTGTGGAAGGTAGACCACCACGTCGCCCTGGCCGGAGATCAGTTGCGACGGGCCGGTCAGCTTGGCCTCCGGCACAAAAAAGGCCGTAATACTCCCAGCTCCCGTTGAGGCCCGCACCGCTTGCTGGATTTCCGAGAGATAGATGCTTCCACCGCCGGTGTTGACGTCGGCCGGCCCCGAAACTCGCTGCACGCGCACCACTCCCCCGCCGGTGCGCGCTCGAATCGGCCCCCCGGCCTCGCCGATGTCCACCTGCCCGCCGCCGGTGATGGCGGTGACTTCTGCCAGCGCCCGCTGCACGGAGATATTGCCCCCGCCGGTTTCCAGCCGCGCGACCCCGGTAATCGATCCCGCCCGGACGTGGCCTCCGCCGGTGCGCAGAGTCGCGTCGCCTCGGACCATGTCTGCGGTGATGAGTCCGCCGGCCGTGATCGCGCGCAGATCGCCCTTCACTTCCCGGACGCTGATGTGCCCGCCCTGCGTTTCCAGGCGCGCCCCCGCGCCCCCGGGCCCGCCAACCCGACCCGCGGAAATGTTTCCCCCGCTCGTCACCAGGCTGACTCGCCCCTCGATGTCCTCGATCTGAATGTTCCCCGCCCCGGTCTGGATGTCCAGCTCATAGTCGCGCGGCACATTCACTTCAAGCTCGACCCACCTCCGCCCGCGATACTCGCGGGTTGGCACCTGTCCCGTTAGGGTTACTCCTGTCGGCGTGGTGCGCGCGGTGACCACGAATTGCTCAATCAACGCGCGCGCGTCCGGCTGCCGCGCGTCGGTCTCAATTCGCACCGAGTAGCTCACTTGGCCCGACTCTTTCACCTGCACCCGCACGTTCCCTATGTCCGTCACCAGCCGCAGGCGCAATCCATCTTTCGTTGCCAGCACTCCAGACCGGGTGTCTGAGATTCGCTCACGATTCGTTGTCTGACCCGAGGAGGGGCCTTCTGCTGCATCCGTCTCCGGATCGGGCACTCGCGATGTTCCGCCGGGGCTTTGATCCGGCGCAGCGGCTTCAGTCGTCCAGTGCCCCTGGTCTGCCAGTTCAACCGGAACGGCACGGCCCTGCCCCGCGAACAACACCATCGCCAGCAGGAGGGAGGAGATAGTCTTGGGGAGGAAACGACTCATCGTCTGTCTTTCCGGCCTAATGCGATTGCCGCGGCCCCAGTTGCCGCACCGCTGCCGCGCTCTGCATGCGGATGTAGGTGTTGGGGTCCCTTTGCATCCGTTCGCGCAAAACGTCAATCACCCGTTGGTCATCGAACTCCGGCAGCTTCTCGGTCAACGTCCGCAGCGCATTGATTGCCTCGATGCGCACGCCCGGGTTGTTGTCCTCGACCAGCGCGGCCAGCAGCGTGTCGCGAACCAACGCATCCTGCTCGAAGCCCCGCAGGGCCTCCAGCGCCTTCAACCGCACCCCCGGATTGCGGTCGGTGCGTACCGCATTGCACAAGGCTTGTCGCACCAGCGTGTCGCTCGAGCGCAGCCGCAGTACGTCCACCGAATCCAGCCGCACGCCGGGATCAAAGCGTTGGTCGTTCTGAACGACAAGCATCAGCACACGCTGCACGTCAATGTCGTCCGGCGAGCCTTGCAGCAGCAGCGGCTTCTCAGTCGTCAATTGCAGTTCGATGTGGGGAGTGCCGGTGCTCGCGTCTCCCCCCCAGTTGATTCCGGACACATTCAGGTTCTGCAGGTCCTGGTCTGTGAGTCGCGGCCTCGAAACTACGACCCCTGCGTTGCTGATCGGGCCTGCATCAT
>Ga0233417_10000629_pt1 | contig 10667 bp, 8 predicted proteins | sample Sed_MG_FD_189023 | JGI IMG/M metagenome (GOLD analysis project Ga0233417, IMG submission 189023) | Sediment microbial communities from Lake Towuti, South Sulawesi, Indonesia - Sediment_Towuti_2014_0.5_MG | ecosystem: Environmental > Aquatic > Freshwater > Lake > Sediment | place: Indonesia... | reverse complement strand
CAAGGAGCGGGCCGGGGCTGTGGCGGATAAGATTCACACCGGGCGCAGCCGCAATGAACAGGTCTCGCTGGACACCCGGCTGTGGCTGCGGGGAGAGATCGACCGGGTGCGGTCCGCGCTGCTGGACCTGATGCAGGCGCTGCTGAACATGGCCGCCAAGTACCCGGACGCGATCGTCCCTGGGTATACCCATCTGCGCCGCGCCCAGCCCGTCCTCTGGGCCCACTACCTGCTGGCCTACTTCGAGATGCTGGACCGCGACTGGGACCGTTTCGGCCTGGCGCGCCGCCACGCCAACGTCCTGCCGCTCGGGTCCGGCGCGCTGGCAGGCAGCGGCTTCCCCCTCGATCGCCAGGCCATGGCGCGCGAACTGGGGTTTGAGGCGGTGACACGCAACAGTATGGATGCCTGCTCCGACCGCGACTTTGCTCTCGACTTTCTCTATGCCGCCGCCACCACCATGTTGCACCTGAGCCGGCTGGCGGAGGACTGGATCCTCTATTCCAGCGAAGAGTTCGGCTGGCTGGAATTGAGCGATGCGGTCACCAGCGGCTCCAGCCTGATGCCGCAGAAGAAAAACCCGGACGCGCTGGAACTGATCCGCGGCAAGTGCGGGCGAGTCGTGGGAGCGCTGAACGCGCTGTCGCTCACGGTGAAAGGCTTGCCCCTCACCTACAACCGCGACATGCAGGAAGACAAGGAGCCGCTGTTCGACGCCACCGGCCAGGTGTGCGATTCGCTCCACATGGCTCGCGCGGTCGTCCAGTCGGCCTTGCTGCGGCCCGAAGTCCCCGCGGCCGCCGCCAGGGATAGTTGGGCCGCTGCCACGGACCTCGCCGAGGCGCTGGCCCGCTCCGGCATGCCCTTCCACCTCGCCCACCAGCTTGTCGGCCGTCTCGTCCTTGAAAGCGTCAGGACCGGACGCAAGCCCTCCGACTGGACACCGCAAGCGCTGGCCGCGTTCTCTCCCGAATTCACTCCCGCCATAGCGGCGCTGCTCGATCCACGAGAGGGTCTCCAGACCCGGGAGGTCCCGGGAGGCACCGGCCCGCGCGCTGTGGCGAGTGCGCTGGAAGAAGCCCGGCGCCGTCTTGCCGCGATGAGAACTGAGCTTCAAACGCCCGCACAGCCATGAATAAGAGCTTCCGCCACGGCCAGATCCTCAAGCTCATTCGCTCCCGCGCAGTACATACCCAGGACGAATTGGCCCATGCCCTGGTCAGACTGGGTGTGAAAACCAGCCAGGTCACTCTATCGCGAGACATACGTGACTTAGGGCTGGTCAAGACCGCCAGTGGTTACCGGCAGATTGCGCCGGAACACTCCGGGCCCAATTTGCCTGCCGTGGCGCGTGAGTTTCTGCTCGACGTGAAGACCGCACAGAACCTCGTGGTGCTGAAGACCTCACCCGCGCACGCCAGCTCAGTTGCGGTCGCCCTGGACCAGGATGAGTGGCCGGATGTCACCGGCACGGTGGCCGGGGACGATACCGTGCTGGTAGTGTGCCCGGATCCGGCTGCGGCCAGGAAAGTGCGCTCGCGTCTGCTGGCCCTGCTGGCCTGATTGAATTGGGTGGCCAGGGGCTTGCTCGGTATGGGACGATGCCCCCTCGCCCCGCGCGGCGAGTCAGCCGAGGCTGCTGACGGCGGAGTCTACGTCTGGGAAGAACTTGAACACGGTATCCAGACGGGTCACGCGGAAACCGTCGCGGACGTGCCCTTCCTCGGCTACCATGCATAGCTTGCCGCCTGCGCCGGACACCTTGTTGAACGTGAAGATGAAGCGGCCAATGCCCGTGCTATCGATGTGCGAGAGACCCGTCAGGTCGAACACGAACTTACGGTACCCTGCGCTCAATTTCTCGCTGACCAGCAATTCCAGTTGCCCGTCTTCCGGGCCGAGCACGAGCCGTCCCGTCAGCTTGATCACTACAACGCCCGGCCGGACTTCCTGGTGGTCAATCTCGACTGACATAGCCCTCGTTAAAGCATATCAAGTGTCCCCGCGCTTGCTACCCTTACTCGGCCGGACGCCGTGGGGTGTGCATTCTTGCACGCCGGCTCTCCAGTCGGCATTCCGGTTTTCAAACCTCCACCGGTTTTCCAGCCGGTATCGGTTTTCAACCGTCCGGCCGGCTGGTTGGCAAGCCGTTGCGTGTAGAACCGGCAGGACAAGCCGAATCTGGCCTGAAGCCGGCCTGGATTGCTCGCCCCATCGAAAACTCCGCAGATGGGTATCCACTTCACTCAGCTCACCTCGACGGCTTGTGTCCTGCCTCACAGAAGTCTTTCATTTCTCATGGCGAGCGTGCAGCATATGGGGGCTGGCTGAATCAAGTGGATACCCATCACTCCGCAATCGCGGCGGCGCTTGACCACCCCAGGGAATCGGAGGAGGGCCCAACTCGGTGCCGGTTGGAAAACCGGTGGAGGTTTGAAAACCGGAATGTCGGCTCGAAAGCCGACAGCGCGCTGGAAAGCGCACCCCACCCTAGTAGCGGGATTTTGCGATGGCGGGCAGGTCTTCCGGCGGTTCGAGCCACGGGGCTCCGGGTGCCAGGTAGTGCCGGGTGAGGCCGTCACGGAGGAGCGCGAACGCGGTGTCGGGATCGTCGGCAAAGTCAAACAGCTCGAGGTCTTGGGCGCTGATGGTGCCGTGGCGCACCATGGCCTGGAAGTCGATGATCTCGTTCCAATAGCTGCTTCCATACAGCACAGTGACGATCTTCTTTTGCAGCTTCTGCGTCTGGCTCAGGGTCAGGATTTCGCACAGTTCGTCCATAGTGCCGAAGCCACCCGGGAAGATGACCAGGGCTTTGGCCAGGTACGCGAACCAAAACTTGCGCATGAAGAAGTAGTGGAACTCGAAAGAGAGCGAAGGGGTTATGTAAGGGTTGGGCCGCTGCTCGAAGGGAAGCCCGATATTCAGCCCGACGGACTTGCCGCCCGCGTCGTCAGCACCCCGGTTGGCGGCCTCCATGATGCCGGGACCGCCGCCGGTGCAGACCATAAAGCGGCGCGCCTTGGGGTGCAACGAATTGGACCACAGAGTCAGGCGACGTGCCAGTTCGCGTGCCTCATGATAGTAGCGTGACAGCGGGCCAGTCTCGCCGATCCGCGCCGAGCCGAAGAAGACGATAGTGTCCCGCACCTGTTCGCGCTGGAAATGAACCAGGGGGTAGTAGTACTCCGACAGGATGCGGACGGGCCGCCCGTCCGCGCTGTCGAGGAAGTCTTCGTTCTTGTAGGCAAGACTCGGACGTTCGTCAGAATTAGGGTGCATCTGCGCTCCTGGTGAGCTGCTCTTCCAGCCTGGTGATACGCTTGTTCAGCTCGCGAACGGTCTTCTGGATTTCCGGAAGCTTGGGGAAGGCCGTCACCGCGCGCAGCCATTCCTTGCTATCGATGGCGGGATATCCGGCCACGCGCCCGCCCTTCGGCACGTCCTGCGCCAAGCCGGCCTGGGCGTAGACCACGGCGTCTTCCTCAATGGTGATATGGCCCGCCGAGCCCGCCTGGCCGGCCATCACCACGTTGCGTTGCACCACGGTACTGCCGGCCAAGCCCACTTGTCCGCAGAGGATGCTGTCCTCGCCCACGACACAGGCGTGGCCGACTTGCACCAGGCTGTCGAGCTTGGCGCCCCGCCGGATGCGGGTTTCACCTACGGTGGCCCGGTCCACATTGCTCAGCGACTGAATCTCGACATCGTCCTCAATCACGGTGATGCCCGATTGCACGATCTTGTAATGCGTTCCGTCGGAGCGTTTGGCGAATCCGAAGCCGTCGCCTCCGATGACGACACCATTCTGCAAAGTCACCCTGTCGCCGATCCGGCAATGCTCCCGCACCACGGCGTGCGAGTGCGCCAGGAAGTCTTCGCCGATGCGGGCGCCCGGATAGATGACCACGTGCGCATGCAGCACGGCGTTGCGGCCAATCACCACGCCGGGGCCGATCGAACAGAAAGGGCCGACAGAAGCTCCGTCGCCGAGCGTCGCCGAGGGCGCTATGTACGCCAGCGGATGTACTCCCTGCGGCGGCCGGGCGGGCGTGTGGAACAACTCCAGAGCGCGGGCGAAATCCAGGTACGGGTTCGCGGATACCAGGCTGGCGATGGGGTGATCCGTGACGGGTTCGGAAACCAGGATGGCCCCCGCGCGGGTGAGTTTGACCTTGTGGGCGTATTTGGGATTGGCCAGGAACGTCAACTCGGCGGGCCCGGCATTCTCCATGGGCGCCACGCCTGTAATCTCGAGATCCCCGTCACCCTCGAGCCGGCACTCCAGCGCGGCAGCGATTTCGGACAATTTCATACCTATACTCGACCTCTTCGGTACACTTTTAAGTATGCGGCATACGGTCCAGGCGGGCATATTCCTGCTCTGGTTCTCCGTGGCCGCTGTATCCTCGCAACCCTCGCAAGCCGAGGCTCCCAAGCGGCCGATCGACCGCGCTGTCGAGGAATTCAAGATCCGGACACGCGAGCTGGGGTTGCGCCCGGACAGCCCGCGGCGGGCCGGCGAAGCACCGGGGCCGAGGCCGCAATGGCACGGGCGCGTCTTTTACAACGCGCGCAATGACGCCTTCGACGCCGTGCCGCACGAGGTTCGCCAGAGTGGGGGAGACGAAAGGGCGCTGCGCCGCCACCAGTTCGGATTTAACATCAGCGGGCCAGTGGTGATCCCGCGCCTCTACGCTGGCACGGGGCGGACGTTTTTCTCGTTCTCTTACGAAGGGCTGCGCGAGAAGATCGACCGGTCGTTCTTGCGCACCATAGCGCGCTCGGAGGAGAAGCTTGGTGACTGGTCGGAGACGGTGGACAGCGCGGGCAATCCCCTTCCCATCTACGATCCGGACACGACTCGCTCGAATCCAAACTACGACCCCACCCAGCCGGTGACGGCAGAGAACCTCCAGTACTTGCGCGACCCGTTCCCCGGCAACCACATTCCCGACGACCGCATCGACCCCGTATCGCGCAATGCGCTCGCCTATTATCCCGATCCCAACGTCGCCATCGGACCCTTCTTCCGCAACAACTACTTTGTTCTCTGCCAGGAAACCAACACGGCCAACGGAGTGATTGTGAAGGTGGATCACACCCTGCGGGCCCGTCACAGGCTCAGCGTCGGAGGAACTTACTCCGACGGCTTCGCCGGCGCGGCACGGTGGTTTCCCAGCGTTGCCAATCCGGGTCCCACGGACCGCGACTTTGCCACGCGCCGGGGCTCAGCCGAGTACGTATTTACCGTTTCGCCCGCAACAGTGAACACGGTCACGTTCGAAGCGGTCAGGGAAGGGTCAGAGAGCGGCACACCGGAGGAACGGGATCTGGCGGCCGAGCTCGGCCTCACGGGAGTCAGCGGCGCCGCCTTTCCCGTGTTTGATGTCCGGGCCGACTACCTCGACATGGGACGCTCCTATCCGCTCTCGAAGAACTACCGGAATGTCTACACCTTGTCCGAGGGCCTTTCTCTCCGCCAGGGGAGACACAACCTGCGATTCTGGGGCGAGCACACGCGGCGTCAGGTCAATACGCTCTGGCCTCAGTATCCGGCCGGACGCTTCCGGTTCTCCTCCGGGCTGACCAGCCTTCCAGGCATCGTCAACACCGGGCATGGGTTCGCGAGCTTCCTGCTGGGGCTCTCGGAATTCAGCGAGGTTACTCTCACCGAGTCCCCGTCCTACTTCCGGCAGACTACCACCGAAGTGGAAGCCTCAGACCGGTACGAACTCAGCCGTGGTCTGACCCTGAGCGGGGCGGTGGGCCTGGTGCGCTGGACGGCCCGCACCGAGAAATACGACCAGCAATCGACCATCGACCTGGGCGCGGACAACCCCGCCAGTCCGAAACCCGGCGCGCTGGTGGCCGCCGCGCGCGATGGCTATGGGCGCGCCTTCCAACCCAACCGCACGCACGCGTACGTGCGGCTGGGCGTTTCCTGGAGCCCGGGGAGCGACACCAAGACCGTGGTCCGGGTATCGTATTCCCGGCGTCACGGTGGCGTTCCCGTGTATTTCGGCCAGTGGGGCGTCCAAGGCTTCGCGGGTACGCCTACGTACGTCTCGCCAAACATACAGCTCGAGCCGGCCCTGCGGCTGGAGGAAGGCGTGCCGCCGCCGGAGTATCCCTTGCCCGATCTGCGGCCAGAGGCAGTCAACGACACGGTGGCTGATCTGGTGGAACCGGAAGGAATCCATCCCCTCTATCAGTCCGCCTCGCTGGTGGTGGAACGGCAGATGCCCGCCTCCATCGTCCTCAGCGCCGGCATCTATCGCTCAGCCGGCAAGGACGTGCTGGCGGGCAACCGCGCCGTGAATCCCAATGCGATTCACCTGGACTATCTCGCCTACCGGGATACGCTCAATGACGAAGCGTTCAATCGATCGTTGCGGCCCTATCCTCAGTACCTGCGCTTCGACGTCTACGACAGCTTCGCCGCCGCGGCGTACAACCGGGATGCCACGTACCTGCGCCTGGAGAAGCGGGCCTCGCAGGGCTTGACCGTCAGCGCGGCGTATGAATTCTCCAAACAGATGGACGATTACTCCGGCCCATACGGCACGCAGGACTTTTTCAACCGGCGCAACGAGTGGTCTCTGACTTCGTACAACCGGCCTCACACCTTCAGTCTCAATTATTCGTACGATTTGCCGGTCGGTCCCAGCCAGCCCCTGCTGAGCTACTCCGACTGGCGCGGGCACATCTTAGGCGGCTGGTCGGTGAGCGGAGGCACCACATGGTACAGCGGCGACCCGATAGCGCCGGCCCCACAGTTCAACAACACGGGCGGAGTGGTGCAAGCCTTGCGCGTGAACGTGGTCCCAGCGGTCGATCCCACGGTTTCCGATCCCGGGCCGGAGCTGTGGTTCAATCCAGCCGCTTTTGACCAGCCCCCGGACTTCAGCATCGGAGATGGTCCCAGAACGCATCCGACGTTGCGCAACCCCTCTGCTCAGAACCATGATCTGTCCGTTCGGAAACGGTTCCAGTTGTCACCGGAACGGGTCGTCGAGTTCAGCGCGGTGGGCCTGAACTTCGTGAACCATGCCAACTGGAATGATCCGGATGCGGTGATCGGCCCGGAGAGTGCTCCTAACGTGAACGCCGGGCGAATCATCGGGTCGCGAGGCGGCCGGATCGTGCAGTTCGGGCTGCGGTTCAGTTTCTGAAGGAACGGAATCCGCGAAGGCGCTTGTCCGGCCGCCGGTGTGATGTTGGCGCCGAGTCTTCGGGTGGCCGGCCAAAACCAAACGGAACCCTGGTGCGGGTTGTGCGCAATAGTGTCTGAGACGTTGTTCCCCAGGCGCAAGGGGTAGTGTATTCCCTTGGAGTCGTGGCGCTTGGGAGGAAAAGATGACACGAAATGTTTGGGTTAAGGGAAAGACTCTGAGTCTGGCTCTCGCGGCCGTACTCTCATCCTTTCCTGCTTGGGGAGCCGTGGAGGGCTCCTTTGACCGAACGCTTAACGTCACCGGTCCTGTCGAGCTCGAAGTTCGCACAGGATCGGGTAGCATCCAGGTGATGACAGGGAGCGGTGGAAGCGTCAGAATCATCGGGCGGATCAAGGCGGGGTGGGGACTGTTCAGGGGCACTCGCGACGCCGAGGAAGCGGTGCGGCGCCTGGAGCAGAATCCTCCCATCGAACAGACCGGCAACGCCATTGTCGTGGGCGCAGCCAAACAGCCGGACTGGCTGAATAACATCTCCATCAGCTACGAAATCACGGCGCCACCCGAGACGCGCGTGCGCGCCTCCACCGGTTCCGGTTCACAAGTCATTGAGGGTGTGAAGGGGCCGGTGGAAGCTCGGACCGGTTCAGGTGGTATTCGCGTAGCTCGCGTTGTGCAAGAAGTTGAGGCGAGGACCGGTTCCGGCCACATCCAGCTCGAAGGTGTCGGCGGGGCAGTCCGGCTCGAAACCGGCAGCGGGGGCATTCGCGCTTCCGACCTGGGATCCTCGGCCACCGCCCACACTGGAAGTGGATCGATCGACCTGGTTCTCAAGGGGGAGGGTGACGTCGAGGCCCGGACGGGTTCCGGCGGGGTCCGGGTGATGGGAGTGAGCGGTGGAATGGATGCTTCCACCTCCAGCGGGAGCATCGAGGTGGAAGGCAAGCCGGCATCACTCTGGAAGCTGCACACGTCCTCCGGAGGAATCCGGGTTCAGGTGCCCCCCGGGTCTACCTTCGACCTGCGGGCACGCACGGGATCGGGCACCATCACCGTAGATCATCCGGTCACCGTGCAGGGAGTCATCGACCGCAAGAAGATCGAAGGTAAGGCCGGCGCGGGCGGCCCGCTGGTGGAACTCAACACATCCTCCGGCAGCATCCACATTCGCTGAGGGTTGGACGGGCGACGCGAGCTGTACCACGCGGGAGTACCAGGCCGAGTGCCACGCGCCGCGCTACGCTCGTGAGGTATGGCGGCGAAGCCCAGGAAGAGGCCGGCTGGGTCCCCGCGGCGCTCCAGTTTGTGGCGGCGGCTGATGGTCTGGACGGCGCGCCTGATTCTTGGCGCGCTCTGTTTCTTTAGCCTCACTTTGCTGCTACTGCGGTGGGTCGACCCCTGGTTCACCGGGGTGCAGCTCCAGCGCAGAGCGGAGGCTTTATTCCGGCGGGAGAAGTACGTTAAGCGCCACCAATTCGTGCCACTGTCGCGGATTTCTCAGGCCCTTCAGCACGCCGTCATCGCGGCCGAGGACGGACGGTTCTTCCAGCATCACGGAATCGACTGGCAGGAACTCGGGAAAGTCGTGGAAGAAGACCTGGAAGAGGGCCGGATCGGACGCGGCGCTTCCACCATCACGCAGCAACTGATGAAGAACCTCTACACTACGACGCACCGGTCGTGGTGGCGGAAGGGATTGGAATTCGCGCTGGCGCCGCTGGCGGAATTGATCCTGCCCAAGCGCCGCATCCTGGAACTGTATCTCAATGTGATTGAGTGGGGCCCGGGCGTGTTCGGCGCGGAGGCGGCAGCGCGATATCACTACGGTGTGGGCGCCGCGCGGGTCGGGCGCGAACAAGCCGCAAGGCTGGCCGCCTGCATTCCTTCACCTCGCCGCCGCAAGCCCCAGCGGATGAATGCCTACAGCGCGGAGATCCTGTCGCGAATGGACAAGATGGGATGGTGACCGGCTAACCCAAGCCGGTGCTTGATTAGCTGGAGCGCCTTACGAGCGCGCGGCGCGCCGGGTCCACGCCAGGGCTAAGGCCCCGGCACCCAGGATAACCAAGCTCGCTGAAGCCGGTTCCGGGATCGGGACCTCCCTGCCGCCTCCGTCCTCCACCTGTATTTGCCCCAGGTAGTTCAGGCCGAAAGCGGCTTCACCCGTTTTGCCACACGACAAACCGCAACAGGTTGTCCCCGGCTACCAGCAGGTCCGGAGGGAGCCCGATGTACCATCCCACGGTGCCTTCCAGGCAGCCGATGGGTGTGTCCGAGCAATGCGTCTGGCCGGGCTGGTCCGCCGCATAGTCAAAGAGGAGAATGTCATTCAGCCAGACCTGGGCCGTGTCGTCGGCCATCACGCTGATGGATCCGATGTAGTCGCCCGCGGGCAGGAAGAAGCCTTGATAGAAGGTGACAGTAGTCCAGTTCTCGACTGGCTCGAAGCCATCGGTCTGAGTATCACCGGTCTGCCCGATTGAAATCCAGGCGGATGTGACCGGGTCACCGATCCAGTCCGCCAGGTCGGTGGAGGAGAGCGGAGCACGCCACGCCGGATGAACTGGGTCCACCACGACATTGAGCCCCAGTTCGTTGTACTCATCCGGATCACCGGCGCTGCCCTCACTCACAATGTTGACGATCGTAGCGCAGTAGAGAGGGATTGTGAACAGACACAATAACCCTCCCGTCCGTCCAGGGAGCCGCATTTTGTGGTCATCCTTTCAGGATGAATTATAGACGGGATCAGTCAGGTTGTCGAGGGCCTGTCGAAGAATCTGAATTGAAGAATCTGAAGAGTTGCCCGCGGCGCGGAAGCCCTCCCGCTTCCCGGGCCTCCGATTCGCCCCGAAGCGTTCCAAGGCCTTACAGGAAGAGGACTGAGCGAGCGACGCCGCCCCAAAACATTCTGTCTCAGTCTTCCGGAAGAAGTTGCGCTGATCCACTCTCCGTGTGAGGGACAGGAGCCGTGGTTCGGAAAGGGATGCCGGGTGGCGGTGAATCTCCGCGCCGCCAGGGGACGTGCCAGCCTCCGTGACGCGCCCGTCAGCGGAATGGACGGCGGCGGAGGAACCGCATGACGCCGACGGCCAGGCCGGCCGCGGCCAAGCTCCATGTTGCCGGTTCTGGCACCTCATCGTGGCGCCCCCCGTCATCCACAAAGACTTGACCCAGATAGTCTAGTCCGAATGCGCTGCCGCCCGTCTGCCAGACGATGAACTCCAGCGAGTTCTCGCCCTCTTCGAGCAGCTCCGGAGGAAGTGGAATGTACCAGCCCACGGTGCTGTCGACGCAACCGATCGGAGTGTTTGAGCACGCAACGTCTCCGGGCTGATCGGGAGCGAAATCATAAAGAAGCACGCCGTTCAGCCACACCTGTGTCGTGTCGTCTGCCATCACGCTCACCGAGCCCGAGTATTCGCCGGGTGGCAAGAAGAATAGCTGCGTGAACACGACCTCGGTGCCGTCAGGTACCTGGTAGAAATCCGG
>Ga0233417_10000628_pt1 | contig 10677 bp, 10 predicted proteins | sample Sed_MG_FD_189023 | JGI IMG/M metagenome (GOLD analysis project Ga0233417, IMG submission 189023) | Sediment microbial communities from Lake Towuti, South Sulawesi, Indonesia - Sediment_Towuti_2014_0.5_MG | ecosystem: Environmental > Aquatic > Freshwater > Lake > Sediment | place: Indonesia... | reverse complement strand
CGGACTCTGCCGTCGCCGGCATCCTCTACCGGTTCGCGCTCCTCAACTACTTCGTGATCTTCCTGAACCTCATCCCGCTGCTGGAGTTGGATGGGTACTTCATCCTCGCTGACCTGATCCAGGTGCCCGACCTTCGTCCGAGGTCTCTCCAGTTCATCCGCTACGACCTGTGGCGCAAGCTCCGCAGACGCGAGCGGGTCACGAAGCAGGATCTCGGCCTGGCCCTCTACGGGTTCCTCGGTATCGCCTTCACGATCTTCTCCCTGTACACGGCCTTCTTCTTCTGGCAGGAGGTCTTCGGCGGCCTCGTCTCGGACCTGTGGGGCGGAGGGCTCGTGGGCAAGGTGGCGCTCGTCGTCCTCGGGCTCTTCCTCGCGGGTCCGGCGTTGCGAGGGCTCGTGGCGCTCGTTCGGGCGCTCTGGCGCAATCTCCGCGAGCTGTGGCGTGGCATCAGGTTCCGGGTCCAGACGAGGTGGCGGGTCGAAGCCGCTCGGCTGATCGACGCGCTCCCGATGTTCGAGGATCTCTCGGAGGAGCTCCTCTCGGACCTCGCGGGCCGCGTCCGCCTCCACTCGGTGCCGCCCGGGAAGCCGGTCATCCGACAAGGCGATCGCCCTGAGGCGTTCTACGTCGTGCGTCGCGGGACGTTCCACGTCGTGGAAGAGGATCACGACACCGGCAAGGAGCGTGTGCTCCGGGTCCTCGGCCGAGGGGAGGCCTTCGGTGAGCTCGGGCTCGTGGACGGACATCCGCGGATGGCAACCGTTCGAGCCGTGGACGAGGCGCAGGTCTTCGAGGTGGACAAGGGAACGTTCGATCGGCTCCTCGCCGACATGATCGACGCCCCGAGGTTCGCACCGACCCTCCAGGCCGTCGCCGAGCTTCGGGCGCTCCCGCCCTTCGCGATGCTCGAGGCGAGCGCGCTGATGGAGATCCTCGAGTCCGGGGGATGGATGAACGCCGCGCCCGGGGAGACGATCGTCGAGCAGGGCGAGATCGGGGACGCGTTCTACGTGATCGGCGCGGGTCGGGTCGAGGCGTTGAAGGACGGCGTCACGATCGGGACCCGTGGGCCGGGGGAGTACTTCGGCGAGATCGCGCTGCTCATGGACGTGCCGAGAACCGCGACCGTGATCGCGAGGACGCCGGTCCATGTCTTCCGGTTGAGTCGCGAGGGGTTCGACCGCGTGGTCGCAGGCTCGTTCCGCCGGGGGACGCTGGACCCGACGGCGGCCGTCGATCGGAAGTGGCAGCATTAGCGTCGCTCGGACACGGATGGAGAGGGGAACGTTGGACTGCTGGCACTGCAGGAGGACCGCCGTCGGCGCCTGCCGCTTCTGCGGGCGCGGGATCTGCGAGGACCACGTCGAGACCCTCCCGTACGTGCTCGAGCTGTTCCGGTCCGCCGACGTCACGAAGGCCCTGGTGGTCGAAGACGCCCTGTTCTGCGGCGCCTGTACCCCCCGGCCGGACCCGGTCCCCCTCCCGGAGCTCGACGATCAGACGTGACGCGCGTCACATCCTGAGGCGTGACGAAGAACACGCTCGGATCGGTGACGTGGAGCACGTCCCTCGCGCGCATATCGGGGGATGATGCCGCTGTCGTTGAGCCACTTGTGTGGGGGAGGTGAACGTAGTGGCGGAGAAGAAGATCGCTCCCAAGGCGGCCGAGAAGAAGACGTCGGAGAAGAAGACGACGCAGGCGGCCACGCGCGTGACGAAGAAGGCCATGCGCAGGTCCACGAGGGCGAAGCTGGGTCGGGCCTAGGTCCGATCGATACCTCTCGCAGAGCGGGTCCGGGTTCCGGGCCCGCTCTCGCGTTCCCCGGGCGCCAGCCGAGTTGGCTAGGCTTCGCGCCATGGGGAGAGACGATCCGCGGGTCTCGGGGCTCGACGCGGAGATGGCGCGCACGCCGATGCTTGCCGGCGTGGAGCGCACGGTGGTGGCCCGGCTCGCCTCGATGGGCGGGATGCATCTACCGGCGGGGCACCTACCTGTTCCGCCAGGATGACGGGGCGGCCGAGGTGTTCTTCCTCGTGTCCGGTCGGGTCGAGCTCAGCTCGCTGTCCCCGAATGGCCAGCGACAGCTCCACGCGACGCTCGACCAGCCGCAGTTCTTCGGCGAGTTCGGCGTCATCGGGGAGATGCCCCGCACGACCGCAGCCATCGCGCTCGAGGAGGCCTCGGTCTGGACCATCCCCGGTCATGAGTTCCTCGACTTCCTCCTCGGTCAGCCTCCGGCGGCGCGCGCGCTCCTCCGTGCGCTCGCCCGCCAGGTGCGCTCGAGCGAGGCGTTCGTGGAGGACCTGCTGTACCTTGATCTGAAGGGGAGGGTCGCGAAACGGCTGCTCCAGCTCGTCTCGCCGAGCCTCGAGGAGCTGCCGGAGGACGGCGTCTTGGTTCCCGCGATCGTGACGCACGCGGACCTGGCGAGCCTGTGCGGCGGCACGCGCGAGAACGTGACCCGGATCCTCTCGGACTTCCAGAAGCGGGGGGTCATCGAGCGAGACGGCCGCCGGTACGTCTTGTGCAACGTCGCCGGTCTCGCGAAGCTGGCGGGGCTCTGAGGGCGGTCGGGGTCAGCCCCCGATCGCCGACATGCTGCGGTCGGGGCGGACGAAGTCGGGCAGGTTGATCCGATGTCCCGACCACTTGCGCCAGACGGCGTCTCGGATCAGCTCGGCGAGGTGCTCGTCGCTCGCGCCGGCGCGGAGCGGGCCGCGCAGGTCGGTCTCGGTGAGGGAGAACAGGCACGCGCGGATCTCGCCCTCGGCCGTGAGACGGAGGCGGTTGCAGTCGTCACAGAAGGGCTCGGTCACGCTCGAGATGACGCCGATGCCGCCGGGCGCGCCGTCGGCGAACGCGTAGCTCCGGGCGGGCTCGTGGTCGGGTCCCACGGACACGAGCGGATACCGCTCGTCGATCGCCTCGATGAGACGCGCCGAGGGCACGACCTTCGCGCGTTCCCACTCGCGCTGGGCGTCGAGCGGCATGTACTCGATGAAGCGGACGACGTGCCCGGTCTCGCGGGACCATCGGGCGAAGTCCACCACCTCGTCGTCGTTCTGCCCCGCGATGACGACGCAGTTGATCTTGACGGGCGAGAGGCCGGTCTCGTCGGCCGCTCGGATCCCGGCGAGCACGCGCTCGAGCGCGTCGCGGCGGGTCATCTCCTCGAAGCGGTGGCGCACGAGGGAGTCCAGTGACACCGTCACGCGGTCCAGGCCGGCCTCCGCGAGCGGGGCGGCGAGCGTGTCGAGCAGGAGCCCGTTCGTCGTCATCGAGATGTCGAGTCCCGGTGCGGCGTCGCGGAACATCCGGACGAGCGTGGGGAGGTCCGCGCGAACGGTCGGCTCGCCGCCGGTCACCTTGATCGAGCGGACGCCGAGGTCAACGGAGACGCCGAGCACCCGCGTGAGCTCCTCGAACGTGAGGAGCTCGGCCTTCGGCAGCCACGTGAGACCCTCGGCAGGCATGCAGTAGGTGCAGCGGAAGTTGCACCGGTCCGTGACCGAGATGCGCAGGTCGTCCGCGACCCGGCCGAACCGGTCGACCAGCGGGCCGTGCTGCGGGGCGGGATCTCCGTTGGGATGCGCGAGGTCCATGGACCGCTCAGGGTACCGTCATACCGCGGAACGGGGTAGGGCTAGGTTCCCGATGCGGTGGGGAGCGTGCCTCGGAGCGTGGCGAGCGGGGGTCCTATCGCCTCGGCGCGCGCGACGCCGGCGGCCGTTCGTCGCCCGACGGCGGCGCCGAGCAGGAACGCCGACAGCGGGGTCACCTTGCGCTCCACGCGGTGCGCGACGTCTCGAGCCACGGAGAGGAGCGTGTCGACCTCCTGCGGGGTGAGCGGCTCCTCGCCGAGCGCTGCAGCGAGATCGTCGATCCACTCGGCCATCCCTTCCTCCTTTCGCGCCTAGTCCGCGGCCTCGATCTCGGCTCGGCGCCGGGCGATGAAATCGCGCATCGCTTCGTCGGCGGCCTCGTCGATGCCCGGATCCTCGTAGCGGTCCAAGATGTCCTGCCACCCGAGCGGGCCGTGGCCCTGCGCCGCGATCGCCTCGCGGAAGTGCCGCAGCGTGTGCTGGGCGCCGAGGAACGTGCCCCCGGGTCCCACCTCCCGGAAGGTCTCGAGCGCGAGGCTCTCGTCGTCGATCGGGAAGTCCACCTGGACGAACCGCTCGAAGACCTCGAGGGCGGCGACGTCCTGGGCCATCTTCTCGATCGAGGTGGCGAGCGATCCCTCGATCCAGCCGGCCGCGTGGAGGATGAAGTTCGGGCCGGACAGGAGCGCCGGCCACAGCGCCATGAGCGACTCCTGCATCGCGCGCACGTCGGGCATCGGCGAGCCCGTGAACCCGCCGCCGGCGCGGAACGGCAGGCCGTAGCGCCGTGCCATCTGGCCGCTCGCGAGCATCGCGAGGCCGTGGCCTGCCGTCGCGTACCTGGGCTGGCCGTCGTGCAGGTTGAGTTCCGAGACCGACGCGCCGTACACGATCGGGTTGCCGGGGTTCACGAGCTGCACGAGGGCGACGCCGGCGAGCACCTCGGCTGCCATCTGCGCCACGGCGCCGGCGAGACCGAGCGGGGCCGTGCCGCCCGCGAAGATGAAGGGCATGAAGATGATGGCCTGCCCGCCCTCGGCGAGGGACATCGCCGAGCCCGCCATGCGCTCGTCGTACAGGAGCGGGCTGATGGGGTTCACGATCCCGAGCATCACCGGCGAGCGCCGGATCTCGTCGATCCCGCCGAACGCGATCGCCGCGAGCTCTACGGAGTCCCGCGAGCTCTCGGCCGTGGCCCCCACGGGCGAGAACGGCTTGTCCGACCACCGGATCGTGTCGTAGTCCATGTCGAGGTGCCGGCTTGCGACCGGCAGGTCGTCGGGTTCGACGATGCCGCTCTCGTTCACGTGGAACTGGGGGACCGCGTGCGTGAACCGCACGAGGGTGCGGTGGTCCTCGGCGGTCGGGGAGCGGCGCCCCTTCTCCGGGTCGAGGACGAACGGGGCCCCGCCGGTGGGTGCGAGCGAGAGGTACCGGTCGCCGAGGATCACGCTCCGCTCCGGGTTGCGCCCTCGCACCTCGAACGAGGCGGGCGCGATCCCGAGCTGCTCCATCACGAACCCGCGGTCCAGACGCACGAGGTCGTCCTCGACCGTGAGGCCCGCCTTGCGGAAGAGCTCGAGCGCCGGCTCGTACATGAAGCGAACCCCGACCTCCTCGAGCAGGGTCATCGCCGTCCCGTGGATCGTCTCGACCTGCTCCTCCGTGAGGATGTCCAGGCGCGGCAGCCTATTGCTCCACATGCTCGATCAGCCTCCGTTCGAGATCCCCGAGCCCGACGTCCCGGATCTCGAGGGGCAGTCCGAGGAAGTCCGCGATCTCTCTCGCGCGCGCCTCGAGCGAGGGCTCGGCCGACTGCCGCAGGTACAGGACGTCGGTGCAGTGGTCGAAGTACGTGTCCTTCAGGTACGGGAACCGTCCGATGCCGAGCCCGTCGACGACGGCACGGTCCCAGTTGCGGACGAGCCAGTCGGTCAGGAAGAACGTGGCCATCCGCGCCTCGCCCTCGGCCTCGAGCTGAACCCCCCCGTACATCTCGTAGCAGTGCGGGCCGGCCGTCCGGACGGCCTCGTGCTTCGCGAGCACGCGGTCGAGCGCCCCGAACGTGCCGCAGTCCCCGTACGCGACGACGACGCGCTCGTACCTGCCGTCGATCTGCTCCAGCTCGCGCTCGACGTCGACGACGATCTTCTTCGGCGACAGGTGGTCGAGCGCGGGGACCGTGTAGAGGTCGGCGTCCCACCCGCGGCGGGCGGCGATCTCGCGCACCTCCCGCGCGAGCGCGCCGCAGACGACGATCGCGATCGGGCGCTTCTCGGGCGTGCTCACGAGATCGCTCCGAGGTCCGGGAACCCGACCGCTTGCAGGAAGGTCTCGTTGAATCCGGCACGGCCCGAGAGCTCCACGTACTCGACGCGGCGTAGGAGGTCGAAGGCCATCTCGCGCTCGCGGAACGAGACGAGGGCCATCTTCGCGCCCTCGCCGGCGGCGTTGCCGACGGCGATGATGCGCTCGGTCGGGACCGAGGGGACGAGGCCGATCACCTTCGCGCTGTAGGGGTTGATGTACGTCCCGAAGGATCCGGCGAGGAGGATCTGGTACACCTCGTCCACGCCGATGCCCATCGCGTCCATGAGCGAGCCGATGCCCGTCGCGATCGCGCCCTTCGCGAACTGCAGCTCCCGCACGTCCTTCTGCGTGAGCACCACGTCGCCGTCGAGCACGAACGCGCGCACGCCCTCGAGCTCGACGAGGCGATCGGCGAGCGGATGGTCGGGCACGTCGTCGGCGCCCGCAAGCCGGCCACCGGCGTCGAGGAGCCCGGCGAGGCGTAGCTGCGCAGCCGCGTCGATGATGCCCGAGCCGCAGATGCCCCTCGGCGCGATCCCGCCGATCACCTGGAGCTCGACCCTGTCCTCGGAGATCGTGACGCCCTCGATCGCGCCGTCGGCTGCGCGCATCCCGCAACGGACGTGGCCGCCCTCGAAGGTCGGGCCCGCCGGCGCCGAGCTCGCGAGCACGCGCTCCGCGCTGCCGAGCACGATCTCGCCGTTGGTCCCGACGTCGACGAACAGGCGGATCTCGGGGTCGCGGGTGAGCCCCGTCGCCTGGATCCCGGCGACGATGTCGGCTCCGACGTACGCGCCGATGGACGGAAGGAGCTGGACCCTGCCCTCCGGGTGGATCCCGATGTCGAGCGCGGCGGCCGGCACCTCGAGTGGCTCGCGGAACGCGGGCACGAACGGAGACACCGCGATCGCATGCGGGTCCACCGCGAGTAGCAGGTGGAGCATCGTCGCGTTGCCGGCCACCACCATCTCGTAGACGCGCTCCGGGCCCACCCCCGACTCGGCGTAGACGTCGGCGAGGAGTCCGTTGATCGTCTCAACGACCGTGCGCTGGAGCTCGGCGGCCGCCGTCTCGTCGCTGCGGGTGCGCCCGATCCTGGAGATGACGTCCGCGCCGAACGGGGCCTGTCCGTTCAGGTTCGAGCTCACGGCGACGGCGCCGCCGGTCGTGAGGTCCATGAGGGTCGCGACGACGGTCGTGGTCCCGACGTCCACGGCGACCCCGTAGGCCTCGCCCGTCGTGTCGCGCGGCTCCAGGGCGACGAGGTGCTCGCCGCACAGGACGACGGTCACGTCGTAGTCCGCCCGGCGGATCGCGACGGGGAGGTGCCGCAGCGCCCGCAGGTCGACCACGAGCCCGTGGCCCTCGCGGTCGAGCTCGGCGCGCAGGCGCTCGACGTCGCCCCTCGGGTCCTCGAGCGTGGGCTCGGGCAGTCGGAGATGGATCTTCGTCACGTTGGGCTCGAGCAGGACGAAGCGGGACAGGCCCATCGTCGCCGCCTTCGGCGCGCGCATGAGCTCGGGGATGAAGCACTCGGCGTCGCCGTAGACCTCGGCCTCGCACGCGAGGCGCCAACCCTCGGCGAGCTCGGTCTCCGATAGGTGGCGGCGGTCGGCCGGCGTGACCTCGAGGTCGCCCCGGTCGACGCGCACCTTGCACTTGCCGCAGGTACCGCGGCCGCCGCAGGTGGACTCGATCGGCAGCCCGATCCAGTGGGCCGCGTTGAACAGCGTCGTGCCCTCGGGGACGCGGGTCACCTTGTCGAAGGGTCGGTAGGAGACCTCGACCTTCCGCATCGCGCCCCTAAGGGCTCGCGGTCTGCTCGGCGCGCCAAGCCCTCAGCCACGCGCCCGCGTAGCGGTCGACGCCGAGGAGCACGTCGCTGCCGAGCGCGGCCACCCGGATCTCGCGCGAGAGCGGGTTCGCGATCGCGCACGTGAGCCCGTGCATGCGGGCCATCGCGATGAAGGTGCCGGTGATCTCTGCGCGGCCGGGCATCCCGAAGGAGATGTTCGAGGCCCCGCAGGTGAGGTTCGCGCCGAGCTCGTCGCGGACCAGGCGCATCGTCTCGAGGACGACCGCGCCCGAGTCCGGGTCGGCGCCGACGGCCATCGCCATCGGGTCGATGATCACGTCCTCGGGCGCGATGCCGTGGTCGGCGGCCCGCTGCATGATCTTGCGGGCGATCGCGAGGCGCTCGTTCGGGTCGGGGAGCGGGCCTCGTTCGTCGCTCGCGAGGCCGATGACGGCGGCGCCGTGGCGCTTCACGACCGGCAGGATGCGCTCGAGCTTGTCCTCCTCTCCGGTCACCGAGTTGACGAGCGCCTTGCCCTCGTAGACGTCGAGCGCGGCCTCGAGCGCGGCGTCGGTGGAGGAGTCGATCGACAGCGGCACGTCGGTGATCTCGGAGACGAGCTTCGCCATCCGCACGAGGAGGTCGGCCTCGTCTACGCCTGGGACGCCGCCGTTCACGTCGAGCACGGGCGCCACGGCCTCGACCTGCGCTAGGGCGTCCGCGCGCACGCGATCGAAATCACCGGCCTTGAGCTCGTCCGACAGCCCTTTGCGGCCGGTCGGGTTGATCCGCTCACCGATCATGACGAACGGCCTGCCCGGGCCGATCACGACCTGCTTCGCGGGGGACTCGAGGATCGTCTCCACCGTCTACGCCTCCGGGCGCTCGCTGCCAGCGAGCTGGAGCGCGAGCTTCACGGCCTCGGGCGCGTTCGGCGCGAAGCCGTCGGCCCCGATCTCGGTGGCCCACTCCTCGGTGACGGGTGCTCCGCCCACCATGACCTTGACCGCGCGTCGCAGCCCGGCTTCCTCGAGGGCTTTGATCACGTTGCGCTGCTCGGGCACGGTGGTCGTGAGCAGCGAGGAGAGGCCGACGATCGTGGGCTCCATGTCTCGGACGGCCTCGACGATCCGCTCCGTCGGCACGTCCTTGCCGAGGTCGTGCACCTCGAAGCCGGCCGTCTTCATCATCGCGCCGACCATGTTCTTGCCGAGGTCGTGGAGGTCGCCCTTCACGGTGGCCATCACGACCTTGTGGCCGAGCGTCTTGCCGCCGGCGGCGATCAGCGCGGGCTCGACGATCTCGTTGCACTTCTTGAAGATCTCGGCCGCGGCGACGACCTCGGGCAGGAAGACGTCGCCCGCGTTCCAGCGTCGGCCGATCTCGAGCATCGCCTCGGCGAGCCCTTGCTGCAGCACCTCCTGGGGCGCGGCGCCTCCGCCGATCAGCTCGCCGGTGATGCCCACCGCCGTCGCCTCGTCGAGCGCGTAGAGCGCCTCGCGCAGGGCGAGGATCCTCTCATCCATGGTCGGCTCCTTCCGCTTCCTTCCTGTGGGTCTCGATCACCTCGAGGAGTTGCTCCTCCACGCCGTTGTCGAGCGGCAGCGGCACGTGTTCCGCGACGAGCTGCCGTGCGCGTTCGTTCGCCCGGTCCCGCGGCGAGGGGCGGCCGGCGGCCTCCCATTCCTCCCACGTCCCGCGGTCGAAGTAGCGGGGCTGCCAGCCCCGGCGCATGTTCGCGAGCGTGTGGGGGTGCGCGAGGAAGTGTCCCCCGGGTCCGACGTCCTCGATCACGTCGACGGCGAGATCCTCGTCCGTGACCGACATCCCCTCGTTCATGAACCGGATGATGTCCACGAGCTCGGAGTCCAAGATCACGGTCTCGAAGGCGAAGACGCTCCCCGCGTAGATCGTCCCGCTCGCGCACAGCATGTCGCCGCCGGCCAGGTAGCTCACGAGACCGGAGAGCATGTTCTGCGCTCCGGCCTGCCAGTCCTGCGTCTTCGCGCCCGTCCCGAACGTGCCGAGCTCTGAGGGGACGCCGTAGCGGCGCGCGAGCTGCCCGCACGCGAAGGAGAAGAACTGCTCCTCGGGACCGAAGGCGTTCGCGATCGAGCCGCTCTGCAGGTCCATCGTCGACGTGCAGACCCCGTAGAAGGTCGGGGCGCCGGGCACGAGGAGCTGCACTACGGCCATCGCGCCGAGCAGCTCGGCGTTCGTGATGACGACCGTGCCGGCTGGCGTCGTCGGGGCGGTCGCGGTCATGAGCGGCATCGAGACCCACCCACATGGGACGCCCGCCTCGGCGTAGACGAGCGCTGCCTCGAGGGGATCACCGTCGATCGTGAGCGGCGAGAGCGTGCACTGGAAGGCGGACAGGATCGGGCGCTCGCGCAGCGCCCGCTCGCCGCCGACCGCGATCCGGGCCATCTCCACGATGCCGCGCGCGTTGTGGGGGTCGATCGCCGTCATCTGCTGGATGTGCTTGCTCGTGTTCGTGAGCTGCGCGTGCATCTCGTGCAGGGGCTGCACCGCCGTGAGCTGGTCCTGGGCGGCGACCGGTTGCCAGATGATCGTGATCTCGGGGACGGCGTCGGCCAGGCGGGTCGCCCGCTCGAGGTCGGCCTTCGTCGATGAGCGACGGAGGCCGGTCTCGAGGTCGACGAGGTCCGAGGCGCACCCGTCGAGCGTGAGGTACGAGTTGGCACCGTCGAGCACGATGTCGCAGTCGGGATCGCGCCCGGCGAGCCGGTACGTCAAGGGCGCCAGACGGATCGCCTCCTCGACGACCTCGGCGGGGAGGCGGACGCGGAGCGCCTCGTGGTCCGCGATCGCCCCGGCGCGCTCGAGCTCCTTCACGAGCCGCGGCGAGCGGATGTGCATGCCGGTGCGCTCGAGCACGCGGAGCGTCGCCGAGTGGATCCGCTCGATCTCGTCCTCGGTGAACGGGTCGAGCCGGAGCCGGA
>Ga0233417_10000627_pt1 | contig 10685 bp, 8 predicted proteins | sample Sed_MG_FD_189023 | JGI IMG/M metagenome (GOLD analysis project Ga0233417, IMG submission 189023) | Sediment microbial communities from Lake Towuti, South Sulawesi, Indonesia - Sediment_Towuti_2014_0.5_MG | ecosystem: Environmental > Aquatic > Freshwater > Lake > Sediment | place: Indonesia... | reverse complement strand
ATTTCGGTCGCATAGCACACTTACCCCGCTCTAAACAAACCCGGCTCAAGCGAAGAAATCTCGCCGGTCCGGCAGCCGGTTGTTTGCGGTAACAATACGCACCTTCACCCCGTCTAACTCGGCATGGGTTTGATGTCTCTTGTCATCGCGTTCACGACCTGCTTGGCTTTTTCCCAGCAACCCAGCCTCCCTCCGCTACCCGGCCCAGGCGCCGCCGCGCAGAGGCCGCAGCCGGCCCAGGCCCAGGAAGTCAAACCCGAAGATTATGGCGTCATCGAAGGAAAGGTCCTTGATTCGGTCACCGGCCAGCCGCTTTCGAAGGCCCAGCTAACGCTGTTTCGGGACCAGGGAGGCCGCCAGCCGCTTGTCACGTCCAGCGATTCCTCGGGCGCTTTTGTTTTCCGGAATGTTGAGCCGGGGTCCTACTATCTCTCCGCTTCGCGCAATCGGTACGCCCGCCAATCCTACGGTCAGAGGTCAAATACCGGCCGCGGAGCCGTAATCAACCTTTCCGCCCGCCAGAAGATCTCCGATATCGTCCTCCGGCTTGCCCCGGGCGCGATCGTCACGGGCCGTGTTGTCGACGAGGATGGAGAACCCCTTCCCTACGTGCGCGTCTCGCTCATGCAGTACCGCTACACGGCAGGCCGGCGGCAGCTTGCTCCTGCTCCTGGCGGAGGCTCTTCCAACGACCTCGGCGAATACAGAATTTTCGGCATACCCCCGGGCAGGTACTACGTCAGCGCCACACGGTCCGACTACGCCATGGGGAGCTTCGCGCCCGCCTCCGGCCCGGGCGCCAACACAGGCTACCCGACCGTGTATTACCCGGGTGTTTTCGATCCCACGCAAACCAGTCCGCTTGTGGTCAAAGCGGGGGAGGAAAAGGCAGGCATTGATTTTCGCATCGTGCGCACCCAGGCGGTTCGAATCAGTGGGCGCGTTATCGATCCCTCCTCGAACCGGCTGGGTGACGACATTGGTGTTGTCCTGTTGGGCCGCTCCGGGGCCGCGTCGTTTGTTGACCGCCGGTTCGTTCCCGTGGCGCGAGAGTCGGGCAAATTTGAAATCCGTGGTGTGTCGCCCGGTTCCTACGAGTTGTCGGCATTCTCGAGGGCGGGCGCAAGTGACAGCCGCTCGGCCAACCTGCGGCTGGAAGTAGGCTCGGCGAACCTCGAAAACCTGGAACTCGTGCTAGGCCACAGCGCCACCCTCCAAGGCGTCATAAAAGTCGAGGGGGGAACACAGCCCGCGCCCTCGTTGGATGACCTCCGCGTACTCCTCGCTTCCGGGGTCGAGCAGTTCGGCCGGCCCTGGTCCTCTGGCAGCGGCGCGGTCAAGGCTGACGGGTCGTTTCAGCTTCCAGGCGTAGCTCCCGGGGAATACCAGGTCCGCTTGGCTCGCCTTCCCGAAGGCATGTATCTGAAATCCGCCTTCCTCGGCGACCAGGAGGCGTTGGACAAGGGACTCATCGTGACTTCGGCCTCCGATGGCGCTGTTCTCACGCTGACTATCAGCGGCGACGGCGCAACCGTGGAGGGCATCGTCTCCGACGAAAACGAGAAGCCTTACACCGGCGCAACCGTTGTGCTCGTCCCCGAGCCTGCCAGGAGGCACAGGCAGGACCTGTACAAGAGCGTCTCGTCGGATCAGGGCGGCCGTTTTCGTCTTACCGCGATTGCCCCAGGCGAGTACAAGCTTCTCGCCTGGGACAACGTCGAAACGGGTGCCTGGCAGGATCCCGATTTCCTCCAGTCCTTCGAGGACAAGGGGACAAAACTCAAAATAGAGGCCCGTTCCTCCCAGGTCACGGAACTCCACCTGCTTCAGGCCTCGGAATCGGAGCGCTGACCCTCCCCGCGACAAAAAGCCGGGGATGAGCCCTTTGGAGGAGTGAAAAGCTCATCGCCCGGCAGTCAGCAGCCTGTTGTGGCCGCAAACCGGTAACCTGTCCCGCACACCATGTGATGGGCGGGATCAGCCTCTGCCCGGAGTGCATCAGAGATTGGGCCGCGATTCCAGCCGGTTCTGTGCTTACTACTTGTGCTTACTCTTCGCGTCGTGCATTCCTACGCCCCTCCGATAAGGCGATTTGAGAAGATTATTGCAGGACTTCGGTTGATAAACTGAGCCTATGGAGCTGCACCACCTCCGAGTATTGCTTGCCGTGGCCACCGAGAAGAGCTTTTCTCGCGCCGGCGAGAAGATCCTCCGCACCCAGCCCGCCGTTTCGCTGGCCGTGCAGAAGCTGGAAGCGGAGCTTGAGGAAAAGCTAATCGACCGCTCGGCCAAAGACTTGCTCCTGACCGACGCCGGCAGGATTGTCGTTGAGTTCGCCCGGCGCTTCGAAAACCTGGAGCGCGAATTGGACACCGCGCTGTCGGAACTGCGCGACAAATCCTCCGGCCGGCTGATTATTGGGGCTAATGAGTCAACGACTCTTTACCTGCTCAAACACATCCAGGACTACCGGCATACCTATCCGAAGGTGAAAGTCCAGGTCCGCCGCAGCCTGTCCAGCCGCATTCCCTCGCAGCTTCTCGACGGCGACCTGGAACTGGGCGTCATCAGCTACGACCCGGAAGATTCGAGGTTGGTGGCGCGTGTTATCTACACCGATCACCTGGCATTCGTGGTCTCGCCGGCGCACCGGTTCGCGGGGCGGGAGTCAGTGTCCATTTCGGAGCTCGGCATGGAAACTTTCATCGCCCACAACGTCCTTTCACCCTACCGCGATTACGTCATCAAGGAATTTCAGCGCCTGAAAGTGCCCCTGAACATGGACGTGGAAATGCCCACCGTGGAAACCATCCGCAAGCTGGTGCAACGTAATGAAGGAGTCGCTTTCTTGCCTCGCATGTGCGTCGAGCAGGAGATCGAGCAGGGGACCCTCAGAGAGGTAAAGGTCGAGGAGATTCATATCGAGCGGAAGATCCGGCTCATCTATCCGTCTCGCCGGGCGCTCAGTCATGCCGCCGCGGCTTTCTTGGATGTCCTGAACAAGTGAGCGCGGTTTGCCGTCAGCGCAGCCGGAGGCGGCGTACGCGGTGAGCCTCACTGTCGCCGATGTAGAGCGTTCCCTTTCGGTCCGCAAAAACCCCGTGCGGCCGAGCCGTCTTGCATTCGAGGGGATTGCCGTCCGGTCCGTCGCCCCGCTCGCCCTTGCCGATGACCGTCGTGATGATTCCCGTGTTGAGATCGATCTTCCTGATCGTGTGACTCTCCGTATCCGCGATATACAGATTCTTGTCGGCGGCGGAGTACGCCACGCCTTTCGGCCCCGACAGCCTGGCTTCCTTCGCGGGTCCTCCGTCTCCGCTGTAGCCTTTCTCGCCGGTCCCGGCGATGTGCGCGTATTTTCCAGCCGCGGCATCTACCTTGTACACGGCATTTCCCTCCCGAAGCGCCAGGTACAGATTTCCCCGCTCGTCCAGATCGATCGCCCGCGGTCCGTTGACCGGCGTTCCGGCCAGCGGCGCCGCATCCGGTGTGGCTTTCCGCTCGCCGTTCCCGAGGTACGTCTCGATCGTGCCGCTCGTCAAGTCCAACCGCCGCACGCGATGGTTTCCAATGTCGCAAATCAGCATTCTCCCTTTCGGATCGAACGCGATGCTGTGCGGCTGGCGGAGCTGAGCCTTCGTCCCCGGTCCGCCGTCACCGCCGAAACCGGGCTGGCCGGTCCCGGCGATTGTTGAGATGGTTCCCGTCTTCTTATCCACTTTGCGCACTACGTGGTTGGGCATCTCGACGAAATACATGTTGCCTTGTTTGTCGAAGCGGACCTCGTAGGGCTGGTTCAGCGACGCCTGGCGCGCCGGCCCGCCGTCTCCTGAATATCCCTTCTGGCCGTTCCCGGCGACTGTGCTGATCGTCCCGGTTTTCAGATCCAGCCGCCGGACGACGTGGTTATCGATGTCGCAAATGTATAGCCCCCCGTCAGGCCCGATGACAAGACCGTACGGATTGTTCAACTGTGCCTTCGTTCCCGGGCCCCCATCGCCCGAATATCCCGGCGCTCCCGTTCCGGCGATGGTTTCCGTCCGGTGTGGCGCGCTTTGGCCCAGGGCCATGGCGGCAAGAAGCGAGCATGCAATCCAGCGGAGCATACGTGGCAATTTAACATAGACCGGCGACGGTTTCCCGCACCTCCGCGACAGGCAAGTCCGTCAGCGGATCGCGTCTTAGCGCGACTACCCGCTCTCCCCTCGGCGCCCAAATCGCTGGATCCGTTGGTCCAAACAGCACGACGGCGGGAGTGCCCACAGCCGCCGCCAGGTGTGCGATGCCCGAATCGTTCCCAACGAATAACGCCGCCGATGCAATCCAGCATGCCAGCTCGTACAAATCATCAAAGCGGCGGGCGCCCTCCAACGGTTCATCCGGTCCCGCCGTCCACTCCACCGGCATTGTCCTTTCGATGTGTAGCGCCAGTTCGTGAAATCGTTCGAGCGGCCAGTTCTTCGCTTTGTTGCTCGAATAGGGATGGATGACCGCGAGGCGGCGTCTGGCGGCGCTGCACAAGATCCGTGGCTGTGCCGCCGTCACGTTGGCCGCGAGCGTCCGAGCCTGACCCAGGTAGAAATCCACGGCGTGCTCCGGACCTCGGGGCAGGGCAGGGAAAAGCTGGATCGGCAGTCCCAGCCGTGCTGTCGCCGCAACGAATTCCGGCCGGTTCGCGCCATACCATGACACAATCGAGTCAAAGGCGCGCAACAGCTCGATTGTTCGCGCATTGTCCTGGCCCGGGATCTCTAGTAGATCGAGACCGGTTGCTGAAATCGGCCGGACGCGGTCGGCAAATCGGATCAGGGGCAGATTCTGCGACGCGGCCCAAACCTCTGTGTAATCGGCTTTCAGTGATTCCATCGCCGGCAGCGATACGACACAGTCGCCGATGGCTCCGGGCCGGATCAGAAGCCGCCGCAGCTTTGCCTCTACCGGATCTCGATAGGCTGCTTTACCTCGACGGTCTTCGGAGGAAAGCAGGTTGTATTGTTGCAGGCCTGGTAACGGAGCTTCGCCAGTAGAGCTTGTGACCCCGTCGGAGCATTGCTGTTCAATTGCAGCCTGCTCGTGATCACGATGTTCTCCGTGTAAACCGAAAGAGGTTGCTCGGAGAACGCATACCGCTCCATTACGGGAGGTGGAAATTCCAGCGATACAGTCTTAGCCGTTCCGGCATCCCAGGTAAGGCGCAGCGGGATCAACGATGGATCTTTCGGAGCGTTGCTGTTGACGTGATAGCCGGGCCGCAGGCGGAATCTCAGCTTGCTGACAACGACGCCGCCTCGCTTGGCAAACAACCGCGGTGGATTGTCCGCCGTCAGGTAGCCGCTAATCTGGCCTGGGCACAAGACGGGCAGAAGCAGTGCCGCCATCAGCGGCAACCTTCTTCCCCATGCCGAGCAGTTCTTGGATCTCATTCTGGTACCTGTCCTTGCCAACCAGTCCCTCGTGGACCGAGGCAATGCGGTGCGTCCGGTCCAGTAGAAAAGTCGTTGGCAAAGCTTCCACGCCGCCGTATTCGCCGGCCACCACGTCATCGCCCAGCAGGATTCGGTAGTTCACTTTGACCCGCTCGATATAAGGGCGGATCACTTCCCAGCCTTCTGCGTCCATCGACACGCCCAGGACGGCAAAGCCTTGATCCTTGTACTTTTGTTCGAACTCCATGAACCAGGGGATCTCGATTTTGCACGGTCCGCACCAGGTCGCCCAGAAATTCAGCAGCACCACTTTCCCCTTGTAGTCCGATAGCTTCACCGTTTGCCCGTTGGTGTCCTTCAGCGAGAAATCGGGCGCCTGCTTGCGGTCTTTTAAAGGTTTCACTGCCGCCGCGCAAGAAGCCGCCAACAGGACGGTCACCGCCGACAATAAGAACGCGAAGTGTTTCATGGTGAATTTCAAAGACTCGGGTTACCTCCCCTAATTATATAGAAAGAAGCCTTCCGGCCAGCAGCGACCGCCACCACCGCATGCGTTCCTTTCTCCAGGCTTCGCCCAGGGTGAATTCATCATGCTCGCCGAGCCGCCCGCAGGCCCACGCTCCCGTATCGCAGAAACTCTCGCAGAGGTACTCGCGCCAGCGGCGCTTTCTCAGCCGCTTCCCGCGCAGCTTATTCTTTCGCGACTCCGACGACCACCCCAGCTCTCCCCGCGCGTTCTTCCGCCACTCCCGCCTGACGACTTCCTCCCAGCTGTGGCGGTCGGAATTCGCCAGCCGGATCCACGCGAAATGGAAAAGTTCATGGAGAAAGATCCGCCTCAGCTCTTTGGAGTCTTCCAGGAGTTCGGCCGCCAGAACGATGCGCCGCTTTCTCAGATACGAAGCGGCATGCACCTCGGTCCCCTTCGATCCCCCGGAAATGAGCTCGGTTCGCCATGCCGCCGGGGCCTCCATCAGCGCGATCCGAAGCGGCCCTTTCCACATTGGGGAAACGCGCAGGGCGGCCTGCTCCAGCTCCCGCCTTGCTCTCTCCGGCATGCGTGCCGGCCAGCGCAGCATCGCCGCTCACTGCGCCGGCAGCGCCGCCCGGAAATTGTCGGCGCTGATCAGCTTCACCTGGATGGAATTCCGCACGCCGGCGAGCCATTCGTTGAACTTCGCCTGCTGCAATTCGACGTAGATCTTGTCTCTTACTTCGTCGAACTGAAGTTGCGAGTTCTCCTGGACCCGAAAAAGATAAAATCCGTTCTTCTGCTCCAAAACCGGCGTCATCTGCCCGGCCTCCGTAGCCAGGATGGCCTTCCGGATTGCCTCTGGAATTCTTTCATCGTCGGCCCGGATCGGCATGAAATCCCCGTCCTTCGATCTGGAATCTTCATCCTGAGAATGCTGTTTGACCATGCGGACGAAATCCTCTTCCGTCGCAATGGCCGCCCGAATCTTTTCCAGCTCCGATTTCGCCCTGGCGCGAGTGGACAAGGGCCTCGATAAGCCGCCGATTTCAACCTGTATCTTGTCCTGCTCGGGAGGAAGCGCCGACCGGTAAATCAGCTTCACCTTAGCCACGCGCCAGCGGTCTTTGTTCTCCTCGAACGCTTTCCTCTGCGCCTCCGCCGAGATCGAGAATTTCCTCATGGCCTGGTCGAGCATGGCCTGTTGCAGGATGTCCCGTTCCTGCCACCCCTGCCGGGCCTTGTATGGGCTTTGTTCCGCAAGTCCCTCCTTCTCAGCCATCTCCGCGAGTTTGCGCATGCGCCCAAGCTGCTCCACGAACGCTTGCGGCTGCTGAGCCGCATTCTGACGCTGCGTGGGGCCGGAGGCGCGAAGGATGTCGTTCAACTCCCCGGCGGTGATCTTTTCCCCGCCCAGGGTCGCGACCACTGTCTGCGGGGTCACACCGGACTTGCCGCCGGGTTTCGCAAGCGCTTGGAAGAAATCTTCGCTCTCCACTTTCGCCTGAACCTGCGCCGACACGCCAGCCATCTTCTCGTCCAGGTGCTTCCTGGTGAGTGTCTCGGCGATTTGATCCGTGACGTCCGCGTACGGCTGGAACGACGTCGAAATCACTTTGAAAATGTAGAATCCATTCGGCTGCCGCAGCACCGGCGTCACCTGCCCGGCCGGCGTGGACAGGATCGTCTTCTTGACCTCATCGGGCAGGCTCGAGTTCCTGGTCACGTTGGGAAGGTCGCCGTCAAACTGTTTCGAATCGGCATCGTCGGAATGCTGCTTGACCAGAGTGACAAAGTCCGCGCCCCGCTTGGCCTCCTCCAGAATGCTCTGCGCTTTCTTGAGAGCCTCGTCCTCGGCGGCTACAGCCTTCTCGCCGAACCCGACTCGGATCCCTTTCACTTTTGCCACCAGGTATTGCTGCTGATTTGCCTCGTAGTACTGTTTCTTTTCCTGTTCGGAGGGTTGGCTCTGTGCCGTCAACTGTTGCAGTTTTGCCAGACTCAGCATTTGCATACGCGCCCATGCCAGGCGTTCCTTGTAAGGGCTCTTGGATGCCATCCCCTGCTTGCGCGCCTCATCCGCCATCGTTCCTATCAGGTAGTAGCGGTCGAGAAATTCGGCAGGGCTGTTCGCCGCGAACTTCACGATCTCCGCCGGTGTCCCCTCGATGATTCCGCGCAACTCCCTCACCGTCAGCGTCTTTCCGTTGACTTCCGCAACGGCGGCGTCCGCGGAGGTTTCCTGCGCGTCCGCCGGCGCCCATACAGACAAACAAAAAAGCACACTCCAACTCGCGAGTCTCATGGGGTAAAACTCCATTCTATCAACGCGCCTGGCCGCCGCAATTTCCAGGCGCATCAGTGAGGTAGACTTGACTGAACAAAGCTCATGCCGCTGCCGGCAGGCGAAAAACTCGGTCCCTACGAAATCCTGGCGCCTCTCGGCGCCGGTGGCATGGGGGAAGTCTACCGCGCGCGCGATCCGAGGATGGGCCGCGACGTGGCTATCAAGATCTCCGCCGAGCAGTTCAGCGACCGCTTCGACCGCGAGGTGCGTGCGGTGGCGGCCCTCAATCACCCAAACGTCTGCCAGGTATACGATGTCGGCCCGAACTACCTCGTGCTGGAGTTCGTCGAAGGCCCCACCCTGGCCGACCGGATCAAGCAAGGCGCGATCCCGCTTGAGCAGTCCTTGGCGATCGCGCGACAGATCGGCGACGCGCTGGAAGCCGCACACGAGAAGAGCATCGTTCATCGCGACTTGAAGCCGGCCAACATTAAAATCAAGCCGGACGGCGCCGTGAAGGTGTTGGATTTCGGCCTGGCGAAAGTCTCGGAACCGGTTGCCACGGCAAATCCAGCGGATTCCCCCACGCTGACGATCGAAGCCACGCGGGCCGGACAAATCGTGGGAACGGCGGCGTACATGGCCCCGGAGCAGGCGCGCGGCAAGACCGTGGACAGGCGGGTGGACATCTGGGCCTTCGGCGTGGTCCTGTACGAAATGCTCACCGGCCGTCGGCTGTTCGAGGGCGAAACAATCTCGGATACGTTGGCAGGTGTTCTGACCAAGGAGCCGGACTGGGATGGCGTCCCCACTAAGGTGCGCCGCCTGCTGAGAAGCTGTCTGGAGAAGGATCCCAAGCGCCGCCTGCGGCACATCGCGGACGCCTGGCGGCTGCTGGAAGACGTGCCCCATCACGCTCCGCCCAGTCCTCGATTGCCCTGGGCAGTGGCGGGAGCGCTGGCGGTCGCTCTCGCCGTCGCGCTGTGGGGGCCTTGGCGCGGAGCCGTGCGCCCAGCCGCGCAGCCTCCGGTGCGGCTCGACCTCGACCTCGGTCCGGACGTATCGTTTGGGTCCACCACCGGACCATCGGTGATTCTCTCGCCCGATGGAACCCGTCTCGTGTTTGTCTCGCAAGGTGCGGACGGAACCCGCCGCCTCTTTGTGCGCAGGCTGGACCAGGCCAGGGCCACCCAGATGCCGGGCACCGAGGGCGCCTATGCCCAGTTCTTCTCTCCGGATGGTCAATGGGTTGGCTTCTTCGCCCAGGGAAAATTGAAGAAGACGCGGATTGAGGGTGGGGAACCCGTCGCTTTGTGCGACGCGCCGGCAGCGCGAGGAGGCAGTTGGGGCGACGACGGAAACATCGTTGCGGCGCTCGACCAGCAGGCCGGCCTGTCTCTGGTTCCAGCCGAGGGAGGAAGACCGGTTGCCCTCACCAACCTGGATTTGGAAAAAGGGGAGACCACGCATCGTTGGCCGCAGGTTCTGCCGGGAAGTCGGGCCGTTCTCTTCACCACTAGTACCGCCTACGGACACTATGACGAAGCCGACGTCGCCGTGGTCACTGCGAAAGACCACCGGATAAGAAGCCTGCTCTCGCAGGCCGGGTCGTACCCGCGGTACCTGCCCAGCGGTCACTTGGCCTATGTCACCAAGGGAGCGATTTTCGCGACGGACTTCGATATCAACCGGCTCGAAGTGACTGGCTCGCCGGCGCGGCTGTGGGAGGTCGGCGCTAATGTGACCCTTGGATTCGGCCATCTCGACTTCTCGCACAACGGAACCCTGGTGTACCGGACGGGCGCGATCGAGGGACTGCGGACCATCCAATGGCTGGATGGGGACGGAAAGACCGTGCCGGTCGGGATCGAGCCGGGCTATTATAACGGGCTCCGCCTTTCCAAAGACGGCAAACGTGTGGCTTATGCACTAAGTCAGGGATCGGGCCAGGATATCTGGACCTATGATCTCGATCGTGCCATTAAGACTCGTTTGACCAACGGCCAGGGCGCGCACCCCGTTTGGAGTCCGGACGGTCGCTTCCTCGTCTTTCATGGGCTCGGTGGGCTGTCGTGGACGCGAGCCGACGGAGCCGGTCAGCCGCAGCCGCTCACGCGGAGCAAGGCCGTACAGTTGCCGTTCTCCTTCACTCCTGAGTCCACGCGGCTGGCCTATGCCGAACAGACCCCCGGGGCCGGGGCCGAGATCCGGACCGTGGCGGTCGAGGATCGGGCGGGCGGGCTCCGCGCCGGCGAGCCGCAGGTATTCCTGAAGACGGCGGTCGGCATGACGTTTCCGTCGTTCTCCCCCGACGGACGATGGCTCGCCTTCGCCAACGCCGAGGGCGGGAGGTACGAGGTCTACGTGCGTGCCTTTCCTGACAACGGGACTCAAGTGCAGATCTCGAATGCCGGTGGAATCTCGCCCATGTGGTCTCGAAATGGGCGTGAACTCTTCTACCGCACCGAGGACCAGCGGATCATGGTGGCGGCATATACAG
>Ga0233417_10000626_pt1 | contig 10689 bp, 8 predicted proteins | sample Sed_MG_FD_189023 | JGI IMG/M metagenome (GOLD analysis project Ga0233417, IMG submission 189023) | Sediment microbial communities from Lake Towuti, South Sulawesi, Indonesia - Sediment_Towuti_2014_0.5_MG | ecosystem: Environmental > Aquatic > Freshwater > Lake > Sediment | place: Indonesia... | reverse complement strand
CGGGTCCCCGCCCTGGCGCATGTCGTCGACCGCGACCGCGAGCAGGTCGATCAGCCGCAGCACGGCCGGCTCCGGGAGCTGGTTGGCCTGCTGGCGGAGGAGCTCCTTCGTCTCCTCGGTGACCGGGAGCGACTCGGGGACGTGCCCCATGTGCTGGACGAGAAGGAGGTGGCGGAGGTGCTCGAGGAGGTCGACGACCAAGCGGCCGAGATCCTGCCCCTGCTCGGCGAGCTCCTCGACGAAGACGAGCGCGCCGGCCGTGTCGCGGTCGACGATCATGTCGCAGATCCGGAGCAGCGACTCCTCCTCGACCGCGCCGACGAGCTGAAGGACGGCCTGCGCGTCGATCGAGCCGTTCGTGGCCGCCGCGAGCTGGTCGAGGGTCGAGATCGCGTCGCGGAAGGAGCCCCGGGAGCTCCGGGCGATCAGGGAGAGCGCGGCGTCCGAGGCCTGGATGCCCTCGCCGTCGGCGACCCGCCGCAGCAGGGTCACGAGCTCGGACAGGCGAGGCCTCGGGAACACGAACGTCTGGCAGCGCGACCGCACGGTCGCGATCACCTTCGCGAGATCGGTCGTGCAGAAGACGAAGAGGAGGTGGGGAGGGGGCTCCTCGATGAGCTTGAGCAGCGCGTTCCAGGCGGCGTCCGTCAGCTGATGCGCCTCGTCGAGGATGTAGACCTTGTAGCGGCCCTCCACCGGCTGCAGCACGACGCGCTCGCGGATCTCGCGGATGTCGTCGATGCCGCGCTGGGACGCCGCGTCCATCTCCACGACGTCGAGCGACGTCCCGTTCGCGATTGCGATACACGTGTGACACGTCTTGTCGGGCGTGGGCGTGGGGCCGATCGTGCCGGCGCAGTTCAGGGCCTTCGCCAGGATGCGCGCCATCGACGTCTTCCCCGTCCCACGCGGACCGGCGAAGAGGTACGCCTGCCGCACCTGGTCGTGCTCGATCGCGTTCTGCAGCGTGCGCACGACCGCCTCCTGCCCGACGACCTCGTCGAAGCCCTGCGGCCGGTACTTGCGGTAGAGCGCCGTCAAGGCGCTTTCCCCCCTTCGAGAGGAAAGCGCCTAACCGTGTGGGAGGCTTGTTGCTGAGAATTCACTGGATCGTCTCGCTCTCGCGAGCCGTCGGCGGGCACGGTGCGGTCATCGCGGATCCGATGAAGATACTCGTTGACGTCGAGGAGCGGCGATCAGCCGTTCCGGAGTGTCTGCGCTCGCTCGGCACGGACGTGGAGTTCGTCCGGCTCGCGGTCGCCGACTACGCCCTCGCGCCCAGTGTGGCGGTGGAGCGGAAGACGGTCTCTGATCTGCATCGTGCTCTCGTCACCGGGAGGCTGTGGAGTCAGATCGCGGCACTTCGGCACGATCTCGACGTCGCGTACCTGATCGTCGAGGGTGCGGATCTCGACGCCGGTCGCGGAGTCACTCCGAGCGGCGTTCGGGGCGCGCTGCTCTCGGTGCTCGACGGAGGCATACGGCTCGTGCGCACTGACGGGCCACAAGACTCCGCGCGCTGGCTGCGGCTCATGGCTGCGCGCTGGAGCGCGGCGGCCGATGGTCGGTCCGTGCGATTGCGCGGGCGTCGCCGGGCAGTCGTCTCTCCGGCAGGACTCCTCGCCACCGTGCCCGGCATCAGCCCCGGCACCGCCCGCCGGCTCGTAGAGCGGTTTGGCTCTGTCTCGGGAGTAGCCTCGGCGACCGAGGCAGAGCTCCGAGACGTTCCCAGAATCGGGCCGGCGCGAGCCGCAGCCCTGAGGCGCATTCTGGCCGGTCCATCCTCGCAATTGGGCGCTTTCAGCGAAGCGGAAAGCGCCCGGCTGCGCGCTCCGTCGTCGAGATCGGCGTCACCGGAGGTACCTGCGTCGCCGGCTCGGATCGGGCGAGACCGCGGCACCTGAGAGGGAGTCCTTAGCGCTGCTTCCTTCCGGACCTGACGCGGTTCGGACGCTCCCAGTGCGCGGGACCCGATCTGTCATCACCACGTATGCAGACCCAATCCCGACGAGCCGTCCCTCGGACGGCGTTCGGCCCCGCATGGAGCGGATTTCGGGTTCAGGGAACCGCTGACTCCCCACCTAGCGCGGCCGGGCGGAGGCAGCGTAGCAGGGCTCGGCGGAACGGCTTCGATTGCTGCTTCGGGCCTGCTCGATACGTGTCATCATCGGCCGGCCGAGGATTGCTCTCCTCTGCGAGGCCAGCGAGGAAAAGGGGAGAAGATGACGCTTCGTATCCTGTCGAAGATCGCGGGCGCGGCCGCCGTCGCCGCCGTGCTCGCCGGTGTCGCAGGCGCCGCCGCCGGACCGCCCACCGGCATCCACGGGCAGCTCGAGCTGCGTGTCGTATCGAGCCCACCGCAGCTCGTCTCGGGCGGGGACGCCCGTGTGGAGGTGGCCGTGCCTGCGGCGACGCCGCTCTCGGACGTCCGGGTCACGCTCGACGGGGCAGACGTGACGGGCTCCTTCGGGCCCGATCCCGAGGGCAACCACCAGCTCGAGGGCGTCGTCACCGGGCTGCCGCTCGGCGAGAGCACGCTCGCGGCCTCCGTGCCGGGGCCGGGCGACGCCGCGCCGAACCGGGTCGAGCTGGCGCTCGTGAACCACTCGCTGGACGGCCCCATGTTCTCGGGGCCGCGCCAGGAGGTGTTCCTCTGCGCGACCGCGGGCAATGCGGCGAACGCCTTCCTGCCGCCGATCCCGCAGTCCGAGACGTGCACCACGCCGACCCTGTCCAGCTACGTCTACCGGACGGCCGCGGGCTGGGCGCCGTACACGCCCGGGACGAACCCGGCCGACGCCGTGCCCGTGCCACCCTACGGGAGCCCGTTCGTGGTCTTCCTCGAGCGCGGCGTGATCGACCGCTTCATCTACACGATCGCGATCCCGGTCCCGACGCCCGCGACCGCCGACGGGCCGGTCGACCTCTCGAGGTGGAACGAGGCCCTGATCTACAAATTCCAGGGCGGCGTGGCCATCGGCCACTACCAGGGGAACCCGTCGCGGAGCGAGTTCCTGTACGACATCGGCCTCTCCATGGGGTACGCGCTGGTGTACTCGACGGGGACTCGCACCGGCACCCACTACAACCTGCAGCTGGGCGGCGAGACCGCGATCATGGTCAAGGACCGGTTCGTGTCCGCCTACGCGGAGCCGCGGTACACGGTCGGTGTGGGTGCGTCCGGCGGCGCGATCCAGCAGTACGTCTACGGGCAGAACCATCCCGGTCTGATCGACGCGGGCATCCCGCAGTACTCGTATCCGGACATGGTCACGCAGACGATCCACGTCGGGGACTGCGAGCTCCTCGAGCGCTACCTGGACTCGAAGGTGCTCGCGAACCCCGCGTCGATGTGGCGCACGTGGACGAACCGGACCCTGGCCGAGGGTCTCAGCACCTCGGCGACGATGCCGAACCCGTACGCGCCGTTCATGCCGTACATGCCGGTACCGGGCTCGACCGAGTGCATCAACGGGTGGCGCGGCCTCTCGCCGCTCGCCCTCAACCCGCACTTCGGAACGGCGCCGGGCTACAACCCCGCCGTGCACGGGCCGGTCGAGTGGACGCACTGGGCCGACCTCGTGAACATCTACGGCGAGGACGACGCCGGCTTCGCCCGCTCGCCGTGGTCGAACGTCGGCGTCCAGTACGGCCTGCAGGCCCTGAAGGACGGGGCGATCACGCCGGCCGAGTTCCTCGACCTGAACGCGAACGCCGGGTCGTGGAAGGAGTCGAAGGACATGGTGCAGGAGGGGTGTCCGTACGTCTCCACCAACCCGGCGGTGTGCGCGGTCGTCGGCGTGGACGTCTGGAGCGCGCGGAACATGAACCTCTCGTCCGACGGCGGCGCCACTCCCGCAGCGCGGCGCGAAGGCGACCGGGAGGCGGGCTATGCGGCCTACCGCTCCGGGATGGTGTTCCGCGGGAAGATCGACATTCCGCTGATCGACTGGCGCCACTACCTCGAGCACCGGCTCGACATGCACAACTCGCACCAGTCGTTCGCCTCGCGGCAGCGGATGCTGAACTTCGACGGTGACGCGTCGAACCAGGTGATCTGGTTCACCGACGCGCGCCCGGGGACTCCGCAGTTCGACCAGACGCCGATGGCGCTGCAGGTCATGGACCAGTGGATGGCGAACATCGCCGCCCATCCGGAAGACGGGGTCGCGGGCAACAAGCCCGCTGCCGCGGTCGACAGCTGCTTCGCCACGAACGGGTCGCTGATCGCGAGCGGCGACGCCGTGTGGGCGGGGATCCTGGACGACCGGCCCGACGGGCCCTGCACGAGCCAGTTCCCGATCTACTCGACCTCGCGGATCGTGGCCGGCGGGCCGATCGAGGGCGGCGTCTTCCAGTGCCAGCTCCTGCCCGTCGAGCGCGCAATCGCGCAGGGCGTCTACGGAGACTGGCGCCCCTCGAAGGCGGACGTCGATCGGCTGAAGGGGATCTTCCCGAGCGGAGTCTGCGACTACTCGAAGGACGATCTCGCGCTCCCGCCTGAGCTGCACGCACAGGGGAGGTAGTCGTCGCAGAGAGGAGCCGGCGCGGCCTCGTGCTGCGCCGGCTCCGTCTCAAGGGCCGGTGTCCGCCGCGCGCGCCTCTCGCGCGAGGGTGCGGGCCAGGCGGAGCGGCTCGGGAGACCGGCGGCCTGCGAGCGAGTCGAGAACGACCGCGACCGCGGTGTCGGGATCCGTACGCCAGGCAGCGTGCACGGCGAGCGGTCGCGTGCCGGCCCGTGTCCGGAGCCAGTAGCCGACGACCTCCCCCTCGAGCTCGAGCTCCGAGCGCGCGCCGGGCTCGTCCGTCGGCCACGACCCGCTTGCGACAAGCGGGCGGTGCGTGACCCCGATCGTCGGAGTCTCGAGCACAGCGCCGAGGTGGAGGGCCAGCCCGGCCCTCCGGGGATGGTCGCGGCCGGTCGCGTCGACGAGCAGGGCGTCCGGGGCGACGTCGAGCGCCCGCACGGCGGACTCGAGGAGCGCCCCCTCGCGAAGTGCGAGCAGCCCGGCCCGGTACGGCGCGCCGGCTTCTCCGGACACCGTTCCCTGCGCGAGGACGCGAGCGCCGACGAGCGCGACCGCCGCCGCCCAGCCGGGATCGCCTGCGCTCCCCGCGCCGTGCTTGCCTCGCGGGAAGCAGACGAAGCAGCCGCCGACGGCGTACGGCTCCTGTGGCGGCGCCCACGGCTCGGGCGCCGCGCCTCGGAGCGCCTCCTGGATCGCGACGAGCTCGAGCTCGGTGCTCGGCCAGGTCAGGGTCACGGACGAAGCCTACGAGGACGTCCGTCGACGACTCCGGGATCCAGGGCCACGGGTGTAGCGTGGACGAGTGGCCGAGCGCGTCCTCACGCTGCGCGAGCTGAACCGCGCGACGCTCGCGCGTCAGCTCCTGCTCGAGCGGGAGCGGTTGTCGCCGACGGCGGTGATCGAGCGCCTGGTCGGGATGCAGGCGCAGTGGCCGCCGGCGCCGTACGTCGGCATCTGGGCGCGCACGACGAGCTTCCGGCGCGAGGCCCTCGAGCGCGAGCTCGCCCGCGGCGCGGTCGTCAAGGCGAACGTGATGCGACAGACGTTGCACCTCGTCACGCCGCGCGACTACTGGCTCGTGCGCGCGGCGATGAGCGAGACGAACTTCCCCTGGGAGAGCCGGCTCGCGACGCGGCTCGCGTCGGTCGCCCGCGAGCTCGCCGCGGCGGGCCCCGTGACGACGGGCGACGCGGTCGCGCGCTTCGCAGAGCACGACCTCGACGGCCTCAGCGCCGGCCGCGCCTGGCGCTACGCTCGTGCGGCCGCGCACCTCGTGCACCACCACGAGACCGCGCTCTGGGACGCGCGGCCCGAGGGACGGTTCGTGGCGCTCGGGGAGTCTGATGCGCACGATCCGACCGAGGCCCGCGCCGAGATCCTGCGGCGCTACCTCGCGGCGTTCGGGCCCTCCTCGCGCCGCGACATTGTCGCCTGGAGCATGATGCACGTGCCCGAGATCCAGCGGGCGCTCGACCGGCTCGAGCCCCTGCGCCGCTTCCGCGACGAGCAGGGCCGCGAGCTCCTCGACGTCGAGCGTGCGCCGTTGCCGGACCCCGACACGCCTGCGCCGGTCCGCTTCCTTCCGAAGTGGGACAACGTGCTGCTCGCGTGGGCGGATCGGACGCGCGTGCTCCCCGAGGAGCACCGGAAGACGGTCATCGGCATGAACGGCGACGTCGCGCAGACGTTCCTCGTCGACGGCTTCGTCGCAGGCACCTGGCGCGTCGAGAACGGACGCGTCGTGCTCGAGCCGTTCGCTCCGCTGTCGCGCTCGGCGCAACGCGAGCTCGAGGCCGAGGCGAAACGTCTGGAAGCGTTCTTGGCCGACTGAGGTCGTCAGCCCGCGGTCGCGCGCCCTGCGACGTCGCCGATCACCGCGGCCAGCTCCTCCGGGCGCGACCACATCGGCCAGTGGCTCGTCGGCAGGTCGACGTAGGTCACGTCGCGGAGCTCGGCGAGACCGGCGAGGAAGGCGTAACCCTTCTCGGCCGCGGCCTTGTACTCGTCTGACGAGAACCCGGTGCAGATCATGGTGCTCGGAACGTCGAGGCGTGCGTCGCTCGTCAGCTCCACGGCTTCGCGGAGGAGGGCGCCCGGCTGTGGCACGGCTCGCCGCCGGAAGGTCTCGAGCTGCTCCTCGCTCAGGCCGTCGAGATTCTCCTCCTCCGCGAGCGTCTCCTGCGAGGGCAGCGGGAGCTCCACGCCCTCGAAGTCCGGATCCATCGCGCCGATCCCGGGGCCGGAGTCGACGTAGACCATGGCCGCGATCAGCTCCGGGACGCGGTCGCTCGCGGCGTAGCCGGGGAACCCGGCGCCGCTGTGCACGGCGAGCACGACGGGAGCCCCCGCGGCCGTCACGGCCTCGCAGATCGCATCGACGTGGTCGCCCAGCGTGATCGTGGACCGGTCGGCGTCGGCCGACTCGAGGCCGGGCAGCGTGAGTGCGGTGACATCGTGCCCGTCGGCACGGAGGGCGGAGGCGACCTCGTCCCACGCCCACGCGCCGAGCCAGAACCCGGGAACGAGGACGATCGGCGCCGACGCCATGCATCGATCCTACGGGCTGCACGACGGGCGGCCCGAGATCCGTAGAAAACCCCGATGCCCAGCCCCGGGTGCGGAGGAACGGTGGTGCCTCACGCCACGAGCGGGAGGAGAAGGCGAGATGAAGCGCGTGGTCGTCGATCACTACGGCGGGCCCGAGGTGTTGAAGGTCGTCGAGGACGAGGATCCCCGGCCGGGTCCGGGCGAGGTCCGCGTCAGGGTGCTGGCGGCCGGAGTTTCGTTCACCGACTCGCAGCTCCGCGCCGGCACGTATCTCGGCGTGCCGAAGCCGCCGTTCACGCCCGGCTACGAGCTCGTCGGCGTGGTCGAGGAGCTCGGCCCGGGCTGCACGAGGCTGAAGGTCGGGGACCGTATCGGCGCGCTGACCGTGTGGGGCGCCGACGCGGAGCGCGTCTGCGTGCCCGAGGTAAACGCGGTCGAGGTTCCCGAGGACCTCGATCCCGCGGAGGTCGTGAGCCTCGTCTTCACCTACATGACCGCCTACCAGGTGCTCCACCGCATGGGGAAGGCGAAGCGTGGGGAGACGGTGCTCGTGCACGGCGCGGCCGGCAGGGTGGGCACCGCGGTGCTCGAGCTCGGAGCGGTGGCCGGGCTCCGCATGTACGGGACCTGCTCCGCCCGCGACCGGGCCGCGGTGGAACGGCTCGGGGCGGTGGCGATCGACTACCGCACCGAGGACTTCCTGGCGCGGGTGCGCGAGCTTCCCGGGAAAGGCGTGGACGTCGTGCTCGACGGTCTCGGCGGCACGACGTCGCTTCGCTCCTTCCGCGCGCTGCGGCCCGGCGGAAGGCTGGTCGTGTACGGCCACTACTCCACCCTCGCGCACGGGCGCAAGAGCCGGCGAGCCTGGATCGAGTGGTACGCGACGACCGCGACCGTCGCGCTCTGGGGCCTGCTCTCTCCCCGCCGGCGGGTGTCCGCTTATCGGATCCAGAAGCTGCGCGAGGGACACCAGGTCCTTCCCCGCAGTGGACGTCGCCGAGCGCTGCCCGTGGGCGGCGGCCCCCGCGACCCGGGGTGGTTCCGGGAGGACTTCAGCGTGCTGCTCGAGCTGCTGCGCGCGGGCAAGATCCATCCCGTGGTGGCCGAGCGCCTGCCGCTCGACGACGCGCGCCGCGCGCACGAGCTGCTGGAGGAGTCCGCGTCCGTGGGAAAGCTCGTGCTCGTGCCGTAGACGGATCGACCCGGCCGCCCCCCTGCCGGGAGAGGAGTGCGCACCGCCCCCGCTCTGACGGCCGGGGACGGTGCTCACACCTCGTTTCTCACCTCGAGCGAGTCGTACTCCCGTAAGGTTCTTCCACTGCGATGCCTTTCCAGCCGACGCTCCTCACAAGCCACGTCTGACAGCACGACCATGCTGCCCGGGTGGCAGCGGCGACACGAGCGTCAGCACGGCCGCACGTACCGTCTTCTGCAGACTCGAGCTGGCTGCGCCGGACGCCACGCCGAATCGCCCGGCTCGCGCTGCAGCTGATTCGACTCGAGCTGCGAGCCCGGCGCGACGACGTCCGCCATCCTGCGACCCTCGAGTAGATCGCTCCGCTGGCCTCGGCTTCTGAGCACGGCGTAAGCCCCCTGTAAGAGGTTTGAAAGAACGTGCGCAGGACGCTCGCCGCTCCTCCTGCGACGGGGGAAAATGACTTGCGGAGCACGTCGCACGAAGGAGGTGAACGGCATGCTTCGACGACAACACACACTGAGACTTCTCACCGGCGCCCTCCTCGCGGCGCTCATGCTCGTGTCGCTCGGCGCGACGGCAGGAGCGACGCCCAACCCCGGCAAGGGGAAGGGCAAGGTCAAGGTGACGCTCTGCCACAAGGGCAAGGTCACGATCCAGGTCGGACTCCCTGCCGTCGAGTCGCATCTTCGGCACGGCGACCGGCTGGGCCCGTGCACCCCGGCACCGGCGCCGCCGCCGGCTCCGGCTCCGGCTCCGGGAACCGCGAGACTGACCGTGGTCAAGGTCGTCGTCAACAACAACGGTGGGACGAAGACCCCCGCCGACTTCACGATGACGATCAACGGAGTTACGGCAACCGGCGGCAACACGTTCTCCGGCTCGGCAGTCGCGGGCTTGGGCTCCGGTGTCGTGAAGACGATCACGACCTTCGGGACCTACAGCGTGACCGAGTCCCCCGTGGCGGGGTATGCGCTCACAGGTTCGTCGGCCGGGTGCTCGGGCACGATCGCCGCCGGCGACCAGAAGGTCTGCGTGCTCACGAACGACGACGTGCCGGCGAGGCTCACGGTCGTGAAGCAGGTCGTGAACGACGGCGGCGGCACGAAGACCGCCGCCGACTTCACGATCACGATCAACGGCGTCAAGGCGATCGGCGGCAACACGTTCGCCGGCTCCGCAGCCGGCACGACGAGAACGCTGTCGTCGGTGGGCGCCTACAGCGTGACCGAGACGGCAGTCGCCGGCTACGCGCTCCAGAGCGCATCGGCAGGCTGCTCGGGCACGATCGCGCTCGGCGAGAGCAAGACCTGCGTGCTCACGAACAACGACGTCTAGCGGGTCTCGGAGACGGTGGCGGCCAGGGTCCCGGCCGCCACCCGTCGCCGGAGCCCAGGCGCGCCGAGCGGCCGGACGTCTCGCGAATCCCCTCCCTGGACGTTCACGGGGCGACTGCCACACCCCAGTACCGCACCCGGCGTCCGCTCCTTGACAGCCTTGACACCCTGACGACCTTGACGGCATACTGCGGACATGACGCGCGCAGCTGAGGCTTTCGACGACGCGCTGCACGAGCTCGGGCTCGACCAGACCGAATTCGAGGACGAAGAGCGGTTCGGGCGACGTGCCGCACTACTGGCTGCCTCGGAGCTCCTCTGGGGACGCGAGCTCGGGCCGATGGCCGGCGCGAGCCAGGTCGGTGAGTTGCTGGGCTGCTCCAGACAGGCGATCAACGAGCGCGTGCATCGCCACACCATCCTGGCGCTCCCGGCCCCAACCGGCTACGCCTTCCCGTTGTTCCAGTTCACCGGGAGTGGTCAGACCGTTCCTGGGCTCTCCGAGGTGATCCGGGCACTTTCTGACGCCGTTGAGGCCCCTCACACGATCGCCGCGTGGCTTGTTGCGCCCGAGCCCGAGCTCGGCGGGGAAGCGCCGATCGAGATGCTCAAGCGAGGCGAGGCCGATCCTGCAGTGACCGCAGCGGAACGCTACGCCGAACGACTCCGGCAGTAGTGCCGCTCGAAGAACCCCCCGAGAGCCTCGAAGGGTTCCCCGAAGCCGTCCTCGATGAAGGGGTCGGCCTCGCGCGGATTCATCGGGGCGAGAGCGAGCCGCTGTTCTTCTCGACCAGCGGCCGAGGCCGTTTCGACATCAACCCTCAGGGAACGCTCTATCTCGCCGCAGATGAGCTGGGCGCGTTCGTGGAAGTGTTTCGCGGCAGGCTCGTGCCCGTCGACGAAGTCGCTGTTCGGCGCCTCGCGGTCGTCCGTCTGCGGGCCAGCGCTACGGTTGCTGATCTCACCAGCGCGGCGAGCCGAGGCTTCGGGGTTACAGCAGCCATTCACGCGAGCTCGGACTATGCGCTATGTCGACGTTGGGCGTCCGCACTCCACCGGCACGGTTTCGAGGGAATCCTCT
>Ga0233417_10000625_pt1 | contig 10690 bp, 9 predicted proteins | sample Sed_MG_FD_189023 | JGI IMG/M metagenome (GOLD analysis project Ga0233417, IMG submission 189023) | Sediment microbial communities from Lake Towuti, South Sulawesi, Indonesia - Sediment_Towuti_2014_0.5_MG | ecosystem: Environmental > Aquatic > Freshwater > Lake > Sediment | place: Indonesia... | reverse complement strand
AGTTTTGCCATCTGCTCCTCATCGTGGCGTCCTCAGTCTCCATTCATCCGCTCGTTGATGGCGGATATCTCCCGCACCCATCTCCTTCTCTCCGCATGCTCGAGGTTGAGCACCGATTCGGGCGGCCAGTGAAAGTGGTACGCGATGAAGGCTACCTCCTCGTACAGCGCGGAAAGGGGGTAGCCTACAACCCCCCCGCGGCGTTCAACTCCACCGCGAACTCGTGAGAGCAGCGCGGGCATGCGGCCGCGATGCTCGCCGCGCCATTGCGATTGATCCGGTTATAGAACTCCTGTAAATAGGCCAGGTCCGCGGCGTACAGGCCTTCAATGACCTTCGGCGTAACCTGCGACACCGTTCCCAGCTTGACGATCACACGCGAAAGCAAAATAATCGTCAGGTAGGCCTCGTTGGACTGCACGCGCGGATCCTTGAGAGGGAGGATTTCGTCCGCGGCGGTGGCAAGCCGCATGATCCCGTCGCGGTGCAGGCGACCCTCGTTGTCTGCGTAACCGAGCGGCAGTGTAAACTCGTATTCCGTCTGAAACATGGTCCGCTCCCGCTAGACGCGCTCCAGCCGCTCGCAGCTCACCGTCAGGGTATCGATGGCAACGTCGTTGCCCTTGGCATTCAGGTCCGGCGCGTCGTACTTGCTCGGCCAGGCGGCGAAGAAGTTGTAGCGGACCGCTTCCTGCCCGGCGTCGTCTTGCAGGATGATGGAACCGTTCTTGCGCTGGATCTGGCCGTTCACCGCCGCCAGGTGCCAGTCGTAAAGCTCGCGGGACGTGGTCACACCCCACTTGAGGTTGATGTCCGTGTAGGAGACCTTGCCAGGCAGCTTGCGCACGGTGGACGGCTCGCCGCCTTCGCGGTACTCGACGACTTCAATGTTCGATCCAAATCCGCTGCACTCGGAGAATCCGGCCTGTACGATGCCGTCGATCTCCACGAGGAATCGAAAGTTCTTGAATGGATCCACTCTGGGCATATTTGTTTCTCCTTTTTTGTTGCGCTACGGCTTGGCCGTTATGACCCCGTCGTCTGCTGGATGCGGAAGATCACGAACTCGGCCGGTTTCACGATCGCCACGCCGATCTCCGTCACCACCTGTCCCGCTTCGCGCACTTCCGGCGGATTCGTCTCGGCATCGCACTTCACAAAGAACGCCTGCTTCGGCGTCTCGCCGAACAAAGCGCCGTCACGCCACTGGTTCAGCAGGAAGTCGCTTACCGACCGGATGATCCGCTGCCACAGGCTGGGGCTGTTGGGCTCGAAGACGACGAACTGCGTGCCCTTGTCAATCGACTCACGAAGAAAGTTGAAATAGCGCCGCGTGCTGATGTAGCGGAACTCGCCATTGGCATCGCCGCCCAGCGTGCGCGCGCCGAAGCTCTTGATATTGCCGTCAAAGGCGCGAATCACGTTGATGCCTCCCGGATTCACCAGGCCCTGCTGCGCCCTGGTGAGCTTTTGATCCAGGTCGATCGCTCCCAGTATCGGTTCGTTCGCCGGCGCCTTGAAGACGCCTCGCGTGGCATCTACTCGGGCGTAAACCCCGGCCATATGGCCGCTCGGCGGCACCGAGATGATGTCTTCGGTGATTGGATCGAAGACCTTGATCCACGGCCAGTAGAGCGCGGCGAAGCTGCTGTCCTTTGTCGGATTCGCCGGCGTGCCGCCCTTGATGTCGTTTACCGTGATGGCGGCGGGAACCTGGGTCCCATCAAGGATGCAAACCCGGTCCAGCAGGTTCTCGCAATGATCGATAATGGCGTCCTGCTGCGCTTTCGTCGTCGCACCCGGCACTGCCACGATCGAGATATCGTCGATGGGCGCGAACTTGGCCAGATCGTCGGCCACATTGTTCAGATCCCCGGCGGCCGCGACGCGGATCACCCAACAAGCGGTGCCTCCGTTATTGAAAAAGCCGTAGACGGAGTGCGCCAGCGTGGAGTTCCCCGCCTGGAAATCGCCGAGCTTCTTCTTGAAGTCCTCCCATCCCGTGAGCAATTGCGGCTCGCCGGCGGGGGCGACGGTGTAGAAATCCGCCGGCACCGGGTTGTCCGGGTCAAGCGGGCGCCCCGGTAAGAAGGGCATAGTGACGTTGTCTGGCACGACGCCGATGAAGGCTGCCGTGCTGGTTCCGACCCCTGCGATGGGCCGGGCGGCCGGCGGCACTTCCTCGACGTAAACGCCAGGCGCGAGATACTGTGGCATGTTGCTTCTCCTTTCCCCTTGCCGGGGCGAAAAATTGAATTACGGTAACTGAACGTTGTAATCGTCTCCCGAGGCCGCCGGCACTGTGATCGCCTTGTCCTGAGTGCTCAGGCCTGAAGTAATCCGTAGCGTGTAATTGCCGGCTGGAATAGCGCTTAACATGAACTCGCCCAGCGCGTTGGTGGCCGTGGTGCGGCCGCGTTCCACCAGCAGCACACTCGCTCCGCTGACGGCGGAGTTAGCGGCATCTGTAACCGCGCCTCCAATCCGGAACAGGTCTACTCGCGATCCCGGCAAACCCATAGGTTCCATCCCGATCTGACTCGAAATGACGCTCGGCAGCGTCTGCTCGCCGAAGACGGGCATGGCAATCGTCGCCGAAATCAGAATTGAAGGGCGCATGCGGTTCCCGATCGCCGCCCAGAATTCGGCCGGGTTCCTCAGTCCGTCCGGCTGGGCGATCAACATGGGCAATGGCGGTTCCTGTCCGATCAGCGAACCTTGCAGAAACGCCGGCGGAATCGTCGGGAACCGCGCCACAAGTTGCAGGACCTGGCTGAGCAGCCGCTGCTCCTGAAAGGACAGATCCAGGCCTCCTACGGGCCAGGCGGTCACCAGGTACGTGCACATGACGCGCATCGGCGGCGGCTCGACGACCGACTGCTGGCCCACGCGCCGCACCACCGGCTCGTTCGAGCGCAGCTCCACATGCTCGCGAACTTCGAACAAAAAGACGTCCACGGTGGTCTGCGGCGGCGCGAACGGATCCGTGGGGCGATCGAAGGCGATTTGGGCGGCCGACAGCTCCGGAGGCAGGCCGGGCTGTGTCAGCAGAGCTTGCAGCGATTCGCTGAGGTCGCGGAACACGGCTTGCTACTTGCCTCCTCCTGCCGGTATCGCCACCTGGTCCCAGTAAGCGCCGAACTCGGCGCGCGATCCGGTGCGGCCCATCTTTTCGTATTCGCGGCGAGCGGCGCGCAGCAGGTGAACCGTTTTCACTTCCGACCGGTCCTCGGCGGCCAGGAAGGCCGCCGCAACGGCGATGTTCTTCACCGATCCGCCGGGAATCTTGAGCCGGCCGGCGACAAAATCGAGATCGAGATCGCGATCGAGCGGCGTCTCCTTCGGCCAGATGGACTGCCAGATTTCGCGGCGGCTGCGCTCGTCCGGGAAGGGGAACTCGACGGTGAACGTCAACCTCCGTGTGAAGGCGGTGTCGAGATTCTGGCGCAGGTTCGTCGCCAGAATGCTGATGCCCTCGTACTCGTCCATTTTTTGGAGCAGGTAGGCGATTTCGATGTTGGCATAGCGGTCGTGCGCGTCCCGCACTTCGGAGCGCTTGCCGAACAGGGCGTCCGCCTCGTCAAAGAAGATGATCGCGTTTGCCGCGCGCGCCTCGGCGAATATGCGGTTGAGATTCTTTTCTGTCTCGCCAATGTACTTGCTGACGACCTGCGACAGGTCGATTTTGTAGAGGTCCAATCCCAGTTCGTTGGCAATGACCTCGGCAGCCATCGACTTACCGGTGCCCGGAGGACCGGAGAACAACGCGCTAAGCCCTTTCCCCAGGGAAAGCTTGCGGTCGAAGCCCCACTCCCCGTATACAATGTGGCGATAACGAGCCTGGCTGCAAACTTCGCGAAGCTGCGCCATCTGGTCCGGCGGCAGAACGATGTCCTTCCAGCTATACAAGGGCGTGATTTTTCGCGCCAGTGTCCCCAGATCGTGACTGGTCTGCGCGCGGGCAGCCGCCAGCAGCTCGCGAAGGGAGGGCGGGCCTTCGGATTGGCCGGAGGCGGCGCGCAAGCGCGCCTGATTGCCGGCGGCCACGATGGCATCGTCAATCTGCGCAGCCGTCAGACGAAACCGGCTGGCGAGAGCGTCCACGTCTTCGGCAGAGGCCGCGAGACCTGCCTCGGCCAGCCGCGATTCCCACCGCTGCCTGCGACCCTTGAAGTCGGGTGCGGGTAACGGGACGGCCAGCACGTCGTTGGCCCGGCCGCCGTCCGGCAGGCGCAGCGGCGCCCATGGCCGGTCGCCTGAGAGCACTACGATAATGCCGCTTTCGGCCGTCCGCGCTAAGGCCGCATCGAGAAGCGGCGCGCGGTCGTCCGGCCGCAGGACATCGAAGGCTTCCATCGCCAACACGGCGTCGTGGAGTTGCGCCTCGCGAAAGAGCTGAGATATGGCGATGTCAAAATCGGGCGATAGAACTGCCGCCCGGCTCAAATCCGCGGACACTAGCCGGGCGCCGGCGGCATGCGCCAGCCTCTCGGCAATCTGGCGCTGACCTGAATTACGGGGGCCCTGCAAATAGATCCGCAACGGCTGGCGTTTATCGCGCGCGTCGCGGGCAAGCTTCTCCAGTCCGCTCAGCGTATCCTGCGGAGGCGATAACACCGGCGGCGCTCCGGGCTGGTCCACGAGTTCGGCAAATGAGGCCACCCGCTGGTCAAGGCACGCGTGCCCGAGCAGCACCCGTACGGCCGCCTCATCCAGGCGCAGGAAATGCGAGAGCAGAGGCGCAAGGGGGTTGTCCGCGATCAAGTGGAGAAGCCTGGAGCGCACCAGTGGGGCATCGGGTAGAAAACGCGTGCGCGCGGCGAACTTCGCCTCGCGCGTGTCGCAAAGCAGATTCAGTACGAGATCCACGCTCGGCCGGCGGCGCGTCACGTCGTCTTGCAGATAGGCGAACAGGCGCTCGTAGCGCAAGTCGATTTCCGACGCCAGCGCGATAAGAACGATATCTAGATCGAAATCGATGAGGCCAAAGGTCCGCCGCAGATATTCCAGGCGACCTGTCTCCGGCAGCGGTTCGCCGGATTCGCCGCTGGTCAGCGGCGAAACACCGGGCTCGCGCGCCAGCAACCGGCGCACATCCTCGCTGGCGATGTACAAGCCTCGATAGGGATCCGTGGCGGCTTTGCCTCCGAAGGCCGCCTCGGCAGCCGCCGTTGCCCGCTCGAGCATGCGGTCCAGGCGCGAAAGCGCCGGCAGCAGCGGGGCCAGGTAACGGGCGGCGACGGTTTCCGATTCAAGCGAGTTCATCGTTGTGACTAGGTCTCTGGAATCGGCCCGTGCGTCTTCTGGTACTGTTCGATCGAATCACTCAGCAGCGTCCAGAAGATCTTCGCGTACACGGGGTTGGTGACGATGCGAACCAGGAACTCAGGTTCGGTGTCCTCGGCGAACATTTGGCCGAAATCGAGCAGAAATTCGTGCACATTATGACCAAGCTTGAAGTAATTCGCATAGATGGCCTCGAGCTGCTCGGGTGCTTCCCGATCTTTTGAGGAATCCACTCCCCGGCATGTTGCACGCCGGTTTCCAGGCCCCCGCCCGACCCGGGTGTTGCCGGCAACTCCTTCCGGATCTGATACTTCTCGGCCAAGCCGCGATTTGCGGCGGCGCTAAAGTGTAACATCGCCAAGGTGCGGTCGCATCCATCCCATGCAACACAAAACGTTTCATGCCAAAGGGAAAGACGTTGTCACATGGAATGTGACAGAAACAGGAGCGATGTGCAGACAACCCCGAAATAAAGTGCAAAATTTGTTGACGCCACGAAATGGGTATGGCAAAATCAGCACAATTGCACCGCCGCGCCGGGATGGGCGCGAAGTCCGGCGCCGCCGCGGGCAACCAGAGGAGGCTGTGAATACGCCGCGCATCCTCATTGTGGACCTGCAGGATGCGGTCCGACACAATGTGAGGCGGGCTCTATCTCGAGACGGTTTTGCAGTTGCCGCGGTGGGTCACCCCGCCGATGCTCTTCAACAATTGGAGCGCGAGGATGTGGATCTGGCGATTATCGGACTCGTCGCCGAGAGCATCGAATCCACATACGATCTAATCCGGGTAATCCAGAGCCGAAGGGCGCCTCCTGCCGTGTTTGTATTCGCTACCGACAGCAGTGAGCAGTCCGCCATCGCCGCCCTTAGACTGGGAGTGAAGGACTATTTCAAACAACCGGCCCTGGATGAACTGGTTCACGCCGTAAATGCGTGGATGGATCGCCGCGCACCCTCCGCCACCGGCTTGCCGCTTATCGGCTCGAGCGCCGCGATGCGCCGCACGCGCGAATACATTGGCCGCCTGGCCGAGAGCGACTGTAGCATCCTCATCACAGGCGAAACGGGCACCGGCAAAGAGCTCGTGGCCGCTCTCATTCACCGGAACAGCGCGCGCCGGCTGCGGCCCTTCGTGGCCATCAACTGTGCCGCCATCCCCGACACTCTGCTGGAGAGCGAACTGTTCGGGCACGAACGGGGCGCCTTTACCGGCGCCCACGCCACCCGCGACGGGAAACTGCGGCAGGCCGACGGGGGCACGCTATTCCTCGATGAAATCGGCGATATGAGTCCCGCCGCGCAAGCCAAGATCCTGCGAGCCGTTGAAAGCAGGGAGGTGCAGCGGCTGGGCGGCAACGGCTCCATTCCGGTGGACGTGCGGACTATCGCGGCGACGAATCAGGACCTGGAGAAACTCGCGTCGGAAAACCGCTTCCGTCCCGACCTTTATTTCCGCCTGAATGTGTCCCACGTGGAGCTCACGCCGCTGAGAGACCGGCAAGAGGATATCCCCCTCCTGCTCGATTATTTCCGCCTCGAGATGAACCATCGTCTCGGCTATGATGTCGAAGGCTTCGCTCCCCAAGCCATGGCGCGGCTGACGAGCTACCCCTGGCCGGGAAACGTTCGCGAACTGCGCAACGTGGTAGAGTCGGTTTTCGTCCTGCGGCGGACCGGCGTCGTTGCGGTGGAAGAGCTTCCGGCACGCCTTCATCGTATCTCCCCCGCGCTCGAGTATGTGACGGACGAGCGGAGCCGCTTGTTGTCGGCGTTGGAGGAGACGAAATGGAACAAGAGCAGGGCCGCGCTAAAGCTGCATTGGTCGCGGATGACGTTGTACAGAAAAATGGCGCAGCATCACATCGAGGGGGGAGGCGCACGGCCCCGCAAAGCGGCGGCCGGGTGTTAGCAGCTTCGGGCGATAAATGAAAACTCTGACGAGGGGCCACATGAGCGGCAAACCGATTTCTCACAGCGCGGCGGGCACTACGTTGGCCGCCATCTTGTTGGCGCTCGCCGGCGCTCCGGCCAGCGGCCAGTCCACGTTCGGCGGCGTAGTCGGCACCGTCACGGACTCGCAGAACGCCGTCATCGCCGGCGCCGAGGTCAAACTAACCGAAGTGCGGACCAATGTATCCCGGTCCACGCTCACTACGAACCTCGGCACCTATGAGTTCGTCAACATCAATCAAGGCCTTTACAGGCTGAATGCCGGCAAGGAAGGTTTCGCGGCGTTCGCGACGCAGGACTTCGAGGTCGCCGCCAGACAAACTGTCCGCATCGACGCGGAACTGCGGCCCGCCAGCGTCCAGGAGACGGTGATGGTCCGCGACTTCGCTCCGCTGGTCAACACGGAGAATCCCACCATTGCGTCGGCAAAGGGCAACCGCGAACTCCAGCAACTGCCTTTCGTCTTCCGCGTCTTCAACACGTCGCCCATCCCGGCTATCGCCGTGCTTCCGGAAGTGCAAAAGGGCGCCACCAACGAGTTCTCGCTCTCCGGCAGCCTGCCCTACCAGAACGAGGTTTCCGTCGACGGCGTAATGACCACCAATGTCCGCCGCAACGGCATCGGCGATGGAGGCGAGAACATCTTTCCTTCCATCGAGACCATTCAGGAAATCAAGATCAGCTCAATCAACAACCCCGCCGAGTACCCCCAGGTAGGCGACATCACCACCATCACCAAGAGCGGCTCCAATGATTACCACGGCACGATGTTCTGGAACTACAACGGCACCAGCATGAATGCCAATCCGAACTACTTCAGCCGCAACCTCGTCACTACGACCGTCAACAACAATGCCGGCGCCAGCCTCGGCGGCCGGGTCTTTCGCGATCGCACGTTCTTCTTCGGCGCCTACGAGCGGTTGAGCATTCTCGGCACGGGCATCGGTGTAGCGACGGTTCCCGAGGCGCCGTACCGCCAGGGCGACTTCTCCACTCTGTCGACAGCGATCCTCGATCCGTCCACCAACCAGCCTTTCCCCGGCAACCGGATTCCTTCCAACCGGATCACCCAGTCGAGCCGTGTGATCCTCGACAAGTACATCGCGCAGCCCAATACCCGGGCCAACGAGGCGCGTTACAGCACCTCCGCCTCCACCATCTCCGACCAGTTTGACCTGCGCATCGACCACGTGTTGAGCGCCAGGCACAACTTGTTTGGCCGCTTCAGCTACAAAGACTGGGACCGTATTTCGCCAACCTCGCACCAGGCGTCCGGACCGCGCACGGAAGCCCGGCCGACCCGCAACCTGGTGGTCTCCGACAATTTCGTGCTACGCCCGAACCTCGTCAACGAAGGACGCTTCGGCTTCACTTTTGCCGACATCCGACCGAAAACCGGTCTCCGCGGGCGCGACTTCATCGCGGACACCGGCTTGAAGATCATCTCCCAGAATCCGCCTGACATTACCGGCACCACCTACATCGACATCACCGGCTATACCAGGTTCGGCGAGGCCAAGGAGGAGCCGCTGAGCACCGAAAACCATGAGTTCTCCGACAACCTGACCTGGATCAAGGGTCGCCACACGTTCAAGGGCGGATTCAACGTGAAGCGCTTCCACTGGACAAGCCCGCTGAACTTCACCGGCGCCGACGATTACGGCGTGTTCCGCTTCAACAACAACTTGCCACGCGGAACCGGCAACCCCGTGGCCAACATGCTTCTCGGCCTGCCGACGGACGTGGATCAGACCCAGACGGGGCCGGGCGTCGACGGCGTAGCCTGGCACTACGGCTTTTTCTTCCAGGACGAGTGGAAGGTCAACAGCAAGATCACTTTCAGCCTTGGAGTCCGCTACGAGCTGCATCCCGGGTTCAAGGACCGGGAGCTCAACATCAGTAATTTCCTGCGCGACACTCCCAATGGCGACGTCGTGGTGCCGAATGAAGCCTCTAAGCAAATCACCGCGCCCGGCTTTGCCGCGAGCATCGGTACGAGCCGGATCCTCACAGCCAGCGAGACAGGTTTACCGGAATCGCTCCGGCGCACAGACACGAACAACTTCGCCCCGCGCATCGGCCTCGCCTGGCGGCCATTCGGCAACAACAGCACGGTTGTGCGGATGGGTTACGGCATTTATACAACCCGCATCCTCGGCGCCGTGTTCAACTCGCTCACCGGCATACACACCTCCGACAATGCGACCTATCGCAATCAGCTCAATCCCCTAACGGGTGTCCACACCATCGTCTGGCCGGAGACCGCCTCCGGACAGGCTAGCCGCGGCGAGTCTCCGGTGGGCACCCAGAACTTCTCGACGGCCAACGATCCGGGTTACCGGGATCCCTACACACAACAGTGGAGCTTCACCATCGAACGAGAGCTGAATCGCTTCAACTCCGTCCGCCTGACGTACTCCGGCAACCACTCGGTCTTCCTGACAACGGCTCCCGACCTCAACCAGATCCTGCCCAACACCACCGGTTTCTCCAATCTTCCGCGCACGGCCCGGCCGTTCCCCAACTGGAACCGCGTCAACACACGCGACAACGGCGGGGACGCACACTATAACGACCTCACCGTTCAGTTCAAGGGTAGTGGTTTCGCAGGCCTAAATTACACCAGCAGCTACAAGTGGGCCAAGGGAATCTCCAACGACGAAGACTCCTTCAGCCGCGTCGTTGGCGGCAGCTTCAACGAGGAAATCGCCTCGCGCACCGATAACCGCTTCAACGGCCGCTACTTCCGAGGCCCTATCGGCGGCATCCCGTACCATCGTTTCACCACTGACCTTGTTTGGGACCTGCCGTTCGGCCGCGGCCGAAAGCTGGGATCTCAATGGGGCAAACCGATTGACGCCGTGGCTGGGGGCTGGACCCTGTCCACCATATTCACCGCCCAGACGGGCATGCACCTTACCCCGTACCAGACCAGCCATTGCGCCTCCGGCACCAATTGCTACGGCCAGGAAAAGGTGGACCTGGTCGCCGGCCAGGACCCCAATGCAGGAACCAAGAGCACCGAATCGTGGATCAATGCCGGAGCTGCTACAAACCGCAATTTCTTCGACGCGAACAACCGTGCTATCTTTGTCGGCCGGTTCGGCAATGCGGGCAAAGGCATCATTGACGGCCCAGGTTTGGTGACGTTCGATGCCGGCTTGTTTAAGGATTTTGCCATCAACGAGCGGTGGCGTATCCGCCTCCAGTCGCAGGTGCGCAACCTGCCCAACCATCCCAACTTCGCCAACCCGGACATGAATCTCAGCAGCGGCAACTACAACAAAATACGCGCCCTGCTGGGCAACGCCAGCACCCGCGTCATCGTCGTTGGCGCGCGGATTATTTTCTAGCCTTAAATGAACTTGTACTTGCCCGGCGCCGGCAGCTCGGGCGCGTCCATCTTCTGGTCGTAGGCGAACGCCTGAGGCATCAGGTCCTGCTGTGAGGCC
>Ga0233417_10000624_pt1 | contig 10700 bp, 11 predicted proteins | sample Sed_MG_FD_189023 | JGI IMG/M metagenome (GOLD analysis project Ga0233417, IMG submission 189023) | Sediment microbial communities from Lake Towuti, South Sulawesi, Indonesia - Sediment_Towuti_2014_0.5_MG | ecosystem: Environmental > Aquatic > Freshwater > Lake > Sediment | place: Indonesia... | reverse complement strand
TTCCAGCTCTTCTTCCGGCGTGATCAGACTCATCTTGAACTATGGTACGGCAGCCGCGCCGCGTCTGGAACGGGTGGTTCCGTGCTAGACTGAAGTTGTCTCTCGCGTGGGCGGCTAGCTCAGTTGGGAGAGCACGGCGTTCGCAACGCCGGGGTCGTGGGTTCGAATCCCATGCCGTCCACCAAATAAACTCCTTTCAGGTTAATCACTTACGGGCGCTTTTTCCTCGTGTCGCATATAGGTCACAGAGAAAACCTGCCGCATGAGGTTCCTTCGCGCCATCCGCCTCGATGTCGCGCAGTTTCCTGTTGGCCCACTGCCAGTCTCGCGTCTTCAGGCTGCGGTTGTAGCGTTCGGCGGAGTTATCCAGAAAAGCTTCGCCGCCGCCGGCCCATCACCAGGCATCGAGCCTGAGAGGTCGTGGGCTTCGCGCCAGCGGGGAACCACACGCTCTGAGCGAACCTCGTCACCAGCACGGCCTCGCCTTGGCTACAACTGTGGCGGAACAACTTGACACTTTCAGAGAGAAATTGATTAGATCAGACGACTAAGGACATCAAGCAGGCCGGATTCCGCTTGAAGGAGGTGCTTCAGTGTATCGGTATCTTGTTCTTTGCTTCTTGAGCTCATTACTGCTGCGGGGCCAGGAAACCCGCGGTACGATTGTCGGGCGCGTGACAGACGCCACCGGATCGGTGGTTGCCGGCGCTGAAGTGCGGGTTACCAACGTGTCGACCGGCGTCGCCGCCTTGGCACAATCCAACGCGGCGGGCAATTTCACCGTTCCGTATCTGCTGCCCGGCGCCTACACGGTACAGGCGGAGCTTGCCGGATTCAAGAAATTTGTCCGCGACGGAATCGAGATTCGCGTCAACGACACGGTGGAGGTCAATGTCGAGCTACAGGTGGGCAGCATTGCCGAATCCGTGGAAGTGAGGGCGGAGACTCCGCTCCTGTCCACCGTGGAAGCTTCGCTTGGCCAGGTTGTGGACCAAAAGCGCGTCAACGATCTGCCCTCCTTTGGCAGCAGCCCGATGGTGCTCGTCCAGTTGGCTCCTGGCGTCATCAATTCGACTGACATGCGGCTAGCCAAGGCCGGGTCATTCTCCATCAATAAGAACTCGCAGTTCGCCACCGACGGAGCGGGCACGTACAACAACGAATTCACGCTCGATGGCGCTTCCAACACCCAGGCTCAAGGCACCTCCGGCCGCGTCGGCTTCATCCCGCCCCAGACCGCCGTCGGCGAGTTCAAGGTCCAGACGGCCCCCTACGACGCCAGCGTCGGCCATACCATCGGCGCCCTCGTCAACGTCAGCACCCGCAGCGGAGGCAACGACCTCCACGGCGAGGCTTACTGGTGGCTGCGCAATTCCGCGTTTGATACGCCGAACATCTTCCAGAATCGCGCCGGCCAGAAACTGCCGGTCTACCAGGACAACCGCTATGGCTTCTGGATGGGCGGGCCCGTCTATCTCCCGAAAGTGTATAACGGCCGCAACAAGACCTTCTGGTTTTACAACTGGGAGGCGAATACGTTCGGAGTGCCGCAGACCTTCGTCAACACGGTCCCAACGCCCGCGATGCGCAACGGTGACCTTTCCGAACTGCTCGCTCTGGGCCCCAATTACCAGGTCTACGATCCCTTCAGCACCGCACCCGCGCCTAACGGCCGCTTCAGCCGCACGCCCATCGCCGGCAATGTCATCGCCCGGAACCGCATCGATCCGGTCGCCGCGAAGATCCTCAACTACTACCCACTGCCGAACCAGGCCGGCATCCGCGAAGCTCGCAATAACCACTTCACGACGACGAAAGCTCTGGAGGACACCTGGGTCCACCTCATGCGGTTCGACCATGCTTTCAGCGAGAAACATCGCGTGTTTCTGCGCCTGAGCAAGGACTTCTGGCAAGAGGACAAGAACCGTGTCTTCACGACCGGCGCCAACGGCATCATCCTCAACCGTCAAAACGAAGGTCTCACTCTCGATGATGTGTACGTCTTCAGCCCCTCCTTCCTGCTGAACGTGCGCTATGGCGTGACTTATGCCAACTTCACGGAACGCCGCATCAGCCAGGGCTTCGACCTGACCTCGCTCGGATTTGTCTCCAGCATGGGCATCGACAAAAACCTCGCCACATTCCCCAATGTGCAAGTGGGATCGTTTACTCAACTCAGCAACTGGGAAACCGGCGACGGCGGAAACTACTCCACCACGCATTCGATGGGCGCAACGCTCACAAAGCTCCGGGGCTCGCACAGCCTCCGTTTCGGCGCAGACTTCAGGGTCTATCGCGAGAACCAGGGGAGGTACCCCATCGACCTGTCTCCCCAGCTCATCTACAACTCGACGTACACGCGCGGCCCTCTCGACAGTTCCCCGGCGCCTCAGTTGGGCGGCGAATTGACTTCATTTCTGCTCGGCGTGCCCGCGGGTTCGCTCAGCCGGACGGCGACGCTCGCCGAACAGGACAAATGGTTCGGGGTGTTCATCCACGACGACTGGAAGGTCAGCAGAAAGCTGGTAGTCAATGTAGGACTGCGGTACGAATTGGAATCGCCGGTCACGGAGCGTTACGACCGGTCAGTCGCGCAGTTTGCATTCGATCAGTCCAGTCCCATCGAGCTCCAGGCCAGGGCGAACTACGCGCGTAACCCGATTCCCGAGCTTCCGCCCAGTCAATTCCAGGTGAAAGGCGGGCTCACGTTCGCCAACGTGGGCGGCAATCCGCGCGCTTATTGGCAAGGCGAAAAGAACAACTTCATGCCGCGCATCGGCCTCGCCTACCAGTTGACCACGAAGACCGTCTTCCGCGCCGGCTACGGTCTGTTCTTCGACACGATCGGTGTGAACAAGACGGACTCCATCCAGACCGGCTTCAGCCTCGCTACTCCGATCCAGGCTTCGCTCGACAGCGGCCTCACCTACGTAGCCTCGAACGCGAATCCGTTTCCCAACGGCATCCTGGAGCCGCTGGGCGCCAAGGGCGGCCTCTCGACCAACCTCGGCCAAGCCGTCAGTTTCTTCGAAAAGAACCGCAAGCAGCCATACATCCAGCGATGGTCTCTCGGTTTCCAGCAGGCGCTACCCAGCCAGTTCATGGCCGAGGCGAGCTACGTCGGCAGCCGCGGCACGCGGCTGGGCGTCACGCGGCAGCTCAATGTCACGCCCGCGCAATATTTGAGCACTTCACCGGTTCGCGACCAGCGCACGATTGATTTCCTGAACCAGCAGTATCCCAGCCCGTTCGCGGGCACTAATCCGATTTACCCGGCGAACATCTCGCGCGCGAATCTCTTGAAGCCCTACCCGCAGTTCGGCGACGTGTCCTTCAATGAACCTATTGGCTACTCCTGGTACCACTCGCTGCAAACCCGCCTGGAAAGGCGGTTCAGCCAGGGCTTCACCATTCAGGCGTCCTATACATGGTCGAAGGCGATGGAAGCCGCGGAGTTCCTTAACACCGTCGATCTGGTCCCCTACCGCAGCATTTCCACGCTGGACCGGCCGCACCGCCTCGTCGCCAGCGGTATCTGGGAGCTGCCCTTCGGCCGCGGCCGCAAGTTCGGCTCCGGCATGCCCGCCGCCCTCGAATTCTTCGCCGGCGGCTGGCAACTTAACGGCATCTGGCAAAGACAGAGCGGCCCGCCGCTCGGCTTTGGCGACGTCTGGACTCTGTTCACCGGCGATTCAACCAAGATCAATCTCCCGGCCGACAAGAGGAATCCCGACCGATGGTTCAACACCGACGCCGGTTTCAACAAGAACGCCGCCCAGCAGCTCGCCAGCAATCGCCGCGTTTCGCCTCTGCGCTTCAGCAACATTCGCGCCAACGGCCAATCCCGCTGGGATCTTTCAGCCATCAAACAGTTCCGGATCACCGAGAGGTTCAGGCTTCAGTTCCGCGCCGAGTGTTTGAATGCCATGAACCATCCCAATCTGCTCACGCCGAACACCACGCCGACCAATGCGGCTTTCGGCACAATCACCGGCCAGGATGTGCCGCGGTCCTGGCAGTTCTCGCTGAAGCTGTCATTTTGATTGAGGACCCCCCATGCAATGCAGAGCCAAGGCCCTTTTTTTCGCGCTTGTTCTTTGCGCCGGCCTATCGGCGCAGGAGGCGCAGGAGTATGAGCGAGTGCTGGTGCGCGGGGGCGGTATTCGGACGATGAAGCCCCTGGCGCAGGGCGCCGAGTACGCCGTCACCTCGATGAGACATCACGCGACCATGGCTGCGGAGCATGTTCTTAGATCCGGAGGCAACGCCTTCGATGCCGCCGTTGCGGGCCAGGCGGTGCTCGGCGTTGTGCAGCCTTTCTCGAACGGTATTGGCGGCGACGCCACGTTGCTGGTCTTTGATGCGAAGCAGAAGAAGGCCTGGTCGGTGAACGCGGAAGGAACGGCTCCCAGGCTGGCAACCATCGAATGGTACAAGCAGAACCACGGTGGGAGCTTCCGGTCAACGACTCGTTGCTAGCGGCAACCGTGCCCGGCGTCGCCGACGCCTGGTATTTGCTGCTTTCCCGTTGGGGAACCCGGAGCTTCGGCGAACTACTGAAGCCCGCCATCGAGCTGGCCGAGCGCGGATTTCCAATCGGAGAGCCGGAAGCCCGATCCTGGAACCGGTCGAAGGACCTGCGCAGGTATCCGGCTACGGCGCGGCTTTACGCGCCCGAGGGAAAGACCTGGAAAGCCGGCGACCTGTTCAAAAACCCCGGCCTCGCGCGCACCTTTCGCCGGATGGTGGAGGCCGAGACGCAGGCGGCGGGCAACGGGCGCGAGGCCGGCCTTCGGGCTGCGCGCGACCGCTTTTACAAGGGAGACATCGCGCACGACATGGCCCGGTTTTCCGAGGAGAACGGAGGCCTGTTCCGCTACGAAGATTTCGCCGCCTACACGGCAAAAGTCGAGGAGCCGGTGTCGATCGATTACCGCGGCTACACCGTTCTCAAGAACCCGTCGGCGAGTCAGGGCCCGGCGGAGCTTCTGATGCTCAACCTGATCGAGGGCTACGACCTGAGAAAAATGGGGCACAACTCGGCCGAGTACCTCCACACGGCGGTTGAGGCCGTGAAGCTCGCGATGGCGGACCGGGACAAGTATCTTGGCGACGCCGATTTCATTCGCATTCCCTGGGCCGGCCTGCTGTCGAAGGAATACGCGGCGGAACGGCGCAAACTCATCGACCCGGCCAAAGCTTCCGTGGAGCTTCGGGCAGGCGAGGCGGAGCGGTTCGCTCCCGGATTCGAACCCGTCACTCGTCCGAGCGACGTTGTCGTGAGCAGCAACGGCGATCATGCGGGAGACACGAGCTATATCGCCGCCGTGGACCGCGACCGCAACGCCGTTTCGTTCACCCCCAGCCTTCACAGCGGCTTGGGCACGAAGGTGGTCATGGGAGACCTGGGTTTCGCTTTCAACTGCCGGGGCGATTATTACTCCCTGGTCGAGGGACACGCCAACGCGCTGGCGCCGGGCAAGCGCCCGCGCAGCACGCTGCAAGGGACGCTGGTGCTAAAGGACGGAAAGCCCTTTCTGGTCGCCGGCAGCCCGGGCGGAGATCATCAGACAATCTATACACTGCAAACTCTGGTGAACATCGTCGACTTCGGCATGAACGCGCAGGAAGCGATCGAGGCGCCGCGGTTTACGACGCGCAGCTTTCCTTCCTCGCCATTCCCTCACTCGATGTTCCCGGGCGAACTGTCGGTGGAGAGCCGAGTCGCCGAAGAGGTACGCAGAGATCTCGTGCGCAGAGGGCACAAGCTGTTCGTTCACCCGCCCTGGAGCCAGGGCAGCAACGCCGCGATTGTTATCGACCCGGAATCGGGAACACTGGCGGCAGCGGCCGATCCTCGAGTGGCGGCAGTGGCGCTGGCCTGGTGAGATCGGTTCTTGGTAAGCCGGACTGCGGTCCACACGGTTGACGTTGTGGCGAGCGTCAGACCTCGACTACAGATATGCCAAGTGTGCTGCCAGCTTCCTGTAGTTCATGATCCAGCGTAGCCAGACTCAACCGCTCCCGCTTCGCCAAGTCCAGGTACGCGGCGTCGTAGGCTGTCAGCCGATGCTCACGGGCCAGTGGTAGCACCGCTTGCCACAACCAAAGCGCCTCCCGCCGTTCGACCTGAATGGGAAGTCGTCGCAACGCTTCCAGAAATGCTGCGATGCCTTCTTGGGTGATGCGTTTCCGGCGTTCGGCACGTGCCAAGCCGTTGGCCACTTCAAATGGCCATAAGGCTGGCACGACCGCGTGGGTCGTTTCGAGGGCGGCCAGAACGCTGCGGCTGTACGGGCTGGTCTCGTCGGCAAAGCACCAGCTAAGCGTTATCGACGCGTCCACCACGAAGGGAAGCATCAATCAGTACTTATGCCCCTCATGGATCAAATCTCGAATGCGAAGGCCCTCTCCCAACGTGAAGCCGCGTTTGCCGGCGAACGCCAGCATGTCCTGCACGGCCCTGCGCCGCTCGTCATCCTCTGCGCGGGGTGGTTCGTTTTCGGCGAGGGCCTCCAACGCACTGGCAACGACCTGTTCGGGAGAGTGGTAGCGGCCAGAACGGAGTTGCCGCTCGATGAGGCGCTCGCTGCGCGCATCAAGATGAATATCCATCCTTGTGCCCCTTTTTCAGTATACCGGCAACGTGATTTCAGCGTAACAGCAGACCTGAACACTTGAGCGAAAAACCAATTATGAAGACGCCGGCACAGTACCCGCGGAACTACCGGCCTTTGGCGTCCCGCCGCCACTGGCGCCAGTCGCCCGAAGGAATCCTCTGCGCGCCGGCGGGAACGATGTTCGCTACGTACACCCAAGCCGGCAGCTCGTTCCCGTCATCCGTGGTGACCAGTATGACTTCGCGGCGGTATTCGGCCCGTTCCTCCGGAACACCCGCTATCCCCTCGACGCGGTCCAGCCCGGCCAGCGCCGGCTCGATATCGGAGAACTCGACCAATTCGCCGCGCACCGGGCGCGCGGACCTGCCGCGGGCCGCCACGAAGGCGGGGTAGCGACCGAGGTCGAGCAGATAGCCTGGCGCGGAGGCCGGCAGAATCCTCGCCGGATTTCCACGTTTGACGTAGTGATGACGGGATTCTCCACGCAATAACGTCCCATAGACGAAAAGCCGGTGCACGAGTTGCCGCCCCGCATTTCCAGCATCACCGCCTTTCGCCATCGAGTTGCCGGCGCCGGTTTGATCGATTGTACGATAACTGGAATAGCGGCGATGTCATTCTGGCGCGACGAAGTCATTCAGCCCGCTCTTGACGAAATGACACTGCAACGGATCGCCGAGCAGCGCGCCTGGATTGAAAAGGAGCCCACCAACCCGAGGCCATGGTATCAGCTCGCCTTACTTTACCGGATCCGAGGGAGGCAAGAGGAGGCTGTGGGGCTGCTGTTGGAGGCCGTGCGGCTCGACCCGGGCTTCGCCGCAGCGCACGTTTGCCTCGCCGAGATCTACGCCGTGCGTTCGGACTACCCGGCAGCCTGGCGGCACGCGCGGCTGGCGGAATCCGCCGGCAATCCCGATGCCGTGCAAATGATGGCGCGGCACGGTGCTCCGGAAGGAAGCGAATAAGCGGTTACTGGTCTTGCACCGACAGCGAAGAGGGAGAGGAAGGCGCCTTCGGAGCTGCGGGCGCTTTCGGAGCAGGCGGCCCCTCCGTGGATCCTTTGTGCACCCGGATGGTTCCTCGGTCCGTCGAAAGGTTGAGCTCCGCGCCGCCGCCGACTGAGCCGGTCAGCGTGGCGCCGGGGCCTTCCTTGGAATAGCGCAACGGAGCGCCGTAGCCGTCCTCGACGTCGCCCCGGCCGGCGCTGGCCCTCATCTGGAACTTTGCGCCTTCCGGCACAGTCAGCTCGATGTCTCCTGCGCCCGTCCGGACTTCCATCCGCGCCAAGGGCAAGCGGACGGGCCGCACCTCCACATCACCGCGCTCCACGTTGAGCTCCAGCGCTTCGGTGAAGTCGGTGACGACGACATCCTTGTTTTGTGAGCGCACCACCACCGGACCGGTTACCTCGCTCAACGCCATGCCGCCCCTGCTGATCCTCACGTAACCTTTCACCTTTTCTGCGCGCAGATCGCTGCGCGAGCTCTGGAACCGGAGGGGTTTCGCCAGGTTCCGCAAGTTCAACTCTCCCGAGTAGGAACCGTTGATGTTCGTTGTTCCTTGGATGTTCTCGAGGTCAACCTCCCATCCGCCGCCTTTCACTTCGACATTACCCTTGACATTCTGCGCCCGCACGATGTCGCTTTTGCGCAAGTCCACCCTCAAGTCGCCGCCGATGTTGGTAACACGCACGCCGGCGTTATCGCTGTTGATCTCTACGCTGCCCTGGACATCGGTGACCTCGAAGTCCCCGTAACGCCCGCGGCCTTCCACCGTTGCCCCGCGCGGAACTGTGAGCTCGATGTCGGCGGAAATTCTTTGCGGCCCCGTCGCCCGCTCCTGGTTGGTTCGCACAAGCAGGATATCGCCCTGCGGGACCAATTCCAGTTTGCACTCAGCGCTGGCTTTTTCCGCGTCGGAGCGCTCCATGGCGCGGACGGTCAGCCGCCCGGTAACCTTCACTTCTTCCCCGTCGGCGCCGGCCACCCGCGCGTTCCCGCGCAGGTTCTCAATGACCACCCGGGGTGCCTTTCCGGCCTTTGTGGTTGCCTCCAGCGGGAAATCGTAGCTCTCGCCCAGCAGCTCGATTCCTCGCATCGTGATGCGGCCACTCGGCCAGCGTTCCGCCCAACGATGCCCGAGGTAGATTCCGGTGCCGGCAAGGGAGAGAAACACCACCAGGAACCACTCGCCGCCGGAGATGCCGGCCGCCGGCAACGGTTTGTTCGTCAGCCGCCAGTAGATGATCTCAATGAGACGCAGCCCGCCCCAGGCAATCAGAACCCACGGCCAATAGTCGGCGGCCAGCCGCATGACCGGCATTTCCGGCTTGAGGTTGTTTGCCAGGAACAAGCCGCCGATGACAATCAGGATCAGCGGTCCAATGATTGAGGAGCGGCGCATGTTTAGTCACCTCCGTGCGGAAACATTGGCGGCGTCGGATCCGACGGCGCCTGGGATGCAGTGGAGGGCCGGGGTACGAACACCCGCTCGAGCAGCTTCAGGACACCGAACGCGATGATCAGCGCCGGCCAGGTCTGGCCGAAGCGGGGTCCGTGCGCATGGTCCAACGCGAGCAGGCCGCCGAAGGTAATCAGCAGCAGAGGCCCACGGATCGCCGTAATGAGAGGCACGCTAACGTTGTTCATGACTCACCTCCGGCTCCGGGACGGCCGGCCTGTCGCCCGCCATGCGGCAATAGAGCATGTAGACGCCCAGCCCGATGAGCAGCACCGGCCAGAACTTGAACAACTGCGCGATGCGCAGCAGCCCCAGGTTGTTCAGCAGGAAAAGCACTCCGACAGTGATGATCAGCACGGGCCCGACCGGGAACGCCCCGGATGCCGGCTTGAGTTCCACCAGGCTGGAGAATTCTTCGACCTGAATACCAAGCAATCGCTTGCGAGCCGTGTGGTACGCCTCGAAAGGCATGTAAATGTACCACGCCATGGTGGCCAAGATGCCCAACGGCTCCAGTTCGCCAAGCCCTGCCTGGCTGATGCTGATCAGCAGACCGAACACCAGCGCGTGAATGATGCCCTTGGCATACTGGCCGTTATAGATGGCGCCGACACCGGGAATCAGCCCAAGTAGAAACGCCAGGCCTGGTGAGATTCCCGGCTTCACGGGTTGCGCCGCCGGCGAGGCCGGCGGGCCGTAAGGCGCGGCAGGCTGGACCGGGGCCGCAGCGGGCGCCGGCATGCAGATGTTGCACACGATCCGGCCAGGCATCGCCGCCTTCTCTTCTTCCGTCAATGGCTTGCCGCAAGACCGGCAATATGTTGCTGTAGTTGTCATGGTTGCTTCCTCCCGTCCTGTCCGGGGGATTTGGGTGTAAAACTCTTCGCCTTGGAAGCCTCAGCCTCCGCCTTCCCTCTGGCGGGAACAATGGCCGCGTCGGCTTCGCGGGCGCGGCGATCTTCTTCTTCCTGCACCGACCATTCCTGCAATTGCGTCTGGATCTGATAAACCAGCCGAAGGTTCTCGTAATACTTCACGGCCCTGTCCCAGGCCCGGGCGAGCCGGTCCTCGATTCCCATGATGATTTGCGCCGGCCGCAAGTCCTCCGGCTTAAGCTGCCGCTGTGGCAGGCCGATAATGCGGCCCACCATCGAGAAGGACAGGATCGTCATCGCCATGCCCATCACGAAGCGGGGTTGCAGGACCGGCTCCATCCAGCCGGTGAACCACTTCCAGACGCCGCGCTTATGTTGCCCTGAGACGAGCGCCTGTGGCGTACGGTACAAGATGCGCGTAATCAGCTCCGGCGGGGGCTCGACGCCGGGCACATCCGCAAGGAACGTTACCGCCGCTGCGGCGTCCCGCGCCAGATCGTCACAGCCACGGCACGCCTGGCGGTGACGGTCCATCTCCTCGCGCCCGGTAGCGTCCAGCAAGCCGTCGAGGTAATCCGAGAGCAGCCGCTCAAAATCCGCGCACTTCATATGGCCACCATCTGCCTGCGCAGAATCCTTGTTAACTCGGCCCGGCCGCGATTCAGCCGTGATTTGACCGTGCCCTCGGGCACTTTCAACACGTCAGCGATTTCCCGGTACTCCAGTTCCTCCAGGTCGCGCAGAA
>Ga0233417_10000623_pt1 | contig 10702 bp, 6 predicted proteins | sample Sed_MG_FD_189023 | JGI IMG/M metagenome (GOLD analysis project Ga0233417, IMG submission 189023) | Sediment microbial communities from Lake Towuti, South Sulawesi, Indonesia - Sediment_Towuti_2014_0.5_MG | ecosystem: Environmental > Aquatic > Freshwater > Lake > Sediment | place: Indonesia... | reverse complement strand
CAGCTCGTCGGGGGTGGCCGTCTCCCCTTCACGCAGCACGACGAAGGCCTTGACCTTCTGGCCCGGCGCTGTGGCCGGCACGCCGACGACGGCGACGTCCTTGACCTTGGGATGCTCGAACAACACTTCTTCGACGTCGCGTGGATAGACCTGGTACTCGCCGGCCAGGATCATCTCCTTCTTGCGATTGATGATCGACACGTAGCCGTCGGCATCCATCACCGCCACATCGCCTGTGTACAGCCAGCCGTCGTGCAGCACCCGATCAGTCTCGTCGCTCATGCCCCAGTAACCCAGCATCACCTGAGGCCCGCGCACGACCAGCTCGCCAACCTGGTCCGCCGCCAAATCCCGGCCCGTCGCCAGATCGACGATCTTCGCTTCAGTATTGGGGAAGGGGATGCCGATCGAGCCAATCTTGCGCAATCCGTTCAGCGGGTTCGCGTGCGTCACCGGACTGGCCTCGGTCAGGCCGTAGCCTTCGACCAGCCGACCGCGCGTGAGCTTCTCGAACGCCTCTTGCACCTCCACCGGCAACGGAGCCGCGCCGCTGATGCAGGCCCGCACCGAGCGAATGCCGAAGCGGCGCACTCCGGGATAACTGTTGATCGCCATATACATCGTCGGCACGCCGGGAAACAGTGTCGGCCGCGTGCGGCGGATCGTCTCCAGCACCTCGCGCGTCTGAAACGATGGCAACAGGATCATGGTCGCGCCGACCATCACCGGCACGTTGAGCGCCGTCGTCAGCCCGTAGCTGTGCGAGAAGGGCAACACGCACAGGAAGCGCTCGCTCCCTTCCTTGACGTCGGCGATCCAGTGTCGCGTCTGCACCGCATTGGCCACCAGGTTGCGATGCGACAGCATCACGCCTTTCGGCTGGTCGGTGGTGCCGCCCGTATAGATGATCAGCGCCAGGTCATTGGGCGCCGGATCGACCTCCGGCCGCGATGCCGGATACCGCCGCACCAGATCGCCCCACAGATGCATCCCCGGCTCCAGGTCAAAATCGAGGCGATGCCCTTCGCGGACCTCGCGCGAAAGCGAGAACCCGACCCGGGCGGCGGGCGGCAGGTAGTCCTTGACATTGGCAAGAATGACGTGCTCGGCGGGCGTTTCAGCCTTGATCCGCCTGCCCAGCTCGCCGAAGCGCGTCAGCGTCACGACGGCTTTCGAGCCTGAATCGACGACCTGGCGCGCAATCTCATCCGGGCTGTTGGTAGGGCTGCTGAACACCACGGTCGCGCCCGCCCGCAGCGCGCCGAAGTAGGCGATGATCGTCTGCGGCAGATTGGGCAGCAGGATCATCACCCGGTCGCCGGTGTTCAAGCCCAGCCCGCGCATCGCGTTTCCGAAGCGATCGGCCTGGCCGCTCAGCTGTCGGTAGGTCATACGTGCGCCGTAGAAATAGATGGCGGTCTGATTCGGGAAGCGCACCGCGGCGCTGCGCAAAAAACGGTGAACCGGCCGGTCGGGGATCGCCACGGTGTGCGGCACGCCTGGCTCGTAGTGTTTGAGCCAGGGCCGCGTGACCATCAGCCTGTCGTGCGTCGCCGAGGCGCGCCGCGTCACCGGTCGCTTGGAGTCGGTTTCGTCGATGAACCGCGCGATGGCGCGGTTGACCGCCTCGGCGCGCTCGAGCATGACCATGTGCGCGCTGACCGGCACCTCGACGTGTTGCACGGTCGGGATGAGCTGGGGCACCCGGTCGAAAACGGCGGTCGGGAACACTCGGTCGCGATGTCCGGTGATCACCAGCGTCGGCGTCGTGATCCGGCTGAAGAGCTCCCAGCCATTCCACTTCGAAAGGTTGTTGTTGTGGAAGGCTTTCAACACGAACGGGGGGGCGGAGAGCGATTGGCGCACGAAGCGGCGAATCGGGTTGAGCACGGTCACGGGCAGGCGAAGCAGCATGCGCGCCCAGGGATAGATCGAGAATTGGCCGGCTGTGGCGATGAGCACCAGTTTGTCGAGCCGTTCAGGATGGCGCACGGCGAACTCGACGGCGATCGCTCCGCCAAACGAGTGGCCGATGAGCACGAGTTTCTCGCCGACGCCCAGTCCGTCGAGTGCCGCCAACAGGTCGGCCTGTATCTCGTCCATCGAGTACGATGTGGCAGGCGCGTCGCTGCGACCGTGCCCGCGCGTGTCGAGCGAGATGACGCGGTTCTCGTCGGAGAAGAAGACGAGCTGCTTGTGCCACTGCGTCGCGCGCCCGCCGAAGCCATGGACGAAGACCAGCGTCCGGCGCGCGGCTTCGGGGCGAATATCGATCGCGCTCAGACGGACGCGTGGCTTCTCCGACACAGTCACTTCGTGCCGATACAGCTCGACGTCGATGCGCATGTGGCTCCTCCCGGCGGTGAGGCAGATTATAGCACGATGCCGCCAGGCGGAATTCACCAACTCGATTCAAATCACGCGACGCCGTTTTCGTGTTACACTAGCTGACACTCCCACTACAAGGTCGGCCGCGTGCCTCTCATTCAACTGCTGATCGCAGACGACCACTCAATGGTGCGGCAGGGCCTGCGCGTCATGCTGGCCGAGGCGAGCGACATCGCCATCGTCGGCGAAGCGCGCAACGGCGAAGAGGCGATCGCCGCCGCGCGGGATCTTCGGCCCGACGTGATCTTGATGGATCTGAATATGCCGGGGCTGGACGGCGTCGAGGCAACGCGCCAGATTCTGCGCGAGCAGCCGGCGATCAAGATCGTCGCCTTGACCGCTCAGGTCGAGGACGATTCCGTGGTAGACGCTGTTCAGGCCGGCGCGACAGGCATCTGGCTCAAAGCCACCGAGTACGAGGACCTGGTGCGCGTCATTCGAGAGGCCAACGCTGGCGGGCACCCCGTCCATCCCGACGCGGTGCCGTCGCTGATGACCGCCCGGCGCGCGGGGGGACACAACAAGCTCAGCGATCGCGAGGCAACCGTGCTGGCGCTGATCGGCGAAGGCTTGAGCAACCGCGACATCGCCGACCGGCTCTCGCTCAGCGAAGCGACGGTCAAAAGCCACGTCAGCCACATCCTCGACAAGCTGGGGTTGAGAAACCGCGCACAGCTTGCGCTGTACGCGGCCAAGCACGAAAAGTAAGTCGAATCAATTCCCCGAGATCGGCGGGCCGACTCGGAACACCGCCTGCCACGGCAGATAGCGGGTGAACACCACGTCCTCCGACACCACGACGCCATCGCGCATCACCGTACGCTTCACCGTCACGTCTGCGCCGTCGACCGCATAGTCCACCTGCTTTCGCTCACCGGGCTGAAGCGCCGGATCTTCCTCGATGATGTCCGGCCCGTGCGGCTTGACATTCTCCACAATCGGATCGCTCACCATCACCTGGCGGCCATCGCCGGTGCTATAGAACTTGAACGTCAATCGCCCGGCGGCGGTGTTGGCATACGCTTCGATCAGGATGTGATACGGCGTGTCATTCTTGAATTTGAAATCGACTTCGGGCACGGACACGGTCGCATCCAGGCCGGGTCCAAAGCCCTTCTCGTACCAGCCCACGCGATATGCGTGCGGCCAGCGCTCGATGATAGGATAGCCGCCGAAGAACGCCGCGCGAAACAGCGTCGTCGAGACCTGGCACACGCCGCCGCCCACTCCTTGCACGGTGCGCCCGTTGAAGATGATCAGGGCCTCGGCGTAGCCACTGTCCAGGCTCACGTCGCCGGCGAACTTGCTGAAGGAGAACACATCGCCCGGCTTGACGATGATGCCGTGCAGTTTCGACGAGGCGACGCTGATGTTTTGCACCCGCGCTTCGGACGACCCGGCGAAGAACGTCTGCGCGGTGACGACGTTTTCCGCAATGCCGAGATCGGCTGCGCGGAGTCCGGCCCTGAACTCCGGCGGAGTTTCCTTCACGACGATTGGGGCGCGATGCCCGCCGCCCTCGATGGCCGTCTCGATGCCGGCCAGCGTCGCGTCGATGTCCAGCTCGCGGCCGTCGACGCTCGGCTCGATCATGTCCAGCTCGCGCGTATCGTCGTTGAAGACGAAGCGGGCATTCACCGGATCGACTTTCACCTGCCCCGCCAGGTCGGCCAGATCGGCAGCCAGCGCTTCGCGATCGAGAGTCACGATCAGCGTCCGGCCGTCCGCCGACGGCTTCACGCGCGACAGCGAAGCCAATTGCTCCAGCGTCATGTCCCAGGCTGTGGCGCTGTCGGTCGGACGCGGATTCTCCAGGAACAGAGTGAACGGTTGGCTGATCAGCGTTTGAAGCTGCTGCGCCACGGCCGTCACGTCCGTGATCGCCGCGGGCCGATCGACGAGTACGATATCGACCGTTGCCGTTTGGAGCGTGCGGGCCGCTTCCAGCAGACTGGGGAGCGTAGTCTGCACATCGATGGCGCGGCCGTTGTGAGCCGGTGTGACGACGACGGTCAGTCCATCGAGTGACACTCCGGCGTTGCGCGGCTCGATATCGAGCTCGGCCGCGCGCCCGGCCACGTATGCCGAGGCAGCGCTCGAATCGAGCACGACGACTGGCGCGAGGTCTGCGCCACTCATCATCATGTCAAACTGCGCCGACAGTGCGCGCAAGGGCGAACCGCCTCGGCCGAGCCGGAACGCGGCGCGGGCGGTCGCGGCTGCGTCGACTTGCACGCCGAGCATGGCGGGAGCCACTGTCCACGTCCGTCCAGGCGCGCGCACGGTGAGGATCGGATCGCTGAGATAGGCGAAACGCTGGGCGACGGCGCGCTCGGCGGCCGGGAGGGTCAATCCTGACAGATCGACGCCCCACACGCGTACGCCCGGCAGAACGCGATCGGCGTAGCCAAACTCGAAGAGCACCAGGGCGGTCATCAGCGTCGCCATCAGCGTCGCCAGACCGAAAGCGGCGCGGAGCAGCCAGGTCGAGACAGGCTCGGGAGGCTTCAGCACGTGGGTGGGAGCGCTCATGACTTGACCGAATATCGCTAGAACATCGAAGCCCGGCAGGTGTTCAGCACAGGGTCCATCAGCCCGGGTCGTCGTGGAAGATGTCGTCGAGCAGTGACTTGACGCGCGCTTTGCGCGCTGCGGTATCGGGGGCGTCGATCGTAATTGACAGCCAGACTTCGCCCTTGCCGCGCCGGCCTGGCAATTTGATTGCCTGGCCGTCATCTAGTTTGATCTTGCCGCCGCGCGCCCATTGACCATGCCATTCGCCGGACTCCCCGGCGCGGGCGACGACCGCGTCGCCCGATTTCGCGCCTTCGGGCAGCCGGGCGGCGGGCAGCACCAGCTGCTGGTCGTCGTCGAAGACGATGACTACCAGGCTCTCTTCGAACCGATCGATGGCACCCCTGAGTTCGTCGGTCATCTGCCCTCTCCACGCATCGCTAGTGGTCGGTCTTCACGTGGATCGATGCGCCGTCCGTTTCCACAGTGATCGTGCCGCTCTGATCAGTGCGAAAGATTTGCAGCCCCGCCCGCTTGAGCCGATCGAGCGTCTCGGAATGCGGGTGGCCGTACTGGTTGCCCTGGCCCGCGGTGATCGCGCCGATCTGCGGCGCGACGGCGGCGAGAAACGCTTCGCCGGTGCTGCCGCGACTGCCGTGATGACCTACCTTCAAGACGGTGCTGCGCACGTCCGCGCCGCTCGCTAGAATGGCCGCCTCCTCTTCGAGCTCGGCGTCGCCCGTGAACATGAAGCTGACTTGGCCGTAGAGCATGCGGATGACGATCGACGCGTTATTCGTTTCGCCTTCCTCGGCGACGAACTGAGCGTCGGGCCCCAACACCTCCAGATTCACCGCCGGATCAAAGGGTATCTGCGTGCCGGTGCGCACGCGGATCGCCTTGACATTGAGATTGCGGATGTCTTCCAGAAACCGCTCGTACACCTGCGTCGAGTGCAGCTGACCGGTCAGCGCCACGCTTGCAACCGGGAAGTTCTCCAGGACCGTCGGCAATCCGCCGATGTGATCCGCGTCGGGATGCGTCGCCACCATCACGTCGATCTGGGCAGCGCCCCATTCCCGCAGCTTGGTGATGATCACTTCCTGACCGTCGCGCTGAGAGTTGCCACCGTCGATCAGCATGATCTTGCCATTCGGCGAGCGGATCAGGATGGCATCGCCCTGGCCGATGTCTAGGAAGGCCACTGTCAAGGTCGGGCCAGGCGGCGGCGTGACCGTCGGCGACCCTGCCAGCCGATCGCAGCCGGCCAGAAGCAGGATCGCCGCCAGGGCGAGTGCGAGTGTGCGTTTTCGGTTCATTCGGTTACCCTATTCATCAGCGCGCTGAATTCGTACGCATCGAGGTCGATCTGCCGCGACTGTCCGTTGTCGTCGGCTGTCACGTGCCAGCGCGGCAGCCAGGCCAGCCCGAAGGCATCCACGGTCACATCGGCGCGGCGCGGCGTGAGCTTGATTTCGTCGACGTGCGTCAGGGTCTCGATCCACTTCTGCGAAACTTCGGCGATCTCCTACTCACGCGACTTCTCCAACTCGGCCAGCGCATCTTCCAGATCGGAAAGCTCGTTCTCCGATTCTGCGATCTCGCGCTCGGCGCGGCCAGTGTTGCCTCGTCGGCGCATGGCCCAGGCGACGGCGTATGATTGTCGCCGGCCTCGCAGAAAGTTCCAGGCCGTCTCGGCCAAGGCCCAGTTCTCTTCGCGCTTGCGCGCGCGGTGCTCCTCGATATCCTGTTGCAGCTCGCGGCGCTCCCTGGCGATCTTCGTTTGCAGCCGCTCGATCTGCTTCGCATAAGCCTTGCGCACCTTGTCAACCTCGGCGTCACGCCGCTCGCGAACGGCATCTTCGCACCGGGCGCGGAACTCGTAGGGCTTGTCGCCAGGTTGGCCGGTGATCTTGAGCAGGGGATGATAAAGCACCGTCACCGAAGTGTGATGATAGAGATGATCGGCGAAATCCTTGTGCAGCGAGTTGAACGTCCGCAGATTCCCCACGCCTGCCGGCAGCGGCTCGAACGCGGCGTCAGCCGACGGCAGCGACTGCAGCACGGCCGGATCGACGGCGATCTCGCGCGCTCTGTCCCATTCCAGCAGGGCGGCGCTGGCTCGGACTTCGTGTAAGCGCGCCTCGATGTGCCGATAATCGATGCCGCGTCGACGATCGGTAATACGCGCACTGCCCAGGCCCAGCCAGTGCGGCGCATACACGATCTGCTTGTCCAGGATTAGCACCGATGCGCCCTCGCGCTCCTCCCATTGCTTTACCGCCCACTCCACGGCAACCGTGGGTGGCAGGAAGAACTGGATCACCTCCGGCGGCAGCGTGGGAGATAGCGGTGAAAGGGATGTGGAACGCAGGACAGAAGGCGACGCTCGGCCTTCAGGCTGCGCTACGATTCCATCCGTCGCGGAGGCCGATATTCCCACGCCGGCCTGCGTCGCAACCGAATCCGCGGCGTTCGGCTGACGGCGTCGATCGCCTTGCCTCAGGTACCGAATCTCCTGCTTCGTCAGCGGGCCGCGCAAGAAACTCATCGACCAGCGCGACTGACAGACGATGGTCTGATCTTGGTGAACATTATGCAGCACGAAGACGCGCGAAGGGAGACTACTGAGCGCCCGGGATATCTCGTCGCGCGCCAGACCCGAACCCGATTCCGAGGCGACGCGCTCCAGTCCATCCAGCACGCGCGCCTTGTCGCGCTCCGTCCTCAGCCGGCCGATGAACCAAGCGCCGATATTGGCCAACCCCTTGTAGTCGAGATCGACCGGATTCTGCGTGGAGAGCACGATACCGAGACCCATCGCCCGCGCCTGCTTGATCAGCCCGAGGAGCAGCGACTTGGTTGGCGGGTTTTTGGGATGCGGCGGACAATAGCCGAAGATCTCGTCAAAATACAGCAGCGCGCGCAGCGTCGTCGTACCGCCCTGCCGCCGCAGCCAGGCGGTGAGTTGTCCGAGCAGCAGCGTGACGAAGAATGTGCGCTCGTCGTCTGCAAGGTGCGCCAGGTAGAAGATCGATGCGCGCGGCCGGCCGTCGCTCGTCCGCAGCAGAGATTCTATGTCGAGCGGGCGGCCGGAGCGCCAAGTCTCGAATCCCGGCGAGGCAATCAGGTTGTTGAGCGCCGCCGCCAGCGCAAAGCGATCCTTCTGTGGAAAGAACGCCTCCAGCTCGAACACACCAATCTGCGCAAGCGGTGGCTGCTGGATCGCGCGGATCAGAGCCGGCACGTCGAATCGTTCGCCGCTGCGCCAGGCGTTCTCGAACAAGTGCGAGAGCAGAATATGCTCGCGGCTCTGCAACGGGTCGCTCTCCACACCGACCATCGCCAGCAGCGCCGAGACCACGCCGCCGATCCGCGCCCGCAGCTCCTCCTCATGGCCCGGCCACTCCACACCAGGCGCTTCGACCGACTGCAGAATGTCGACAGGCACACCCGCGTCGCTGCCGGGCGTGAAGAGCGTGATGTCGGCGCGCTCGCGCAACTGGCGCACGCGATCGGGCGCAAGGCCCCACTCGGCCCACCCCGACCTCCATCGCTCGGCCACCTGCTCGGCGAGCGTCTGCGTATCGATGCCGGCCTCGGCCGCTTCCTCTGCGCTGACCCACGGCCCGAAGTCTGCCGGCGCGGCATCCGGAAAGGCCAGCGCCAGATTGGAGATGTCACCTTTGGGATCGATGACAAGAACCGGCAGACCATCAATCAGCGCCTCTTCGATTAGATCGATGCCCAGACCTGTCTTCCCTGAGCCGGTCATGCCCAGAATCGCCGCGTGCGTCGTCAGGTCGCGTGTTTCGAGCTGAATCACTTCGCCGCGACGTTGGGTCGCAAGGTCGAAGTGTCTGCCGATGTAAAGCTTGCCGCGCTGATCGAGATCCGACATGAAAAAACCCCTGACGAAGTGGATGGACCGGTGGCGAATCGGCCTGGAACAATTGTAGCAACGGCCGGGGAGATAGGCAACGAATGCGGAGTTGCGCGATCCGCCTATTCTTCGACGCGGTATTCATCAAAGGCAAAGTGCAGGTGGCCGTTGCTCGCGAAGGCCGAAGGCATGTCGTAGTTCCACGCCCCGCCTTCGGGAGTCGTGATCAGCCCGCCTGCCTCTTCGACGATGACCTGCCCGGCTGCTCCATCCCACGGCTTGAGCGCGAGATTATAAAACAGATCGATCCAACCGGCAGCCAGGTAGCATAGGCCGAGGGCAGCCGAGCCGATCGCTCTCACCGTGCGGCACTCGGTCGCCAGGTGATCGAGGATGGTCAGCGTCCGACGCCGCTGCGCAGGCGCCTGGCACCAATCCAGGCCGACGATCGCGTCCGAGACGACGCGCACGTCCGAGGCGCGGATCGGGGAGCTGTTCAGCTCGGCGCCACGACCACGCTCGGCCGTGAACAAATGATCGAGCAGCGGGGCATAGACCGCGCCGGCGATCGGCCTGCCGGCTTGCGACACGCCGATGGATACGCAGTACACCGGGAAGCGGCGCGCGTAGTTCGTCGTGCCGTCGATGGGATCGATCACCCACACGATGTCCGCCTCGCCGCCAGGCGTGAGGTCCTCTTCACCGAGAATCTGGGCGTCGGGGAACTGCGAGCGAATCACGGCGACCGCCGCATCCTGTGCGGCGAAATCGGCGTCGGTGACGATGTCCCGAAATCCTTTGCTGTGGATTGCGTGCGGCCGGTCGAAGGCATCGTGAGCCACCGCTGCAGCGGACCGCGCGGCGTGGATTGCTGTGGCCAGAAGACTCGAAGGGGCGCTCATGGATGTATCAGGTGATTGACCACGTCGATCGTCTGCGCGTGAACGGCGGCCGGCGGGTCGCCGTTGACCACGGATAACACGGCGCGAGCAGCGGCCTCGGCGACCTCGGGCCAATATGCCACGAGCGGCGTCGCACGCCCGAACTTCAGCAAGTCCAGGCTGGCGATGTACGCCGGATCGTTCGACGACTGCCGCTTGAGTTGATCGGCGGACGAAATGCGCAGCGGCATCTGCCCCGTCTGACCGGCCCAGGCCATCGTCGCGTCGGTCGACGCGAACCAGCGCGCGAACAACCAGCCGGCGAGTTGCTTCTGCGGCGTGCTGCGCATGAGAATCCACGACGACCCGCTCACTTCCAGCGTCACGGGCAGCTGACCGTTGGGAACCGGCGCAATGTTCCAGCGGAAGCCACCTCTCTGTTCAACCGCCTGATTGATCGCAGGCAAGTCGGACGTGCGGGCGAAAATCATCGCCACGCGGCCTGTGCTGAATGCTTCGACATCCGCGTTGACGCCTGGCGTTCTGAAGAGGCACCCGGCCTGTGACGATTCGGACAGAATCTCCAGAAGCTTCAGGCCGGTGTCGCCGCCGAAGCCGGGCGCCGTCCCGTTCGGCGTCAACAGCGGGGCGCCGCGACTGAGGAACCAAGACGACACGAATTCGGCGCGCGGCGCAAAGCCCAGGCCGAAAATATCGGCCTGTCGATCGCCGTCGCGATCTCCGGTGGTGATCAGACAAATCTCCTTGAACAACGGCCACGAGTTCGGCGGCGTCAGATAGCCCATAGCGGACAGCCGGTCGACATTGTAGACGAGAATGGTGCCCTCGATCCCAACCGGGAAGCTGATGAGAGCGCTATCGCGATTGGGATCGCGATTGGCGTCGAGTGCGGCCGGATAGAGATCGGACAGGTCGGCATCGGTCATGCCGTACACGGGGTCGACGACATACGGGTCGATGGGTACAGCGGCCTCGCCGAGGCGCAGCGCGTCGAGCGGATGACCCAGGAAGAGAT